>Ga0364909_10119_pt2 | contig 14111 bp, 8 predicted proteins | sample SorcelJu500001C3_3_FD_206966 | JGI IMG/M metagenome (GOLD analysis project Ga0364909, IMG submission 206966) | Enriched cells from Trout Bog Lake Hypolimnion, Wisconsin, USA - BchlTB.June25.5000.01.C3 | ecosystem: Environmental > Aquatic > Freshwater > Lake > Hypolimnion/Profundal zone | place... | reverse complement strand
TCGTATCGAGTTGGTGTTCAGTCATCCCCAGGTTGCGCAGGGAGTTCCGGTAGTTTTCGATGTTGCCATCGGTTGACTCCAGCTGCTCTTTGGTTTCCGCCCCGCTGTTCTGGAACCGTTCGAGTGAGCGCAGGCCGTAGAGATAGGCCTTCATTGCCGAGAAAAATTCCGGTGCGTAGAAGGTGGCCAGCAATTCGTCTTTTTGCACCAGACTGCCGGTCGTGATGGGAGAAATTTCCTTGACCCACCCATCAGTGGCGGCATTGATCCGGAAGACACGAGACTCATCAGTGGCGATCCTCCCCAGAACGCGAACGGTATCACTCCAGGAAGCCGTTTCGGCGGTCGTTACCTGCATGCCGATAAGCTGTTGCTTTTCAGCACTAACCTTCACTGTGCCCGGAGGCGTAGCGGTGCCCTTGCCAGTATCCATACCTGCTGCTTCGGCATAAACCGGTTCCATCTTCATGCCGCATGGCGCCAGACCGGGTTTATCGGAGGTGTGCGCCGGATTCATAGGGTCTACATAATAAAGCACCTGGCGTGTCTGCGGGGCAGAAGCTCCAGCTGATTGCTTGAGGCTGTACCCGGTGCCCGCCGCCAGAACAAGTAGGATTACAAGGAATGCATATCTCTTCATGGCAGAGATTGGTCCTCATTTGGGAGTTTATTTTGAGCCTTTTGTAAAACGAACGCGAGCCCATTGTGTCATTTCGACCAACGGGAGAAATCTCTTGCTGCAAAGGGTGCGGCTTCTCGCTACCGCCCGAAATGACAAGAAAAAATATTGCGTCTCGTTCTTGACCCCCCAAGGCACAAGAACGAATTGTATCATTTTGCAAGAGGCTCTTTTGAAATCATATTGTTGCAAACCGAGCCTTACGATGCAAAGGCAAAATTCTATGCGCATGTAAAAATTAAGCCCGCTTTTCCCTGCGGGCTTGTAGTCTCAGCCCCCCGGCGCCTAAACGCCGGGAAGCTTTAGGAGGGGTGCGCCAGTCTGCAAAAGGCGGCCCTCCTGATCGTTGTTTTTTGTTACGGAGCTACATTGACGGTGTGCATCATGTCATGCTCTTCATGCTCCAGGATGTGGCAGTGCCATACATACTCCATAAACCCCGTTCTCGGGCTGACAGGAGGTTGCCCCTTCGTGATCGGCAGCTGAATTTTACCCAGACCTTTGGTGTTGACGGGTTTCAGGCTTTTGTCAACAATCGTCGCTCCCGCAAGGTCCCATTTCATGATGACCCGGGTTACCGTACCCGGATACATCGGTACCGTTTCTTTCCATCCCAGTTCATTCGCCGGCGGAGTGATGAGGTCTCCACTAGGAACATAGGGGTAATTTGCCGGGTCAAACGGCTGCCGGTTAATGACCTGGACGTTAACCAGGTGGAAGTGCATGGGGTGCACGTCCCCTGTGTTGTTGTAGATTTCCCAGATTTCGGTGGTGCCTGCTTTAACATCCTCAGAGGTAGAACCGATACCCGGGGCAGGACCCGTCGGTAGACCATAATTCAGATATGAGGCCACGGAATCGAGTGGCGAGCCGAATGGGGCGGCGCTATTACCAAGGATTTGGATAAGCCGGCCGTATTCATCGGAAGCCTCGTTCAGGGTTAAAAAGCGCCGGGGAATGTTGGCAGGGATGGCAGGTGAGGAGGATGCAATAGCACTCCATGGCAACAGTGCCGGATCGATGTTCCCTGCAAAGTTTGCTGTCCCCAAATCGAGCTTACTGTCAACCGGGCTATTGGGAGCAGCTGCTATGACATCAAATCGCATAAGCACGCGTGTGTTGGGGCCGAAGCCATCCTTAGCGGCCATGTTCACCGGGTTGCCGACACCAAACAAACCAGTCACATCACCGCTCACGTAGCTCGGGCCAGGGAATTTCGGAAAATAATCATTCCGGTCATCCCCGAGCGGGAACGGGGCGGCGGCATCATTGTAGAGAATGACACTTGTCCCAGCTGGATATCCGCTAAAGTCGACGATCAGGTCCGGTCTTTCCGCGGGTGCAACTAAGAGAGACCGGCTAATGAGCGACGGATTCAATGTTGGTGATGGGTTATTAGGGTCGAGAAAGGCACTGTCATTAATCACAAAAGGCAGATTGCTATCCACTTCCGTGGGTTTTGACAGAAAACCGCCTTCGGTGCCAATCTGTAGCCAAGTCGTCTTATTGGTGGCGGCATTAATGAAAGGTTGGTTTGTCGGGCGGCCGTAGGTCGGGCTGGCAGGATTATTGTCAAGGGTAATCCCGTTCGCGCTGCCATCGGCTAAGTACAACTGGAGATTGAGGAAACGAGCATTACAGGCGTTGAGCATCCGCAGGCGGTAACGGCGCGGCTCAACAGAAGCTTTGGGGAAGGTTGTGCCGTTGACCAGCATGGTATCGCCGAAAAACTCGGGGATGACTGAAGGGTCAGGTGGAGGAGTGGCATTTTGCTGCCTATCCCAGCGGCCGGTACCGGTGGTTGAATTGTTTGCCTCGTAGGTATGAGCATACCAGAGGCTGCCTGGCTTGGTGGCAACATTTTGCACCATGCTGCTCCAATTCGGATCTTTAGCCTTGATATCGGGACCAACGAAAATCTTGTCCTGGAAGACAAGCGGAATTTCTCTGCCGCCAGCCTCGACATAGTTGGGTAAGCCTTTGGGGATGAGGCTTGCTTCAAACCCGTCCCGAACCAACATGGCGCTGGCCAGTCCGGAATACGCATTAATCCGGGTGATGCCCCATGCATGATCGTGATACCACATAAACCGGGCACTCTGATTCAGAGGATAGTAGTACTCAGCCGCGCCGGGAAGATGTACGGGGTTCAGCACTTGGTTGTTGAGGAAGCTATCCCCATGGTCACCAATAGGTCCGAACCAGTCAAAGGGGCCACCGTCGCTGATCCAGGGAATGAGGCCGCCGTGCAGGTGAATGGCTGTCCGGTTGATCGCTTGATTCGCACCCGGAACGGTTGTGTCAACCGGGATAATGTGCTTGTTGACAAAGAGTTCATTATGGAAAGTGATCTGGATCGGCACGTTTTTATCCGCAGGCATGCCAGGGGAACGGCCCTTGCCAATGATGATTCCGCCAAGATGCTTCGGCCCGATAAACCCGCCTAATCCTTGGAGCGGTACATAACCCCAAAGGGTTGTTGGACCTAAGCCGATGCCTGTGGGAGTTATTTGGTCCTGATATTGGACTATGCCAATTTGGTAATGGGTGACGCCCGTCACGGGTGCCGGCAGGGGGCCTGGAAGCGCGACCGGGATTCCACCGGGGCCGGCACCGCGCAATGCAGTGCCAAAAAGGGGAATTTGCGGACTCTGGTTAAAGGCATAAGCCCCTCCCACAATTCCATCGCAAGTGGTGGTTAACAGCGCAACCCCGATACTAAGCGCCGCTGCACGATTGACAAACTGTCGTTTTGTAAAGTTCATGAGTGTTTCCCTCCTTCTCCTTTGCGTAGAGTTACAATTCTTATCCTTGCGTTTAGGGTGTACGGTTGAGTAAAATTACCTCCTTTGCTGAAATTGCTGCTGATTACAGCCATCCGAATTGAAACAAATTTCCCAGGCGGAAGGGCCGCTTACGAAAGTCGTGCAATCCTGCCAGAGCCTCATTGTTCAAATTTTAATCTTTTAGTGCAAAAAAAATGCCCTTCTTGAAGAAGGGCTCGAATTACCTCGAAGAAGTCGGCTCAACAAGAAAACTCGCGGGCTATGACGCAAATTCGGTTTGCATTCACTTACCTTGGCAGCATTTTTCCCTTCGATTTACCGGAAAATATTTTATATCTTCTCCTGATAACAGCCGAAAGGAAACAAGCACATAATATATTGAAAATATTATTATAAACACCTCTTCAAGAACCTGAAGTCATGCATCCATAAGTGACATTTTCCAGAAAATATTCCGTTTTTCCGAAAATGACATACAGGTGACATGTCTGCATTCCTCAACAATACTAACACCGTAACGCTCGAATTTTGCAAAGAGAACAAATAGATAAATAAATACCCATTAATTACAAAAAAGTACTCCCTCGGAGTTCACGCCATTTTTTCCGGATTTAAGGACACATGGAGTGGCAAAAGAAGCGTTCACCTTGCCGTGAAGAGTCTGCGGATCAACGAAAACACTACTCCTGTTAGCCTTGAAGATATTCATCAACAAGGACGCGAGTCTTTGCTAATTCTATTTTCTCATCCCGGCAGGATTTTTGCTTAAATATGAGTATTGACCACCTGAAAAAAACGAACACCCGTAGAAAATATGGATGACAAGCGCTTACTGAGGAGCGTCACTCAGCTGTTCTCCTGATATTGTTTTAGAAACGCTATGGGGTGCCGTCTGAGTAATTTTAATAAAAAAAGGAGATACACATGAAGCATCTGAGAAAAAACTGCCTTGTTACAGTAACAGCCGGTTTTCTTGCCTTCGGGTTACTTTCCGGGACCAATGCACTCGCAGCGGACCAGACCCCCTGCTCCGCGGATATTGCCCAATTCTGCAAAGACGTCCCGCAAGGGGACCTCAGGAATTGCCTGGAACAACATGAGAGCAAGCTCTCCGCTGCGTGCAAAGCGCATGAAGCCACGATGGAAAAAACCAGAGTAGAGTCGCGAGAAGCAAAACTGGAGAATATGAAAGTCCGTCAGGTCTGCAAGGACGATATGGGCAAATTTTGCAAAGAAGCTTCAGCACAAGGGTGGCAATGCCTGAAAGAGCATAAAATGGAATTATCCGCCCCCTGCAAGGAAAGCATACAAGCGATGGAGGAACACAAAGAGTAAGATTCTGACCTTATCGCTTAAGACGAGGAAAACTGGAGTGATATGAAAAGAGCTGCTGAAGAGGCATCCTTGATCCGGATGCTTTGATGTAAGGATATTTGCTGGATGAAAATTTATGGAAGTTGTTTTTTTTAGAACTGTTTTGTAGCGCACACGAAAATGAGACCCTGAAACTCTCAATGCGGTTGCCTGTTCCGCATTGAGAGTCACTGGGGATTAATCCTGCAAACCGTTACTCTTTACCGAAACTACAGACCGGATATTGGCAAACTTGGCAGTTGCGGCACAGCCCACCGTGGCCCATGGCGGCCAGTTCTTCCCGGCCGATGGATTCTCCGGTCAATATCCGCGGCAGCACCAGATCGAACACGGTAATGCTATGAAACATACCGCAGGCGGGCAGGCCAAGCACCGGCACCTGACCGATCCGGCCGACCAGGAACATGGCCCCCGGCAAGACCGGCGTCCCATAGACCATTGCCTCTGCCCCGGCTTCTTTGATTCCCTGGCGGGTAACATCATCCGGATCAACCGACATGCCGCCGGAGGTGATAATCAAATCTGCTCCGGCGGCCAGACATTTGTGGATTTCGGCGGCAATCAACCGCGGGTCATCCGGGGCAAATCCCACGGCAAGTACCTCTGAACCCAGGAGGGACAGCTTTTCCCGCAGGACCTGCTCGAATCTGTCCTCAATCCGCCCGTGAAAGACCTCGCTGCCGGTAATCACCAGGCCCGCCTTCACCTTGCGCAAGGGGAGCACACGGACGACCGGCTCCCCGGTGTTTGCAATTGCCACAGCCTGCTCGACCAGCCGCCGTTTTGCCACCAAGGGGATCAAGCGGGCAGCGGCCACCTGCTCCCCCTTTTTGACCGGGGTATTATTTTGCAGGGTGGCGCACATCACTTCCCCCAGGAGATTAAACTGCAGCAGCACCTCTCGATTGATTTTGAGCAGGCCATCCACCGCCGCTTTCATACTGGCTTTGCCTTCGACAATCTCCTGCGAATATTCGATGCCGGTTCCGGCCAGGGCCTCAGCCAGCAGTAGCGCGGCGTCGTTCTCATGAATCTCTTCCGGAGTCAGTTGCAGCACATAGATGTGATCCTTGCCCAGCCGACGGAGATGTTCAACATCTTCCGGGCGGATGACATGTCCCTTTTTAAAGGCCCGCCCCTTGAAGGCATCCTTGACGATCTCGGTGACATCATGGGGCAGGACCATACCCACGGCCTCTTCCACCGGAACAACTTTTTTCAACGATAGACCCATCTTCTTCACACCTGCAACGAACTCCCGGCCTGCCGAAAGATCGCGTCATTAGATAAATAACTACTTTTTTTAAAAAAAACGAAATGTTGCGTAGCAACACCGCACGTTCTGCCTTTCAGATCGTATAAAGTACCACAACTATACCATGGCAACACCTTCATTCACCCAGTTGGTACTTCAAGAACCTTTACCACCCCGGGGCGATACGGTACAATGCCATTATTTCAGGAGCGAGAGCCCTGCCCCCTTCCCATTTCTTTCATGTTCCGGAAGGCTGCCTGGTCAAGAAAAAAGGAAGAACCGCTATCGTGACAAAGACGAGTAAAAACCAACCCACGGGAAAGAGACTATGATCAAGAAAGAACTACTGGACATCCTGGCCTGTCCGCAATGCAAAGGGCCAGTGGAGTTGAACATGCAGCAGAACGCAATCATCTGCAGAAATTGCCGGTTGCTCTATGAGATCCGCAACGATATCCCGATCATGCTGATTGATGAAGCCAAACCGTTTATCGAAAGCTGATACCACCAAACGAAACGGACAAGCGGGAATTCCACCCCGCCTGTCCGCTCCTGCTTCCTGCTAAATTATTTATTACGGAATAATCCCCAGCTCCCGTTCCTTGGCGGCTATCGCCAGTCTGGTTTTCACCACCGTATCAGAAACCAGGCTGATGGAGTCGATTCCCTGTTCGACCAGGAAGGTGGCAAAGTCCGGAAAATCGGACGGCGCCTGCCCGCAGATGCCGATTTTGCGCCCCCGCCGCTTGGCAGTGGCGATCACCATTTTAATCAATGTTTTGACCGCCTCGTTGCGTTCATCATAAATATGGGACACCAGGTCGGAGTCGCGATCCAGCCCCAGGGTCAGCTGGGTCAGGTCGTTGGAACCGATGGAAAAACCGTCAAAGACGTCGCAAAAGGCATCGGCGGAGATGACATTGGATGGAATTTCGCACATCACATAGACCTCAAGCCCGTTCTCCCCCTGCACCAGGCCAAATTCACGCAAGACCTCGATAACCTTCTTGCCCTCTTCCGGGGTACGGCAGAAAGGGACCATCAGCTTAATATTGTTGAGCCCCATGTCGTTGCGCGCCTTGAGCAGCGCCTTGCACTCCAATTCAAAGGCGACCTTATAGCGGGGATCATAATACCGGGAAGCACCACGCCAGCCGATCATCGGGTTGGACTCCTCCGGCTCGTAGAGATGACCGCCGATCAGGTTGGCATATTCATTGGATTTAAAATCAGATAGGCGAACAATGACGTCCTTGGGATAGAAACCGGCGGCGATCCTGCCGACGCCCTCAGCCAGTTTATCGATAAAATACTGGCGTTTATCCGTATAGGCCGAGGTCTTGCGATTAATCTCCTCGACGATATCAAGGATTTCATCGTCATGCACGGCCCGCTCACGCAGTTGCTCGAAGTTATACAGGGCCAGCGGGTGAATGCCGATGTGCGAGTTGATGATAAATTCTTCCCTGGCCAGCCCGACCCCCTCATTGGGCAGCTGCCCCTCCAGAAAAGCCTTTTCCGGCATGCCGACATTCATCATGATCTTGGTCCGGGTGGCCGGGATATTGTCCAGGTCCAGAGTCTCTATGACGAATTTGAGATTGCCCTCATAGATATGGCCAGTTTCTCCCTCAACGCAGGATACCGTGACCTGCTGCCCGTCTTTGATCATCTTGGTGCCGTTTTCCGTCCCAATGACGCAGGGGATGCCCAGCTCCCGGGAAATGATCGCCGCATGACAGGTGCGGCCGCCGCGGTTGGTGACGATGGCGCCGGCAATCTTCATGATCGGCTCCCAGTCGGGATCAGTCATGTCGGTGACCAGCACCTCGCCCGCCCTGAAATCATGCATTTGACTAACGGTCTGCAGGAGCCGGACCGTACCCTGGCCAATCTTGGCGCCGACCGCCTGACCGCTGGCCAGGAGCGTCCCTTTTTCTTTGAGCACATAGGTCTCAATCACCTTTTTACTGGCCTGGGAGTGCACGGTTTCCGGCCGGGCCTGCACGATAAACAGCTTGCCGGTCCCCACTTCCTTGCCATCGCCGTCCTTGGCCCACTCGATATCCATAGGGCGATCGTAATGATCCTCAATGATGCAGGCCCAACGCGCCAGCTGCAGGATCTCGTCATCACTCAAAATGTAGGAACCCCTTTCCGCTTCCGTGGTGGCGATATTCTGGACCGGCTCCTTGGCTCCAAGATCGTTATTGTAGATCATTTTGATCTCTTTGGTGCCGACCCGCTTGCCGACAATCGGCCGTTTGCCTTCTTTGAGGGTGGGTTTGAAAATATAGTATTCGTCAGGATTGACCGCACCCTGGACCACATTCTCGCCCAAGCCCCAGGCCCCGGTCAGAAACACCGCATCCTTGAATCCGGACTCGGTATCGATGGAAAACATGACCCCGGAACAGGCGGAATCGGAGCGCACCATCTTCTGCACCACGATCGATAGATAGACGTCAAACTGGCCAAAGCCCTTGTCATGGCGGTAGGAGATAGCGCGGTCGGTAAACAGGGAGGCAAAACAGCGCTTGCAGGCGTCGATCAGCGCTTCCGGTCCGCGGATATTGAGATAGGTGTCCTGCTGGCCGGCAAAAGAGGCGTCCGGCAGATCCTCGGCAGTTGCGGAAGAACGGACCGCCACATCCACCCCCTGGCCGTACTCTTTCTCCATCCGATTATAGGCGCCGATGATCTCCTGCCGCAAATTGGCTGGAAATTCGGCATTGCGGATGATATCCCGCACCTTGGCGCCGCGTTCCTGGAGATTATACAGGTCATGGGTATCAAGACCGGCGAGCGCCTCTTCTATGGCCGCACCGATACCCGCTTCTTGCAAAAGGTAGCGATAGGCATAAGCGGTGATGGCATACCCATTAGGAACAGCCACTCCTTTGGAGGTCAATTTCTGATGCATTTCGCCGAGCGAGGCATTCTTGCCCCCTACCATGGGCACATCTTCAATGCCAATGTCATCAAACCAGAGAATGAGTGCTTTTTCGTGTTGGTTTTGCATCTGTTACTCCCATGTAAAAGGAAACCGTCAGCCGGGCTGCGCCCTGGCATCAAACAATATGTTCTCAGCAACCTGTCGTGTTTATCGGTAAAAAAATAATATTAAAGAAAAATCCCGTGACGGTCAACCGAAACTCTGGCGCCTGCATTTTCATTGCCGGTTGTGCAAGCGACCGCAAAAGAGAGAATCTTGCCAATTACCCGGCAAGAGGCTACAGTGATGAAATGTTGTCATTTTTTCAACGTTGCCTGACCACCTAACGATACGGAGCGGACATGACCATTGAAAAAGAGATCGAATTGATTACAAGCCGATACACGATTGAAAACAATCATAAAGAAAGCAATTACTTCGATGCGATTAAACGGCTCGTCACCGGACGAGCAGCGGCAACAGACGCTTTCGTGCGGCAACAGTGGCAAGGGGGGATTGACCGCGTCTACAGCCAGGTTGAGGATGAAATCCTGACCAACACACGCCTGCCCCAGCACACGATCAAATTCGGCACCTCCGGCTGGCGGGGCCTCTTGGGCAAAGACCTCTTCGTTCGATCCGTAGCAACAGTGACGGCCGCCATCCTCTGCCTGTACCGGGATGCTGCGAGCAACAGGGAACTCCGCGACGCCCTCGGTGTCAATGACTTTGCGGAAATGCAACAACGCGGTTGTGTCGTCGGGTTCGATAACCGGTTCGGCGGCCCCCTGCTGGCACGAGCCGTGGTTAATGTTCTTGCTGCCAACGGAGTTACCGTCTTGTATGCTGGCGAAGCGACCACAGGCGCCCTCTCCGCCGCGGTGCTCATCCGCAAGGCGGCCTTTTCCATCAACCTGACGCCAAGCCACAACCCCCTGGAATACGGGGGTTTCAAATTTAATGCCGCCGATGCCGGCCCTGCCGCCCCGATCCTCACCGATGCCATTACCCGGCTCGCCGGGGAATATGTCGGCCTGGATGTCGTTCCCTGTCTTCCGCCGGGGCTTGATTTGCATAAACCGCTGGCGGAATTACCGAACATCATCAAGGAGGACGCCTTACAGAGTTGGCAGCAACTGGTACGAAATGGCTTTGCACTCCATGGAATCGCTTACGACAGGCTGCTGGCGGATCTGGCCGCCAGCGAGGAAGTGGTTGTTTGTGTGGACGCGATGCACGGCGCTGCCCGACAGTATCTCGGACGACTGCTGAACAATCCCCCAACACAGCGACTCATTCTGCTGCGCAATGCCCAGGATCCGACCTTTGGCGGCATCGCCCCGGAGCCGTCGTCCGCCAACATGCAACCGGTCCTCGCTACCCTGGCCGCCCGGAGCGAACCCCTGAAAATTGGGGCGATCATCGATCCGGATGGCGACCGCATCCGCTTTACCGACGGCAGCATCGAAATCTCCATGAACCAGTTCGGCGCCATGGCCTATCATTTCCTCCACGAAGTCAAACATAAAAAAGGCATGGTCGCCAAAACCGTGGCCTCCAGCAATTTTGCCAATGCCGTGGCTGCCCAACTTCAGGAAGAGGTCTTTGAACCCAAGGTGGGATTCAAGGAATTCAAACCGGTGATCAACAAGGCCCTGGTCTGTTTCGAAGAATCCGACGGCATCTCCATCATTGGTCACACCCCGGAAAAGGATGCTTTTATCGGCCTGATCCTGGCCTTGGACATGGTCCTGACCCTGAAAAAACCGCTTGGTGCGTACCTTCTGGAAATCGAAGAGCAGTATGGCCATTACTATCCCGATCGTGACGGGGTGAGTGTTTCCCAACAAGGGACGGCACTGCAGCAGACCCTCGATCAACTGAAAAAGTTCACGATCGGCTCTCAGGTGCAGGTTGGCGAGGAGAAGAAAACCATCCGCGAGGTGATCGACATCGACGGCCGCAAGATGATTTTTGATGACCGTTCCTGGATAATGATCCGACCCTCAGGCACCGAACCCAAGGTGCGTTTTTATGTGGAGGCCCGAAAGCCTGAAGAAACCGCGATGCTGGTAAAAAGTGCGAAATCGATGCTTGCCGAAATAGGACTCCTGCCATAATATAAACATTCTACTACTAATCGAACCCAGCTTCGTTGCCGCATGAAACAAAGCGCCGACACGAATCTGGATAAACATCAGCACGAGAACTGATCATGTGGGAATATAGCGATAAGGTACAGGAACATTTCATTAATCCAAAGAATGTCGGGGAGATCGAGGGCGCTGACGGCGTCGGCAATGTCGGCTCCATTGCCTGCGGGGACGCCCTGCGGCTGACCATCAAGGTCGATGAGAACCAGGTGATCACCGACGCCAAATTCAAAACCTTTGGCTGCGCCTCGGCTATTGCCTCTTCCTCCATGCTCACCGAGATGCTCAAAGGCATGAAACTGGAAGATGCCAAAAAGCTGACCAATGACGACATTGCCAAGGCCCTCGGCGGCCTGCCGAAAGAAAAAATGCACTGCTCGGTGATGGGTCGCGAGGCCCTTGAAGCCGCCATCGCCGATTACACTGGGGCCATCCTCCCTATGGCTCAGGGAGAAGTGATCTGCGAGTGCTTCGGGGTCACTGACCTGGAGATCATCCGGGCGATTAAGGAAAACACGCTGAAATCGGTGGAGGAAATCACTAATTTCACAAAGGCCGGCGGCGGTTGCGGCAAATGCGAAGGCCGCCTGCGGGAAATTCTGGCTGAGACGGCCGAAGGACTGTCGCCCCTGCCGATTGGTGTGAAGAAGGAGAAACGCATGACCACCCTGGAAAAGATCAAGAAAATCGAGGAGGTCATAGAGCGGGAAATCAAGCCGACCCTGAAGAAAGACGGCGGGGATATCCAACTGAAGGATGTCGACGGCGATTTTGTCACGGTCGCGCTCCGGGGCTCCTGCGCCGGATGCCATTCTTCGCGGACCACCCTGAAGGAGTATGTGGAGAAAAAACTGCGGGAACAGGTGCTCGACAGCCTGATCGTTGAGGAGGACAGATAATGGCCGCCTCCCCCGCGAAAATCATCTACATGGATAACAATGCCACCACCCGGGTTGCCCCCGAGGTGCTGGATGCCATGATGCCTTACCTGACCGACTATTATGGCAATCCCTCGTCCATGCATACCTTCGGCGGCCAGGTCGGACAGGCCATCACCCAGGCCCGTCAGGCTGTTGCCGACCTGCTGGGGGCTTTCCCCGAAGAAATCGTCTTCACCAGTTGCGGCACAGAAAGCGATTCCACCGCCATTCTCTCTGCCCTCCAGACTTTCCCGGAAAAAAACCATGTGGTCACCACCCGGGTGGAGCATCCGGCAGTAAAGAATCTCTGCGACAACCTGGAAATCTTCACCGGCCGCAAGTACCACACCACCCGACTGCATGTTGAGGCGGACGGTACCCTGGATCTGCAACGCTTCAAGGACAGCCTTACCGATGAGACCGCGATCGTCAGTGTGATGTGGGCCAACAATGAGACCGGGGTTATTTTTCCGGTGGAGGAAATGGCCCGACTCACCAAGGAGCGCGGCATCCTCTTTCATACCGATGCGGTGCAGGCGGTGGGCAAGATTCCGATCAATCTCAAGGAAACAGCGATCGACTTCCTCTCCCTCTCCGGTCACAAACTCCACGCTCCTAAGGGAGTTGGTGTACTCTATGTGCGCAAACGCACTCCTTTTGTGCCGTTTTTGAACGGAGGGCACCAGGAGAAAGGCCGCCGTGGCGGCACGGAAAACGTCGCTTCCATCGTTGGCCTGGGCAAGGCCTGCGAACTGGCTGCGACCCATATGGTGGAAGAAAACACACGGGTGCGGGCGCTACGCGACAAGTTGGAGAAAGGACTGCTTTCCTCCATCCCCAAAGCCCTGCTCAATGGGCATCCTGAACAGCGTCTGCCCAATACCGCCAACGTCAGTTTCGAGTATGTGGAAGGCGAGGCCATCCTGTTGCATATGAATCAGTTCAACATCTGCGCTTCCTCCGGCTCTGCCTGCACCTCAGGCTCCCTGGAGCCCTCCCACGTTCTTCGCGCCATGGGGGTGCCTTTCACCGCAGCACACGGCTCCATCCGCTTCAGTCTATCGGTGTATAACACTGAAGACGAGGTCGACTTTGTCCTCGAAAAAATGCCGGCAATCATTGCGAAACTGCGGGTGATGTCTCCTTTCTGGGAGGAAAACAAGTAATTCCAAAACACTGGCGCCGCTTTTTTACCAAGCGGCGCTTTTCTGTTTAACTACGCCCAACTGCCGTTCTGACCATGCGAATAATCGAGCCTTACTTCACCATCCTTGATGAGCTTGACCAGCAGAGTCTCCCGGTTCGCATTGAATACTGCGGCCGGATCTGCTACAAAAGCGAACACCGGATCGACTCCGACTCCGCTATCCCCTTTGTCAGCAAAATGGCGGAGAATGGTCATAACTCGGTGCTGGAGATGGGTGTCGTCACCCTGGTCGTCACCTGTTCGACATTGGATGCGATCAGTGCCCTGTTTTTCTGCCAGCCCAGGTTTCTGCAGATTGACCAGTTGAGCCCTCATCGCCTGCTCGTCACCGGCTCGATCCGCGCTTTTCGCGAGATGCTTCTCCTTTTTCCCCAAGATACCATTTCCCGGGCCATTGCCCTTTTTCTGGCCGCACCTCATCCCTATTTTTTCGAAACCCTCCTAGACGGAACGAAAAAAAATCAGCCCGACGCCATCACAGGCGTCACGATTGAGAAGATGAGACTCAAGGAGGTGGAACAGCTCCCCCCGCAACAATGTGCCAAACACCGCCACGTGGCGGTGAAATTTGTTGTCAACCGGGCCGTTACCCACGAGTTGGTCCGCCACCGACCCTGCACTTTTCTTCAGGAGAGCCAGCGGTACTGCCGGTATTCCGCGGATAAATTCGGCAACGAGGTCACCTTCATCAAGCCGCTGTTTTTCGAGGAACAGAGCGAAGAATTTGCCATCTGGAAAAAGGCGATGGAGGAGATGGAGCAGCAATATTTTCGCCTACTCCAGACCTCATCACCGCAAGCGG
>Ga0364909_10294_pt1 | contig 14218 bp, 15 predicted proteins | sample SorcelJu500001C3_3_FD_206966 | JGI IMG/M metagenome (GOLD analysis project Ga0364909, IMG submission 206966) | Enriched cells from Trout Bog Lake Hypolimnion, Wisconsin, USA - BchlTB.June25.5000.01.C3 | ecosystem: Environmental > Aquatic > Freshwater > Lake > Hypolimnion/Profundal zone | place... | reverse complement strand
GGTTGCGATTACCCCAGACAGCACCAAGGCTTATGTGGCTAATTCAGACACTGGCACGGTCTCTGTAATTGACACATCCACAAATACGGTCAGTACTACTGTTCCTGTGGGAAATTCCCCTGGCATGATAACAATTACGCCAGATGGCAGCAAAGCCTATGTGGCAAACTGTGGAGCCAGCTCGGTATCTGTTATTGATACCGCCACAGACAGCGTGGTTTCAACAATTGCCGTGGGAGTCGAGCCATTCGCCATGACCTTGACACCGGATGGGACCAGAGTCTACGTCGCCAATTTGGTTTCAGGAACAGTGTCGGCGATAAACACTGCAAGCAATACTGTAGCGGCAACGATTACGGTAGGCAGCAGTCCTTATAGCGCTGTCAGTACGCCAGATGGACTTAATGTCTATGTGACTAACATTGGCTCTGGAACAGTGTCGGTAATAAACACGGCTAACAACACTGTTTCAGCCACGCTTACGGTGGGGAACACTCCTTTTGCTGCAGCTGTCACTCCAGATGGCAGCAAAGCATTCGTCGGAAACTCCGGCTCTGGGACGGTTTCTGTGGTTAATACTGCGGCTAACAACTCGCAATTTACGTACGACGGGCTGGGTAGGTGTGTCAAAATTGTTGAAAGTGGGACCACGCCATCCTACAGCGGCAATTCGATAAAGCAATTTGTATACTCTGGTTCTGGGAAGTGTGAGGAGCGCGATTCCAACGGCAATGTCGTTAAGCAATTTTTCCGGCTTGGACAGATTAACTCAGGAACCAGCTACTACTACGAATTAGACCATCTCGGCAACATTGTCGGATTGGTAAACAGCAGCGGGGTTGAAGTGACTGCTATTCGCTACGATGCTTTCGGCAATCCTACTGTGCTCTTTGGGACGATCCTACCTGACTTTGGATACGCCGGATACTACTATCATCCCAGGAGTGGTCTTAACTTGACTGTTTTCCGAGCTTACAACGCCGGACTCGGCCGGTGGTTGAGCAGGGACCCGATTGGAGAAGCTGGCGGGCTGAACCTTTATGGTTATGCGGGCGGAAATCCGATAAGGTGGACAGATCCAATGGGTTTGGCATGGATTAAGGCTGGTAAGGAAAAATACAACTTACCCGAATGGGATATCGGCAAAGGCAGGCTGCATATCTACCTTGAGCATGTTTTGACTCTTCCGACGGGAAAGAGTAAGTGGACTGATCCGGCCTACAATGATCTGGACAGGATTCTTAGGCTTGCACTCACGCATGAAGACAGGATTGTCTATTGTGAACCAGGTGGCAGAACCGTGATAGAAGCTGGCATCGAAGGCGTGGAGCTCCCAAGCGGAAACACTTTTGAAATCGGTTATGATAGTTCTGGTAACCCTAGTCGGACCGTTCGAGTTATAATTCAGGAGATTGATGGCGTCCCGACGATCATCAACGCTTACCCGATTAGTGATGATCCCGAGACGGCGGACGATGTAGATGATTAACCTTGACTTTGATCTTGATTTGGGAAGGTTCCAAGCAAAAGGACCGCTAACTAGTCTTGATTCGCTTGAAGGCATACAAACCTTCAATACAGAACAGACTGACTTTTCCATGACCATTCCAGTCTTTTGGTTCGCAAAGCATCTCAGGAGAGTCGAGGCGTGGACAGCGGAAACTGGCTTGCCTTACTACGCTTATGCGCTGGACTTCGATTGGGGAATCTGTTTTTGGAAAGAGGGGAACTGCACATGGATTGTGGATTGGGAGGGTATGTATAGTGAATGCTGGCGAGTGTATTCAGGTGGTGCATGTGTTAACACTGATGAGTTGACCAGCGCCATAAGAGCATATATTAAACGACTGAACGCATTCTTGCAAGGCTATCCGAACATATGCACCAGTAGGGAATACAATGCTTGGTTTTCTGAGACTCCAACTGTTGATGTTAAAGCCGGGCTTCAGTTGCCACCCTTGGAGTTTCTTATGAAGCAACTTGAATCATATCATGACCTGCCTCCTTCATTCTTGAGAAATCCATGCAACAGGATCTGGCTAGAAGGGATGCACTTTAGAGCTTGTCGTTTCGTGAATCAAATTCTGCTGGACGATCACTTTGCCGTATACTCTGAAAAGACCGGGAAATTCATTCCCTATGCTTACACGGAACAATTCAGCACATACAAGCGCTTCATTAGTCTCTCCAGATCCGGTTTCCCTCCGGATATGCTCGAAGAGTCTCAGCTGCTAACCCCTGTTTTGTCAAATAACCGGATTGTGCAGCTCGTAGAGCTTGAGGAATAAATCGAATCTGTGGTTGGCAAGCGAACGCCGACCTAAATCCTCGCAACCCGGTACGTCATTTTCCCTTCCGCCGTGCAAGCACCTCGGTGAGGTCGGTGCATTAGCTTTAAGCAACTCTCGCAACGTCAAATCAAAATCAGTCTCAACGAGTGCGTGCAAATGATCGCACAAGCTGTGCAAGAATAGGTTGCTGGTACTCATCACAGAAGGTTTCTTTTGTGATGAGTACCAGCAACCCATTCTTGCACAAGTCTTATCGGGCGAACATTTGACGGAAGGCGCCTTCTGTTAAACGTGGTAGGCTGTGAATCCTGCAGTGATGAGGAAAGTCCATGCGCATACGCACCGACGATGCCCAGGGGGCAAAATGTAAAATGTTGTTCTGCTGCCAACGCCCATGAACGCGGCAAGGACTACCTGAGCGAAAGCGATTTCTCCAATACATGTAGACGCTGTGTAAGTAACGGGGCCCCACTAAAACGGATGATATTTTCGTGATCATCCAAAACTAACTCTCAGGCGGACTTTTCAGCCATCATTGCGTAAGCGGCTGGAATTGAGTAGGGGTCGGGGAGAACGGGAAAACAGGCGAATGTGAAGAAGCGGGCAGTGAAAAGGGACAATGAAAATTGAACTTTTCAACTTGACCCCGATCAAAAAGCGGCAGGTTGGAGTTGGTAAGACCGCCGGGCTAAAATATTCCCGGATAAAGACCCCTTTTGAAAGTGATCGCTGCTTATGCGACAGTTAACACCAAATGAGATAATGGAGGGGTCCTAAGGCAATCAGAAGAAAGGCGATGATAGATTTCAAAATTAAGGAGAGTTCCATCATCCATTGCCTAACACGAAGCGCCGTTGTGGTGCTGTGTTTCTATTTTGGCGTTGCTCTGGGTCGTGCTATCCGCGCAGTGAGAGACAATAACCCTGTGATTTTTCAGCCTGGAGGCATTAGCAGTCTATACATGGAAGTCGTCAGCGCTGTCCTTTCGTCAACGCTTTTGAGATTCTGCTTATTGGCATTGCTTTCGTTCGTGTTAGGATTCATTTTTGTCAAGCGAATCCCCATATGGACGGGTGTTTTGCTCGCCATTGCTATTGCATTCTTTGAGATAGCGACGAACGACGCTGGAAGCATTGGAAGACGGTAGGACCTAATCCCAAAAGGGCAGTGTTGCAAAATCTGGCAGGCGGGAATGAAATTGACGACGGTTCAGGGCGAGTGAAAGATGAGAGAAGACTTTAAGTGGCGGCATTTCCAGGGCGAGATGATCCTGCAATGCGTCCGTTGGTATTGCAAGTACGGCATCAGCTACCGAGATCTCGAAGAGATGATGAAAGTGCGCGGAGTTGATGTTGACCATACCACAATATACCGCTGGGTGCAGCATTATGCGCCGGAGCTAGAGAAACGCCTGAGATGGTTCTACCGACCTGTTTTTGGCGGAACCTGGCATATCGATGAAACCTACGTCAAGGTAAAAGGGCAGTGGAAATACCTTTATCGGGCAATAACCAAGGATGGCCGAACAATTGATTTCTATCTTTCACATACGCGGAGCGCGGCTATGGCAAAGCGTTTTCTTTGTAAGGCGGTCAAGAAGATGAAGTCTGACGGCGCTCCAAGCAAAATCAACACAGACAAGAATCCGGCATACGGAGCTGCTTTACAGGAGATGAAAGATGAAGGCAAGTGCGACATTAACTTAGAACACCGGCAAGTAAAGTATCTAAATAATAGACTGGAAGCCGATCACGGCAAACTCAAAAGACTGATTCATCCAGTATGCGGATTTAAGTCAATGAAATCCGCATACGCAACTATAAAAGGATTTGAAGTCATGCGGATGTTTCGAAAGGGACAATTGCGCAGCTGGCAACAATTGCCGGGCGTAAAGGGCGAAGTGTGGCTTGTGGAAAAACAGTTCGGGATTTACAACCAGAAGTATGCTGAAGAGTGGTGGAAAATGATCAACGACGAGTTCGCGGCCGCATGAACTTTCAAAACCCATGTCTCATAACTCGCTTTTGTTTTTTGGACGAATTCTTGCAACACAGCCTCGTGGCGTGGCTCACAAGAAACGGGACTTTCTGCGGCTGACTATTTATGTCTGCATAGTCGGCCATGACCTTTTCAGTCACGAAATCATTGGTGTTGAACGAGTATCCGGGCAGGGGCTGAGTCCGAACTTGTTGCCTGCCAGCTCAAGAGTCAATACTTGAGGAGGCGAGATGGGCGTATCATAAAGAAATGAGTGAGTCGAAAAGGTGTATAACGCTACCTGGTGATGTTCCATGCAAAGAATCTGGAGAGTATTATCAATTGATGGTGGCGGAACCAGAGGCATCATCCCTGCCAACATACTGGCGTTTCTGGAAGAGAAAACAGGAAAGCCCATTTGTCAGTTGTTTGATCTGATCGCCGGAACATCGACCGGTGGCATTCTAGCTCTTGGGCTCACCAAGCCGAACGCCTCTGGAGAACCAGAATTCACTGCAGGGCAGCTCTGCAAAATTTATGAGCGAGACATTCCGCACATCTTCCGAAATCCGCGATCCTGGTGGGGTAATCTGCTGACTCCAAAATACAAATCATCCGTTTTTCAGCAGGTTCTCAAAGACTCCTTAGGTGACTGCCGGTTGCGGAGCGCGCTCACCGATGTTTTGATTCCTTGCTATGACATAGAACATCGATTACCTTATGTGTTCAAGAGTCGATTGGCCAGGTTAGAGGCTGAGCATGATGTGCAGCTGAGCGATGTAGCCCTGGCCACCAGCGCAACACCAACCTTGTTCCCTCCCGTGCACATTCCCAGGTTTAACGACGGCAGACTTATCTGTCTGGTTGACGGAGGTGTGTTTGCTAATAATCCAGCCATAGCTGCCCTGGCTGAACTCAAGTCCTTGCACCCGGGTGAAAACGAAAAATATTTCGTGGTTTCTCTAGGCACCGGCAAATCGACACGCCCGCTGACCCAGGAATTCGTGAGTCTATGGGGATATGTGCACTGGTCTCGCCCCATGCTGGAGCTTGTTCTTGAGAGCATTAGCGAATCGGTGCATGAACAAATGAAACACTTGCTGCCAGCCACCGATCGCCAACAGTATTATCGTCTCCAGATTGATATTCCCGAACACGGCAACCACGCCATAGACAATGCCTCAGCGACCAATATGCAAGCGCTGGCTCAAGCGGCCAGAGACTTCTGTTCATCCAATCAGAGCGGGCAAGAACTGAATCGGCTGTGTGAAACATTGCTGCAGTTGAGTGAGCAAGAAACAGACTCACAGTCCTTCGCACGACAAACCATCTCAAACAAAAGCCACGGACTATGGTGATTGTCTCAACTAAAGTTCGAAATGGTTGTCATACTACCAGGACTTATTTGGCTGGCGGATCCGACTCCGCTTTTGCAGTCCAATAAGTCCTGGAGCTACTGCGGTCACAAAGGGGATACAATCATGGCCGAAGTGGAATGCCCGTGGTTTAGTCCGATGTTTCAATTACGCGCTGCAGTATTAATTTTCATTCTTTGTTTTGCAGTGACTTTGCCTTCAACGGCAAAGGAGATTGCTTTTACGTCTGATACCGGTAGTGGCTTCGCACACGGGACTTTCGGCAAAGAAACATCTCTGAGTACTACTGATACCATCCTCACTTTGAGCGCCGGTGACACCAGCCCCAGATTAATCAGCCTGGCGGCGCCCCATGGTTTAGTTTGGCAAAACCGGATCCCCGAATCTCTTCCTGACACGGTCGAATTAGACGGCAAGCGAGTTCCAATCCAATGGAAGTTGAATGCTCGTCTGAGTAAACTCACAAACCAGCGTGTTTCATTTGTATATGAATGCCGCGCGCCTCACCTGCAGCTCGTCTGGGAGTGGAGAACACGCACCGCTTTCGGACCGATTGAACACTTCACTTCCATCAAGAATCTTGATTCCAGAGAATGCTGGCTGTCTCCCCAGGAAAGTCTTCACTTCGATTGGCAGACCCCAGCCGGCACTCCCCTTGAACAGATGTACATCGACAAAGGTGCCGGAAAACCTTCTGACATCGGAGTTCACCATATACCGCTGCAGGACGGATACAAGTGGACTGGTACATCCAGCACCTATGCAGCTGACGTAGAGGAAGGAAAAGCCCGAGAAATCATTCCATGGGTCCTGGTGCAACAACGAGACAACGCGAAAAACGGCTGGTACTTAGGTGCCGAATTCTCCGGCCGCACCAGAATATCCCTTGAGCGCGAGGCTGGCTCTGTGTCTGGAGTAGTCGGACTCAATCCCAGCCCCGGACCTTGCCGAACTCGCCTGACGCCAGGAAAGAGCTTCGAAGCACCGCCAATTTTTCTGGGAGCCTCCTCCGGGGGAGATGATGCAGTGGGGAATTTACTGCATCGATGGATAAAAGCAGCTCTTTCCAACCCGGTCACCTGGAAAAGTCCAACTTATCCCCCTGCCACCAACAATACCTGGGGCGCCGGAATGGACATCAACCAGTTCACAGCACAGCACATGCTAAAAGACGCCGCAAGCCTGGGAATGGAGCTGTTTCACCTGGATGCAGGATGGTTTAGAGGCGTGGGCGACTGGTATCCCGATGAGAGTAAATTTCCGGATGGACTTTCAGCCCTGGCTAAAGCAGCACACAAAATGGGCTTACGATTTGGACTGTGGGTAAACTGGACCCAGGCGGGGCTTGATACCGATAGCGGTGCATTAAACGTGCACGATCCAGAAAAACGCAATTGGCTGGTGGCAGATGTTTCATCCGACTGGAGAATAGATGAGTTCAGGGGACGTACAATCGATATCGGTTTTCCTCCAGCCCATAATTGGGCAGCGCATGAAGTCGAGAGAATTGTTCGCGATTATCATCTAGATTTACTCGAGCACGATGGATATCTTGTACCCCAGGGATGTGATCGCACCGGGCACCCGCATCAGAGCCTGGCAGCTGAAGACAAAGAGCTGGTCGCCCCGGCCAAACAAGTTCCGGGGGACGGATCTTCAAAGCCACTTTATCAAGACTGCCCACACCCCTGGATAGATTGCTCAAACTCCACTGACGTAAGTTATCACGCCGTACAGGCTTATTACGATATTCAGTCGACATTGCGCCGGAATCATCCCCGGCTTTTGCTTGAAGTCTGCAACGATGGCGGACGAATGGTGGACTTTGGCACTGCCGCGCACGGCGACTATTTCTCCATTACCGATTCTTATGACCCCATATCCAATCGCCGTGCCTTTTATGATGCCAGCTACTTATTTCCGCCGGCCATGTTAGAAACCTATGTTCAAAGCTGGCCGACACCAACCCTGGATAACTTTCGCTACATGCTGCGCAGCGGCATGATGGGCTGGTTTACTATCATGCAGGATACCACGACCTGGACAGCCGAACAGCGCCTAGCTGCCAGAGAAGAGCTGAAGCTATACAAAGAAAAACTTCGTCCTCTGCTCAGAGACTCAGAGCTTTATCACATCTCAGAGCGACCTGATGGCGTGAATTGGGATGGCATTGAATATTATGACCCCGCGCGCGCATGTGGCGTGGTTTATGCTTTTCGAGGTTCTACGGAGAAAGATCCAAGACATTCTTTCACACTCAGAGGACTTTCTCCCGAAAATAAGTATCGAGTACATTTTACTGATCGAGCCTCAGATGTCACCATAAGCGGTGCGCAATTGCTTAGCTCCGGAATCGAGGTAGAATTGCCCTCCCCCCAGAGCTCGGAGCTGGTATTTTTTGAAGCACTGAAATAGCCCTGGCGCCCCTTACAGGCTGTGTGAAAAAGCAAATGTAGCTTGATGATCCCAGTAAACCACTTGATCGTCCTGCCAGCGAATGAACCTCACACCTCCATCTTGAGAAATAACAATGGACAGAGTATCTTTGCACTGGTGGCACATCTGGTAGGCCGAACGATGGCGCGTGCCGACACCGCGAGTAGATTCAGTCCTGCACTTCGTTCCTTCAAGATCTAAGGCGCGGGCCACCGTGCTTACATCAGCCAGATCGCAGAGGATTTCCGCACCAAACCCTAATAGCTCGAATCGGCGGGTCATCACCACAGCTCCGTCCACAGTGGAAAGAGCTGCAATCAAATGCGACATTTCAAAAATTGCTTCGTCCAGTGAAGCCACTCGGGGATCCGTGGATAGCTGATAATCCTGCCAGCTGATTGGATGCTTGCCTTTTTCCTCGCTTTCGGCCAGGGTATTCATCATGTTTACAATCAACGTGCGAAATCTTGCGCAAGGCTCATTTTGCACGAACTTGTATCTCAAATTGATATATCTGTTGGAGTCAGCGAATTCCTGAGCTCGGCTGGGCGGAACCATTATTAACGTCCCGCCGTGCCTGAAGGCTCTGATGGCGGCCAGCAGCCTTTTTACCATATGCTGGTCAATTATGTGCGTGAGTTTGGGATCAAGTACAGCCCAGTCAGCATCAACATTCAATCGAGCTTGATTATGCAAATCCATACGTTCAGCGCGTGTTTCGGCAAACATATCCTGCAACCATAATGACTGGAAGACATTTGTTGAAGGACCGAAGACCCTGCCTTCACTCAGTTGCCCGACTGTGACAGAACCCCGGCAGACTTCTAAAGAGCCCGGGCCGGTTACGTTAATTACCAATGCTGAAGGCAGTTTAGGTACAGTGCCTCTTCCACCAAGCTGGGCGTGCAACCAGCGGGTCCCGGAGTGAACAATCCCCCAGATTTGTGGTCCTTTCAATCCATCCAGTCTAACTCCCAATAAAGAGCGATAATAGCTGGCCGCATGAACCAGAGCCTTTAGCTCCTGAGGAACGAAAGGAACATAGTCATCAAAAATAAGTGTATGCAGTCCTTCAGGAGGTCCGTCCTCACTGTCGAAACTCTCTGGTTCAGCCAGGATTGATCTAAATAATAACGGACGTTCTTCTTCCCGTAGGAGACTGGCTTGATAAGCTGTGGAAATGAGAGCTTCCAGCATAGGCAATACCGGTAGTTCGCAATCTGCATCGGCTGGTTCATCACCTGATGCGTCCAGCCAGTGATCATAAACGAAAGCTGCCAGCTGCTGAGGATAGGCGTGTTGCGTCCACATGGTTAGACTACCCCACTTACACACTTCATACTATAGCTTTTACCCGGGCTCAGGGCTGATGGCTCTGGGTTTCCGGCTAATAGCATGAATCAATAACCCAATCTTGATATAATAGCATGCCATCTTCCACCATCACCCAGCATTCGCGTTGTCAATGCCTGGCCGGCTTCCGGCAGGTTGGTTGGTGTCACACAACTATGGAACCTGAGAATGACCAAAATCTTGGAAATTGATTTTTTTCGACAGCTCTACCAGATGACCTGCCCGCGTGAAAAGCCGGTTAACCGGGCTTTGACAAATCCCCAGAAAAAAGATAAATACGTGCTCTCAGTGTCTCTTTGCCTGACGTATCTCGCGTTTAACAGCTGCGTCATTTCTGCAGCAGCGCCATCCGCCAATCGGCCCCGGCTAGAATCAATTGAAAAAGCCGCCGATACTTTCGTGGACAAAAACAAGGAACTGGAACATATGTTTCGTTCCGGACTCACTAACGCAGTGCAGAAGCAGTCGTTCGAAGAACCTGACGGCAGCATTTATGTGCAGACCGGTGACATTCCAGCTGAGTGGCTCCGGGACAGCAGCGCTCAAGTAAGGCCGTATCTTTATTTTGCCAGACAAGACCCAAAGGTCAGAGATTATCTACGCAAGGTAATTGCGCGGCAAGCCGCTTACATGGCCAGCAATCCTTACGCCAATGCTTTTAAAGAGAATAAAGAAGTCTGGGAAGAAAAGTACGAGCTAGACTCGCTTTGTTATCCCATCATTCTTGCCTGGACTTACTGGAAAGTCACAGACGACAAATCAATCTTCACTCCAGAGTTTGACCAGGGGATTAAAAAGGCTGTGGAGACCATGACCCTGGAACAGGATCATGCTAAAAACTCCAAATACAGGCACCCAGAACTCAGCTTTGAAGGCAAAGGTCGCCCAGTCTCTGTAAACGGCATGGTCTGGAGCGGCTTTCGCCCATCCGATGATGCTTGCTACTATCAGTTCCTGATTCCGTCAGAAATGATGGCAGTGGTGGCGCTGCGTGGATTGGAGCAAATCGAAAGAAGTGTGTATAAAAATGAGCAGTTTGCCGACCACATCGCCTCCTTGAAAGAAAGTATTGATGCCGGGATTCACAAGTACGGCATAGTGGAGAGTAAAGAGTTTGGCAAAGTGTTCGCCTTTGAAGTTGATGGGCTGGGCTCTTACACTCTTCAAGACGATGCCAATATTCCCAGCTTGCTCTCCGCCCCCTATCTCGGTTATGTAAGTGTTGATGATCCGGTTTATCAGAACACTCGAAAACTAATTTTGTCACGCGCCAACAAAAATTATGCTTCTGGAGGCGTAGCCAGCGGAATAGGCAGCGAACACACTCCAAAAGGTTATGTGTGGCCGCTGGCCATGGTCATGCAGGGATTGACTGAAAATAAGAAAGAAAACATTTCCAAGATTCTGCACGAAGTGCTTGCCTGTGACCCCGGCGATCATCTCTTACACGAGTCATTCGACCCCAACCAGCCAACCACGTTTACCCGACCTGACTTCGGCTGGCCAAACGCTCTGTTTGCCGAATTTGTCATGCAAAAACTGCAAAACAAGAGTCCGCTGCCCGTGCCGTCCACAACAAAAAAGGACATTTAAACCCACCCATCACAATCATCGAGCCTTATTGGTATGATTGCCTGGTTTGCTTAAGGAGAAAGTCATGAAGATCGAACTTTTCATGGAGAACCCCACTGACAGCTTCTATATGGCTCCCCAGGACACGCAAGGCTCCGGCACTTCCAGATTGGGCGCCAAAACAGCCTACATTCCCACCAGCAATCATTGTTTTATGCACAACGGTTCTGACGGTACGATCGAACTACCTGAAGGCAAGTGTGAAGTAAAACTGTCAATTCGCCAGGAAGCAGATGGCGCTTTACTATTAAACCGGGCCACCGGGCGCGTTTATCGCCTCGACAGCCAGGCGCTCCGCGTGGTGGAGAGCCTGGTTAAAGGTGAGTCTCCCACCAGAGTCGCCGGCAATCTGGGCGTAGAAGAAAGCAGCGTTCAAAAAGCCGTCACTATTCTCAAGAGCTCCTGAATACACCAGGATAACCATGCGTCTCTCAGGACCGCTATCTGTTCTTGTGGAAGTTAATTCCGTTTGCCAGTTGCGCTGCCGGTATTGTAGCGCCGCCCCGTTTAATGGTACCCAGATGCCCCGGGAAAGAGCCTTGACACTCATCAAGGAGCTTGGCAAATTCCCGGTCTGGGCTATTACATTTTCCGGGGGCGAGCCGCTTCTCCATCCGCATATATTGACTTTTGTGCGTGCCTGCTTCCAGGCAGGCATTTGTCCAACCATAAATACTAATGGGCTTAAATTGCTTGACCCGGCAAGCCTGGACAGCTGGGTGGCATTGAAAGCAGAAGGGGTGGAGTTCACTTTATCCATCAGCCTGGACTCGCCGGATCCCGGTGCCAATGACAGTGCCCGCGGCCGAGGACCTGAGGTGGTGCAAGCAATTAAGGCTGCCACACAAGAAGGGCTGGATATCACCCTTTCTGCAGTGGTCCACCGGCAAAATCTCAGCTCGGCGCTGTCCATTCCCGACGCATTTCCGCAAGTGCGGCAGTTCCGTTTTTCGCCGGCTGTAACCAGACATCTTGCCGAAAGCGCAGCGGCAGACCTGCAAGTGGAAGACCATCTCATGGAGCGATTCTGGCAAGAGGCGTCCACCTTGCGAGAGAAGCTGGGAGAAGCCCGCATATTGCTTCCCATGCGAAACCCCGGACCGGACGGAGAAACAGTCGTAGTACGCCAAGAGCACAACACCTGCTATTGCGGATTTACAAGTTGTGTCATCGACTCGCAATTGAACGTCTACCCGTGCGATTGGGCTCGCTCACCGCTGGTAAAAATGGGCAACTTGATGCATAACTCTCTTGAAAGCGTGTGGACCAGCAAGGAAGCGGATCAGGTCCGTAGCTTAGGTTCCACCACCCGACTCTGCCTCATAAAGAAACAGTCCATATCTGCCGGACTGGCTACAGTGATTGAAAGCAGTCAATAATCAGGATTTATTGGAGTGCTCGTAGTCTCCAATAAATCCTGACTTTTCACACTATTTCCGGGCATTGGCGTCGGCATGCCAAAGAGTTCCAGACTCGACAGCAAGAGGAGCAAAGTTGATAGCAGTAACGTGGCCTTCCCTGTCGCGTTCAACCGAGAAATTTGCATCTTGCCGAGCCGCGTCCTTTTGTATTTGATCAATCAATTTGCTTTGCTGAGCTTCATCAAGCAGCTTCATGCTGGCAGCAGCTTCTTTTGGATTGGTAATGGCTTCGTTTTCGATATTTTGTGCAGCTCTCTCAATACCCATGGCACACACTCCCTCTTGTTTGATCCGCTGTCTGGCGGTTACCCTCGACAGTCCTAATCTAGAGCTCTTCAAGGGCGTTTTCAGGTCGCAAATAGGGCAAATTTGAGTCGTGAGGTTAAAGCTTTTTTCCAAGCCAGGGCGCTGCCATTTCACCTGCCTTGGCAGTCCTTATAGCGATGGACAAAAGAGTTGTTTTTTTGCCTCTGCTTTCTTACCGGCGTAAATTTCCACCATGGAATTTTTTCTCCGGTTTTTGCTTCGTGAACAATAGCAGCAAATACATCCCACACACATGGATCATGATAGGCAGAAGTTATGACCTGGAGCCGTATATAAAGCTCGTCTGGATCTTGCTTGGCCAGTTGCGAGATAGTCTTAATTCCAAGTAGCGACAGGTCCTTTCGGAAAGCTGGACCGACATTTTTTAGCCGGCTTAATTCATCTAGCTCTTTGGAAGAGCTTCGCTTATCTAATTGCTGCATCAACACACTCTCCTGGTTTTTCATTTCAAGTACTCACGAAAGGGCAAAATCTCCCGGCCTGGTCTTGGCATGATGCCACCATGGCAGGCAGCTCTCCTCTACGCGTCTGACCTGTGATGCCTTGGACTTATCAAAAAGCCCGGACCTGAATAAGCTCATATCAGGCACGAGCGACGCCTGACATTTTAGCAGCTTAGCCGGATTTCATTTGTCCATCTATTCACTCGTGCTAACTTATTAGATACGGACGGACGCGTCCGTCCGACACCAAAGCAATACATTAAGTCCCATGAAAACAGAACACAAAGCACCGGATCTGTCCGTCAAAACAGGACGTGGCGCCAGCAAGGAAGAAATACTGGCAGCCGCCACCAGGGTATTTGCTTCTTGCGGGTTTCGCAATACCGATGTGCAAGAAATAGCCGACCGGCTTGGGATTGGCAAAGCCACAATATATAGAGCCTTTGGCACCAAAGAACAACTTTTTTTCGCCGCAGTAGACCATGGCATGCAGGCTCTGAACAAAGTCATGCTGGAAAACAAATTCAACGACGACATGGAGCCGGCTGAAAAAATTCAACAGACTCTATTACGTTTCCTCAGTTTTTTCGACCAGAATGAAGAGCTTACAGAGCTATTGATTCAAGAGCGTTCCGAGTTTCGTGACCGTGAGACAAACTCCTATACTCGCAACTGGTTGGTCAATATGTTCAGCTCGCTTTGCTATGGTGCCATTTTCACTCACTATTTTTCAAAACAGAGAATAGATTTGCAATCCACTGCGTCTTTAATGGCTGATGTTATGACTTACGGACTACTGAGCGAGCAAACCAGAGAAGAACATCCATTAAAACAAACCAGGCGCAAGGTAAACCCCTGAGCAAAATCGTAGGAGACATTACTTGGCAGTACGGACACCCAAAATGGACGCACCAGTAGAAAATCTAGAATCTGTAGCTCCCACCCGGAAGCGCCATTCCACC
>Ga0364909_10293_pt1 | contig 14230 bp, 12 predicted proteins | sample SorcelJu500001C3_3_FD_206966 | JGI IMG/M metagenome (GOLD analysis project Ga0364909, IMG submission 206966) | Enriched cells from Trout Bog Lake Hypolimnion, Wisconsin, USA - BchlTB.June25.5000.01.C3 | ecosystem: Environmental > Aquatic > Freshwater > Lake > Hypolimnion/Profundal zone | place... | reverse complement strand
CAAAACATATCACAGAGGTTCATATTTGGGCTGATCTTGACGAGAAAATGGCCGGTCAAAAATATGCACTTGAGCTCGCCAACCGATTATTTACTGAGAAAATAAAGGTATTTGTCCACTTTCCGAAACTTGAAAATGACACACAAAAAAGTATCGATTTTCTCGACGTTCAACACCAAGTCCGAGAATCCTTTAATACAACAACAACTTACTCTCCAACACCTTGGGAAGCTATCGGTGACATCATTCCGGAAGGCTATAAAATCGACTACTCCGGCGTTTATAAACTTGAATCCAAAAAGAGCTCGAAAGGCGATTCCAGTGACCAATTTTATCGCCGGATTATCGATGCTCCGGTATTCGTCAGCAAGTGTGAACGTGATTTCAAGACATCAAAAGAGCAAATAACTATTAATTATTATCTGCCTGACATCAAAAATTTTAAAGAAGTAACGTTTTCACGGCAGGTATTCACTTCAACACAGAATTTAGCAACGATGCTGATAGACCCATTCGGGATTCGGACCGGCATCAAGAATTACGGTGATGTTTGCGAGTATCTGAGATTGTGTTCTCAACAACATAAAAAGGTTGAACAAAGCGCCGCTACTACAGGCTGGATTCAACGAGATGAGAAAGATTGGCTTTTCGTTCCTTATTCAGATGCGATTAAGCTTCAACGAGTCGCTGAAGGACCTTTCTCAGATCCAAAAAATTCTTACAATTCTAAAGGTGATTTTGACCTATGGCACGAACAAGTTCTTGGAGCTATTTCTAACTGCCCAAGCGCACTCGCTGCTTTCGCCTTCGCATTCGTCGCTCCAATTAGACAATTCATACCTTCATTACCTTCATTTTGCGTGAACATCGCTACCGAAGCAGGTAGCGGTAAAACTCGTGTAATTGACCTCATTTTATCCGCGTTTTGCGAATCAACAACGAATGGCCTTCACGAGCTAATGATTTCAAAATCATCCGCCAGCGCTCGAATTCCTATTTTGCACAGAGCTCAAGATTTACCGATAGGCTTTGACGAACTCCAAACCGAAGATCCTGATAAACTCGCGGAGCTTATTTATACAATCGGAAACTCTGCTTCGACGATGAAATGTAATCAGAACGGCACTCTTCGAGAATCTACCCGCGTTAGTTCCGTAGTTTTTATAGCCAGTGAAGTTGATATCACTTCTAAATTCACCTACGACGGCTGCATGGCTCGGATCATCACTATTGATCAACCGCCTTTTGCTCCATATCAAGGCGAAGAAAAACGAAACTTATTAAAACAAATCGCCGCCGTTCAAAGAGATAATTACGGACACCTTGGACGGTTCTTTCTAAATCACGTTATCGAGAGACTCAATACAAATACCTGGCATTACTTTACTAAGCTGCACGATGATTACGAACAAACTTTGCTGAAGATGACAGCATCCGGAGATCGGATTGTCCGTGAACGACAGTGCTCTTTATATGCCGCAGCGTTGGTAGCTTGTGAGCTTTTGAGCCCTTTTATACTACCGAACATTTACGAGAACATGAAGGAAGCCGTTATTGATCACTGGGTTTCAGCATTGAAATCTAAAAGCGCTTCAACAATACCGGAACGAGCGATTCAAAAATTACGTGAACACGTAACCGCAAATATCGAAAAATTCCGTCCAAAATCTATGAGCCCAGAAAGACCGGGAGAGTTTCAGGATCAAACAAAGCATTTAGCTATCTTCTACAACGAATTAACAAAAATTCTCGGTTCACAATACGACACCAAGAATGTTGTTTCACAATGGAAGTCTCTTGGCTGGTTAGAACAAACTTCTTCAATGGCTAAGAAAGGGAATCTTTCTAAAGCGAGGATTAATGGTAATTCCAAAGCTCAATGCATTCTGATCAAAAGTGAAATCATTGAATTTCCAGATGAAGATTGAAATTTAAATGAGACTGCGGCTGGAGAGGCGGATGAAGGAGCAAAAAAGATCGGAGTTAAAAAACCGTAAAAAGAACCGATACCTTATAAGTAGAACCAGAGCCAAACAAGGTACATGAAAAAAAGAGCGTTCGACGGAGGTTCCGTCCGAGACCTCCAAAGCCGTCCAAGCAGATTGTATTTTAGTACACTGAGCGACTCTCAACTGTACATGGGAGCTCCCAGCTGTACATGGAAGAACGATTACCGGCACACTGGGTGATAAAAGCCATGTACAGCCATGTACAGCCATGTACAGTTAACTGTACATGGCTTTTCTTAATTATATTATATACTTATCTATAATATATATATAAAATGATATAAATATAAAAATAATAATACCGTCAAGTCACTGTTCCTATTTCTCCGAATGCTCCCATATATATTTATTCCCTGGGCTGTACATGCTGTACATGCTGTACATGGGGTTTTTCAGCGCTTTTATGGCTTCCGCTCTTGCGATTTTTGAGCTGTACATGAGCTGAATATGAGCTGTACATGCTGTACACAACGCGCGGGCGCGCACGAGCTTCAGCTCTTTGACGGTTTCAGATATTCAGTGTTCCTTTTAAAATCTAACTGTACACAACGCGCACGCGCCAGCACCCGCGCACGAGCCTCTGTTTTATCGGTTCTTCCACCGCCTCCACGCGAGCTTCATTCTTAGCGTTTCTTCCACCGCCTCCACACCGAACGCTCTTTTTTTCATGTCTCTTATGGTTTCAAAGTCCGAGATTCTACTTATGAATTTCGAGATCCTACTTAAACCGTTCGTTATATTCGCCTGAGGTTCTACTAAAAACGTCCGAGACATTTCCAGTTAAAACCGTAAATGGTCAGACGTCTGACCATCTTTAACTTGCTAATAATATTCATATAACCAACTAAAAAAGGAAGGTTTTTGTATTCTTCGGTTTAACTACTCCAGACAACAGCATTAAGGCTTAGGCTGACCAAGAAATTTTCAATCGAAGGAGCAAGGACATGCGAAAAATACTACAGATACTTCCACGGCGCTGCGCTCTTGTGACAGACGAGCCTTGCTTCGCCAGGAATAAACCTGGCATTCATGAAGCCCTAATTGCTTGGCTGCTGTAGGAACCCCAACCTTTTCGGCAAGGGCAAGTGATTCTGTCTTGTACTGCTGTGAATGTCGCTGCCTGATCTTGCTTGATTTTATTTTCGTTGTCATCGAACACCTCCGTTAAGGAATATTTTAGTCATCTAAGGTTCCTTATTTTACCAACGTGCAGCGGTATTTCGATGCAGGCTTAAAATTCAAAAAGTAAATATTGTCGTTTTCAATTTTAGAAGGATAAAAGATTACCAGAGGATGCTGAAGGCTCATAACAAACTTATGTTCCATAATATTTACATTCTCAATACCAGTTCCGAATACAAAACACACACAAGCTGTATCTCGCACGTGAGGATGTAAGAAAGCATCGCGGAACACTGGAGGAAGACGAGAAAACAAAGCATCGTGAATCCAGAGTTGAATGCCCATCATTTTTAGTAGCCGCCGACGAAAGCGGAAAGAACGACACTTATCTTGTTACAGGTAGTCTCTGGTTACTAAATGGTATCGAGTCACGAAATATCTTCACTGATTTCAGAGATTGGCGCAAACAAAAGAAGTTCACCGACGAAATACATTTCACCAAAATAAGTAAGTCGAATATTCATAACTACTACGATATACTGGATATTTTACATCAACGATCAGCTGCTATCAGTTTCAAAGCTTTGACGTTAAGACGAGTAGGATTGAGCAATCAAAGTGCAGCACTAGAAGATATGTTTTATCATATGATAATCAGAGGCGTTTCATTCGAATCAAATTCAAATCGAGCGCCATTGCCGAGATCACTTCAACTCTGGAAGGATGCAGAAGAAGAATCACAAGATAAATTATTCATTGCAAACATTACCGATAAATTGACTCAGGCATCATCATCAATTTTTAATAAAAAATTGCATATTGATGAGATTCAAGTCGTAGATTCAAAAACCACCGAGCTTTTACAATTAGCCGATTTGTTTACAGCAAGCGTTAATAGAATTGTTAACAATAAAGGACCTGGTGGTCATATTAAAGATCAATTTGCACAAGCATTTTTAAAAAAATTCGGATTGCAGAAAATTACCGAAAAGAGTACGTCGCTCGGCGATATCTTGTACATCGAAAACATTTAAAAGCGCTGGATTTTCAAGCCTTTGAAAATATTTGTGTCTGTCAATTGTTTCGTTTTCGAATACTCAAACAATGCATTCATGGCCAGCAATCTCGTCTGAATGACATCTTTCGTCAATTTTGGTTTTTCGATCTTTCGGGCTTCCTCGAAGCTTAATCCCCGTGTTTCTTTATTCTTCTTCCAACCAGCCGGTATCTCATGAAGAAAAGTATGATAATCGGCTGCTTCCGCCATATTATAGGTGTGTAGCGGTCGATCTCCGAAGAACTCTTTGAATAGCTCGAAGGCTACCCGATAGGCGTTTACGGTCTGAGCGTTCTTCCAGGTTCCAGCGGCTTCCTGACTTGCAAAGAATTGCGCGCATACTTCAGAAAATGTTCTTGTGTGTATTTGCATTGGCCGTAGAATACCATGTAGTGGAAGTCTTGGATCAGTTTCAGCCTCTCAAACAACCACGCGCGGAGTATCCGCTAACGCGGAATACAACATTTCCCTTTGATTATCTTCGAGAATTTCTAGTGATTGAGAAATCAGTTTTCATGCCGTGGAGAATAGCACATATTCTGGAAAACAAAATGCGAGATGCCATTAAGGAAATAATGTCGTAAATACTCGAAACTATCCACCACGAGTCGGCCGTTATAAACCTTCGCTAAAAAGTAGAAAGGTCAGACGTCTGACCATTCATAACGTACCGTTTATAAATGATTTAATCATAAATCGCTCATCCGGTTCGAGTGCGACAAACCGTTGTCTTTGTTAAATGAGCAAATGACATTCAACCTTTTAATGAAATATTGAGGACCTATGACGGACACTGGAGTAATATTTTCGAAGTTACAAGCGGCTGGCGTATTCCTCTTGCTTGTAGATGGTCAGCTTGCTGTGAAAGAGTCGAGCATTGCGGGAGTGACTGAAACCATGCTCGCAACACTGACCGAACACCGAGAGCCGATCAAACTCTTGCTCCAGGAAAAAGAGGAAACCGATATAAAGCCTTATATTGATACTGAGTCTAATATGGGTATTGGCGGGAAAGGCTGTTTAGTTATACCGATGGATGCTGCACCACGTTATAAAAATTGGACGTCCGGTTTCTCCTGCATCCCTGTAGAGTCTGATGAGTGGCTCAAAACTGGAAAGGGTATGACAGAATCCGACAAGTTGAAATGGAAGCCGATGAAACTCACCTCAATTCTGGAAGAGCTAGAAGCTACGGAAGAATTAATGAAACGATATTGGCCGCATGCGTGAGTTTTGCGGAGCTACGATTTGGTTGTTGCGTCACAAAATTGAATCAGCACGGGTTGTTTGGTAGACGTATATATGAACAATTTCGAAGAGAATTTAAAATGTAATAAAGATTCATCGTTTATCATCGATAGTACTTCTGTTTATGAGAATCTGAAATTATCAGAAGTATCTTTATCTGAAAATACTAAAATTTCCGAATCCGAATTCAACGATTGCTTCTTCGAAAATTGCAAATTTTTTCAAGTTAATTTTTTCAACTGTAAATTTTATAACTGCATATTTGAAAATTGTAATTTGGGTTCGATTTCAATAAAACATACATCCTTTAGCAACGTAAAATTTTCAGATACCAAACTCACCGGCATCCATTGGCCAGAGGCATCTATTCCGTTGGACGCTATTTTTAGAAGCTGTTTGATGGATTATTCTAGTTTTATTGGTGTGGATCTAAGAAAAACTGAATTATTTGGATGTCAGTTGACGTCGGTAGATTTTACTGAAACAAATTTATCAAAATCGAATTGTAGATACTCTGATTTTACTGGGGCTAGATTCGTAAATACAAATTTAGAATATACTGATTTCACCGCAGCGACGAACTACTCCATACATCCAGGCGGTAATAAATTGCGTAAAACAAAATTCTCTTTACCGGAAGTTCTGTCACTCTTGGACGTGTATGATATTATAATAAAATAGTGGTCAGGGTCTGTAGTATTGTTGATCTGATACCTAGCTAACAGTCCGACTTTCTTTGCGCATTATCACGAATGAAAACGTCAAAAAATAAAAGACAAGAGCGATTGCTCCAGATACTGCAACAAACCCAACAGTCAACGGCAAAACTATATCAATCAAAATCTTTTGGCTAAATAAGAATTTAAAACCGAGACTGTAAGCTTGATTGAATTGTTCGATGATATTTGCCTTGCTCCCACCGAGCGCAAAACAGCCAACTGCGGCCGCCAGAGGAAACATGAAAATCGTAGTCCAATGATTCGTTGCAACAGCACCAGCTATTGCGGCTAAGCGGTTGATTCTAAGAATCGATGCTATCACAATACTTGCCGTGACACCTGGTCCGGGGAGAACTCCAAGGAAAATTCCGGTGGCCGCACCGGCGGCTATTTTATGCGGAGTATCCTCGATGCCGATAAATCGCTGAAAAAATTTCTTCATGTAATTTCAACTTAACTGCCAATAGTTTATCAAGACAATGGTGTCTACTTTTTTTCTTCTTTGTGCTCAATCGATGTTGTATCCGATACGTCATTCATCACTTTTTTGAAGGCTTTGATGCTCTTTCCGAGGCCCTCGCCGAGCTCTGGTAATTTCCCCGGCCCCCAGATGATCAAAACAACTCCCAAAATGATAATCATATGCATTGGTTGAAATAGTCCTTCAAACACGAGCATTCCTCCAAAAAATAATGTTGGTTAAAGACTAACACTTTGTGGCAGTTTCGTCAAAAAAGCAGCAACAGCTGTAGATTGAAAAAGATCGCTGCTCAAATAAGGTTGACAACTACTTTGCAACCGTATCCTCAGTCGTGGTTAATTTGTACGTCATTGGGAGCTGGCTGTCCTTTGCCTTTTTCCAAGAAGTCTTTAAGGCTCAGCATGAAAATTGCCCATTTCGTTGAACAGTGAGGTAAAATTCCGCTAGCTTTGCGCCAGCCTGAATGACTGAAGCGGACATAACACTGTTTTTCATCGGCACTCAAAGAAAAGGTTATCTCTGTTCCGGCCCATTCTTCTACGCTTTCGTTTCCGTTAGCCTTCCACCGAACCAACTTGTTTGGTTGAAGCTCTGCGACTTCGAACTTTTGACAAAAGTCTCCGAACCAAAACTCAAGTATACCTCCTACCTTTGAGCCATCACCACGGGTATCAGAGGTCCACCATCCTGCGAGTTTCTTTATGTCCGTTAATGCCTGATAAACATCGATCGAAGATGCTTTGATCCCAACTTCATGACAGATGCTGTAGGTATTCATCTGTTACCTCCTCGATGATCATCGTCCTTTCAAGGCTCTATCTATTTTTTCATTTAAAATCGAACTGTAAGCGTGATCGATACAATTTCGACAATTATTGCTTCCACCATATATGCGTAATATAGGCCAAACAACCTGCCGCAATAATGATAAGAACAAAAATATAATTATGGAAATATTCGTGCCAGAACGCTCCGATAGCTATTCCCAGAGTTAGCAAGCCCAGTTTAAATAAACCTGCCTGCCACCATTTCAATCTAAGCTCCTTGAATAGTTTCATAATTACTCCTCTTTATCCAATCACACCGGAAAAATTCAATGTCGATGCCAACCATTCAAATGACCTCAGTGGCCATGATAATGACCGTAATAACCGTGGTAATATCCTCCGAACGGATACCAAAACGGTTCTAAATACAAATATGGATACGGTCCAACATACGGATAGTAGTATGGACGGTTATAACTGCTATAGTTATACCCGTTATAATAATATGGATCGCCGTAATAAGGAGCTACCACGCAGCTATTACAAGCGAAAATCAATACCGCTATAAGCAAACGTAGTTTCATGTCTCGTCCTCGTTGCCATGTGGTTTGTTTGTTTTGCAGCCGATTCCAGTATCAGCAACGCCGTAATCTCAAACCAGGACCTTTCTGAATGACTTAATTATAAGCATTCTTGGTGAAATGATTTGGTCAAATAATTGTAGATGTTATTGCTAAACTTATGACCGTGCCGTACGGGCTATTTCCTCTGGAATCAGAGGCCAGAACCGGAAAAGAAAATCTGAGGAAAGATTGACAGCAAGAACTTCGATATCTATTTTTTATATAAGAGGATGAGTTGTCCTCTTCAAAAGGGTCTACCTCCGAGTATTTGCTCGGGTAAAAAGGTAGGCCTTTCTTTTTGCGTTTTTGTGGATATTAACGCGCAACCGAAGATTCACCAGTCAAACGGGATGTTGTTATGAATAACGAATGGTTTGAACGATGCGCACTTTTTCTTGAAAAGAAGATTAATGATGAACCCAACAATGTCGAATTTGTTAAGGCATATGTTTCGCTGATTAAACAAAAGACAAAATTTGATATCGCTTGTTTTTCTCAAACAAAAAGTGCTCATGAAAATTGTAATAATAATGAGTTGATCAATAAAACCCAGCAAGTTGTGCCAGCTGAAATTACTGAAATTCCCATTGTACCAAATCCTCAATGGGGAAGTTAATTTAATTAATTTGGGAGTTGGACTTTCCCTCAAAACCTGCTTCAATAAACAATGTCTTTATGCTTTACCATGTGGTTTGGCCTATATTTGCAAGTGTCCGGCACATCATGCTATTTATACAACCCGTCCTAGCTATTAATATTAATTAAAAAAATAGTCTAAAATAAAGCCAGGAATCACACCGTGATCTCAAGAGCTTCTCTGATTTTCTTTGACAGTTCTCTTTTTGAAAATGGCTTCTGAAGGAAGTGAATGTCTTTATCGGGAATCCCATGCTGAGCGATAACATTAGCGGTATATCCTGACATAAACATAATCTTAAGATCTGGTAAAAAATCAAGAAGTTGAAGTGACAACGCTTTTCCGTTCATTTCTGGCATTATTACATCTGTTATAAGAAGATCGATTTTTCCGGCATATTCTTTGGCTTTTCGCAATGCTTCGGTCGGTGTATTTGCCGTCAATACGTCGTAATTCATTTTCTCCAGCATGGATACGCTCATGTCCAGAATCGTCTTGTCATCTTCAACAAGCAAAATGGTTTCGCCATGGCTCATTTCTAGATCCATAAGCGTGGTATCGGCTATCTTGACGGCTCCGTCCTTCTGGGCTGGCAGGTAGACTTTGAAGGTAGTTCCTTCGTTCAGCTCACTGTAGAGATTGACGAATCCGTTGTTTTGCTTGGCTATGCCGAACACGGTCGATAATCCGAGCCCGGTTCCAAGCATTCCTTTTGTGGTAAAGAATGGTTCGAAAATTTTATCAATATTCTCTTTCTCGATGCCACAACCGTTGTCACTCACGGAAAGCACTATGTATTCTCCAGGTAAGAATCCCAGATTGTCGTCACAATATTCTTGATCTATCATGACGGTATTTGTTTCAATCGTAATCTTACCGACACCGTCGATAGCATCTCTAGCATTAACACAGAGATTAGCCATTATTTGGTCTACTTGAGATGGATCTATTAAGACTGGCGCTAAATTCGCGGTCGGGTTCCAAGTAAGTTTAATATCCTCGCCCATCAAGCGATGCAGCATTTTCAGCAATCCTTCAACTTTGCCATTCAAATCAAGCATTCTTGGAGCAATAGACTGCTTTCGAGAGAACGCCAACAATTGACGGACAATATCCGCAGAACGCATAGCAGCGTCATATATTTTTGATAGATCGGAGTGTAATTTCTCGGTTGGTTTAACCTTATCCAGTGCCATCTCGGTATATCCGATAATAATAGCAAGAATGTTGTTGAAGTCGTGAGCAACTCCGCCGGTCAACCTACCAACCGATTCCATTTTCTGTGCTTGGATATATTGTTCTTCAAGCTTAAGTTGAGCACTAATATCTCGTTTGATAGCAACATAGTTAATTATTTGGCCATCAGCATTAAGAACCGGGGAGATTGTAGCTTCTTCAGTATATAGAGATCCGTTCTTGCTTTTGTTGACCAGTCGTCCGGTCCAAGTCTGGCCGCTGGAAATAGTATCCCAAAGATTTTTGTAGTATGCAGCATCTTGCAATCCGCTCTTGAGAATACGTGGATTCTTAAGAAGTACTTCTGCGTGAGTGTATCCGGTTGATCTTTCAAATGCCGGATTTGTGTAGTGAATTCTTGCTTCCGCATCGGTAATGACAACGACTTCTCCGGTCTGTTCGATAGCGACCTTCAGCCGTTCGAGATCAGCCTCATTTTGTTTACGCTTCGTGATATCGCGCATGACGCCAAGATTGCCGATCCATTTGTTATTGTTATCATATAATTTTGTTCCGAAGGCCTCTCCTGGAAAAGTTCGTCCAGATTTATTTTTATAAAACGTAGTATAAAAACTAGTTGGCTGAGAGGCATCGCGATCAAAGACGGCCCTTCCAGCTTCCCGATATTCTTCCGGATTGTCATAAAGAGCCTCGGTGGTTTTGCCGATCATCTCTTCAGGTTTATATCCAAAAGTTGTTTCCAATCCTTTGTTGGTCAATTCTATCCGGCGTTTTGTATCCGTAATGACAATCGCGTCGGTCATGGCATTGAACATCGTTTCAAAGAGCTTTTTCTGTGCGAGGATTTCTTGTTCAGCTCGCTTCAAATCTCCGATATCACGTGTTATTGAAATAATATGCGGAACATTTTTCAATGATATGATTCTGGCTGACATCAACGCGGTTGTAAGGCTACCATCTTTTCGACGAAATTTTGCTTCAAGGTTTTCACTATACCCGGTTGACCTCAGGCTTTTTACCAAACGATCCCTGTCGGTTGGATCATGCCAAATGTCGATTTCAGCCGAAGTCTTACCGATAACATCTTCGCGTGTAAAGCCGGTAAGATTGGTAAAACTTTTATTAATCTCTACGTACAGTCCATCTTCGAGGCGATTAATATTTACGGCATCAGGACTGGCATCAAAAGCCAATGCGAATTTGGTCTCGCTCTCTTTGAGAGCTTCGGCATCTCTAGTACGCTCGGTTATATCAAGAGCGGTAAACGTCACGCCAGCTTCGAGATCCTGTGGATCGATAGGCCTCCAGTTTATAAGCACATTGATAGAATGCCCATCTTTACATTGCCATCGAGTCTCAATGGTTCCAGCGCCGGAATTGCAAATTTGGAGGGCCTTCTCTTTTCCAACAAAGTTATAATCCTCGTCGTTGGCATAGATCATCCGACTGTCCTTTTCTAACAGCTCTTCTCTTGAATATCCTGTCATGCTGCAGAACCGGACGTTGACCGATCTGAAAATTCGTCCATCCATTACAGCCATACCAATTGGCGCTGTGCTGAAGATACCGTGAAGGTACGCCTCGCTCGTCTTCAGTAACTTCTCGGTTCGGCGGCTATTTTTTGCGTTATGGTTAAGCACCAGAAAGAGGGCCACTGCGGTTGTCGCGACAAAAAACCATCCTTTGTAAATACTCGCTCTGGACAATGACTGGATATCATGGAATAAAAACAGAATGATTTGTTCTGAGAATGGAATCCAAAGAGCTGAAAATACTAGATAATATAATGCGATTTTTATAGCTGATTTTGAATAGTTGGAAACGATTTGCGCCTTACTCATGTCATGAACTTCCTTTATTATATCAAAACTGCGCGACAGACCTTGGTCTACTGCTCTAGCTGGAAAAATTTCGGCTATTGGGTGCCAGTTTATACATCGTGTAGAATACCACACATATACTGGAAAAAGTAAATGTGAGATACACCGTGAACCGGTGCGGAGGGAACACCTAGACTCTACTTGCAAACGAACATTCTGAGATCATTCGGTATTCTTAATCCGAAAATGTACCCGGAAGCTTGGTGCATGCATATTTTGCGGAGTGTTTTACTCTTGATGGTTGAGAAACTGAAAAGTCCATCTTCAACCATTCGTATTGACTAAAAGAAGAAAATAAAAAGACGAGTAACCCTGAATGGTCAACTCGTCTTTATGCTAAAAAAAAATATGTATTTGATTTATTACGATGCGATAAAGAAGTTCGATATCCTGCCATGTCAGAACGTTAAATGAAACTACATACGAAACAATTATTTCATTTATTCTTTTGCTCAGTTTCTATCTGATTGATTTTATCTTTTACTTGCTTTACAAGACCGTCATATCCGTCTTTCTTAATGATTTCATTAAATTGTTCCAGGTAATTACGAATAAGGCTCACACCATCAACAATTACATCGTAAGCCATCCATTGATCACCACGTAGTAGCATTACGTAGGAAACATTAATAGATTTATCATGATCTCCCGATACTGTTTGTACTTCAGCCCGGTCGTCTTTAATCCTCTGGTGCGTGAATTCAACTTCATTTTTAGAATATTTATCTATTTTAGAGATATAAGTATATTGCAACAGAGTAGTAAAAAGATCTTCAAAATCTTTCTGCTGGCTATCGTTTAATTTTCGCCACTGTTGACCAAGGACACGCTTGCTCATTTCAGCGAAGTCGAAATGCTCGCGAACCACGCTGACTATTCGTCGCCCTTGCTCAATTTTTGGCAAGGATTTCAATTTAGGATCAGCAAGCAAATCAGTTACTTTTTTAATAAACGGTCGAAATTGTTCTGTTGGATCTGGAGCCGCGAATGCGGCAACTTTAAAGAAAGACATACTCACGATGGTGAAAACAACGAAAAATGTGAAGATTACCGATATTTTATTGTGAAGCATATAGCACCTAAGTTTATTTCAGCATTTGAATTATCTAATTCTTCAACGTTAACCGCGACACGCCATCTCAATTGCATCGATGTCTATCTTTTTCATTTTCATCATCACAACGAACGCACGCTTGACTACAGCAGGATCAGGATCAGTGACCACTTTCGTCAAGGCAATCGGTGTAATTTGCCATGACAAGCCCCATTTGTCCTTGCACCAGCCGCACTCGCTTTCCTGGCCACCGTTGCTGACGATCGCATTCTAGTAGCCATCCGTTTCTCTTTGGTCATCACCGGCTCCGAACCTCAAGAGTTCTTTGCACAATGATTTGTATCATAGTATACGGAAATTTCTAGAGGTTAACAGGGGAAACTGGGGAATTTTTGCTAGAAGCGGAAGCTGCTAGTCAATGATGATTTCAGCTGTTCTTGTGAACATTTAAGGTTAAACTAATCGAACTTTTTCCAATCGCAAGTAGAACACTCTGAACAAGTTAATTTTACACGTCCGCGACTACCGTCAAGTTCCTCATTAGTAAATATGTCGCTTCCACATTCAGGACATATTTCAGCAGCAATACAGTTGTCTACATGTTCAGGCCACCCATTTTGTCCTGGTATAAAACTGCCAACCTGTTGTCTTGCTATCTTCTTCATGATCTTTTTCATTTCTTCTTTCGTTTTAGAAATCATATTATATTTCTCTGGAAATTAATTCTGGAAGTGCTTTGAGTAATGCAGTTACTTATGAGAGATATCAGAGAAAGAAGCAATAGTATAAAAATGTGTATATTTTAGATATTCACATAGCGTTAATTTTTGTAATAAGCGCAACAAAATAACGAGAAATACTTATCTTGATGTCATTGAAAAATCGATGGTATCCGACACCATGAACCATTTTGAAAAATTGTAACTTTGCGAGAATTTGAAGCTCAGCTCTGAGCGAAAGCTATGTTTGAGCCTCAAAAAACACTATACTTCATAACACTATACTTCATCGGGTAGTGGAATGGCTCGAAGGTGTAAAAATAGATCGGGTTTTGACGGTGGCGAAATGCTGCTTAATCGACTTGAGAAAAGAAATTTCCGTTTCAAAAGACGCCAGCTTGTACGTGGATTTGCCAGTTACATGAAATTCAGCCGCCGCGAAGCTAAAATTTGAGAGCACTCCCCTACTCTATTTAGCTGAGTCAAAGACAAAATTTACCTTGGGAGAAGAGTAGGTTTCACGGACTTCCTTGACGTTGTTGAATTGTGAAATTGTAGAGGCGGCAGGAAGTGAAGGAATTTACGCGTAAGTCACCAATATATTGTATTTGTTTTGCTCGGCATAGACACTAATTGCTCGTTTACGCTCAAAATGGCCGAATCGAGGCCAACTCGATGGCTGTTTTCGAAATATTAGTATCTTATTTAGCCGAAATA
>Ga0364909_10292_pt1 | contig 14242 bp, 6 predicted proteins | sample SorcelJu500001C3_3_FD_206966 | JGI IMG/M metagenome (GOLD analysis project Ga0364909, IMG submission 206966) | Enriched cells from Trout Bog Lake Hypolimnion, Wisconsin, USA - BchlTB.June25.5000.01.C3 | ecosystem: Environmental > Aquatic > Freshwater > Lake > Hypolimnion/Profundal zone | place... | reverse complement strand
GATTCTTTCACCATTGAATATGACAAGCAGGGTTGTGTTGCGCGTATCACCCAGGACATGGGCGGAAGGACAGAAGTTCTCGAACCAGGAAAGAACTTCGATGATGCCCGGTTATCTGACGACGGCACCCTGACCCTGCTGAAAGACGGAAAAATCCAGGAAGCCCGGACCCTTGAAGGGGGGCACCGCGAGTTCAAGTATAATCAGACAGGTCAACTATCCCAGATTGTCGACAGAATTCACACTAACTCAGGGCGCGATTTAGTAGAGACCACCACCAGAATTGGCGAATCCAACATCTGGAACTACCAGAGCAACTTCGGAGCTTCAGGGCAACGTACGAACGTTGTGGCCGACATCAATGGCGTCTTCCGGGCAGACATTATCAAAAATTCGCATCCTAACGACCTGATTGACAGGGACAATTCGGATGCATTTCACCATGATCTGGCCAAAGCGCATGAGCATCTGGTTGAAATTGGCAAAACCAAAGGCTTAGGCAACTTCGCTGACGATTGGAGCAAGAAGTTTGAACAACGCTGCCGCGATCAGGCTCACAGAGGTATCCGCTCAGCCACAGACGAACAAATTGAAAGGACGTACGATTATCTCGAAAAGATATTGAGCTCAAACAGCCGGATCACCAGTAGCCAATCCAAGATGCTTTTTCAAGCAGCACTTAAGGAGTATGCCGAACCTGACAAATTCGTCAACCAGGGAGGGCATCCTTGCTGCCCGTTTGCCATGACCGAGCGACATGTTGTGCAAACGCATCCGGATGAACATGCCCGTGTTCTTTACGAAGCAATTACCAATCAAGCAGTCAAATCCAAGGATGGGAAGAAGCATATCAATCTGGCGGATATACAAATCAAACCGGATCGCGAAAGCCTCAATGCCGCCAGAGATGGCAACACGCAGGTGGGTGAATGGAGTTATTCCAACAAAATCTTCCAACTCACAGCCATTGCCGTGGGATATGGCGGTTATCGCGGTAACGGATACGACATGAATGGTGGCACCGATGACCAGGCTAAAAGGGCCAATCGATTCTTCGACGGCGAAGAAAACATGGTCATCCTGCAGAACGGAAACCTGTCAACCTATGAAAAAGTTGCTGCTTACCTGAAGACGCATGGCACCATCGGACTCTTTGATTACATCGGCGGGCACGCCATGGCTATCACCGATGCAAAGATCGAGCATGGAAAAAAGTATATTTACATTGGCAACTGGTGGAACGGACAAAGTCAGGGCTGGAAACAAGTCTGACCGGACGCTGTTAACCACAGCGCAGCTTTTGCGTGGTAGAAACCCCCGGTCAAAAAACACAGGGAGAGCACTCTTCCCAATTATCAAATGTAATTTACTTGCAGTCAACACAGAGCAAGGCTCCGCCGATAGTTTCGGGGGAGCCTTGCATCAGGTCGGGTTTTGTTCGATGGAGAGCTGGCTCTCCAGGGTTGTTTGGATTGGGTTGGGTTGGGCGGGCACGAACAAACACACCTACCTGAGTGAACCAGGCATGTTTTGCTGATCCACATAAACACTATAACCAGGATTTGTGATCAATTAGTTGCCAGTCAATCCTTAACTTCCAAAATATAACCTACTCCGTGCAGGTTTTTTATCATGGACGGAGCACCCTCGTCGTCCACCTTCCCCCGGAGTTTTTTCAAACAAGTTCTAAATGTTTCCGGCGAACAGGGAAATTCTGTAGACCACACCCTTTCCATTATCAGCTCCTGACTGAGCACTCGATTTGCGTTACGCATGAAAAATTCCAGCAAAGCATATTCTTGCCTGGGTAGCTCCAGCTCTTGTCCCAGCTTGCGAACTTTACGGGTGGAGGGATCCAGTTCCAGCACGCCGGCTTTGAGCACAGCCTTGGGCGGACCGGTGGGCCGACGCAAGAGGGCTCTAACCCGGGCAGAAAGTTCTCTGACATGAAAAGGCTTAGTGATGTAGTCATCGGCGCCCGAATCCAATCCGGTTTCTTTGTCGATAACAGCATCCCTACCAGTCAGAAAGAGAATGGGAGTACTGCCTCCCTTGGCTCTAAATCGACGGCAAACCTCAATGCCGCTCAACTTCGGCATTTCCCAGTCAAGGATGATAACGTCATAGGTGTAAGTAGACAAAAGAGCCAGTGCCGCCTCGCCATCCTCTGTGGTTTCCACCACATGTTTTTCAAAGACAAGCCAATCACGAATGCTGTTGGACATAACTACGTCATCGTCAGCAAGTAAAACTTTGGCCATACCTTTCCTCAAAGGGTAGCTACAGTAGCTCATTCTATACCCAGTTTTGACCCAAAGCGAGCGGTTCCCTCTGACGCCAGTTTTCAAGCGCCAATCCTTAGTCGAGGGACAGGTCTTTTAGCTTTGAAAAGTCAGGACAAATGAAGACACCACCCGAAAATCTCGACCTAATGGCTTCTGATAACTACCGGCATGTGATTAAATTGAGCAGGATTCGCAAACGGTGGGACTTGAGTGCATCTGAGCATTGAACAGAAGGGGCTCATTATTGTTGCAGTGCCGCTTGTCTGCGAGTTGATTTTTGTGGCTGGTTTAATCGTGTTGCTACAAAAGTACGACTCTGACATCGACCGCCAGGTGGCGCGCAACCGGATTGTACAGCACGCCACTATTGCGGAGCGGCGTATGGCGTCCGTCTCCTGCCTTACACTTGTGTCTAGTCAGCTGGGCTCAGCCGAGTTTAAGCACAAGCTTGATGTTGCCACAGAGCAGCTGAGAAGTGAGTTCTCGACGCTAGAGTTGCTGACAGCGGACGATCCTCCCCTGCTTTTGCAGATTCAGAGAGTCAAGCGTTCTTATTCAAAGCTCCTGGAAAAGATCAAGTCCATGGAAGGCAGCAGGACCACTGCCATAGAGTCAGTGCTTGGAAACAGCCAAGACTTGTTGGAGGTGCGCAGAAGAGTCGAAGACGGCGGAAAAATGCTTAACCAATTTTTGGATCAAGCAAAAATAATCGACAACGAGTTGCCGGCAAACAAAAGGCAATTGATCGATTATGTGGGCACGGCCCTCCTGACGGGAATCACAGTGAATATCGCCATTGCCATTGCCCTGGCTTTTACGTTCAGCCGCAACATCAGCCGGCGACTGAAGCGGCTCTCTGAAAACACTGAGAGAATGTCTCGCGATGAACCGATGCCAGCACTGGTGTCGGGCAACGATGAGCTTGCCCATCTTGATCTGGTATTGCACAAAATGTCCAACGATTTGGCGGCTGCCAGAGTCAAACGTCGGGAGCTGCTTGAACTAGTCAATCAAAGCCTTCAAGCGCCATTGACGGAGGCAGAAGTGAACCTGTCCTGTCTTTGTGGATCAGATTCCGTCTCTGTACCCGCAGATTATCTCAGCAAGATTAAGACAGCTGACTCAAATATGCTGAGGCTCATTTCCCTGCTTTACGACTTAGTTGGTATGGAACAACTACAATCCGGTCAGCTGGAACTCAGTAAAAGCGAACTGAAAACCAGCATAATTATTCAGCGAGCCGTGGAGGCGATGCAAGCATATGCATCGCAAAAGTCACTGCAAATATCGGTTCCCACCACGGACTATGTCATTTTTGCAGACGCTTCCCGCATTAACCAGGTACTCATAAATCTACTTTCCAATGCCATCAAATTTTCACCTAAAGGTGCAGAACTTACCATTGCTCTCAGGAGAAACAAGCAAGACATTGAATTTCGTGTCATAGACCAGGGTACCGGTATCCCGGGCGAACTGCAGGTGGATATATTTCAGCCTTACCGACAAAGCACTAGAGAAGATGCTACTGTCCGGGGCGGTGCCGGACTCGGGCTCAGCATCTGTAAGTCAATTGTAGAAGCACATGGGGGAAACATAGGGGTAGAGAGTTCTGGCGGGCGGGGAAGCCAGTTCTGGTTCACTATTCCAACAGACCAGACTACCGACAGCAATTCGGGAGCCAAAGATGAGCGTTAAGAGCCTGAACAGATGGCGAATCTGGCAAAAAGGGCTGGTAATGATCTGCGTCCCGCTGGCTTCCGAGCTAATATTTGTGTCCCTGCTGTTTTTAATGCTCTTGCAAGCACAAGAAGAAATTAGAGTGGAACAGCATACTCGCGACCTTATAAAGGAAACCAGCGACCTGCTCTCGGCATATGTTAATGCAGTAACCGGAGCAGTGGCCTATCGCGTCACCAGGACCGAAGCCGACGAGAAACTCTTTGCTGATTCCATCGACGGAATTGGCAGAACACTTAATTCGATTGACTATCTAACCAAAGACGATCCCTCTGAGCAAAAGCAAATGGCAGAGATTGTTCACAAGATGAATTCAACCCTTAATGACTGCCGGCAAATCATGAAGCGGACCACTCCTGATGGATTGGCAGGATTAGTGGATTTGCAGAAAACTGTGACCAAGCTGGGCACAAAAGGTAATCACTCTGTTGAAAGCATAGACCAATTTTTGCTGGCGCAAGAAGATATAGAAAGGGGCGGACCGGAGGTGCGCGGCAGGGCTAGAGAGCGCATTCAATTTGTGGTGATGGCGGGAATAGCACTTAACGTATTCATTACTATTTTTCTGGCATTGTATTTCAGCACGGAAATTAGCGGACGGATCAAAACTCTCATTGAGAACTCTCTCAGGTTTCCTGCCTCTAAACCTCTACTGCCTATGCTGCAAGGCAGCGATGAACTCTCCGACTTTGATCATACTTTCAGAGCGACAGTTGTCCGCATTAAAGAAGCTGAATCGTTCAAGAATCAACTGGTCGGTGTTATCAGCCATGAACTCCGGACACCACTTACCTCAATCAGCGCCATAATCAGTCTTGTTTTAGCTGCCGGGAAAGAAGAACTGGAGCCATCCGTTATCGAGCGTCTGGAAAAAGTTGATAGTAACGTATCTGAAGTAATGTCCCTGGTAAATGACTTGCTGGACATTGAAAGAATGGAAGCCGGCAAGTTTCCCTTGCGTTACCAGACCGTAAAAGTTTCACTCTTGTTAGAATCCTCGGTCAAACCTGCCAGCAAAGCGGCAGAAGATAAGCAAATAATGCTGGTGATCCAGTCATATGAAGGAAATCTTGAGATTGACACCGACCAGATGTCCAAAGCATTGACAAAGATGATTCTTCATTGTCTGGAGCATTCAAATTCCTCAGGCACTATTAAACTGGAAGCACATGAAAGAAACGAAACTGTCCTTATAACTCTTAGCAGTGATCGCTTGCCTTCAGAAAATCCATCAGAGCAAATGCAAATGTTTGACAAATTACGGTCTCTAAAATACAGCACCGAAGCACGCTTCTCCGACAAGCTGGGACTGGCTCTCTGTAGGGCTATCGTGACCCAACATGGGGGCAGCGTCGGTGTGGACGCAGAAAACAATGGATACTGGATAAAGTTGCCAAAACTACATGAGGCGACAAGAGAAAGAAAGACCGGTTGATCACTGAACAACCAAGAACTTATAAACTCAGTAGTGCACCGTAGACGGTGCAAACTCGCAAGAACCACAATTGAGAAAAACCAGACTATCACCAGTGCAACTCACTCCTCTACCGGCAGACCAACCGGAAAATAAAGTGTGGTTCCCGATTCCCCAAAGATTAAATTTGGCACTTTAGTCCTCAAATTAACCTTTCGATGCCATCTCTACCATGTCGTGTATAGGCTGCACAGCTACAAGTTCAATCTGCCGGGCCGGCCCAGAACCCAGGACACAGGGGTGAGCCCCGGGCGTAGAGCGGGTATATAAAACAAAGAGATCTGTTAGAGATCAGAAGGGTAGATTAAAAACCTGTCAAAAAACGCCTGGATTCGTGTATTATCTACTCGGGCTGGTCTTGACAAACTGGGCGATTTGGGAACGTCGAGGCCATGGTGGACAGCAATTTAAACTCTGCAGGCCGTGATTCCGATCATTCGGAATCGAACATCAACGACTCTTTTTGCCAACGATTATGGAGCGCCGTGGATACACGTGGACCAGATACCAGCAAAACCAATGATTCCACAGGCAAAGAAGAGCATGGCAACTCGAGTGGACTGGGTAGAATCATTTCGAGCTTAGTAGCCGAATACAATAGTTTTTTTGGCAAGAGCACTGGTTCATCAGGTGGAGTAACAGAGGAACAAACGCCAGAAAAACACCATGTCCCAGGCGTCCATGGCTCCCCGGTAAAGGCGCCCTCAGAAAATCCAGATGATGTTCCGGTTCCGGCGCAGCAAGTCAAGGACAACGCGGACAAAGGCGGCAAAACGGAGTTTGATAACGACACTATAGACGGCGAAACACAAATCAAAGCCGGACATGACAGAAAGCAAGGACCTGAAGGCGCCGAATCAGGTAATGACCACAAGGACCAATCAAGCGCTCTGGAGGCACTCCAGTCAGCCGCAGCTCTTGCAGCTGAGTACTCTTTGTTGAACCCGGCCAGAGTGATTGCCAACATAGCTAGAGGACTCGCCGCACCACAAGAGGGAAAGGAACCGGAGCCAAATTCCCAGAAACACGCGGCAAACCATGAAAAGACCAGGCGCGTCTCCACACCAAAAGATGCCAGCGCCAAGACGCCGCACTTTGAGAAGCTCTCTGTGTGCGGTGGACAGGTGGAAGAAGTTACTACACCGCAAGGTACATTCCGTGCTGTCGGCAGCGACGATAATGGTAACAACAAGTACGTAAGAGTAGCTCCCGGAGCTGACGATGAAGGACAGGAATTCAAAGGCAGCATCAGCCTGAAAGACGGCAAAGTGATTGTTTCCGATGCGGAAACAGGCAAAACACACGCGTACACTCCCCGTCCAGTAAAATACGATAACTTATCGCTGACCCCGGAAGGAAAGGTAGACATGCTGGAAACAGCAGAGCGAAGCTACCGCCTCATAGGCCACGATAACGGAAAAGATCAGTACCTGGTAACCACCCCTGAAAACCAGGAAGGGCAGATTCTGAATGGCGAACTCACTGTTCAAAAAGGCAAAGTCACGGTTACGGACAACGATGCCGGATCAACACAGGTGTATGGAAACACAGAAGTGGAAAGGGTAAGCTCCACTACTAGCTCCAGCAGTGATAATTCACTTTACGAATACGCACACCAAATGGCTGTGTCCGCCACACACGCAGTTGCTGGTGCAGCCGCAGCTGATGCCGTTGATACCATGTTCAAGGATCCATCCAAGATTCAGGAATGGTACAACCAGGCTACAGAGAATGCTCAAAAAGCAGCAGCGGCACAGGCAGCGCCACAAGATAATGAAAAGCCCAGTGACTCAAAACCGGCTCCATCTCCTGGCACTAAACCTGGTGAAGACAAGCCCGCGTCCGGTTCCGGCAATCCAGGAGAAGCAAAGCCAGAGGGAGGCAATCACGACCCGGCAGAAACAAAGCCAGCAGGAGGAAATGGCAACCCGGCAGAAGCAAAGCCAGAGGGAGGCAATCACGACCCAACCAACCCGCACGATCAAACCGGCAAACCTGGCGACAGCCATGACCAGAGCAGCCTGCCTTCAGATAGCAGTGCTCCCGCTCCCAAGCCAGTCGGAACCGGGGGAATTTCAGATGCCGGTGATGACAGCGCCAGACCTTCCAAAACCACCGGTGCACCTGGTGATACCATAGCTGGTGCACCCCAAACCACCTCAAATGCTCCTCTGGTGGCCGGCGCAGGCGATATCAGCACTAACGGCGCGCCTCGCGCTCCTGGTGATACCACACCGTCGCTGGTGGCAACTCCTGGAACAGCTGGAGCACCGCTTACAGTACCACGAGACAGCAACCCAGCTGGCGGGCAGTCCATTTCGGGACAGATGCCTCAAAGCGTGAACCTCGGAGAAATAAGCGGTACGCAAACTTTCCGTCCGAATATGTTGGCAGGTGATAACAGCGGTGGAGGACTACTTCATTCAAATGTGGTTAGCTCCGACATGGGCGGCGGCCAGTTAATTATGCCGAACTTTGCCAGAGTAACACCTTCGGTATCCTTACCTATCGAACCTGCTCACACGTCCAGACTGCCTGACATACTCCCAACAAGCTCAAACACTGATAGTCGTCTCCATACCACAGACAGTGCCGCACCTAATCCGCAATTTGTGGCCGGCACTCATCCGAGTGTGCCCTATGCGCCAGCACCGGAGCAACTCAATGCAAGAGTTCCGAGTCTCCCCCAGAGCCTGACTACTCTGGAGCGGGCCAGCATAAACACTAACCCGGCCAGACCACTGGATCCAGATAAAGTGAGCCCGGAATTAGCCAGCAAGCTCGTAGCGCAACCTGCGACCAACCCGGGAAAAGATCAACCCCCGGTAAACATAAGCCTGAGCAGGCCCCAGGACCTTCCGGTAGTGCAAGCAAAAACAGAACCGGTAATGGGTCCGAAATTAGAGCCGACCACCTCGCCGGCCAGAATTGACTCGACCATCCCGGCACCGATTCTCGATCCAACACGTAGCCCGGACCAGCTCACACCCAAGACACATCCGGATACAGACATGGGCAACCGCACCCCAACAGCAGTCAATTCACTTAACCCGGTCAATTCATTGGTTCCGGTCAGTTCATTCCCTCCGACGCTCAGTCAAACGTTGAATCCGGCATTAAATCCAGCGCTCAACCCGGCATTAAATCCAGCGCTCAACCCGGCATTAAACCCGGGTTCAAATCCGGCACTGAATCCATCCGTTAACCCGAATTTGAGAGTGCAAGTTGACACAGTTCGTTCCGTTCCATCTGGAGGAACTGACTCCCCCATAACTGGACCAAGAATTGCTGCTGATGGCTTGCAAGGACGGGTCGACCCTGTCGGACGAGTAGGGAAACCATCTGACATCGCCGGCTTGAAAGACACCAGCGCCGTGGCACTGGGAGCCGGGAAGGGAAAGACCGGCTCAGACGGTCGATACATGATTGCCGAGCTGACACTGGCCATGGTGCTGGCTGCAGGAGGTATCCGTCGAGTGCTGCCCACAGACAGTAGCGGCAAAGGTAACGCCAGCGACGGATCTGCCGGTGGCGGACGTAGACAGATCGAACGAGATCTAGCCGGAAAAATTCGTGAAACTCTAGGCCCAGACGGCTTGAAGTTCATGCCCTCTTCATTTAAGCTAGCTCAATCCGGTTTGCAAAAAGACAGCTCTTCCATCCGAAACGCCTTACAGGCGGCTAGCCTGAGCAGCGGCAGACAACTCTTACTGGGTCCAAATGGAAGCGCCGTTCTGGTGAAGTCGTTCGGAATGCAGGGACGTGAGGTGCCAGCTATATTGCGCCAGAATCAATCTGCGCAAATTGTCCTTGGGTTCACACCCTCTCAGCTAGTTCCAGTCATGGCAGAGGCAGCTACTGGTCGCCATTTTGCACTACCGGCCGAACCATCAACCATTGATCAATTTTTCCGAGCTCAGCAAGCCGCTCTCGACGAAGCCCTGGCACCGCTCATCAATGCAGCCCACGATTTTATCGAGATTGATGATCCATTCCAATCGTTTAAAGACGCCTTTGCAGCCGGAGTCCTGGCCAGGCGTAGAAGACTTTCAGACAACAAAGATGGCGGCGGAGACAATCTTGAGCGACAATCTGTTTCAGGATGCAACGGCGACGGAGCTGGCGACGACGAAGATGAGGATCCAGCTCAACCGAAAAATGTGGTTCTCCTCCGTCCGACCTGGCTAATAAATGAAGGACAGACTCTGGTGAGTATTGCTGAGGAGCACTTTAGCGATCCATATATTGGCTGGCTTATCGCCGACCTCAACAAGGGCAGCTGCCAGGAACACTGGATGGATGGAAAACGCATTGTTGAGTTCCAGACCAGGCAGCAACTCACTCTTCCTGTATGGCAGGATATTGTCGAGTTTTATGGGTCCATGCCGGAAGAGGCTCGTCCCGAGAACCTGGTTACAATCATCAGCGAGACGCAGCTTGACCGCGAAGTAGTAAACAACGTTCTGGGACCGATTGTGGGGCGCAAGGACAGCTCCACATCAACAAGCGACCAGTCTGTCACGCCAGAATCCGAACTGAGTACCGCTGAGTCTGAAAGAGAAGCAGTCTAGATCCAAAGACGTTTACTTGCAAAAACAGGAAAGCAGTCAACCCCCACGCATTACCTGAAAATGCGGCCAGCGATGGCGTGAATTAGAGGTTTCCGGCGTAATAACCCGTGGCTGTAGCCTACTGGGATACACCCTCCCGTGAATCCATCTGCCAGTCCGACCCGCACCTGGTCCGAAATGAAAATTGATACTAGACCTGCTACCAGTTCAGTACTTCTTCAATTTGTCTTCACAGAATCTGCTAAAAACGATGGATTGGCACTCAAATACCAAAGCTAAAGAAAGGTACCGAGATGCTTGGGGCTCCTCGGTACCTTTCTTTGGCTTTTTTCTTTAATGCTCGCAGGATTGGTGCTGCTCCAATGGGCTCGATCCCTCAAGCCCCCCACTGGGGATGCTGCGTTATTTGCTTGTGATTCTTTAACAGCTGCCTCCTTTAAATTAGGAGACCATTTTTTCTTTTCTGTATTGGTAGACGTTAGTTCACCAGAAAAGGTTCAATCAAACGCACGATTTTATCTTGGCCAAGATAAAATCGTGCGGGTACCCCAAAAACCATAGTGTCCGCCTCCAGGGCAAATCATTTACTGGACTGGCATCAGCCCAATAGATAATGGATGGACCACTTCCTAAGGTTGGAAATTACCTGCCCGGCTTCAGACACCATTTGATAAACACTCCTGGCTGTATGCCCCGGACATAGCTACCGGGGTAACGCTCTGGACAAGAAATGCCCGATGCACTGTTAATGCATTTGAGAAATCTGGCAAACTCCTAAATACTCACAAACTCAGGAGTAAATTTCTTAGCCATGACGCCCTTTTCGTAAGCCATTTCAAATAATTTCACCAGGGCTTCTCGCCCCAATTCGCCGTAGTCGACAGTAAGTTCGTTGACATACATGCCCACGAACTTATCGGCTTCTTGACTCTTCAAACCACGGGCATATCTAAGCGCATAGTCCAGAGCTTCCTGGCGATGGGAGAGCGCATAACGTATTGAATCCTGGAGCATTCTTGTGGATTTCTTGATCAAATCCTGTCCCAGGTCTTTCCGCACAATATTGCCGCCTAACGGCAAGGGAAGACCGGTTCGCTCGTACCACCACTGGCCCAGATCAACAATCATTTTGAGACCCATCTGGGCATAAGTGAGTTGCCCTTCGTGAATAATAAGCCCGGCATCCACCTTTCCGTCACGCACAGCTTCAAGAATGTGGTTAAACGGCATTTCAACCACATTCAAGTTCTTTTCCACTAACCTCACAGCCAGGTAGGCTGTAGTTTGCTTGCCTGGAATCGCCAGCGTAACATCAGGCAAATCAGACAGAGTCATCATTCGGGAAGCCACCACCATGGGACCATACTTCTGCCCCATACTGGCGCCACAAGGCATAAGAGCGTAACGGTCTGCCACCTCAGGATAAGCGGCAAACGAGATGGCCGAAACCTCATAAACGCCATTTCGAGCATCGATATTAAGAGACTGAATATCCTTGAGGACCTGATTCACCTTTACTCCGTAGGTTTCCACTTTTTCGGCCGCCAGCCCGAAAAACATAAACGCATCGTCCGAATCTGGACTGTGGGCAATGGTGATTTCTTTAACCGCAGTTGCCATGGCATTTCCTCCGTGCTCTTCCTTTGATTGTCGCTTGCCGCCAGCAGAAATTCTTGATTTATGACGAATCACAACTAATTCGCGCCAAAGCTCCATCCCATCGGATGCGGACTCTGGAAGCCAGGAGGAAGAGCTGGAGATTCATAAATGCGCCTCAAAGTATTCAGATCCCGGGAAGTGATGCCACCATATTTAGCACTATCCTTTGGACTGGCATTCTCCATGGGATACATCAAGTCGGCTGGATCAGTGCTATGTCCAAAAATGCCGATAGCGTGACCCACTTCATGTTCGGCCGCCTTGCGCAGCACCTTTTCCGAAGTATTTGGCAGATAATAGCTGGGGCGAAGCAAATAAACTGTCACCCGCATATGCCCATTGAATATCTCTAGATTTGTCTGCCCGAGAGTGCGCGGAGGCAAATGGTTAATCCAGGCAATTTCGATGTCAGACGTCTCGGAAGGAGCTGCCGCCCGAACAGGAATGTACCGTCCCCAGTTTCCCACTGCATCTTCAAGCGTTTTTTGCCAGTTGGACGGAGACCCCTGGGGCAGGTGCACCAGAACTGGAAATGATGTCCAGCGCGCTACGCTGCCGGCCGTAAATTTGTTGATGGCAGCAAAATAATCCCCAGCTCCTGGTTTTAGCGGAATCGACTTCACGATGTTCTCGATGTCGGCGTTCGCCCTGTCGGAGGGGCTTAGACCAAGCTGTTTTCCCGGGACCACAACTTCGGGAGGCAAAGTGTTGGATGGAACGGAAGAAGAAGAGATGGGTGGCTGAGTCAGAATGCCTTGCTGTTGCACCGGCATTCCTGGTTGTGCCGTGCCATAAGGTAACGTTCCCTGCATGCCTGGTTGTGCCGTGCCATAAGGTAACGTTCCCTGCATGCCTGGTTGTGCTGTGCCATAAGGTAACGTTCCCTGCATGCCTGGTTGTGCTGTGCCATAAGGTAGCGAGCCCTGCATGCCTGGTTGTGCTGTGCCATAAGGTAGCGAGCCCTGCATGCCTGGTTGTGCTGTGCCATAAGGTAGCGAGCCCTGCCCGCCTGGTTGTGCTGTGCCGTATGATGGCGAACCTTGCATGCCTGGCTGTGCTGCGCCATAGGGTGGCATACGTTGCATGCCCTGCTGCACTGTACCGTAAGGCGGCATGCCCTGCTGTGAGCCGTAAGATGACATGCCCTGCTGTGTCACGCCATAAGGCGGCATACCTGGCTGTGTTGCACCATAGGGTGGCATGCCCTGCTGCGTGCCAAAAGGCATCATGCCTTTTTGTGCCTGCCCACCATAAGGCAGCATGCCCTGCTGTGACCCTCCATAAGGAGGCATGCTTTGCGGTGGTGTGCCATAAAGCGGACGCACGGGATATCCCTGTTGAGCCGGATACTGTTGGTAAACTGGCTGTCCTGGACTAAACTGAGGTTGTGTAACCGGATAATATCCGGAGGAAGCCCCCTGCCCGGAATAGCCGGAAGAAGCCCCTGTCCAGGCGGTGGCAGGCGCCGGTAGCAGAGAAGATCCATGCTGGGGGGAATTGCTCTGAGGGTGTGCTGCGGTGGTCAAAGATGGAGGAGGAGCCGGAGACGACTGTCCGAACGCCGTTTGCCCCAGCAACTTGGTTTCCAATCGAGCTAATCGCTGATCTACAGGCATGCCAGTATTTTTCTTGCTGAACACCTCATTCTCGAGATGATCAATGCGATCTTCAACATCATGTTCCGGATAAGGGCTGCCGAAAGTCATTTGCTCAAGACGCTGAACTCGTCTTTCATAACCGCTGGTGTCGCCGGCTGAAGCAGAAGGACTCCATCCCTGACCAGGTTGCGCAGGATTGCCCGGTACAGATCCCATACCCGGCGGCGGAGTATTGTCGGGAAGGTAGTAAGACCCAGGAGGATTAGGATTTTGAAGTGTGCGCTTAGACGCTCCCAGCGGTTGTCCTTGTATGCCACTACCGAAGGGATTACTCCCTTGATTGGCAGCCGGCGCTGGAGAAGGCGGAGGCGGTGTATCATATTCTGCCTGACTGGGATCTATAGCTTTCAAAGCTTCCTTTTTCTGAGCCAGAGACACTGGTGTGGCGCCCAACCAGAGCACACAAAGTAGTCCGGCAAGTAGTATCTTATTCTTTCTCATTCGCGTAACAAATCTTCTGTGATTACGCCCCCGGCACGCAAGCTAGTTTGCAAACTTAGGATGTTATCTCTTTTTCCTTCCAGCGTGCTCACCACCTTTTCTGGTTTGAACAAAACTTCCATCAAGAGGTCGTATATTTCCGAATCTATTTGTTTCAGCATATCTCGACTCTCTTTAATCGCAAAAGCCGCCACACATTCAGCCCAATACTCATGCACTGTGGTTCGAGCATAACCGGAAACAAATATGCGTTCCTCCACCTGATGAGGTTGTATCAACTCAGAGGCAGTGCCGGCTTCCTCGGGCAGGGGATGCAAGCGATTGCATGCATGTAGGCGTTTCTGATAGATTTCACTGATACGATCTTGAGTGGCCTGAGTCAGGCAGAACTCCAGCTGATGCCCATATTCGTGGGCC
>Ga0364909_10291_pt1 | contig 14271 bp, 27 predicted proteins | sample SorcelJu500001C3_3_FD_206966 | JGI IMG/M metagenome (GOLD analysis project Ga0364909, IMG submission 206966) | Enriched cells from Trout Bog Lake Hypolimnion, Wisconsin, USA - BchlTB.June25.5000.01.C3 | ecosystem: Environmental > Aquatic > Freshwater > Lake > Hypolimnion/Profundal zone | place... | reverse complement strand
GAAATAGACGGGATGATCGTATACGGCGACAACAAAACAGGAAGACGGGTTTACCCGGAAGTAGGATTGCAGGTTTCCGCCCTCGCTAACTGTGATTTCATCATCCGGCCCGATGGGACAGAAGTGGAAATGCCGCACCCTGATAAATGTGCTGCTCTTCACATCAGGCCCCGATCATGGAAACTCATCTACATCCGGTACCCAGTGGAATGTTTCAAATGTTTCCTCGCCGCTAAACAAGTATTGGACTGGTCCCAGCATACAGCTCAGGAGGTGCTGAGTGAACCAATCACCGGACGCTAATCTCCTGGTCAGTCAGCTACGCCAATTGGGTCAGAACCTTGAGCAATATGTCACTGTTCTCGGTAAACTAGAATATGAGAAGGTGGAGGCGGAAGCCGAATACCGGCAAGTGCTGGAAGAACACGAAGATAACCTCGCACAAGCTTTCCTGTCCGCTAACGGAGGGGTGGAAGCAAGAAAATACACAGCCCGCCTCCAATGTGCACCATCCCGCAATAAACGGGATGAAGCTAAAAAAGAATGGCAGCATTCCGAAGCGCGCGTTAGGACGCAGTTCGCTTCCATCTCGGCTTTGCATCGCAGAATTGAGATTGGGAGAAGTATGTTGTCTAGAGAGAAGACACTTATGTCACTGGACGGGATAGGTGGAGCATGAAAATCGATCCCGTTACTGGTCTGAAACCTTGCGGTACATGCAAGGTGCCGAAGCCTCCTACCACTGATTACTTCCCTAAGAATCCGATGGGGAGAGGTGGTTTGCGTTCTCAATGTCGTGAATGCGGTATAGAACGCAGACGTGACTGGACAGCGAACAATAAGGAACATGCTAGAGCCACTAATTTGGAATATCGCATTAAAAATAAACAGATTGTTATGTTTTGGGCTTGCAAGGACCGTGCTAAAAGCAAATCACTGCCATGCACAATTACTGAGAACCATATTCGCATACCCAATAATTGTCCTATATGTGATTGCCTGCTTGTCGATGCCCGTGAGGGACTAGGTAAGGGAAGAAGGTATGATAATAGTCCGTCCGTAGACATGTATGACCCAACTCTAGGTTATATCCCCGGCAATATCTGGGTTATCTGCGACCATTGCAACCGTCTCAAGCAAAATTTGACAGGTGAAGGTCATGTGGCGTTCGGGATAAAACTCATTGATGCCTTTAAGGAATACAATGAACCTAACTGAACCCCGCCTGGATGGTTCCCCTAATTATCACCGCACCCGTCTAACAGTTTTTGAACGGGACGGTAACAAATGCCTCCGATGTTTCGGGGACGCCACCGTCGTTCACCATCGGAGAGTGAAAGGGATGGGCGGTTCCCGTAACCCGCAAACCCATGGGCTCGCCAACCTGATATCACTCTGCGCCCCCTGCCATGAGCATATCCACGCCAACCCTACGGAGTCATACGAACTAGGTTTTCTGGTCAGCAAATTCAATACCCCCTCAGATGTGCCGGTGATGGTGGGAACACGGCAGAAGATGACCCTCTCGGATGACGGATCATCCGTACACGGAACCGGGTATGTCTGGGGGATCTAGCTGGCGTATTGAGTTGCCGGTCGGTATGCCTCTTCTGACATCCAATCAGCAGAGACGGGCCGGCCATTGGTCAAAATATTATGCCATTATCCGGAATATCCGGCGGGAAACTAACCAACGCGCATGCAAGCAGCGTATACCTAAAAATTTGCCAAAGGTGAAAATTAAAGCAATTTACCACCCGCCAGACAACAGGAGAAGAGATCCGGACGCGATAGCCCCTAGCCTGAAGGCGGCAATCGACGGTATAGTAGATTCAGGTGTCATTAAAGACGACAATAATAAGATTGTAACATCAATTGAGATAGTCTCCGGTACTAATATCAAAAAAGGCCAGCTTGTCATCATAATTGAGGAGAATGATGGGGGACGCTCTTGACCGTGTTAAAGCTGCCCTCATCGCGTACGGTAGTGAACAGCATGGGAATATGTGGAACTGCCCGTGCCCTTCTCACACAAAAGGGGACGAGCATAAAAGCCTTTCCGTCACGGAAGATGACAAAGGTACTGGGCTTTATTGTCATATGGGATGCACCACAGAAGAGATCACTTCAGCGATAGGACTGAAAATGGCAGACCTGTTCGAAGACGACATGGTTGTGTCCAAAGAAGTCGCCCAATACAACTACTGTAATGGGGACGGGGAAATCCTATTCGCAAAAGTCCGGTACGAACCGAAAGGGTTCTCTGTCAGGCACCCCAACGGGATGGGCTGGGAGAACGGCCTAGGCGGGGCCAGGAGAGTCCTGTACCACCTCCCGGAAGTGAAACGGGCTCTCGCGCTAGGGGAAACAATCTATGTCGTAGAGGGCGAGAAAGACGCCGACAGACTCGCCCGTGAAGGATACACAGCCTGCTGTAATTTCGATGGGGCACCCAAATGGCGGCCCGACTACACCGACATGCTAGCCGGCGCTAAGAATGTTGTAATAATCGCCGACCGTGACGAGGCCGGCTACACTCACGCGAAAGGGATCAAAGATGCCCTTACCGGACGGGTCGCATCTGTTAAAATAGTCCAGTCCGCTGTGGATAAACCCGGAGCGGATGTCAGTGACCACCTGGACGCTGGCTATAAGGTAGCTGACCTTTTCCCCATCGGGAATGACGTATCGAAACTGTACCGGGCTGTGAACTGGGCAGAAGCATGGAAGCAGACACCAGAAGAAGTGAGATGGCTTAAAGAACCTTTCCTTGAGAGAGGTACCGTCAACGCCCTATTCGGGCAGCCGGGCGTAGGGAAATCCCTGATCGCCCTGGAAACCGCCGTGGAAGTGGTACGGGACGGCGGAACAGCAATGTACCTGGACGATGAGAACAGGGTCATTGACACCGTTGACAGATTGCGGGCATTCGGATGTAAACCGGATGAACTGTCCCGGCTGAAACTATACAACTTCGCCGGCCTACCCGCCTTGGACACCACAGAAGGCGGTTCCCACCTGGCTGCTCTAGCCGATGCGAACGAACCTGACCTGGTGATAATCGACACCACCTCCAGAATGGTGCAAGGCCGGGAAAACGACGCTGACACTTTCCTTCAATTGTACCGGTGCAGTCTCGTTCCCCTGAAAGGCAGAGGGATCACTGTTCTGAGGCTGGATCACCCTGGTAAAGATGACAGCAAAGGACAACGGGGCTCATCCGCTAAATCAGGGGATGTGGACACCATCTGGGCTCTATCAAGGGATAATGATACGGCATTTGTGCTTGAATGCCAGAAATCCCGCTCCGGTCATGTGATTTACGGGCATATGATTTTCCTTACCAGGGAAGCTAATCCACTTCGCCATTACTGGGATATGTACCCGAATGTGCCGAAGGATAGGACGGAATCTCTTATCCATCAGATGGAAAGGTTCGACATTCCTGTCAAATGGGGACGGGATAGAGTTCGTACTGTTCTGCAAGAACACAATGTCCATGCCCGGAATGACATTCTGAGTGCGGCGATAGCACATAGGAAGCAAAGAGAAAGAATGCCTGTCCCGGTACCTGTTCCCATAGAGGGGACAGAGGACAGTTCATGGATGGATGAGGAAGATAAGTGGTGGGACAAGTAACAAACGATTTGACACGGTGTGCTAGGCTCAGAGAGAGCAGAGCGAGGTTCGAGTGGCGGCGAACGAGGGGAACTATGGGCATCTTGCCCTGTCCCTATCTCTGGGACAGCGGGACAGGTTCTAGAATGTCTGTCCCTGAGTGGTTTGTCCTGAAATGTCCTGTTCACTTTACGTCTATCATGTGATTTATATAACCATTCAATGCACCGCGCTGCTATACAAACCTATGTGATGCTATAGTCACTATGGACAATCCGCCCCTGATACGGTAAAATGATAAAGTGGATGAACTAGATAACCCACCAACCCGCATATGCTGCGGACTACAGCACTGGGATACACAATGCCCAGACGGGAAAGTAATGTGTCAAATCTGTTACAGCAGATTCCCGCTAGAAGACCTCCATATAAACGAACATGGGCAACGTGAAGATGTATGCCAGAAATGCGGAGAGATAGAAGATGCATTCAGAGCAGCCAGAACTGATAGAAGCAAGGTCCGGATCTACGGAAATAGCAATATTCACCGATGACCTCTCCAACGCCGTCGTCCCCTCCGGATGGGCTGACACAGTAGTCCGGCAATGGTGTAATGAACAAGTCACTCTAGACGGACTAGATGACGCCAGGGACAACCTGGAAACCTCCATCCACCACCTACGTAAAAAACGTCTTAACTATCTCGAATTGCAGAAAGCCCAAAGATACGTGGAAATACGTATCGGGGAACTACTGAAACCATATACACTGAAAGATAAGAAATCCCACCCTAAACTACCCGGTGGGGAACAAGCTGACTACGAATTCACCCGGATGGCCCGGTATAAAGATGAAGTACGGGAATGGATTGAGAAAGACGGGATTGTTGCCAGGCAAGCTTTGCTGCGGAAAATCACCGAAAAAGAAGCAGCATCAAGTGGTATTCCTCTATTCGATCTTCCCGCCACGTATCAGGTCATTTACGTTGATCCACCATGGCGGTACGACCACACCGAAACACCAGACGTTAGGCAGATAGAAAACCAGTACACCACCATGACAATGGAAGAACTGGAAAAAATGGTCATCCCAGCAGCACCCCACGCTGTGATGCTCATGTGGGCGACAAACCCCAAACTGAAAGACGCCCTTCATCTTATGGAAGTCTGGGGATTCTCCTACCGTACCAACATGGTATGGACGAAAAACCAGATGGGTATGGGATATTATGTACGGGGAGCCCATGAAATCCTGCTGATCGGGAAAAAAGGTAACCTGTCCATGCCCCCCACCTCCGCACGTCCCATATCATGGCTGAATTCCCCCCGTCAAGCACATTCTGTGAAACCTGACTATTTCATGGACCGGATCGAAGCCATGTACCCGGATTGCAGTAAGCTGGAAATGTTCGCCCGTCATAACCGTCCCGGCTGGACAGCCTGGGGTCATGAAATCACCGACGATATTAAGGAAATATAACATGGCAGTAGCAGCAGAAGTTAACCTTCACGGCAACCTTGCCCGTGACCCTGACCTGTCTTTCTCAAAGGACGGGAAGCCTATCGCTAACTTCACTGTGGTTACCTCAGAACGGTTCCTTAACAAAGACAGCGGGCAGTGGGAAGACCGGGATGTTTCCTTCTGGAACTGTTCCGCATTCGGCCCGCTCGCAGAGAACATTTGCGAATCATGTGAGAAAGGCACACCGGTTATTGTTACCGGCCGGGTGAAGATAGAAAACTGGGTGGATAAAGAAGGCCAGAAGCGGCAAACCCCTAAAGTAACAGCGGAGGATGTGGCGGTCAGCCTCAGGTTCAAGAAAGCATCCGTTTCCCATAACGGCAGTCGCCAGGAGCAAGAGGCCCCATTCTAAAATGGGATGGAAAATAGTACGCGACAACAATGAGAAATTCTGCCGGGAACATGGGATATCCGGGCAATGGCGGCGGTTACTCAGGGGGACGAGGTGACCACTCTACGCAACGGGTGAACATGCCGTTACGGTCCACCTTGCTCCCATGCCGAACCCCGGCCATCCCACTGGGGTCCAGCCGGATGAGCAGTTCATTTACCACATCCCGGATGTCGTACAGTTCTTCCGGGTCATGGAATTCTATAAACTCCCCGGCTTCCTCCAGTATCTTTTTGGATAGGCCGGCTATAGGGTCTTTTGACCGCCGCCGTCTGGTATCCTTGAGAGTGAGAGAACTCGAAAGGATGAAGATGGATGACAAGCGCCAAACGAACCTGCCACAAAAGGCGGTTCGATAACGAATACGCCGTAGGGAAGTGGCTGAAACGAATTCACGCAAACAACAGCCCCTACGGGGGTAACAAAATGCCACTTCGCTGGTATTACCACCCAGACTGTGACGGTTATCATGTCACATCCCGGCCAGACAGAGTAGAGGAACTAAGTGGAAGCTGAAACTGATGCCGTATATGTAGGTATCGGCAACAGTGATGATCGTCTCACACAAGTCGAATGGTCCCTATTCGTCAGGGACACACGTGACCTGTGTGAGGAAGCCGGTAATGTTGTCGGTGCATGGTTTTCGGAAACATCCGCATCCTGGCAGAACGCCTGTTTCTGCGTGAATACCCTTAAACCATCCCGGCGTGCCTGGCTAAGATATCAGCTTATCCGGCTGACCGAAAAATATAAGCAAGAATCAATCTCCTATGTGGAAGGTGAAACGGTTCTGCTGAAACCCAGGAAAACAGATGACTGATGAATGTATCAGAAAACAGGTGATGAGCGAACCCGTTCCATACTGCATGGAATGTGATGAACCGCTACCCTGGTGTATACATGGGATGTTTACAATGAGAGATGTACGTGCACCGCTTGTCCCCGAAAGGGACATGCATATGAAAGAAACCGGTAAGCAAGTATGCCGGTCATGTGACCTGTGGAACTGCTGGCACCGGAAACAGGAACCATGTGATGTGCATGGCTGCCAATGTGAAAGAGGCGACAATGGACGAATTCCTCCCAGCGGATCATCCACTCAGGATAGACCCGCCACGTGACCTCACGGATGCGGAAAAAGAACGGCTCGAATCTGTAAAAAAACTGCACGCAGCAGAAGATTCTCTGAAAAAATCGCGTATGATATCCCTAGACACTCTCATGGAGCAGCTAGGAGATATAGATGGCGATAGTTATGAGCAGCAACGGTGGTGACTATGTAAGCGAGCCATGCGGTGTAACTGATCAGTACGGAAACACATACAGTTATGCTTCCGGTGGGGTTATACCCATGGCTGGTACCTGTTACACATACACCCTGAACAATAGTTCAGGTACCGTTTACGCTGGTGGTGGTGGTGGCGGCGGGTCGTATGTTGCCCCGTCCGTCACCATTGCGCCATCAGCTCCCTGGACCGCTCCAGCATCTCCCAGATTCCCACCTATTGACGCTAACGGCAATGTAATCCTTGATGGGACGAATGGAATGGGTTCCGAAACGAATGAAAATAAACAAAAAAATCCTCTCATCCGCAGATATTGATAAACTGATAAAACAAGCATGCCTGACAGTCAGTAAAGATGACGTTCTTGTCATATCCGTTGACCCGGGCACATCTAATACGCAAATGCAGGAACTAGCACGCCAATTCAACGAATACTGCAAAGCCATTGTTATGGCATCCCCGGAAATCATGGTGAAAACAGAAGGACGGCCACGCGACGAAAACGAAAGAATAGACATCCTCGCCCGGCTAGGACTGATCTGGGAAACCAACCCTAACATGAGGCTGGGGGAACTGATCGCTGTCATCATGGGTGAGAAGAAAGAATCACTGATGGACATAGACGATTACCCGCTTATCACCGCACTCGAAATCGCGTACAAGAAAGAAAAGAATGACAAGCCAAATCAGCCGTGACGATATTGAAGCGTCACTGTGGAAGTTCGCTCAGACGGCAGCAACCGCCGGCGGCCGGATCGCCCCTTGGATGATTGAAAGAGAACTCCGGATCATCGACGGATATGCGATCAGCATGTCACGGCAGAAACAAGCACCTGTTTTGCCGGTTCAGCCTAAATTCGAATACGCTGACCCGTACGCTTACATTCTTCCCGGCAAATATGATCTGGAACTGAATCTATGCCGATGCCCGCAATGTGAGAAGGTGAAAATACTTAACGCTGACAATTTCGTGAAAGATTCCAAAAACCCATGCGGGTACCGGATGAAATGTAAACTATGCCGGGTGAAAAAAAAGGACGGCACCGAAGGGATACCGAAACCGAACAAGAAATACAAATGCCGGGGCTGCACCCAAATGCGGGATGTGAACGATTTCCCGGAAGCGAAAAAGAACAATCCTCTCCTATCCATGTCATGTAACTTCTGCGCCCGGAAGTATGGGTGGCGGGGCGGGCAAACAGCCGAAGACCTCTTGACACCCGCTGTCTGAATCTGACATCCTGGGGCAATGGTCTGTGACAACTGCAAGAACAACATTCACATCAAGTGTGTTGCCGTGGTACGGAAGCAGCACACGTGGTGTGACTGCCAGCACGGTGGGGACGATCCAGAAGCGCTGAAAGAAGACTGCTGTGACTGACGAGTCGTTTGAAATCTCCGATGAAGATAGGCGTCTGCTGGAGCTGGAGGCATACGCGATGATGGCGACAGCAGCGTTGCGGCCGACGCCACCGAAACAGCCGAGTCACCCGGCAGAGAAGAAACCAGAGCAGCCCACGTCACGGGTTGCTCTATATGTGTTTGCGGGGAGCGGGTTCATCATGGGGGCACTGGTAACTGTGATACTGATGAGACGGAAGCGGAAAAAAGCACATGATGATAGAAGAAACACTTAAGGTAACAGATTCACCAGCATGGATGAAAGAAGCTAAATGCGCCAGTAGTGACGAAGATCCCGATGATTGGTTCAGGACATACGCGATGGCAAGTGACGGAATCACCGTACGGTACAGCAGTGAACGAACAAGACACGCGATACGGGTCTGCAAAGGCTGCCCCGTGAGACAGCAGTGCCTCATGTGGGCGTATGAGATAGACGACGACTGGAGTGTCCTTGGGGGCATGACACCCAACCAGCGGAAACGCCTGAGAACCAGGGTACAGAGGGAAGTCATGTACCGCCTGGGAGTGGGGGAATGACAGCGCCTAAAGTTGTCCCGAAGATGCCAAAACCACAGAAGGTAGACATGGGATACGAGTGGTCCGTGAGGATGGAACACGCTCAAGTAAGGTGCGCGCACGAAGCGAAATCAGAGGAAGTACTGGGCTATGAGGACAATGCGAAAGCATATACTGAAATGGCAGAAGAGATGACCCACCTCAAATGGTGGGTGCTGGGTATCCTGGGAGTTAATGGGTTCGGGGCGATCTAAATGGTGGTGCTGTTTATTCTGCTGGGGTTCGCAGCGTTTATTGTGGTTTGTGCGTCAATCAGTCTTTTTGGGGTAGGATTTTTCGACAACACCCCGCACCATATAATTATGTGCAAAATATGCAGAGGTCAAGGGTGTGTGGCATGTGATGAACTTGGTACACAACGGGTTAACGATGGGCCTGTGCAGATTGGTGTTATGTCTTTCCCCTGGCCATGGCGGAAAGATTACGGCCCATCCCGCAGGCAAGCGGATTAACCCCACATGCTTTTACGGGTCACCCACACAATCCGGAACCCCTCACACCTTTCACACAAATAAACGTGACCTTGCCCGTCATTACCGACTTCACCGGTGCCTTTGCAAACCGGGCAGGTTTCCAGTGCTTCCATTACCACCACCCTTTTTTCTTTTCAGGTTTCTGATCTTTAGCGGATGACCGCCGATTCACTGTCACCCGGCCAGTTCCCCCGCACGTTCCGCACAGTTTTTTCGGATGTTTGGTACTCGCAAGCCCATTACCCCGGCAGGTTTTACATATCTCATCTGATCCAGCCATCGTTACCTCCTAGGAGAAGTTTACACGGCCCGAGCGCTTCTGACCACACTTTCGCACTGTTCGACCAGAGCGTTAGCATATTTCCCGCCGACATAATGCCTGACAGCTCGCGCAATATCAATGTGCTCATCATCATCGATGGTGCTTGCCATGCACACAGCCCAGCTTATGTTGACAGAAGCGTGCGGGTCAGCGGGCAATCTCCCCCTCCAATAGGGCATTACCTGAGTACTGAAAAGGGTTGCTGCTTTTATCCAGCGAGGGTCTTCTCGTCTATCCATTCTTCTTCTCTTTCTGATACAGACTGACCGTACATAAGAGGCCAGAGGGATCTTCCGGAATGAACACCATGGATGAGGATATCATCGAAAGGGTGGGAACCTTTACCATCATGCCAGCATAGGATCTGCTGGTTTTTAATGACATTCAATGATGCGTGGAAATGTTTCCCGCAGTACCCGAAAACGTCCACCTGCATGCTTGCCAGGCATCCGAATGCTATCAGGTAATCAGGTGGCTTATTCGGTGAGGGACATAGCCAGCATGCGCCGGTTTGAGTTAGTTCGGACCTTATTATTTCGTCTCTCACAGGTTAAGCACTTCCCCTGGATGAAGCATGTTCGGATCAGGTCCTATCGTGTGCCGGTTCATCTCATACAGCTTATGCCAGCCTGAGCCGTGCCCGCAGTGATGGGCGGCTATCGACCAGAGCGTATCACCGGCCTGAACCACCCGCTGAACCGGGTGGGCCGTAGCGGCTCTTAAAGGGGCCGTAGGCTTCACGGATGGCCTGCTGGCCTTGGGGGACGGGGACGGGTGGTGCGGAGCCGTAGCGACCGGCTGAGGCCCGCCGATAGTACCCAGCCAGGCGTTCAGCCCGACACCGAAGATGGTCAGCGCGAGCGCGATGATCAGAATTTGAATGATCACCCGGGTAGTTGATGGGGGTTTTTTGTGACGTGCCGGCCCTTGCCGGCTCCTGGTCTCCGCCGGAAGGCCCGGTGGAGAATGCATGTTCATTGTTTTTACCTTTCTTTAGATTTCTCTTATGTGGATAACACTGAGGGCGGCCTGGATGTTCCCAGACCGCCCCCTCTCAGTCGTTCGGGACATCAATCTCCAGCAGCGGCACCGGCCCCGAATACTGGCGGCAGTAACAGTTCAGCTTGCCGCAAGCCCCAGCAGGGACATTCGTGCCATAATGGTGCGGTGAGTGATAGCTGAAATGGTGCCCGCACCCGCACACAGCCTTGACAGGCTGCTCAGGCGGCCTGGCCCGCAGACCCGCCCGGAACCCCAGCATGAAAGCCACCAGGGCGAAAATACCGGTGGAAAGACTGCTGATGACAGCGATGAATATCATTCGCTAATCTCCGGTACATAAAACTCCGGCAATGGTTCAGGACCCGTGTAATGCTGACATGTGCACTGGATTTTCTCCCATGCGTTCGGATCATTCCATGTGTCATAATGGATAGGTTTCCCTTTCACCTGCGCATGGCATATCCCTTTACCTTCCTCATGGTAACTGCGGTGATGTTTACATCCGCAGATAGGTTGCGGGTTAGCTAGTTTCTCTTTCCGTTTCCGGAACCGCCCAATAGTGGGCCAGATAACAACTGTGCATGCGATGATAGTCCACGCTATCTGAGTACCATCCATTCATCTTTCCCTTTTCAGTGGATCATAGAAATCAGCAAACAAACTGCGATAATATCAAAAGCAAAAGCAAGCACAATGAATATCCGGAACCGGTCCACCCACATCATTTAAACCCCCAAAGAGCCCGCCCCCGCCATTACAGCGAGGGCGGGCGTTCAGGCTACGGCTGAGCTGTTACCGCATCAGCTTTCGGAATCGTGCACGACTCATAAGGCGTTTTCGTGGTCGTGTTGTTATCCGAATTGAACGAAGACGACTGCTTAATCACACAAGTGGGTGTGACCGGCGAACCGACCGTTACAATCTGAGCGGTTGTCTTATCCCAGTATGCGGTAGCTGTGACAGCATCCACATACCCTTCCCAGTAATGGACGTATGGTATCCCCTGAGCGTTAAGACAGAGAACATTCGTCCCTGACCCATCACCCTGGTAAATACCATTGGGGTCCATCTGACCGACCGGGATTGTATTCCAGTCCCCATTACCGTTAGCGTTCACGTTACTGGGCTGTGTCGGGTTAGACAACTGGTCAGTGACCGGCATAGGCAAACCTTCCGCCGGGCATGTCCAGATAGGGTTAGGGTCACCCTGCTGGAATGCGAAAGCGGTTGCTTTCACACCCAACGCCTGGTCCGCTTCCACCTGGATGAGGTCTTGCCGGATTTGACTGGTGCCGAAATCGGGCAGTGGGATAGCGGTCACGATTTGAGTGGTGTCCGTATTCTGCTGCTGTGATTCGATTGTGTTACCTGTGCTGTTACCGACACTGCCACAAGCAGCCAGCGTAACAAGCAGGACAACGAACCCGAGAAGACCACCGAGAGCTTTTCGTTTCCTGGTTCTGAACAGTTTTCTGATCATGTACCATTCCTGAGAGATGATAGAGCTGACACCGATCCGCCCAGGCAATTCGCCTTAACGAAAGCGGCTGTTTGCGGGTCAAGAGCAACCGACCCGGTAAGAAGCGTGTCATAATGACACACATTGTTAGCGTCACCCAGTATTTCCGTATGGATCTGCTGAGCGAGCCCAGCGGGTGCAGTCCGCAAATCCACTTCATCACCGTTGATAGCTTGCATATTTGTGGCGATAAGGGAAAGATCTGATTCCTGCGCCCCATAACTGGAACTGTTGATGTGGGCTTGATGGTTGGTTCCCGAGTTAGCGAACCACCAGTTAGCCTGCCATCCGCCGATGACAATACCGGCGACAATAAGAACGAAGGCGACAATGCTGCCGATAACAGCGAATGTTGTCCTGGGTCCTATCATTTAATTACCTCTTCCGTGGTTTAGGCTGCCCTCTGTAATGCCATCCGAGTGGACGGCGCGCAGCTTGCTGGCATTGTTCCCAGCTTGCATGCTTATACCGGATACTTGTCCACACTTTAGTGCCTGGCGGGACTTGTTCTTCTTCTTCTCCTATATCAATTGTGTAACCGCATGAGAAGCATTTATGTTTCGCTTTCGCTACAGCCATCACTTACCATTTATGATAGTTACGATGGTGGCCCACGTGAACAGGCTCGCAGCAATCAGGCAGACTGCCGCTGGGAAAAGGAAATGCCCGGCCCGGTAAAATGCACCTGTCGGTTTACTCCATAGCCACCCATAACGGCCTGCTAGTGCAGTGAAAGCACCTGCGACGATTGCGTAGAAAACTGTGACAAACATGACTATCCTTCCGAAAGGAAAGCCAGGTCGTTCTCATCAAGTTCTTCTTCCATGATTCTTCGCGCTTCTTTCTGATAACCTGCCATTTCTGCACGGATACGCGGCATCGCTTGCTCCGCACGGTCCATAACATCATGATATGCTTCGCTGGAAATGCCGTCCAATCCCACATATCCCCGGCGTTTCTGTGCCCGGTCCATCGCATCCTGATAGGATGCAAGCTGTTTCTCACAGGACGCGGCATTGGCTCGCAATGTGCGTACCTGCCTGATTTTCTGATCCGAGATAGGATCAAAAGGATGAGCAAGCCGGGGTTGTTTACCCCACAATTTCACCATCCCAGAGACACTTCCGGGTCAATATCAGTTTCGTCTGTCGTGTCCATATCCCTGACTGTTACCTTGTCGGGTATTTCGATGTCAACGACACTGACGTAATAGGCGGTGCTCGCCGTGTCCGCTTGGACATAATAGGTGTGGGTTACTTTGAATTCATTCACTTGTTCTGGTTTTTCTTGTGAGGGCTAGGGTTATAGTTACCGTAAGCTTTCCTGATCAGTTCCCACATGACTTTCTCATTCGGCATGGAATGAATCAGGTCCCGCATAATAGTGTAAGCGTGTGATCCGCAGCCGTAGTAGTCTTTACCGGCGAAAGAGATACGCCACATAGCTGGGGTGGTGCAGTTAACTTTCTCGCCTTTAACTTTCCGCTTCTCTTCACACATGGGGATACCTTGCACAGCGAAACACTCCGGGCAGATGTCATCTTCCCGGCCGCCTTTCTGATCCCGTTGCCCCATAACCCATCCTTGCGTTTCCGCCAATGCGCGTGATGCAGGACTGCTTTCCCCTACGGGACCATCTTTCCCGCACCTTCCGCATATCGTATTCCAGCGTTGTTTCATTGTCATTATTCTTTTTCCCCATACTCATCTATTACTGCCTGAGCTACCGCTATCGCGTATTTGTTACCGGGTGGGGCTTGCTTCCGGTAACGGTCACTGTCCAGTAGCATCGCCATGTACTCCAGCCAGTTGGCTAGCTGACGTTCTGTCTCCCCTGCTATCGCTACCTCGTTGAGGGCTGGGATGGCTGCTCTCAGGACGAAAGCGGCCCGTCTCAGAGTCTCCTGCGCTGTCATAAGTTTACCACCCTGGAGAAGTTAGTATGTTAGGGCTGACTCTCAGGACGCGAGCTATCTTGCATAGCTCCAGCACGGTCATCGGGCGTCGGCCGGTAAGGATCTTGGACAGCATTCCTTCCCGCATCCCAATGGCATTAGCCACACCCCGCTGTGTCCACCCTTCCTGTTTTATTATTTTCTGGACATGAGCGCCCAGCTCTTTATCGGTCATTCTTTTTCCAGAAGCCAATTACCGGATTCG
>Ga0364909_10290_pt1 | contig 14282 bp, 15 predicted proteins | sample SorcelJu500001C3_3_FD_206966 | JGI IMG/M metagenome (GOLD analysis project Ga0364909, IMG submission 206966) | Enriched cells from Trout Bog Lake Hypolimnion, Wisconsin, USA - BchlTB.June25.5000.01.C3 | ecosystem: Environmental > Aquatic > Freshwater > Lake > Hypolimnion/Profundal zone | place... | reverse complement strand
TTGCACCAGAATGCCGTGGATGGCCGGATTGCGGTTGTATTCGCCCACGATCCGCAGCAATTCGGCTTCGCTGGTGTCCGCGTCCTGGCCCACCAGGATGGTCACTAGTCCGGGGATGAGGCCGTGTTGTTGTTTGAGGTGGGCCACCTCAAGAGTGATCTCTTCGCGGATAGCCTTGGCGGTTTCGATCCCGCTGATAATTTTTGCCGGCATATTGTGTCTTTTCTAGAGAAAGTGGAGGTCAAAAGACCAGAATGTGATCAGGTTGCTACTTTTTAGTCTGCAAGCTTGCACCGTGTTCGTTTTTTTCAGACAGAATACAACCGATCCAGCCACCCTGCAACCACAGGTGGCAGAATCTGGTTTTCGCCGTATTGTTCAACCATGCGAAACTGCCGCTGTTTCTGCTTGGGTGGCCAGATTATGCTGTGCAGGGAGCATGTACCGTCTGATGGCGTGCCGGTGCCCTCGTTTCCCGCACCGGTCGTGACCACGATTTTGTCGGGTTGTGCAGCCAGACCTGTCCAGGGTCGCGGCAAAGGGCGAGTTGCGGCAGCTCCATCGATCCGGCGGAAGAATTGAGATGATCATGCAACTCTGTCCGCGAACGCTGGTGGGCCGGAAGGCGTGCGAAATTCCCGGATCAGCAGCGCCAGGGCGGTCTGACGTTTCGAGGTATCCTGGTTGCGGACCGCCATGGCCAGGGCCTGACGGGATCCCACCAGCACCACCAGCTTCTTTCCCCGGGTCAGGCCGGTGTAAATAAGGTTGCGAAAGAGCATGCGGAAGTGCTGGCTCAGCACCGGGAGGATGACTACATCGAACTCCGAACCCTGGGATTTATGGATGGTAATCGCATAGGCCAGATCGAGTTCGACAATCTGATCGCGGTTGTACTCGACCCGGCGCTGATCCGGGAAAAAGGCGACCTCGCAGGTGAGATTGCTATTGTCGATGGCCGTAATCAGGCCGATGTCGCCGTTAAAGACGTTCAGCTCATAGTTGTTGCGGCGATGAATGACCCGGTCACCGGTGCGGAACAACCGCTCGCCCACGCTCAGCTCGGCTTTGTGCTCCCCGGGCGGGTTGACGCTCTGCTGCAGCATTGTATTGAGATTGGCCGCCCCCAGGGTACCGCGGATCATCGGGGTCAACACCTGGATCTCAACCCTGGCACCCAGGTATTTCGGCACCCATTCCTGATAGAGTTTGCGCACTACATCCACGGCGGTGAGGCCGTAGTAGAGCGAGGACCAGGGGTGCGTCTTTTTGGCCAGGGCCAGCAGTTCCGTGGCTGCCGAATCTGCGGTGGCCAGAGTATCCAGGGCAACATGGCGGAAGGGTTCAGGAATGGTGAAGTCGTAGGCAGCTTCCCGTCCCTCTTCGGGAAATTCCGGGTCATAGGGGGTCTGCGCAAACAAGGTTTCGCGGGTCTCAATACCAGCGTAATGCAATTTGACCCGATTAACGAACTGCAGCTGCCGCTGGGTGGCCTCGGCGGAATCAATGAAAAAACAGTCGGATTGCTTCCCCAGTGCAGGTGATTTGAAGGGGGATTCCAGGGACGGTATTTCCCCGCGGTTGATCTGGTGGGCGGCGCTGATGATGGCCGACTGTTGCGCCTGGCGGAAGATGGTGGTCAGGCGGTAACAGGGGATGCAACCGCACTCGATCAGGTCGCCCAGGACATTGCCCGCCCCTACCGAGGGCAACTGATCGGCATCACCGATGAAGAGAATGGCGCATTCCGGAGCGACTGCCTTGAGCAGGGAGGCGGTCAGCGAGATGTCGAGCATTGAGGTTTCATCGATAATGAGGAAATCGGCCTGGAGTGGGTTTTCCTCGCAGCGCTTGAACCCGGTGCCCTGAAATTCGAGCAAGCGGTGGATGGTCTTGGCCGGCAACCCGATCACCTCGCCCATGCGCTGGGCTGCCCGACCCGTGGGCGCGGCGAGCAGGACTTCGAGGTTCAGGGACTGCAGCAGGGCAACCAGCACCCGTGTGGTGGTGGTCTTGCCGCAGCCCGGCCCGCCAGTGAGAATGGCGCACTGCTGATCGATCACCGCACAGACCGCTGCCGCCTGCTCGGGACTGAGCGCCATCCCCTGCTCCTCGGTATAGCGATGCATCCAGGCGGAGACTCGGGATGTATCGACCCCCCGCCTGCCGACAGCCCCTGCCAACCTCCGGGCTACATATTCCTCCTCAAAATAGAGCGACTTGGCGTAATAGCACGGTACGGGCTCACCGGTTTTCAGATCGGGCAGCACCCGCACCCGCAACTGTCCCTCCTCTTGCATGGTCTGCAGATGTTCGGGGAGGGTCAAGGCCAGATCCAGGTTGAGCAATTCCTCCACCTGGGCGGCAATCTGCAAGCGGCTCAGGTAGCAATGCCCCCGGGAGGCGGAGAGGATATGGCGGATGGCCGCCCGGATGCGCAGGTCCGAGTCCGGGGCAAAACCGAGAGACAGGGCCACCCGGTCGGCGGTAAAAAAACCAATGCCGTAGAAATCCACGGCCAGCCGGTAGGGGTTTGCCTGCACCTGGGCAATCGAATGGTCGCCGTACTGCTTGTAGATGCGGACCGCAAACAGGGTCGAGATGCCGTGGGACTGGAGAAAGATCATCACCTCACGGATGGCTCGGTGCTCAATCCAGGCCGCCTTGATCATCGCTACCTTTTTTTCGGCGATGCCGGGGACAGCGGTCAACTGACCGATATCTTCTTCAAAGACGGCCAGGGTGCGCTCGCCGAAATGCTTGACGATGCGTCCTGCTGTCTTGGGTCCCACTCCTTTGATCAGACCGGAACCCAAATACTTTTCCAGGGCCCCGGCCGTCGCCGGTTTGAGTTCGGTGGCGAACCGGCCTTGAACTGGCGGCCGAATCGGGGGTGGTGCAACCAGCTGCCGGCGAACTCCATCGTAGACCCGGCAAAGACCCTGGTTTGATGGACAGTAACCGTGGCCAACTCGCCATATCCACGGAACGGGGCGACCTTGAGAACCGACCATCCACTGGCATCATTATGATAGGTGACCCGCTCGACAACACCACGAATTTTTTCTTGAATTTCAGACTGTTCCACCATTGATGACCCGAAATTGAAATTGTTATCTTGTCTGATCGATTCAGTGATGCTATATTCTTCGTATTCTTACTACTAAATTGCAATGCGGTAAAGGAGTCATTGATGGGACAATTGCAGGTAAATGTTAAAAAAGTACTGGTGCAGATTTGTCCCATCCGACAGCGGGATAACGGCGATGGCAAATTCGTCGAACCCGATTTGGAGAAGATGAACAACGTCCGCTTGGCTGGGACCTGCGAGGGCTTACCAAGTCTGCTGATTTTATTAAGAAAAGGGATCGAAAAGGATGTCAGGAGCAAGATCCCTTCCAACCGGCCGCGGATGCGGTCACAAAGGAGGTGTGCCTATGATAGGATTTCTCGAGAGTCTGCTCTGGCTGACTCTCAATGTGTACCATGAGGCGCGGGGCGAACCCGAAGTCGGCCAGTTGGCGGTGGCCCATGTCACCCTTAACCGGGCCATGGAAGAACAAAAAAGCGTTGCCGATGTGGTCCGGGCACCTAAACAGTTCAGTTGGACCTATCATAAAAAATCCTACGCCCCGCTTGAAATCAATCCCTTGCAGGAAAGTCTGCGCGTCGCGCTCAAAGCCATGACCACGCGGGACTTTACCAAGGGCTCCACCTTTTACCACAGTGAGGATGTCGAACCAAAATGGGCAGCTAGAAAATGCTTCATCGCCCGGTACGGCTCTCAAAAATTTTACCGGCAGAACGATACGCTCTGCAAATCAAGGGGTTGACAAAGGAACCCGTCTCATTTATAAACAGGCCATCGCTAGGGGTGCACACTCGCTGAGAGGAATCCATCCAACCCTATGAACCTGATCCGGCTAATACCGGCGAAGGGAAGCGGACAAGATTAACGAACCCTGGAGCATCTCCAGTTTTCCGGCTATGAGGCCGCTTGCCCTTCCTTTGAAGGACAAGCGGCCTTTTTTTTTGGGGATAACGACATGGGATTTTTTGTCAACGGAGTAGAGGAAACCGGCCTGCCCTGCACTGTCGCCGAACTGGTGAAGCGAAAGGGGCTGACACCGGAGGCACTGGTTGTAGAGCTCAATCAGCAGATCATCAAACAACAGCAGTGGCCGGTCATCGAGCTCAGGACGGGCGACAGGCTCGAGCTGCTCAGTTTTGTAGGCGGGGGTTGAAACATGAAAGACGATGTGCTCAAACTGGGGACAGTGACCTTTACCAATCGGCTGTTCACCGGTACCGGCAAATTTGCGGCCAACTCCCTGATTCCGAAAATGCTGGCGGCCAGCAACTCGCAGATGATCACCGTGGCCCTGCGTCGGATCGACACCACCGCCCAGTCGGAAAACATCCTCGACTCTATCCCCAAAAACGTCACCCTCCTGCCCAATACCTCGGGTGCCCGGACAGCTGAGCAGGCGGTGCGCATTGCCCGCATTGCCCGGGAAGCCGGGTGCGGCGATTTTATCAAGATCGAGGTGATTACCGACATGAAGTATTTGATGCCGGACAACTGGGAGACCCTGAAGGCCACCGAGATTCTGGCCAAAGAGGGGTTTATCGTCCTTCCCTATATCCTGCCGGATCTGCCTCTAGCCAAACGGCTCGAATCGGCCGGCGCGGTGGCGGTAATGCCGCTGGGGGCGCCCATCGGCACCAACCGTGGCCTGGAGACCAGGCCCCTGCTGGAGCTCTTGATCGAAAACTGCACCATCCCGGTGGTGGTCGATGCCGGCATCGGCCGGCCCTCCCAGGCCGCGGCCGCCATGGAGATGGGAGCCGACGCGGTGCTGGTGAACACGGCCATTGCCACGGCCAGGGACCCGATCGCCATGGGCAGGGCCTTTGACCAGGCAGTCAGGGCCGGCCGGACCGCTTACCTCGCCGAACTGGCGGAAGAGTCCAATCTGGCCCGGGCCTCGTCGCCGCTCACCGGTTTTCTTGATTAAAAAATCATTTGCAAGCACTGAAGGAATACTCCATGTCTTTTTTCCAGATCGTCGAGCAGTACCGGGGATTCGATTTTCAGCAGTTTTTCGATCAGGTGACCGATGAGGCCGTTGAACGCAGCCTGGCTCGGGAAAAACCGGGCGCCATCGATTTCCTCACTCTGCTCAGTCCCAGGGCCGCGACATACCTGGAGCCCATGGCCCACAAGGCCCATCAGCTCACGGTGCAGTATTTCGGCCGCACCATTCAGCTCTTCATCCCCCTCTACATCTCCAACCATTGCGCCAACCAGTGTGCCTACTGCGGGTTTAACCACGAAAACGCAATCATCCGCCGCAAACTGACCCTGGAGGAAATCGAAGCCGAGGCCTGTGCCATCGCCCGCACCGGGATGCAGCATGTCCTGTTTCTTACCGGCGAGGCCCAGCACCTGACCCCCATGGAGTACTTGGTTGCGGCCGCCCAATGTTTAAAACGCCATTTTGCTTCGGTGGCCATTGAGGTCTATCCCCTGGAGGTTGCGGAATATCGCCGGTTGCAACGGGCCGGGGTCGATGGCATGACGCTTTTTCAGGAGACCTATAATCAGGAGGTCTACAAGCGGGTGCATCGGGCCGGCAGGAAAATGGATTACCACTGGCGACTGAATGCCCCGGAACGCGCAGCCCAGGGCGGCATGCGCGTGGTCAATCTCGGCCCGCTCCTGGGTCTGGCCGAGCCGCGCAGCGAGATCTTTTTCACCGGACTGCACGCCCGCTATCTGGACAACAAATATCTGGAGACCGAAGTCGCGGTCAGCCTGCCGCGCTTCAACGAGGCTGAAGGCGATTTCCAGCCCGATTATCTGGTGGACGACAAAACCTTTGTCCAGTTTATGACCGCCCTGCGCATCTTTCTGCCCCGGGCGGGCCTGACCATATCCACCCGGGAGAACGCCGCCTTCCGCGACCGCATCCTGCCCCTGGGGGCGACCCGCTATTCCGCCGGTTCGAGCACCGGGGTCGGCGGCTACGCGGATAACCAGGTAGAGCAGACGCCTCAATTCGAGATCACCGATGACCGCAGCGTTGACGAGGTGGCGGCCGCCATCGTCGCCCACGGTTATCAACCGGTCTATAAGGATTGGGACCAGATCGCATGAGAGGACTCGCGTGAAGATCGGGATTGCCGGCGTTGGCGGCATCGGTTCCAACGTGGCCGTTAATCTGGTGCGCAGCGGTATCGAAGCGCTTAAAATCATTGATTTCGACCGGGTGGAACGCTCCAATCTCAACCGCCAGTTTTATTTTCACGACCAGATCGGAAGGCTCAAGGTGGAAGCTCTGAGGGAAAACCTGCAACGGATCAGGCCGGACCTCAGAGTCGAGGCAATCGCCCAACGGATCGACAACCTTAATTGCCAGGCGCTCTTTGCTGATTGCAATCTGATCGTTGAAGGCTTTGATCGGCAGGCGGATAAAAAAATGTTGGTGGAACAGGCCCGCCGCGAACAGATTGTCGTGGCTGCTTGCGGGATTGCCGGTTGTGCTCTCAACACTATCCGGGAGCAGCAACTGGGAAATTGTTTCATCATCGGCGATTTTGTCTCCGATTGCGCCCATGCCCCGCTCTGCGCCCATAAGGTGCTGACCGTGGCCAACCATATGACTGCGCGCATTTTACTCCAACAAGGTGTTTTCCATGGAAAAACAGCGTAAAAAACCTCTTCTGCCCCCTGGCATCTACGGCATCACCGCCGCGAAGTTCTCCGCCGGGCGCAGCAATCTTGAGGTGGTGCAACAGATGATAAACGGCGGCATCGGCATCATCCAGTACCGGGAAAAACGACCCTCCAAGAGTTTTGGCGAGATGCTGGCAGAATGCCGGACCATCCGCCAGCTCACCCGTGAAGCCGGGGTGCTGTTCATCGTCAACGATTATGTGGATATTGCCTTGATGGTCGATGCCGACGGCGTCCATGTCGGCCAGGATGATTTTCCGGTAGCCGAGGTGCGCCGCCTGATCGGCCCGGACAAACTGATCGGTCTTTCCACGCACGGCCCTGAACAGGCTGCGGCCGCTGTCCAGGCCGGAGCGGATTACCTCGGCGTCGGCCCGATCTTCAGCACCCAGACCAAGGAGGATGTCTGCGCCCCTGTCGGGCTCGGCTATCTCGACCATGTGGTGCGGACCTGTCCCCTCCCCTTTGTCGCCATCGGCGGGATCAAGGAACACAATCTTGGGCAAGTGCTGCAACATGGCGCCAAAACGGTCTGCCTGGTCACTGAAATTGTCGGGTCCGTGGACATTGCGGCCACCACCCGCAGATTGCAGGCTGCCTGCCTCTAAGAAAACCCTTTTACCTACCCCCAACATCCATTCAAGGAGAATCGTACATGGTCCATGCAACCCAGATGGCTGCCGCCCGCCAGGGCATCCTCACCCCCCAGATGCACCAGGTGCTTGCCGATGAATCCATCCATGCGACCGACCTCATTGCCCGGATTGCGGAAGGACGAATCGTCATCCCCGCCAATCGCAATCATCCCAATCTGGTCGCCAAAGGTATCGGCGCCGGCCTGACCACCAAGATCAATGTCAATCTCGGGGTTTCCGAGGATTGCTGCAATGTCGAGAACGAACTCGACAAGGTGCGCCGCTCGATTGAATTGAAAGCCGATGCCATCATGGACCTCAGCACCTTTGGCGACACCCGCGCTTTTCGCAAGCGGACCGTTGAAATCAGCCCGGTAATGATCGGCACGGTCCCGATCTACGATGCCGTGGCCCGCTACGGCAAAGAAGTGGCCAGCATCTCGGTGGATGATTTTTTCGATGTGGTGCGGATCCATGCCGAGGACGGGGTCGACTTCATGACCATCCATGCCGGCCTCACCCAGACGGCGGTGCAGCGCCTGCGCAACAATCCCCGCCTTACCCATGTGGTCAGCCGGGGCGGCTCACTGCTGCTCGACTGGATGGTGACCAATGATCGGGAAAATCCCTTTTTCGAACATTTCGACCGGCTGCTGGAACTCTGCCGCGAATTTGATGTGACCTTGAGCCTGGGTGACGGCCTGCGGCCCGGCTGCCTGCACGACGCCACCGATGCGGCCCAGATCCAGGAACTGATTATCCTGGGCGAGTTGACCAAGCGCTGCTGGCAGGCAGATGTGCAAGTGATGATCGAAGGGCCGGGCCATGTGCCGCTCAATGAGATTGTGGCGAACATGCAGTTGGAAAAGAAGCTCTGCCACGGTGCCCCGTTCTATGTACTGGGCCCCCTGGTCACCGATGTCGCACCCGGCTATGACCACATCACCTCAGCCATCGGCGGGGCTTTGGCCGCCACCTACGGGGCTGATTTCCTCTGCTATGTCACCCCGGCGGAACACCTGCGCCTGCCGGATGCCGATGATATGAAGGAAGGCATCATCGCCTCCCGCATCGCCGCCCATGCCGCCGATGTGGCCAAAGGCATTCCCAAGGCCATTGACTGGGACAATGCCATGAGTCTGGCACGCAAGGAGTTGGACTGGACGCGAATGTTCGAGTTGGCTATCGATCCGGAAAAGGCCAAGGCCTACCGGGCCTCATCCCAACCGCATGACCAGGAAGTCTGCACCATGTGCGGCGACCTCTGCGCGGTTAAACGCAGCCGAAAAATACTTGAGGGAAAATAAGAGGAATTTCTTGCATCACACTGAAAAAACGGCGATTGCGCATTGTAGCAATCGCCGGTTTTTTTTTATAATTCTCTTTTATCTTGGTTATTTCTTAGCAAAGATACTGCGAAACTGCCCCAGCCCCTCCTCTTCCAGCTTGTCCTTGGGCACAAACCGAAGGGCGGCGGAATTGAGACAGTAGCGTAGACCGGTCGGCGGCGGGCCATCATCGAAAACATGGCCGAGATGGGAATTCCCCTTTTTGCTGCGGACTTCGGTCCGGACCGAAAAAAATCCCAAATCCTTCTTTTCAACGATATTTTCTGGAACCAGCGGCTTGGAAAAACTGGGCCAACCGGTTCCGGAATCGTATTTATCGATGGAACTGAACAGGGGCTCCCCGGAGACAATATCCACATAAATCCCCTCTTTTTTATTATCCCAATAGACATTGTTAAAAGGCGGCTCGGTCGCCCCCTTCTGCGTGACTTCGTACTGCAACGGAGTCAGGCGCTGTTTGAGATCCTTGGGATCAGGGATTGCCGCCGCTTGAGGTGTACGCCAGGTTTGCTGGAGAAATTCATCCCGGCCGGACCGGGAACGATAGAATTTATAGCGGACCGGATTTTTCTTGTAATAATCCTGATGATACTCCTCCGCCGGGAAAAAACGGGGAGCAGGCAGGATCGGCGTCACCAGGGGTTTGGTGAAGGGCCCACTTGCTGCCAGATCTTTTTTCGACTGCTCCGCCTGGACCCGTTGTTCTTCATTGAAATAGAAAATTGCGCTGGTATAGGCATGGCCGCGGTCGACAAACTGGCCACCGGCATCTGTAGGGTCAATCTGATGCCAGAAGGTCTCAAGCAATTGCTTGTACGACACCCGTTTTGGATCAAAAACCACCTCCACCACCTCTATATGGCCACCGGCCACATAGTTTTCATAAGTGGGGTTTTCCGTGGTGCCGCCGGCATATCCGGCCTTGACGGAAATCACCCCATCGAGTTTTTCAAAGGGCGACTCCATGCACCAAAAACATCCCCCGGCAAACAAGGCGCGCTGCGTTTCTGCATTCGCCTGCTGCTTTGTCTCCGATTGCACCTGGGCCGCACTCCCTGTTCCGGTGTCAACCACCCAGACTACACCGATTGCCAGCAACAACAGTATTCGCGAAAACCTTGATAAGGGAAACATAGGATTTCCTCCTTTGTTGGAAATATCATCTGGTACTCTTGATATACTTCATACAATAAGCTGATTCCTCACAAGCACCATCATTGGGGGCTTTTTCTCTAATTGGCTGCCATTACAACAAGCTTGATGTCTTTGTATGAAGCCGGGCAGTTAGAGTAACAAGACCACGCGGCGGCCTGAAGGCCTCTGCCCGTAGTCCTATCCAGTCTATAGAAGCGACCTCCATTCACTATGCAATTATTCCATATTGTTTTCTCCTGTACTTCTACGCATTAATCTAAGCATAGATGTCTGCCGTCCTAAGTGTGCCCTTTAACGTTTTAAGTCCCCTGTAACGGGCTCGGAAATTTCCAGGATTTTTGAATACCCCTGAAACAAGTATGCATTGATATTGATGCCTTGTCGGATTTTGTCCGCCGTGGTCTTTGCACAAAACAAGGAGAAAGCTATGAGCCGTCAACTTGAACACAAACGGGCGTTGGTAACCGGGGGGAGCCGTGGTATCGGCGCCGCCATTGTCAAGCGCTTGGCCCACGAAGGCGCCCACGTGGCGCTGACCTATGTCAGCAGGCTGGATCAGGCGGAGGCAACAGTGATAGCCGCGCAGGCATTGCGAGTGAAGGCCCTGGCGATCAAGGCCGACAGCGCCGACGCAGCTGCACTGGATGCGGCTGTGGAACGGACGGTACAGGAATTGGGAGGCATCGACATTCTGGTCAATAGCGCCGGCATCGGCGTGATAAAGCCCATTGAAGATTTTTCTCTCGAAGATTTTGATCGCACCCTGGCCGTGAACGTCCGGGCTGCATTTGTCGTCATCCAAGCCGCCATCAAGCACATGGGGGCCGGGGGACGCATTATTACCATCGGCAGCTGCAACGCCGAACGCATGCCTTTCACCGGTGGCAGTGTCTATGCCATGAGCAAGGCCGCACTCGCCGGTCTGGTCAAAGGGCTGGCCCGCGATCTCGGACCACGCGGCATCACCGTCAACAATGTCCAGCCCGGTCCGGTGGATACCGATATGAACCCGGCCACCGGCGATTTTGCCAAAATGCTGATCCAGCATATGGCCTTGCCCCGCTACGGCACCGGCGACGAGATCGCTTCGCTGGTTGCCTATCTGGCCAGTCCTGAATCCAGCTTTGTGACCGGTGCCAGCCTGACTATTGACGGCGGGTTTACCGCGTAATGAGTTCTGCTTTTTTCATCTGTTTGCGTTCCTTACGTTGTGAGCGCGTGAGCGCGCAATTGTTGAGAGGATACCGGCTTCAACCAGAAGAGGAACACTATGACCACGATGAGCAATGAACTGAGCGGCAGGATTGCCCTTGTTACCGGGGCAAGCCGCGGTATTGGCCGGGCGATCGCCGTGGCACTCGCGCAAAAAGGCGCTGATGTGGCGGTGAACTACCAGCGCAATGAGAGTGCGGCTTTGGAAGTATGCGCCCAGATCCGCGAAACGGGGCGACGTTCGCTCCCTGTTCAAGGGAACGTTGCCAGGGCCTCCGAGGTGACCCGCCTGGTAGACGTGGTCCACCGGAAACTAGGCCCGATAACGATTCTGGTGAACAATGCCGGCATCGGCATGCTCCGAACGATCGACAACATGACCGAGCAGGATTGGGACATAATGCTTGAGGTCAATCTCAAAGCCCCCTTCCTCGTTACCCAGGCTGTACTGCCCGACATGCGTGCTGCCCGCTGGGGTCGGATCATCAGCCTCTCTTCCGTTGCCGCCCAGCTGGGAGGGGTGGTCGGCCCCCATTACGCGGCTTCAAAGGGAGGGGTTATAGGACTGACGCACTATTATGCCGCTCAACTGGCCCGTGAAGGGATCACTGCCAATGCCATTGCCCCTGGCCCTGTCAGCACCGACATGATTGCCGGTCTGGCGCATCTGCGTCCGGAGAGTGTCCCGGTGGGACGCTTCGGCACCACCGAGGAAATCGCCGCAGTGGCAACCATGATCGCCTGCAACGGCTACCTCACCGGACAGACCATCAATGTCAACGGGGGCCGTTCCTTCAGTTGAACCTTTCGTAAAGACTGGCGGCAAAAGGGAAGCTGCAAGGTAGCTTTTGTCTCGTTGCTTTTGCTATTATCATGCTCCATGACCAGGCCCATTTGAACGGTTGGGTTTGCAGCTTTTCACTTCTTATGCCCATTGCCCGGGTCATATCTCATTTAAGCGGCAACCAAATCCCACGATGACAACGCAATATGTGTGGCCGTTTTGCTGGTTTCGTGGTTTCTTTACAGAAGAATCCCTTCAAGTATCGGAACCTTCCCCCTTTGAGAGTTTCAACATAGCCGCAATCCGGAATACCCCTCGCCATCCGTTCTTCCTTAAAACTGGCCAGGCCGAATATGCCTGACTCCAATGCGTGGGAAGAACCGTTCAACATCGATCTGGAACAGCTTGACGGATAACATAATGACGCAAGCCTGCCCCCTACCCTTCCTGAGGAATAACATGAGGAAAACATTTCAATTAACCCATCCGAAAATCAAAGCAGCCAGACTTGTGGAAGCTATCAAACACGAGGTCAAGAAATACATCAAAAGAGAACGTAATAAAAAGTTGCCCGAGGATGTCGACTTCTGGGATTTCGACTGCAAATACGGCCGCACGGCTGAAGATGCGGAAGAAATTCATTTATCAGAAATCAATAAATACATAGATAAAGCCGAAGATCAACAGCTTGAGTCGTTTTATCTGGAAATTTTGGTCAAGCCGGGTCACAGAACCAAAAAGCTGAAGGCCAATGAATAAGCGCGATGCACGGAAAATCCTTCCATGAAATTGATCGAACCTGGAATGGATCACTGGTTTCAAGACCATGCCACTGCCCTTTGCGAACCTGCACAACACCTGGCGCGCGTCACAGCAGTTGATCGCGGCCAGTGTCTGGTGAGAAACGCATCTGGAGAAGTGCCCGCCAAGGCAACAGGTAAATTTATGGGTGCCCTGCAATCGACAATCGACATGCCTTGTGTCGGTGATTGGGTCTGTGTCGATTACCCCGACTCTGAAAATTGGGCGAATATTCATGCGGTTCTGCCAAGAAAATCGTTTCTGCGTCGGAAATCTGCTGGAAAAAGCCTTAAATTTCAGATGATCGCTGCCAATATTGATGTCGCTTTCATCGTGCAATCGTGTCACCACGATTTTAACGTCAGCAGGCTTGAACGGTATCTGTTGATGGCCAATGAAGGTCGGGTTGATCCCTTGCTGGTTTTGACCAAAACAGATTTAGTGGATAAAGACGCCTTGGAGCACTTGATTGCAAAAATTCGGGGGGCAGGGATACATACCAGGATTATTGCTATCAGCAATGTCACCGGCGAGGGGTTAGGCCAGATCAAGGAGATGATGAGCTTTGGCAAAAGCTACTGTCTGGTGGGTTCCTCAGGGGTTGGCAAGAGTACGCTCATCAACAAACTGACTGGCCACGCCACCTTAAAGACAGGAGCTGTCAGCAATTCTGGAGAAGGACGACACACGACGGTGCGTCGGCAACTTGTTTTTCTTGAGCAGGGCTCCATTTTGATTGATACGCCTGGAATGCGAGAGGTGGGTGTGTTGGTTGCCAGCGAAGGCCTGGATGAGAACTTCGAGGATATCCAGCAACTCTCCCCTGCCTGCCGTTTCACCAATTGCAGCCACACACAGGAGCCTGGATGCGCAGTCTTGAAGGCGGTGCAAGCCGGGAAGCTGGCGCGTGAACACTATCACAATTATATAAAGCTCAAGACGGAATCAGCGTCTAATGAGATGTCCTATTCTGCCAAGCGGAAAAAAGGCCAGAGAATTTAAATTCCGCCGGGGCCCGAAAATTGACTGCGAATATCCTCTATACGACTGCGGTTCTTGCCAAAATCTGAATAGCCAAGTCGCGAAGCGGAACGGACTTGAATGACCTTGTTCGTTCGATCCAGCAGGAATTCACCATCATCAACAAACAGGAGCGTTCGCAGTTCAACCCGCAGATAGTCGGGTAACTCCTCGATTACAGCTGCATCGCTTCTGTTTGAAACAATCCGTTTCAGGCGGGCAAAAGCTGCATCAGGATCACCGTTGAATGTCAGGGGCGCAATCCCATGGCGCTCGTCATTGGCCTGACTCGAAACGCAATTAGGTGAGTTTGGGCACGGGGCGAGCAGTCCGCCTCTGACGCCCAGGTTATTGGGACAATCTCCTGCACAGCCTACTAAACCCAGCAATCCGAGAGCCATAACAACAATCCTCCCTGTCAAAGTTTTCATCATCTTCCACCTTAAAAAAATAGAGCATAAATACTTTTTCGTCCTGAATTTATGTAAAAATAGAAACAGGCATCTCCTGGCGTAACGCATTCCATGTGGGGTAACAGGCTATACATAAGTGCGTGGCTTACCCTCAGAAGCAAAAGGAGTTAGGTG
>Ga0364909_10289_pt1 | contig 14342 bp, 12 predicted proteins | sample SorcelJu500001C3_3_FD_206966 | JGI IMG/M metagenome (GOLD analysis project Ga0364909, IMG submission 206966) | Enriched cells from Trout Bog Lake Hypolimnion, Wisconsin, USA - BchlTB.June25.5000.01.C3 | ecosystem: Environmental > Aquatic > Freshwater > Lake > Hypolimnion/Profundal zone | place... | reverse complement strand
AGGCTCAGTATGGAGTTTAAGCCGCTGGGTATGCGAGGCGAGGATATAAATGCTCTGTTCATGCTGAGCCGATTCAAACAACCATTTGGTGCATTTGCCGGGACTGTGATCCTGGATGGCCAAAGCCACAAATTCACGGGGTATGGAGTAGTAGAGGAGCATTTTGCAAAGTGGTAGGTATTATTCGTGAGCAACTACCTTTCTTCGTCTTTATTTTTAAGCTATTATTGCAGTCGGTTTTTTCAATCGAAGGCAAAAATGACGAGCAGCAAGCAAATAATCGTATTAGAAATAGTTAAAGAGTTACTTTGGCTATGTATCAGTATGGTGATAGCTCTGGCGCTGATGTATCCGATCATCAGGGTGGTTCATTATAATATGATATGGTTGAATGGTCTATTTTTGATCGTTGGGTCGACCTATTTCAGATATGCGATCACTCTGCGAAGTGTTTATGTGCTAAAAAATAAATGGGTGAGAGCAGTGATATTACTTTTCAATATCAACTTCTTTGTCTTTGTCCTGCGTCAGGAGCAGCGGTTTATGACGATATATGATTCATATACTGTAGAGGACCTGGGCAAACCCGTCAAATCTATTTCTCTGGAACAAACAGATCAGCTGATCCGGTATTTTTTTAACGAAATAAATTTTACGGTGGTCTTTTGTCTGGGAATGATAGCTGTACTCTCTGTCAGGTTTGTATTGGCATACTGGAAGACTGCACACCTCAGGCTCAATGCCGGCAATGAGGAATGACATACAATAAACAGCTTGTATATTCATCTGGCTTCTATGGATTCGAAAGAGTCCTAAATTCATTTATATTTGCTGGCTGTCCCAAAAAATGGAATAGGCTGGGTTTATTGTCCTTTTAAAATCATACTATAATCGATGAAAAAATTTTCTGAAATAGAATACCGCAGGCCCGATCTGGACAAGGTACAAAGTACTTTTAAAGGTCTGCTGGAGAAGTTTGATAATGCCGCAGATTGCACTATTCAGGAGGCGGTCATCACCGAGATCAATGACCTGAAAGCTGAATTTCAGACAGCCAGCAGTATAGCCAATGTCAGAAATTCTATAGACATCTCTAACTCTTTTTATGAAAGCGAGCAGGAATTTTATGATACATCCGAGCCTCTATTCAGGGACCTGAATATTCAATTTTATAAGTCACTGAATAATTCTCCTTTCAAAAAGCAACTGGAGGGTAAATTTGGCAAACAGATATTCGACATAGCGGAAGTCAGTGTCCGTAGTTTCGGCCCTGCTGTCATCAGTGATATGCAGGAGGAAAACAGGCTCGGAACAGAATATTCAAAACTGGTAGCTACTGCGGAGGTCGAGTTTAGAGGAGAAAAATACAACCTCACCGGATTGGACCCTTTCAAACAATCCACAGATCGGGAGATCCGTCGCGAGGCATCAGAAGCCGAATATAAATGGTGGTCGGACAATGCAGATAAGTTTGACACGATATATGACAAGCTTGTAAAGACCCGCACCCGCATTGCCCAAAAGCTCGGCTATAAGAACTTTGTGGAGTTGGGTTACGACCGTATGCTTCGCACCGATTACAAAGCTGCTGATGTGGTTAAGTTTCGCAAACAGGTACTGGACCACGTAGTGCCACTCTCTAATCATCTACGTGAAAGACAGCGTGAAAGGCTTGGACTGGATAAGCTGAAGTACTATGATGTACCACTCAACTATATATCAGGCAATGCTACTCCTAAAGGCGACCCTGCTTGGATCATTGAGAATGGCAAGAAGATGTATGAAGAACTATCTCCGGAGACAAGAGAGTTCTTTGATTTTATGATGCAGTATGACCTGATGGACCTGGTGAATAAAAAGAATAAGCAGACTGGTGGATATTGTACACATTTTTCTCAATATAAAGCGCCGTTCATTTTCTCAAATTTTAATGGTACATCCCATGATATAGATGTACTGACACATGAGGCCGGGCACGCTTTCCAATGCTACCAGAGCCGCAATAACAGCATAGAGGAATATCTGTGGCCTACATACGAGGCCTGTGAGATTCACTCTATGAGCATGGAGTTTTTCGCATGGCCGTGGATGGAGCTTTTCTTTAAGCAGGATACCGAGAAGTACAAATTTTCGCATCTCTCTTCTGCTATTTTATTTCTGCCATATGGTGTAGCGGTAGATGAGTTTCAGCATGTGGTATATGAGAACCCTGATATGACTCCTGCCGAGCGTAATCAGGCTTGGAAAGAGATCGATGCCAAGTATCGCCCGTATATGGACTTCGATGGTGTGGAATATCTGGAGAAAGGAGGCCTTTGGAAAAGACAAGGGCATATATTCCGGTCACCGTTCTACTACATAGACTATTGCCTCGCACAGATATGTGCATTGCAGTTTTGGAGCCGCTCTCAGCATGATGACAAAACAGCATGGCCTGATTACCTCTCCCTCTGCAAAGCAGGTGGCAGCATGTCTTTCCTCGATCTGGTGAAACTGGCACATCTCAATAATCCATTCGAACCTACTACCGTGCAGCCTGTCATAGCAGAGGTCAAAAAATGGCTTGAAGGTGTGGATGATAAGAAGTTGTAAGAAACGTGATCGGTCAATCTGAAAACAGGAAATCAGGAACAGCCGAAATCAATAATCCGATATTACTAATCCTTGCTCGCTCCCTTGAAATACTGCTCCTGATTTTTAAAGAGTACATTGAATGTGGTCAGTGAGCCGTATATACGGGTGATATATTGCTGTAGGTCAACTTTCTCTTCATCGGTCATAGTCTTATGGGCATTGATATTCTGCTCCAGTACACGTAGCCTGTCTCGTACCATCACTATCTTGTGAAAGAAAGTCTCTATCGGTATTTCTTTTGGTGCAAGGTCTCCGCTGCCGGGTTTCATGAGCAGAGTGCCACCGATCCATTTGCCTGCCAGTTCGACCGTCTCTGATAGTGCCGCTTTTCTGTCAAGTACATTTTCCAAAGCTTTCTCTATCTCCTGCAATGTAACGGGTATGAACTCGCTTTCTACTTTCTCAAGTACCTGAAGGCCATCATAGTTTCGATCTATACCACGTGTCGAGCCACCATCCCGAAACCATATAGAATAATATGATGCATCCATGTCTACGATCACACCTTTGCCATATTTTGGGTGCTCTATTCTTGATCCGACACCTAACTGATTATCGCCCATTGCTTGTTGAATTTTATTTCACTCTGAAAAAGCTAATTTATCATTTTTTAGGTGATCACTGATTTGTAATCGGTCATCGGTTTATTTTCACAATGAAAGCATGGTTGTTTTAGTATCTCCATGACAAATAGAACAATGGTCGTTTGTGTTTGTATGATCTTTTTCGTGTCCATGATGTCTCTGGGGTGCAAAAAGGGTTGCGGTACCTGCAAAAGTTATGGCTATAGTAGCGGGGCAAATAACACTTACCAAGGTTATACAGCGCAGGTATGTACTAATAGCTATTGTACTTGCCCTAGTGGCCTAGAGGGCGATAGTTGCCAAAACTATAGTGTAAATAAATACATCTTTCCTTCGGTCAATTGGACGGTTACCGACGGATGTAGTGGCAATCCATATTATTCAGTCTTTACCTCTACCAATCCCTCAAACCCTTATACCAGTTTTTATATCAATAATTTATTTGGTAGCTATCAGGTATTGGTAAATATACTACCTGCCCCAAATAATTCAAGCAGTCTGCTGATCCAGCAGCAAACACTGGGTGCAGTGGCGATCTATAGCCTGTCAGGCACATACTCTACGGTCTCAGGATTGGGTAAAATGACATTTGTTATTGACTATAACAATGGCACTGACCAGACCTGTACGCTATATTTATACCAGCAGTTATAAATTATGGCCTCACCTGACTCAGAAAACACCATACTGCAATGGGCTGAAAAATTCAAGGCCTCTGACTGGTTCACGACCAGAGATGATAAAACAAGGTTCAATTACCTCAAGGCCCGTAGCCTCTACTATGGCTCAGTGGCCAAAGGCAATTCTCAGAAAGGCTTTCAGCAATTGTACATGGAATCTGCTGCCTCAGAGGCTAAAGATAACTCTGAAGCTGTAGCCCGGGCTATAGACATGATCCAAAGTATCGGTATAGAGATACAAAACGAAAGGCTGATCTCGGCCCGCAGCGCACAGTTTCTGATGCTATGCAATAACATCTTCAGGGCTTTTGCTAATCCCCAGAACCAGTATAATTTTAAGCTTACTGATCCATTTGAATCTATCAGGATAGAAATGCTTCAACTCGCAGATGTGCTCTCCGGCGAGGCGCGAATCATTGAAACACCAAAAACTGAAGAAAAACAGTTCAATCGATATGTCACCATACCGGAGGACTATCTCAGCGACCCCTTTATCAGTGACCTGTTTAACCGGATAGAGCGGAGTAATGATAATTTCTTCATAACAGGAAAAGCGGGCACAGGTAAATCTACCTTCCTGCATTTCCTCTCTCAAAATTCACGCAAGAATGTCGTCGTCGCAGCATATACGGGTATAGCGGCTATCAATGTCGGAGGCACTACGCTCAATTCGCTTTTTATGCTGCCATTCCGGCCGCTGCTGCCACGAGATGAGGAGATCACTAAGTTCAGCAAATGGAACCCGCGCCGTGCTATCATCGCCAATATGGATACGCTGATAATAGATGAAGTCTCTATGGTACGAGCAGATGTGCTGGAGGCTGTCGATCATTCGCTGCGCATCAATGGTGGCGATCCTTTCAGGCCTTTTGGGGGCAAACAGGTGATACTGATCGGGGATGTATTTCAGCTGCCGCCTGTGGTCAAATCAGACAATCCTACCGAGTGGCAGATATTCGAGGAAGTATACAAGACGCCGTACTTTTTCAGTGCACCGAGTTTCAAGATGACCAAGTTTGAGTTTGTCGAGTTTACTAAGATACATCGCCAGTCCGATGAGGATTTCAAAGAAATACTGAATAAGATCCGCATAGGCAATGTAGATGATGATGACCTCATGCCGATCAATAAACGGGTATATCCGAACTATGAGCCAAGGGACAAAGATTTCGTACTAACTCTTGTCACTACCAATCGGCTGGCAGGCGATATAAACGACCGCAAACTCAATGAGATCAAAGAACCGGAGTTTACTTACAAAGCAGAAATACAGGGGGAGTTTAGCAAGGATAAATTCCCAACAGATGAAACCCTGAAACTAAAAACCGGTGCGCAGATCATCTTTATCAGAAATGATACTACTGCCGAAAAAACAGCCAAGGACAACAAGCGCCGCTGGGTAAACGGTACTATAGCCAAGATCCAATCGCTGACAGCTGATGAAATAGAAGTGGCATTCGAAGATGGTACAAGCTCGAAGATCAGCCGTGAGACATGGAATAACAATGTATATAAGTGGAACAAACTGGAGCGGAAGATCGTGACAGAGACAGTCGGAACTTTTGCGCAGTTCCCTATCAAGCTGTCCTGGGCGATCACGATACACAAAAGCCAGGGACTTACCTTTGATAAGATGGTGCTCAATATGGGTAGCGGCGCTTTCACGCATGGACAGACCTATGTGGCACTCAGCAGAAGCAGGTCACTGGCGGGACTGGCGCTAAAGAAGCCCATCACTACACGCGACATCATCATAGATGACAGGGTGCTTGATTTCTACAATAAGCATTTTACCTTCAATGATGAGTATCAGGAGTCACAGCAGAACCTTGAGTTCATACTGGAGTATTCTGATTTTTTCAAAGACTTGCTGGCGGTACATTATAAATTCTCTGAAGAACAGTGGCTGAAATATAAAGGCATATTGAACCATAAGCTCGCCGGCAAGAGGAATGAAGCAGATAAGAAGGTTTACCAGAAGTTATCATTTGGTGAGATCAGGGCAATCATTCACCAGCGGGACCTGGTTTATAATCCTTCTTTCTGGAAAGTCAATTTTGAATATTTCTTTAATGATACAGTGGTAGAGACCGTCATGGACTATCTGCTGGAGCTGGACAAAGTCATGAATCTGCGAGAAGATGAAGAGCCTTACGGAAATGAGTAATACCGATTATGAGCCTACTTGGAATCAGCTAGAAAAAAAATATTACCGCAGAGGCGCTGAGACGCAGAGGAAATTTATTCTCAGCGCCTTTGCGTCTCTGCGGTTAAAATATTGGCGTAGATATTCGGCAATGTTGAATTAATAAATGGCATAAGATTATTTCCTTCTCAATTCTATAAACTCAAAATCGTATTTGTGTTTCTCGTCTGCCTTTATTAATTCAGTACTTATGATTTCCCATTTGTCTTTTTCTATCTCGGGGAAGTGAGTATCTGCCTCCGGAAAACTATGATGAACGCGAGTCAGGTGTATCCTGTCAGTGAGATGAAATGCCAGTTTGTATATTTCCCCACCACCAATGATCATCAGTTCTTCTTCACCATTATCCTCAGCGAATTTGATGCCTTCTTCTATCGTTGTCACATTTTTGCAACCGTCGTATTTCAAGGTAGCATCTCTCGATACTATGATATTTGCCCTGCCGGCCAGCGGACGAAACTTGGCCGGTATGGATTCGTAAGACTTACGCCCCATCAGTACATGATGTCCCCATGTTATATTTTTAAAATGTGCCATATCCTTAGGCAAAACCCATAATAGGTCACCTTTGGCACCTATCTCGTTATTTAACCCGACTGCTACAACTGCTGATATTATCATGCGTATAAAGATATGTATTTAGGTTGATCAGGAAATCAGAAAATCAGCAGGTCAGAAGAGCATAATATTTATAAAAATAAGTTTATATATAAAAATAAACAGCAGGAAATTTTCCATAGCAAACGATTGGCCGGATATGGCGTCAAACCTTATTCCCTGATTATCCGATTTCCTGGTCACCTCCGGCACACCCTTGCAAAGCCGCAGAAATTTTACTATATTAGCAAGAATGGAAGTCGCTGCGACAACGGAACTGGACAATAACAATAAGCTTATCCTTAAGCATTACAGGGCATTGCTACGTACCCTGCGCAACAGTACTACTCGTCAGGACAAGAAAAATATCCGGGAAGCTTTTGAGCTGGCAATGGAGAGCCATAAGGATATGCGCCGCAAATCAGGCGAACCGTATATCATTCATCCGCTCGATGTGGCGCGGGTAGCCAGCGAGGAGATGGGCCTGGATGTGACCTCTATCATCTGCGCGCTGCTGCATGACGTAGTGGAGGACACAGATGTGACACTGGAGGAGATAGAACGCCATTTCAATAAAGAAGTTGCCAAGATCGTGGATGGCCTCACTAAGATATCAGGCATCTTTGACCTAAATAATAACAACTCATCATTACAGGCAGAGAATTTTCGTAAGTTATTGCTGACGTTGAATGATGACATACGCGTTATACTCGTGAAGCTGGCCGACAGGCTTCATAATATGCGTACACTTGACTCACTAAAGCGTGACAAGCAACTAAAGATAGCGTCTGAGACTTTGTTTCTCTATGCGCCGCTCGCACATAGGATGGGACTCTATGCGATCAAGACTGAATTAGAAGATCTTTCACTCAAATATACCGAACCTGACCTCTATAAAGATATAGCACGCAGATTGGCGGAAACAAAACGGGAGAGAAGTAAATTTATCAATGACTTCATCAAGCCTATCAAGGACCTGCTGGACAAAAGAGGTTTTGACTTTGAAATATACGGCCGCCCGAAGTCCATTTATTCCATCTACAATAAAATAAAGAACAAGGGTGTTTCCTTTGAAGAAATATATGACCTCTTCGCCATCCGCATCATTTTAAAGTCAACTCCAGAGAATGAGAAAGCTGATTGCTGGGCTGTGTATTCGACACTTACCGATATATATAAACCAAGCCCTGACCGACTTCGAGACTGGCTCTCCAACCCTAAAACTAACGGCTATGAGGCACTGCATACCACGGTGATGAGCAGCACCGGTAAGTGGGTCGAAGTGCAGATACGCTCTGAGAGGATGCATGAGATAGCAGAGAAAGGTTTCGCAGCCCACTGGAAATATAAGGAGAACAGCGCCGACAATGCACTCGACGAATGGCTGCAGAAGATCCGCAACGTGCTCAGCAATGCAGATGGCAATGCGCTTGATGTGGTCAATGATTTCAAGTATGAACTCTTCAGCGATGAAATATTTGTCTTTACACCGAAGGGTGAATTAAAACGTATCCGAAAAGGCGCTACGGCATTGGATTTCGCTTTTGAGGTGCATTCCGCTATTGGCAAAAAATGTATCGGCGCAAAGGTAAATACCAAGCTCGTCCCACTCAGTCATAAACTGAAGAATGGCGATCAGGTGGAAATTTTGACATCCAACAAGCAAGTGCCAAATGAAGATTGGCTGAGCTACGTAGTCACTGCCAAAGCCAGATCGGTGATCAAGCAGGCGCTCAAAGATGATAAGAGAAAAATAGCGCTCGACGGCAAAGCAGAGCTGGAGAAAAAGATGAAGACCCTCAAAATGGAAGACAGTGAGGCTAACCTGATCCTCATAATGAATTATTTCAAGGTGTTGTCTCCAACCGAACTTTATTATGATGTCGCAATACGTAAGATAGACATATCTCAGCTCAGCAAACTGGATGTAATAGCCGGCAAGATAAAACTACCTAAAGTGGCTACGACTGAGAAACTCAGCCCCGGAGATATAGATGAGGCCGTAAAAGATGCCCTGAAGAAAAATGCAGAGCTCCTGATAATGGGCGAGAGCAGCGATAAGATCGATTATAAGTTCGCTCCCTGTTGCAATCCGGTGCCGGGTGATGATGTGTTCGGCTTCCTGACAGTGAGTGAAGGCATTAAGATACATCGTACGAATTGCCCTAATGCCGTGCAGCTGATGGCGAAGTACAGCTACAGGATCGTAAAGACCAAATGGACCAAACAGCACAATATAGCCTTCCTCACCGGTATCAAGATCAATGGTATAGATGATGTGGGCCTCGTCAATAAGATCACGAATATCATCACCGGACAGATGAACCTCAACATGCGCTCTATATCATTCGAGAGTGAGGATGGTATTTTCGAAGGCAATATCATGATCTATGTCCATGACACTTCTGAGCTTGACGATCTGATCAGCAGATTGAGTGCCCTCGATGGAATACTTGGCGTAGAGCGATATGATGCAGAGGACAAGAACAATGATCAGGTGGTCACCGCACGCAGATAAGTGATCAGGTCTGTGCTTGACAGCTCTTCAGTCTCAGCCAGTTTAGTAACTCCATTGGCGCGAAGCATGGTGATGATCTGACCCCTGTGAAAAGTTCCATGATTGACCACATGAAATAGCATCTCCTCAACTGTGTTTGAGTAAGGCTTCCCACTCATGGTTTTGTAGCTGATCGTCGTCGAAAGATAATCCTCGCCTTTGCTTTCTACGTACTCTTTTAGTGCTATACAATTATCTATCCAGCCGGCTATCAGGGTTTCTCTGTCGCCCTCGAAACTTTTTGATGGCCAGTCTGTTAAACTTTCACCTTGCAGCCTTTTGAACCATACCAGTTCTGCATCCCAGATATGGAGGATGGTTTTTTCTATGGTCGGAAAACTGCTAGGCGTTTCGATTTTTAAGATAGATTCGTCGACATTTTCTAATATTTCTGATAACTTGGCAGTAGCCCAAACGCTATAGTTCAGGTGTGTGATCATGGTGTATGGCATAAAAGAATGATTTATGAGTAAAAGTAAGAAAGATTTGAAGTTTGCATCTATTGCATCGCAGGATAATGTTCCCGATGAGGGATATATCATGCCTCACACGGCTCCGTTGTATTTATCCTCAACATATATCTATGAATCTCCCGAAAAAGCACAGGCGGTTTTCAGGGGAAAGGAGAAAGCGTATATCTATTCCCGCTGGAGCCATCCTAATGCGGAGCTTGTAGAGCGGAAGATAGAGCAGATGGAGACTTTCGGCAGTAAAGATATGAAGTGTAGAGCTTTACTTTTTTCATCAGGCATGGCGGCTATATCGGCCTTGTTTCAATCCATCATCAAGCCCGGTGACTCGCTCATTATACAGGGAAATATCTACGGTACTACGGTAGATTACATTAATCATGTTGCACAGCAGCTTGGGCTGAAAGTATATTATGAGGACTTTAAAAAGCTGGACAAAATAGAGGCCATATTCAAGAAGGACAAGAAAGTCAAACTGGTTTACACCGAGACGCCGTCGAATCCCACTATCAATTGCTATGACCTGAAAGCCTTGTCAGCGCTGGCACACAAATACAAAACAAGGATCGCTGTCGACAATACTTTTGCTTCACCGTATCTGCAGCGGCCATTAGCATACGGAGCCGATTTTGTCATTCATTCCTCTACCAAGTATCTCAATGGACATGGCTCCGGGCTCAGTGGCTTGCTGGTGGGTAGTGATGTTGCTTTCATGGATAAGGAAGTTTGGACGATCAGAAAACTTCACGGTTCTATCTGTGCCCCCTTCGATGCATGGATCCTTAATATGGGCATGAAGACACTCAGTCTGCGTATGCAGCAGCATTGTATCAATGCACTGGCTGTGGCCAAATGGCTGCAGGCACATAAAGCGATCTCGAAAGTAAATTACCTCGGACTGGACTCACATCCTGATCATGCATTGGCTAAAAGGCAGATGAAAGACTATGGTGGTGTGCTTAGCTTTGAGATGAAGAAAGGATACAAAGCGGGAGAGAAGCTGATGAAACAACTAAAGTTTTGTAAGCTCACTGCATCTCTCGGCACCACTGATACACTCATTCAGCATCCGGCATCTATGTCGCACTATTTCGTGCCGAAAGACCAGCGGGAGAAGTTTGGCATCACTGACGGACTCGTGCGCCTGTCAGTGGGTATAGAGGATGTGACTGACATCATCGCTGACCTGGAGCAGGCTTTAAATCATTCATAATGGATTTCGGACGGGTACAGAATGTCGATGAAGTTGATTTTACTTTCCCGGATGACCATCCGGATACGGTGAAGCTATTTAAGTCTCTCAAAAAGAGACCGGCCGCACCAAAGGTCTATGTCGGCTGTGCCAAATGGGGACGTCCTGACTGGATAGGGAAGATATATCCTAAAGGGACTAAAGCCACCGACTTCCTTAAGCACTACACGAAGTACTTTAATTCAATAGAGCTCAATGCTATGTTCTACCAGACATTTCCTCGCGTGGTGACATCGAAGTGGGCCAGCTATGCCGATGATGACTTTCGCTTCTGTCCTAAGATGTCACAGTATATCACTCACATCAAACGGCTCAAAGATGTCAAAGAACAAACTGATATGTTTCTGAGTAGCCTCTTAGGTTTCGAGGGTAAGCTCGGGCATGCTTTCATACAGTTCGACGACAGGTTTGGAACTAAAAACCTCGATACGCTGAAAGCCTATCTCGAATACCTGCCTAAAGACTTTAAAGCCTGTGTGGAGTTCAGACAGGAGGATTGGTTCAAAGACTCTGTCATTACTCATGATACGTTTGGCATGCTCAGAGAGATGAAGGTCGGCACTGTGATCACTGATACTTCCGGCAGGCGGGATGTGCTTCACATGAGGCTCACCACACCTGTGGCATTCATCCGGTTCGTAGGCAACAACCTTCATCCGACCGACTACCAACGCATCGATGACTGGGTCGGGAGGATGAAACTCTGGATCGACAGTGGCATCGAAACGATCTACTTTTTTATCCATAATCATGAAGAACTGAACAGTCCTGAGCTCTGCAAGTACACCATACAAAAACTCAATGCAGCCACTGGGTTAAACATTGCCGAACCAAAGTTATTGAACGATAGTCCTTCATTATTTTAAACAGATCAATCTCAATATATGGAAACTTTCCTCCGGTGTGCAGCAGCGATCTTTATTTTTCAGTATTTGCTTTTCCTCATTGCCCTACTCAAAAAAAACAATGGCATTGCCGATATAGGCTGGGGCATTGGGTTTATCATCATAGCCGTCCTGTGCTCCCGCTACTATCTTTTCAAATGTGCCTTTGCCAGTATTTTTACTGAGGGATCTGAACCTGATATTGCCTTCCTGCTTTTAGTTTCCTTAGTAGCGGTCTGGGGATTACGTTTATCCATTTATCTCCTCATACGAAACTGGTCCAAGCCTGAAGACTGGCGGTATGCTAAGTGGCGTCAGGACTGGGGAAAGAGTTTCCTCATCAGGTCATTCCTTCAGGTCTTTATTTTACAAGGCTTCTTTATGATGGTCATCGGTTCTCCTGTCATACTATCTGCCCTGGACAGTCCTACCGGTATAGCACCATATACCTTTCTACAATATATCCTCATCTCTCTCGGCCTGCTGCTATGGCTCATCGGTTTCTTCTTTCAGGCTGTCGGAGACTATCAGTTGTTCGTCTTCAAAAAAGACATCTCTAACAAAGGGCGTGTCATGCGCTATGGTGTCTGGCAGTATACCCGTCATCCCAACTACTTCGGCGAGGCAACTATGTGGTGGGGTATCTGTTTGATCAGCTGTGTATCCGCTCATGGTATCATCGGGGTGCTGATCAGGACCATAGGCCCTGCTACTATCACATTCATGCTGCTTCGTGTCTCAGGGGTGACCATGCTCGAAAATAAATATAAGGGAAATAGCGAATACGAAGATTATCAAAAGAATACGAGCTCATTTATTCCTATGCTGCCCAAAGTAAAGCGATAATTATCTACTATCCCCCGGAGAGATGAAAAATGAGTGCTGGCAGGCCGTTTACTTAGACGTGCGCTCAAGGTCAGCTTGCTTTGCTTTGTTCACTTCACTTACTTTCGATCCGAAGAAAACGAAGACTACAAGGATGGCGCAAAAAACGACCAGCATCACGTTCATGGAGGTATTTGATTTCATCTTACTAAATTGATATTATAGTACTAACGTAAAGTTACTTCTTTAGTTGCGATTTATTGTCACGGCAGGGTCACAATTACTCACAATAACCCATTGAAAATCCATCTAATAAGGGCCTGTTTTGACTTTGGCAAGGTTTGTGATAGTAGAGCTAAACATCTAATATGTGTAGTAGGCTAAACAGAAAATCACATATATCGTAATGATTTAATCTAATTAGGGCAGCGCCAAAGAATGTTAGAAAAATTATATGTTAAATTTCAGGACTTGTTAAAAAACTGCAATCACGCTGTTTTCTTAAGCAAAAGGCCCTGTTTTTCTCAAACGATGTATTCAAAACCGGTATAAGGCACCAGTGCTTTTGGTATCCTGATACCTGCTTCGGTCTGATGGTTTTCCAGCAGTGATGCCACGATCCTGGGCAATGCCAGTGCACTGCCATTGAGTGAATGCGCCAGCCTTACTTTCTTATGCTCATCCCTGAACCGTGCCTTGAGCCTGTTGGTTTGAAACGTCTCAAAGTTTGACACAGAGCTGACCTCCAACCAGCGTTTCTGTGCTGCACTGTACACCTCAAAGTCATAGGTCAGCGCAGAGGTGAAGCTCATATCTCCGCTGCACAGCCTCAATATACGGTAGGGCAGCTCGAGTTGTTGCAGCAGGCCCTCTATATGTCTGACCATGCTCTCCAGTGTCTCGTATGACCTGTCAGGATGCTCTATCTGCACGATTTCCACCTTGTCGAACTGGTGCAGGCGGTTCAGCCCGCGTACATCCTTGCCATAGCTGCCGGCCTCTCTGCGGAAGCATGGCGTGTATGCCACATTCTTTTTGGGCAGGTCGCGCTCCTCGATTATTTCATCGCGGTATATGTTTGTGACCGGCACTTCTGCAGTCGGTATCAGGTAGAAATTGTCCTGTGTCGCATGGTACATCTGTCCTTCTTTGTCAGGCAGCTGTCCGGTGCCGCGCGCAGAGTCTTCATTGACCATATGTGGCGGGGCTACCTCGAAATACTCCGCATCGATGGCCTGGTCCAGAAAGAAACTGATGAGCGCACGCTGTAGCTTGGCGCCTTTGCCTTTATAGACAGGGAATCCCGCACCTGTGATCTTCACACCCAGCTCGAGATCGAACAGGTCATATTTCTTTGCCAGGTCCCAATGCGGCAATGCCTTATCATCCAGTGCAGGTATCTGGCCTGCTTCTTTCACCACTTCATTTTCCTCTGGGGTCTTGCCCTCGGGTACTGATGCGTGTGGCAGGTTAGGCAGCTGCAGGAGGATATCTCTTTGGGCATCCTCGAGGTCAGACAGCTCGCCGGTCAGGCGTGCAGATTCTTCTTTCAGGCCAGTGGCCTGTGCTTTCTTCTCATCTGCTTCTGCTTTTTTACCTTGCTTAAACAGGTCACCTATTTCTTTGGCCAGTATATTCTCCTTACCGCGTATC
>Ga0364909_10285_pt1 | contig 14516 bp, 11 predicted proteins | sample SorcelJu500001C3_3_FD_206966 | JGI IMG/M metagenome (GOLD analysis project Ga0364909, IMG submission 206966) | Enriched cells from Trout Bog Lake Hypolimnion, Wisconsin, USA - BchlTB.June25.5000.01.C3 | ecosystem: Environmental > Aquatic > Freshwater > Lake > Hypolimnion/Profundal zone | place... | reverse complement strand
GGCTATTACCTGGATGAAAACAATGTCGGCCAGATCACCGGAAGCCAGGCAGAAAGCGCTTGATGCGGGACAGAGGGTTCTTCAGTTCGCAGGAGAAAACTTTGGGAAGCAAAGTCATGAATATGCTGAGGCTCTGCTGATGCTTGCAGGACTAAACGAATTCTTCGAAAAAGCAGACGAGTGCAAGCGACTGATTGCCGAAGCCATTTCCGTTTTTGAGAAAATCGATGAACCAGACAAGGGATATATTGCAAATTGCTATTGGCACCTGGGACATTTGAACAAGGATCGCTCAATGTTGCTTGAGTCACTGAATGTCATAGAACGCTGCACGGAGAAGGATTATGTCGGTCTGGTTCTTACACTTGGTGAGCTGTCCAAATTCGATGCTGCTTCTGATCCGAAGCAAGCAGAAGCATATGTGCGGCGTGCTAATGCTGTGAAGCAACGATTTGAGAAGGCAAACATTGACATAGTCGACAGTAATCTATTTGAGTCTGAGGCATTGATATGCCAGGCAAAGGGTGATTTTGACAAGGCCGAAGCAGCCTGGAATTCAGCCCTGAATGCACAGTTGATCACTGCTCCTAAGGATAGCATCCAGATTGCCGGCACTTATACGAATATTGCTGACTTCTGTGCGGGCCGACGAAAAAACACTGAAGCGGCAGCTGCGTTTAAGAAAGCGGAGCAGATTCTTGAAACTAAGAAAGATCGGTTATACGATCAAATCGATCCGAGCATTACTGACCGAAAGTCGGTATTCAAGAACTTCGGGGACAAATATAGTGCCTGGCTGAAAAAACAGCATAGAGAGAAAGACGCGCAGGAGTTCGTTTCGAAGTGGCAGGAAAGGCTGAAGAGCATTTGAACAAGTCGATTGCACGACAAGAAAAATGGATGGAGACGCTGCTCGGACTTGCAATTGCGCTGCTGGTCGCCTCTTCATTCGTGGGATTCGTAGTCGTTTCAATTTGTATCCCAACGGTTCAATCACTGGCAATGTTTCTATATCTGGTGATTGTTTTTGTCCTAGCAGCAGTTATCTTTTTGCTGCTCTTAAAGCGTAACCTGCGCTCGCTGCCTTCACGAGCTGCCTTAATTCAGTGTGTGGAAGCCATCGATAAAATCGCCTCGGAAGACCTGCCAGCGACTACTGCGGTGTCGAACTTTAACGCTGCTGCACTGGAGCAAACCATAAATAACTTGGTGAATAAGGTACAGGAGTTGGGCAAGCGAGAGCGAGCCATGATTGACAACGCGGTCGACATTATCTGCGTAGTCGATCGTGAGGCCTGCTTCGTATCAGCCAGTCCTTCCTGTGAACGTTTCTGGGGATATTCGAGAGAATGGCTTGTCGGAAAGAAATTGACGGATCTGATAGAAGCTGAAGACGTTGCAAAAACAATTGAAGCTTTACAGACAATTCTAGGCGCGCAAAAAAGCATTACCCAAATAAATTGGGAAAACCGATTCAAGACTAAAGCCGGCAAAACAATGATCCTCGAGTGGACCGCACACTGGTCGGCTGGTGACAATCACTTGTTCTGCATAGCGCACGACATTAGCAAACGTAAGAAAGCGGAAGAGCGCTTGCAAGAGAGCGAACTGCAACTAAGGACGACACTGGAGGCAATGCCAGTCGGTATTGCCAGCTCGGACTCGGATGGAACAATTGAATATGCAAACGAGAGCCTTGAGCGATTTACTGGAATCGAAATTTCGAAACTCGCAGGAACTGCCATAGACAATCTTGTGCCAGCCAAGCAGCAAACTGAGTTGCGGAAATATTTGGAGAAGTGCAGGTCTAATGAGTCAGTTGATTCGTTTGAATCGGAACTCGTTAGAGTTAGTGGAGAAGGATTGCCTGTTGATATCTGTGCCAGCACATTCAGGATCCAGGGAAATCAGAAGCTGCTTATCACTTTTTCGGACATCTCCCAGAGAAAAGAAATCGAGCGATTACGTCAAGAGTTCGTGGCAATGATCAATCATGATTTGAAAGCTCCACTTACTTCATTCACTGGATTTGTCCAGCGCATCGAGAATGGTGCCTATGGAGAATTGAATGAAGCCGGCAAGGAAGTCTGCAAAACGGCTAACGATGAACTTCAACGACTCATGCGTCTAATTGGCGACTTGCTCGATCTTGATAAAATGCAATCGGGCAATTTGGAAATAAGGAAGGAAGAAGTTGCCGTTCTCGACATCATAGAAGCGTCGGTCTCGTCATTAAGAACATTCGCCGAAATAAATCAAATCTCAATCGAATATCCTGAAACAGAAGCTGCTTGTTGGGCTGATCGCAGGAGGATTATTCAGGTTCTGGTCAATCTGCTTTCGAATGCAATCAAATTCTCGCCGGCAAACTCCAAAATCGAGATAACTGTTTTGGAATCAAATGCCGAGACAAAGATTTCCGTCCAGGATAAAGGCGAGGGAATTCCTCCCGAAAAAGCCGCAATCCTCTTTAAGCGCTATAAACAAGTTAACGCTTACGACCTGACAAAGCGAGCAGGCTCTGGGTTGGGATTGTCAATCTGCAAAGCGATTGTCGAAGCGCACAATGGGCATATCGGTTACGAGAGAAACTTACCCGAAGGAAGCACGTTCTGGTTCTTGCTGCCAAACAAGGAAACGGAATAATGGCAAAAATACTTCTAGTTGAAGACGATAAAGCTATATCTCGTGTGGTAAAAGAAGCTCTGGAGGCTGAGCATCACCTGGTGGACTCGTGTTTTGATGGAAGGTCTGCGCTGGATTACATCAAGTCTTTTGAATATGACTTGATCATTCTGGATATTCAGCTTCCCGATTTGTCTGGTGTTGATCTGTGCAAATCCTATCGAAGGAAATCGACGGGACCGGTTCTGATGCTTACGGGAATGAATCGCATCGAGGACAAGGTCGAAGGTTTGGAGTCGGGGGCGGATGACTATCTGACCAAGCCATTCGATATGCGAGAACTTGTTGCCAGGGTAAAGTCCCAGCTCAGGCGCTCTGAAGGCGCCAAGGACAAGGTGCTTAAAGCAGGCAGGATTTCACTTGATACTGAGAGTCGAATCGTTAGCAGAGACGGCAATGAATTGGCTCTTACTCCCAGAGAATTCGACGTGCTGGAGTTTTTTCTAAGACACCCGAATCAAGTTATCGGTCCAGATGCGCTATTGAAACGTGTCTGGCATTCTGATTCCGAGGCCAGCCCTCATGCTGTTTATAACTGCTTGAACCGTTTGCGCAAGAACATAGATCCAAAAGACAAAGAGTCCCTTATCAAAACTATCCACGGGGTCGGCTACCGCTTAGAATTGCCCTAGACTAAGGAGCCGACCCACCTTGACAGGGAAGCCTAAATTGGCATATGCCTGGTGATTTATGGTGGAAGAACGACACGTCAAACTCTTCAAGAATGGCCACAATCAGGCGGTGCGGATTCCCCGTGAATTTGAACTTCCAGGCGAGGAAGCAATTATGCGCAAGGAAGGCGACAGACTGATTATCGAACCTGTCCCGCCCAGGTCGCTTCTTGCACTGCTTGCAACGCTTTCCCCAATAGAGGAAGATTTCCCGACGATTGATGAGTTGCTTATTGATTCTGTGGATATTTGATGCGGCATTTACTTGACACCAATATTGTTTCCGATCTAGTCCGCAACCCTCTAGGCCGAATAAGCACGAGAACAAAAATGTATTGATCCAGGAAATTATCAGCCAGACACCAAATTCGGTATCAGGGTAAAAAACTCATCAGCCTGGAGATGCTTGCGTGGCAGTCTTCTGGAGGATTCTGTAAAGCAAACAAAAACAATAAACTATTATCAGAAACTCAAACGGCTCACTTTTTAACTGCTGAAATCGCCTCCGCCTTTGCCTCCCACTCTTTAGCTTCTACGGTCTTACCTTGCGTCTTATACAGTCCCGCCAGATTATTAAGGTCCCTCAGTACATTGGGATGATTCACCCCCAGCGCCTTCTCATCAATAGCTAAGCCCCGCTTATACAGCAGCTCAGCCTGCGCGTACTTAGCTTGTTTGAGATTGTTAGTCGCCAGCCCATTGAGGGAAGAAGCAACGTCCAAATTATTTGGACCGAGCGCCTTCTCCCGGATTGCTAAGGCGCGCTTATACAGCAGCTCTGCCTGCGCGTACTTGCCTTGTTTGAGATAGTTAGTCGCCAGCCCATTGAGGGAAGAAGCAACGTCCAAATTGTTTGGACCGAGCGCCTTCTCCCGGATTGCTAAGGCGCGTTTATACAGCAGCTCTGCCTGCGCGCACTTGCCTTGTTCGAAATAGCATTTCGCCAGGTCCATAAGGGAATAATCAACATGCGGATTATTTGGAGCCTTCTCCCGGATTGCTAAGACGCGCTTATACAACGATTCTGCCTCTGTGAACTTGTTTTGTCCCATATATGAACGCGCCATGTTAGTGAGAACATCCGGATCATCTGTCCCGCGGTCCTTCTCCAGGATTGCTAAGGCGCGCTTATACAGCGGCGTCGCCTCCGTAGACTTGCCTTGGCAGGAATAGCAATACGCCAGTTCAATGAGGGAATTAGCACCAGCCCGATTATTTAGCCCGAGTACCTTCTCCCTAATTGCCAAAGCGCGTTTAAAGAGCGGTTCTGCCTCTGCCCATTTGCTGTGATTCATATAGAACAGAGTCAGATTGTCGAGATGCTCCAAAATTTGCTGGTTATCTGGATGGGAGGCGTTCTCATGTCTTGCCAAAGCGCTCTCAAGCTCTCGTTCGGTCCTATCGTACTGCGCTTGCTGGGGCGCAGTTTTGACAGTATCTACGTTTTGTCCGTGCTTTGGGAAGATCCACACAATAGCCACGATTATGATGACGGTGCACAGCAGCATGGCCCATTTGGATACATTGCTCTTTTGTTTTTTTTCTTTCGGGATATGCCTTCTTACAAAAGAAGCGGGATTTGAGAGAGCCGCATTTAGCTCAATTGCAGATTGAGGCCGTTGTGCTGGATCCTTTTCCAACAAAGAAAGAACGACTGAGCCAAAATCGTCGGCAAGATAATCGCTTGCCCTGGGAGATTCATATAAGTGTTTGGCCATGGTTGCGTAAGGTGCATCCCCCTGCAGAGGCGGGTTTCCATCTAGGACTTCATACATCAAGCAACCCATGGAATAGAGATCTGAACGAGCATCCAACGGAACGCCTGAGCACTGCTCCGGACTCATGTACAGCACCGTCCCAAATAAGTCACCGGTCTGGGTTAGCTTCTGCAATTGCTTTCCAGACTCAGGAAGTATCTTCGCAATGCCGAAATCCACTAACTTTACACAGTTTTCAGCAACAACAAGCATAACGTTGCTTGGTTTCAAGTCACGATGAATTATTCCCCTTTCGTGGGCATGACCCAGGGCATCAAGGATTTGGGAAAAAATTGGTAGGGCCCGCTCTTTAGACAAGCGTTGCTCCTGTTTCAAGAGATCGGCCAGACTAATTCCTTCCAAGTACTCCATAGCCATGAAAGGCACTCTTCCTACGGCTCCGAAACCATAAACTTTAACAATATTGGGATGTTCAAGAGCACTGATTGCTTTCGCTTCACGTTGAAAGCGTTCCATAGCGTCTTTGTCTATAACAAGCTTCTCGTTCAACATCTTAAGAGCTACAATACGATCCATGGTCAAGTGATTAGCCTTGTATACTGTACACATGCCTCCTTTGCCAAGCAAAGACACAATCTCAAACCGGCCATCGACAACAGCACCCGGCACCAGGATAAAAGACACGTCCAATGGAGCAGCTGGCTCAGTAACGCCTATCACTGTGTCTTCCGGTATTTTCCGTGTATCTCTGTCGTCAGGCATTGCGGTGTCGGTCAGTCATTGGTAAATCAGATTAGAAGTCTATCTTAAATTTCGACAAGATAATTATCAAACGCTGAAGCAGTAGAATCCAAGGTAGTCGTCTGGTTTCCCGGTGCTGCCTCGACTGCGATAGCGCGTGTACTCGGTGAAGATGCATAATTTTCCAGGACTTGTTCTCATTTCGAGTGTACATGCCCGAGCGCAGTAAGGAATATTATGAGACATTGATTGATTGTTGATCAAGTGAAAGGGGACATTGACCAAATGAATCTCCGAAACGCACTACAACCTATTCCCCTTGTTGTGTTCATTGCCCTGCTCATTGCTGTAATTCACGGATTTGTCAGTGGTCATTTTCAAGGACGACCTTTCGAAGAGCTGTTTTGGATATTACGGTTTGCTGCCTTGCCGGTAGCTGTGCTGTTTGGAGGAACTATCCTTTACGCTATTTTCAGGAAGAAAACCGGCCCACGTAAACCATTGAAGTTCAGCGTAATTTGAGGGTGCCGAACACGACTTCGTATTTGGAGAATGCAAATGGAGCTCTAAAGCTGTGGACACTGGAATTGCCCATCAACTGAAGCAACATGCAGCGCAATCGGGTGTCAGATTCAGCCAGTCCCATCACCTGTTATTTTCGGCCGCTGGCTTCAAAGGAAAAGCAGAACGCGGCATAGTTCTTGTCAATGTCGGCGACATGTACTAATCCATGCCGGGAGACACCCGCAGACGGCTCAGGAACAAGCCTGGTGATTAGCATACTTATAGATAATGCTGCACTTTGGCTTTTTCGCGTCATACAAAACTGTAACGGTTACGCCCTCGTAAGCCTCATTGTATTGCTCTTTGGTTATCCGCATTTCGTTCACGCATGCTTGCCGGCGCGGCAAGCCGCCATCGTCGACTTTTGCCTCATAGGCAAAATCAACCGTTGGAATATGAGCACCCTTGCTTCCCGTCTTCATGCGTGTTCCGGTTATAGATCCCGCCACCGGAATACCATACCTGACCAGCCAGCCGCTGCGCAAAAACGGGCCGCACGAACTCCAGGCAATGGCACCAACCACACCACACCAGATACTGCACCAGAGAAGACCAAACACAGCCTGGGAGCCGTCAGCCACGGGGTCAGGAATGTGAGCAACATAGTCGCCGTTGAGCGGATTGCGACTGGCTGCCACCGACACAGTGAGCTCGCCTTCTTCCACAGCGTTGTATATATTAGTACCCACGCATTCGTCATTCTTGTATTTGCGTCCATTGGCGGTGAAGCTGTAGGCTACATGTCGAGATTGATTTCCTTTGCGGCTCACAGATATGTAATGCCTGGTAACAGTGCCCTCAGTCTTGACGTCAGGAAAACAATGCGTCAAAAAATTCCAGGCAAACATCGGGGGCACAGCCACAGCAACCCAGGTGTGAGGCAAAAGAACCCACCAGAACGGCTTGAGAGCTCCCAGGAGCCCGCCCTTATGCTTGATCCGGCGAGGTAATGTCTGTCTTAACTCAGGCTCAATTATATGTTCGCTTTTCATGTTGTGTCCTGTGCATTCGGTTGACATGTTCGGGATTGAAGAGCTGCTATGCGACAACCGGATCTGTCTATGTCACTATAGATCAATAGGCTTTTGTCAGTCACGAAATTTGCACATTTCATTTCGGACTTCTACACAACCATTCGTCATAATCAAACTACGCCCGACAGATGATCAAGGCGGCTCCGAAATACTGATCATGCCTGATGGAGGATTACTTCCAACTCGAGATAACTTATGATTTCTGATGAACTGCTAGTGGATTATGGTTCCACCCCATTCTGCTAGGTGAAGCAGGAAAAATCCTCCAGAACAAGTCAATTCCAAAGATCTGGCTGAACTGGAGGATGAAACGGCAAAACCAGGCGTTTCACGAATCATAGGCAAAAAATACACAAATTAGACCGGACTTATTTAGCCAGGCTGGCTTATTTCGAAAACATGGGGCTGGCTGGGGAAATTTTCGATATGCCAATACAGTCATTCGAAACAATAAACGAGTCCAACATAGCTGATATTCTGAACGTTCTGAACGTTCTTTATAGTTCAGAACCTTTTCCTGAAGCAATAAGGGATGCCTATTCCGCCAAATCTCAAGATCTATTAAATGCCAGCACACAGAAAACGCAGGATAGTGCCGATGTCGTTTCCTTGTTCGGAAACTTCGCAATAGCTAAAGCAGCCTGAGAATACTTTGGGGAATCGATGGCAGACCTGCGCTCACATCTCAAATCCAACCGGAGTTCTCTGCATCTTCTTCAAAGCCAGACAGCACATTGGTATCGCGCACAAAAGATTTTCCCTGTGTGTAGACAACTGAGTTTCTAGTAGCCAACTGCCAATGAAACTCACTCATTGGCATCCGTTTTTGCTGCCATATTGACACTGCACAGCCAGCTCGACTCAATCCTTGAGAGATTTCCATTGGCTTAAGTCTCATTTTCTTATTCTCACCAGGTTTTCACGTCCTGGCTGATTATCTTTACCAAAGCATGAACTCGAATTTCACAAAAACTTTACTTGCTTGCTATATGGTTACACATGGACCTTCACTTTTGGAGGCATTGATCATGGCTGATTGTCCAGCACCGGCGAGCGACAGAGTCTCTGAACAGCAGGGACAGAAACTCTTAAATGCAGTGTCGGCAGGATTGAACCCCTGCAGCACGTCTTTCAACGATGCCTACAAGGATATGCTGAAGACTCAGCAGGGCAACTTGACCGAGCAGCAAGGCAAGCCCGAGCTAGCCCCTGAGGTGGAAGAACGGCTGTCCAAAGACGGTTACAACATGCAAGAAATAGCCAGCGACCCTGAGAGCCACCAGGCGGCCACCAATCAGGCAGCCACTCGAGCAAAGGACGACATCATTCAAGCCGAAGTCGAGTCCCAATGAGGGTACTGCTGGTCAGCGTCCAAAATTCTGAATACGGCTTGGATTGATTTACAGTTCGATATCGTTGACCGTCTGCATGCCTGGAAGGATCCAGGCTTTTGCCGCATCCCGGTAAGCAAATCCCGTGGACGGTTCAGTCCCAGGCGGCTTATCAAACACTCATTCGTTTAATTCAGGACAACGTCTACAGTCCAACGCGATCAAGCATTCATGTCAAGAGTCTTTACGGGGGACTTCCATCTCTTGAAGTTCGCTGTTATTCTGACATGCATAAACGGTGAGCGATTGATTAAGCCATCGCTTTGAGCCGAGGGGCAATGCGGAAACAGCAGGGATGCGCATCCTGGGAACAGCAGCAGAGAGCCCGATTTACGTGAAGGATTGGCTGAAACGTAAATAGATACTGAGCCTCCCGCAAGAGGCAGCCAAACAGTAGCATTAACACCACCGCGATTCAGTTCGAGTGGTGTTTTTGTTAGTGCGAAGTTTTTTGCTTTAAGGCAAAGCGTATTCAGTTAAGCAGCTACTTGATCTTAAGTCGCTGTCATTCATCTGGCAGTCAGTTGCAGGTCCATGGACTGTCGGAAACGATGATCGAATGTCGGGCTAAGCAGAGCAGCAACAGTTACCTTATGGTCAGGGTCCGTATCCCCTGTCGTATGACGGCTCTTCGTCTGGTTCTTTTACGGCGGGACGCTTTTCTGGCGGTACGGCCGGACGCTCTACTGCCCCCTGCGCAGGCCGATCATGCGGCATGCGTTGCACCGGGGGTGGTTCTTCTGGCTTGCCTTGATTAATCCACTCCGGGCCTTCAGCAGAATGTGGTTTAAGCACAGCCGGTTCTGCTTGCTTTGTGCCTGTAAAGAAAGCGCCATATCTATCCTCGAATGCCGCCCTGGCTGATGCGCGTATTTGTTCTATTTCGTCTGGAGATAAGTCGAGTAACTTGATATTACTATTCACGCCGCCGGACTGCGCCCTAGCAACTGGTATTCCATTTATGCCGGATTCTTTGTCGTACGATATTCCATCAGGTTTGTCGTGCACATCGAAGCGGGCTGTTATGCTGCGAGTGAGGTGCTCGTTCATTCTTGCCGCATCGCCCTCGGCCTCAGGTAGCACCTTGCCCAGTTCTTTGTCAAGCTTGGCTGCCACTTTCTCCAGTTCATCGCGGGGACCAACATAAATGGTCATCCCTTTGCCTGTCTGATCACCGGCTTTCCCGACCTTGTAACTAATACGTTCCCTGTCCAGGTAATCAGTTATTGTTTTGGTGAGGGGAGCATTCTTATCAGCAGGGACATTCAAATGAATTTTCCATCCTTCTGAAGGTTTGTCGTAGTGAAATGGCAGACCTTTCGCCTCGGCATCCTGCCGTGCCTGTTCTATCCTGGCCAGGTGATCTTTCATGTAGTTCTGCTCAATAGAATTTGGTTCGCTGTATCGCTCAGTTGTACGGTGCCCGTCAGGATAATATGTATCTCTGTGATCCGCTTTAGGCTTGTCTACGACTCGTGTTTTAGCTTTAGTAGTTTGATCAATGCGAACTGATTCGGTCTCATTCTTGTCTAAATCGTAGCGATCAAATGAACCATCCTTGTAGGTTACTTTGCGATGTCCCTCCCATTCGGTAACGGTTGTGCCATCCCTATGGTTAAGCGTCCGGGTACAAGCTTGCAGCTTGCCGTCAATTACCTGACTGTATTTTTGCTGCGTAGCGCCACCTGGCAGCAAAGTTTCAATTCCATCGACCTGCTGTCCGTTGGGCAGCGTAATGCGAGCGGGCTTCCCGCTCACTTCTGCAACTTTTGCAGTGGAGTACTGCACCCAGCCAGGTACGATTTCGGCAGGCTTTTGCAGATCAGGTGCGGGAGACTTAGTTGCTTCTGCCGGCCTCCACCAGGGTTCCTTTGCTCCCCCGGTCTGTTCTGTACGTCCGGACGTATTCACATTCGCTCCATCGGAAGCACTCGGTGCAGCCGGTTTTCGCAGCGGCTGCACCACTCTTTCGATTCCGTTATTGTCGGTTATGGTCGTGCGCCCATCTTTGTCAACATGTTTGATGGTGCCATCTTTATCGTATGTGGTCTTCGCGCCACCCTTCCACTCCTGACTGCTCACGCTGCCATCAGCATTATATGCAGTTCTTGTGCCCTGCCTGTCTATGGATTCAACAATTTGTCCGTCTTTCCAGGTGTGTGTTGTCCCCGTATTATCGATTGACTTAACCAGGTTTCCTATCGTTCTGGAGCCGTCGATATTGTTTGTTGTTATGACGCCATGCGCATCAGTTGCGCTGCTCGTGGCTGTCCTTTCTGTCCTACCCATAGCCTTCGCCATTGCATCCGTTCCTGACGCTGCTTCACCTGCGCCGGCTAGTGTCTTGGCTCCTTCCCCCAGCGTCTTGGCTCCGTCAGCCAGAGCCCTGGCGCCGGACCTTACACCTCTTACCACGGCAGGCGCAGCCGCCGCAATGTCAACCGCGCCTGCCACAGCAGGAAGAACATGCTCTCCAACAACAGCACCGCCACCAATGGCATTTTTTACCATATTTTCATCGTGTATGGTCCTATGGATAACTTTCTTAGCATCATCGATAGCTCTGTTTGGATCAAGGACGGCCTCACCAACTGCATGGGCGGCCTCACCAAGCGCATGAGCGCCTTGACCCAGGGCCTTGCCTGCCGCATCTGCAATCTGCGGCATCTGTTTGCCCAGATCATTCATGTCATTCCGCAGAACATCAGTGATTGCCGAGCCAGGGTCAGCCACTTTTTCAAGCTTGCCTAAATTGGTGGGATCCTTAAGCGCTGAGTCGATATTCTTTGCCCCAGCTGTAACAACCTTTCCCTCAAAATCGCTGAGACCTTCCGCGGTTTTCCCAAGAAACCTGGCAAACCCTGCGCCAACGCCGAAAACTGCTCCAACAGCTCCGCCGGCAAGTTTCGAGGCATCCCCAACAGCCTGTGCATCCCGTTCTGATGCGCTAAGCTGTTTGAGGTCCTTTACGGTTTCCTTAGAGATTTTGTTGACTTCTTTCTGCATTCCATCTGCTGCAGCATGGACTCCACCTTCAAAGATTTTCCCGGCAGCGTCCATAACGCCATGTCCGATGATCTTTGCTGCTTCCGCAGCTTTGACGACAGCTCCTGTGGGCTCTGAATGTTCTCTGTCCTGCCGCCCTGGAACACTGGAAGGAACGTGAGCGCCGTCAGGAAGTGCTTGTCCCGCAGGTAGTCCTGAAATTTTAGACTGCATCTGGGCCTCGGTTCCCGCCTTGGGGACAGGCTCGATCCCTTTCAGCATGCTCACTTCCTCTGCAGATCTGCCGGGAAGAATTGTCTTGCCGTCATCCGTAAGACCCAGACTGAATCCAAGTGCCTTGCTGGCATCACCAAGCGTGGCTTTTATCTCACCGCGTTTGGCCAGCGCCGCCACTTCCTCTGGAGACTTTGCTCGCTGTCCCTTATCACTGGTTTGTTCATTTCGTTCCCGCTGGTGGAATGCTTCTCGATCCGATTTTTCTGTCGCATCGTGCCCAAGCTTTTCCTTTGAACGATTATCAACGCGGTCAGACTTTGAGTCGCCGTGTTTTGCATGGCTTTCTTCAGGATGACTCTCGCTCTGTTGATTCGACATATTCTTACCCTACAAATTACCATTAACTGGGTTATCTCACGAGGTTTTCACGTCCTGGATAATACACTTTTACCAAAGCATGAACTCGAGTTTCACAACAAATTTACTTGCTTGTTATACGCTTGCACTTGGACCTTTACTTTTCGAGGCATTGATCATGGCAGATTGTCCGGCACCGGCAAACGACAGAGTCTTTGAACAGCAGGGACAGAAACTCTTAAATGCGGTGTCGGCAGGATTGAACCCCTGCAGCACATCTTTCAACGATGCCTACAAGGATATGCTCAAGACTCAGCAGGGCAACTTGACCGAGCAGCAAGGCAAGCCCGAGCTATCCCCTGAGGTTGAGGAACGGCTGTCCAAAGACGGTTACAACATGCAAGAAATAGCCAGCGACCCTGAGAGCCACCAGGCAGCCACCAATCAGGCGGCTACTCGAGCAAAGGACGACATCATTCAAGCCGAAGTCCGAACCCAATACGGGTAATGCTGGTCAGCGGCCAAAATCCTGACTAAGGCTTGAATTGATTTACTGTTGGTTATCGTTAGCAGTCTGAATGCCTCTAAGGATCCAGACTTTTGCCGTCACCTGGTAAACAAATCCCGTGGACGGTTCAGTCCCTGGCGGCTTATCAAACACTCATTCGTTTAATGCAGAACAACGGTCAGCTATCAGGGCTCACTCTAGCTCTTCTCAGTTGCTCGATAGCATCGTCTTGGCAGGGAAGTTGAAAGAGAAGAGCATTCTTGCACGGGTCAAGCCAGCTCAGCAGCCGGCTCATGTTTTCCCTGGACATAGAAACACAGCCCGATGTTCCTCGACCGTATTCCTGCCAGAGATGCAAAAAAATGGCTGAGCCGGAGCCGGCAACCACCGGATTCATGTTGTGCTCGACCACGATACCGAGGCTGTAAAGGTCATCCTGGCGCCGCATTTCTTCAAACGATTGCCAGTGCTCGTGTGGCTTGTTTAATTCAGGATCAAGTGTAACCCACTTATTGTAGTCAGAAGAACTTACATCGTCAACGAAGTAATCATGGTCAGTTGCTTGTTTATAGGGCATTCTAGAGCCGGCGGGCGGACCAGCGTCATAACCGAATGTAGTACCAAGTTCAAATATTCCTGCCGGCGTCTTTCCGTCTCCTTCATGCTTGAGCGCGCCGAGGGTCTGGCTATTTTCGATAAGCCCCCGGCCCCAGCCCATGCCGTTCCTGCCGGTGTTGATTGCCCAGTGATTGCCTGTCGGGAGCCAGTGTCCATGTTTCCGCTCGACCAGCCACATGGTTCCGGTGGAAGAGCTCCAGTGGTCGCTCGTAACCACAACCATTTGCTGGTGCTTCTTCGAAATTTGAAGATGGTTCAGACACCGGCAAAGTAGTTTTACTTGTTTTGACCTTGCCGGATCACCGGCATCTCTGACTTCTTGCAGATGGTCAGCAGAAATGCTTGAAATTCCTGGGTCGGATGCTGACGAATGCAGTAAACACGTACAAAGAAACACACCGGTAAAAAGCGTTATGGCAACCAGTCTTCTAAAGCTAAAAATCGGCGACATTATTGAAAGCATCACTCGAGGCACGCCGGGAAGGATCCCGTTTCATCAATTAAGAACCCCGACCGGGCAAAACCATGGCCCGGTTTGAATTTTACCATACCGCACCGCTTGAAATTTAACACTGGCGGGAGCTCCAGGGCCAAACCTGTCAGGGGTGCAACTATGCGATACATGGTTCCCGAACAGCAACGAATATGGAAAGCACGTTGCCACTCTGTCATTGATACCCGAAGCCTTTTTGGATACCTTCGATATTCGATTGTGATTACGGAGAGAGGGCTCGAGCTGTCACGCCTTCCCAATCTCACCAGGTTTTCACGTCCTGGCGGATACGCTTTCTACCAGAGTATCAACTCCAGCTTCACAGAAAATTGGTCGGCTTGTTATACAGGTACACCGCTACTTTCAGTTATGGAGGCATTGATTATGGCAGATTACTCAGCACCGCCAAGCGACAGAGTTTGCTATGGTTAGCCCTCTGAATGCCAGTGAGCATCAAGTCTTTTGCCGCACCCGGTGGGCAAATTCAGTAAACGTCTCCGTCCCAGGCGGCTTA
>Ga0364909_10284_pt1 | contig 14518 bp, 10 predicted proteins | sample SorcelJu500001C3_3_FD_206966 | JGI IMG/M metagenome (GOLD analysis project Ga0364909, IMG submission 206966) | Enriched cells from Trout Bog Lake Hypolimnion, Wisconsin, USA - BchlTB.June25.5000.01.C3 | ecosystem: Environmental > Aquatic > Freshwater > Lake > Hypolimnion/Profundal zone | place... | reverse complement strand
TGAAAGATCATTGGAGCAAAGAACACTGTTATATAGATATATAGGCTATAGGCCGCTACTGATTAAAAAAATGGGAAAGGCAAAGAGACATATAATCGAGAGGATATTGAGGTTATATGGTCAAGAGAAACAAGCGCATATGGTGGATGCCTTGGCAGTAAGAGGCGATGAAGGACGTGGTATTCTGCGAAAAGCTTCGGGGAGTTGAAAACGAGCGTTAATCCGAAGATGTCCGAATGGGGGAACCCGGCCTTTCGAGGTCATCTGTTGATTGAGAAGTCAACAGAAGCGAACTTGGGGAACTGAAACATCTCATTACCCAAAGGAAAAGAAATCAAAAGAGATTCCCGAAGTAGCGGCGAGCGAACCGGGAAGAGCCTGGTGTGATTTACTTTACATGTGAGTAGAAAGATTTGGGAAAGTCTGTCGAAGAGGGTGAAAACCCCGTATACGAAGCATGTAAAGGGAACTAAGCACACGAATAAGTAGGTCGGGACACGAGAAATCTTGACTGAAGATGGGTGGACCATCATCCAAGGCTAAATACTCCTTACTGACCGATAGTGAACTAGTACCGTGAGGGAAAGGCGAAAAGAACCCCGGATAGGGGAGTGAAATAGATCCTGAAACCGTATGCGTACAAGCAGTGGGAGGTTGTAGACTTAGGTTTACGACTGACTGCGTACCTTTTGTATAATGGGTCAGCGAGTTACTTTCAGTGGCGAGGTTAACTGAATAAGGGAGCCGAAGGGAAACCGAGTCTGAATAGGGCGATAGTCGCTGGGAGTAGACCCGAAACCGGGCGATCTAGCCATGGGCAGGATGAAGGTTGGGTAACACCAAGTGGAGGTCCGAACCGGGTAATGTTGAAAAATTATCGGATGACCTGTGGCTAGGAGTGAAAGGCTAAACAAGCTCGGAGATAGCTGGTTCTCCCCGAAAGCTATTTAGGTAGCGCCTTGTGAATGATTGTTGGGGGTAGAGCGCTGTATCGGCTAGGGGGCTGTCAAGGCTTACCAAACCGAAGCAAACTTCGAATACCGGCTAATTGAATCACAGGAGACACACGGTGGGTGCTAACGTCCATCGTGAAGAGGGAAACAACCCAGACCGCCAGCTAAGGTCCCTAAGAAGTGGTTAAGTGGGAAACGATGTGGGAAGGCATAGACAGCCAGGAGGTTGGCTTAGAAGCAGCCATTCTTTAAAGAAAGCGTAATAGCTCACTGGTCGAGTCGGCCTGCGCGGAAGATGTAACGGGGCTAAAACCACACACCGAAGCTGCGGTATTGAACAACTAGCGATAGTTGATTTGATAGGTAGGGGAGCGTTCTGTAGGCTGATGAAGCAGACTTGAGAAGGTTTGTGGAGGTATCAGAAGTGCGAATGCTGACATGAGTAACGATAAAGCAGGTGAAAAACCTGCTCGCCGAAAGTCCAAGGTTTCCTGCACCACGCTATTCGGAGCAGGGTGAGTCGGCCCCTAAGGCGTAGTCGAAAGGCGAAGTCGATGGGAACCAGGTTAATATTCCTGGACTTTTTGTTTGGAGTGAAGTCGGGACGGAGAAGGCTAGGGAAGCCAGGTGTTGGAAATCCTGGTGGAGGCATGAAGGTGGAGATACTAGGCAAATCCGGTATTTCGTTAACACTGAGGTGCTGAAAGGTCTGGCGCGCAAGCGCACAGAGAAAAGACTGATGCCACGCTTCCAAGAAAAGCGGCTAAACGATGAAGAACAGAAAACCGTACTGAAAACCGACACAGGTGGACGGGTAGAGAATACCAAGGCGGATGAGAGAACTCGGGTGAAGGAACTAGGCAAAATGGTACCGTAACTTCGGGAGAAGGTACGCCCTTTTAGTTGTAGGGCTTTACGTCCGAAGGCTAAGAGGGCCGCAGAAGCTAGGTGGCTGCGACTGTTTACTAAAAACACAGCACTCTGCAAATTTGTAAAAAGACGTATAGGGTGTGACGCCTGCCCGGTGCCGGAAGGTTAATTGAATTGGTCAAGCCGTAAGGCTGAAGCTGAGGATCGAAGCCCCGGTAAACGGCGGCCGTAACTATAACGGTCCTAAGGTAGCGAAATTCCTTGTCGGGTAAGTTCCGACCTGCACGAATGGCGTAACGATGGCCACACTGTCTCCACCCGAGACTCAGTGAAATTGAAATCGCTGTGAAGATGCAGTGTACCCGCGGCTAGACGGAAAGACCCCGTGAACCTTTACTATAGTTTTGCACTGGATTTTGTTTATTTCTGTGTAGGATAGGTGGGAGGCGCTGAAGTATGAACGCTAGTTTGTATGGAGCCAACCTTGAAATACCACCCTGAGATGAATGAAGTTCTAACTTAGCTGATACAGCAAGGACAGTGCATGATGGGTAGTTTGACTGGGGCGGTCTCCTCCTAAAGAGTAACGGAGGAGCACAAAGGTACCCTTAGTACGGTCGGACATCGTACGTAGAGTGTAAAGGCATAAGGGTGCTTGACTGTGAGATTGACAAATCGAGCAGGTACGAAAGTAGGTCTTAGTGATCCGGTGGTTCTGAATGGAAGGGCCATCGCTCAACGGATAAAAGGTACTCCGGGGATAACAGGCTGATACCGCCCAAGAGTTCATATCGACGGCGGTGTTTGGCACCTCGATGTCGGCTCATCACATCCTGGGGCTGAAGCGGGTCCCAAGGGTATGGCTGTTCGCCATTTAAAGTGGTACGCGAGCTGGGTTTAGAACGTCGTGAGACAGTTCGGTCCCTATCTGCCGTGGGCGTAGGAAAATTGAGAGGAGCTGCTCCTAGTACGAGAGGACCGGAGTGGACGAACCTCTGGTGTACCGGTTGTCACGCCAGTGGCACTGCCGGGTAGCTAAGTTCGGACGGGATAACCGCTGAAAGCATCTAAGCGGGAAGCCTCCCTCAAGATGAGTTTTCCCATGAAGCCTGTTGAAGACTACGACGTTGATAGGCAAGGTGTGGAAGCGCAGTAATGTGTGAAGCTAACTTGTACTAATTGGCTGATTGACTTGACCATATAACCTGAGTAGCCTCAGAGTTTAGAGACTTTGCCGAATAAAGACTATACGCAGAAAGAGCATGCTAAATAGCATACTGCGGTATAGTATCAAGTTTCCCTGGCGACTATAGCGGACTGGAACCACCTGAATCCATACCGAACTCAGTCGTGAAACGGGCTTGCGCCAATGATAGTGTGGGGTTTCCCCATGTGAAAGTAGGTCATCGCCAGGGATTTTAATTAAAAAAGACAATTGCTGGCATAGCTCAGTTGGTAGAGCAACTGATTTGTAATCAGTAGGTCCCGGGTTCGACTCCTGGTGCCAGCACCATTGGAGGGGTTCCCGAGCGGTCAAAGGGATCAGACTGTAAATCTGACGGCTCTGCCTTCGAAGGTTCGAATCCTTCCCCCTCCACCAGTTACACAATAAATAGGCCTGCGGGTGTAGTTCAATGGTAGAACTTCAGCCTTCCAAGCTGATAGCGTGGGTTCGATTCCCATCACCCGCTCCATTTTACCTGCCATAAGTGTAAAATGTCTGAAGCTTTAAGCCCACATAGCTCAGGCGGTAGAGCACTTCCTTGGTAAGGAAGAGGTCGCTGGTTCGAGTCCAGCTGTGGGCACCACAATTAAAAAACCAAGCTAAAACGGGGGTATTTCTAATGGCAAAGGAAAAATTTGAGCGGACTAAACCGCACGTTAACGTAGGTACCATTGGACACGTGGATCATGGTAAAACCACACTCACAGCAGCTATTACACACGTAATGTGCACTAAGTTTGGTGGTAAGGCTCTGAATTACGGTGAAATTGACGCGGCTCCCGAAGAGAGAGAGCGTGGCATCACGATTTCTACCGCGCACGTTGAATATGAATCGGCAAACCGACATTATGCTCACGTTGATTGCCCAGGACATGCTGACTATGTAAAGAATATGATTACTGGGGCCGCCCAAATGGACGGTGCTATTCTAGTTGTGTCCGCAGCAGATGGTCCTATGCCTCAAACTCGTGAACATATTCTATTGTCACGTCAAGTTGGTGTTCCATATGTTGTTGTCTTTTTAAATAAAGCTGACATGGTTGATGATCCAGAGTTGCTAGAGTTAGTAGAGATGGAGGTTCGAGATCTATTAACCAGCTATAATTTCCCTGGTGACGACACGCCTATTATAACTGGCTCAGCATTAAAAGCCTTAGAAGGTGATACAAGCGAAATTGGTATTCCAGCAATCGAAAAATTAGTTGCTACAATGGACAGCTATATTCCTGAACCAGTTCGAAATATTGACAAGCCATTTTTGTTACCTATCGAAGATGTTTTCTCTATCTCAGGTCGAGGAACAGTAGTAACCGGACGTGTTGAAAGCGGGATTGTTAAAGTCGGTGAAGAAGTTGAAATTGTTGGTATTCATGATACACAAAAAACAATTTGTACGGGTGTTGAAATGTTCCGTAAGTTGTTGGATGAAGGCCGCGCAGGTGATAATGTTGGCGTTCTGTTACGAGGAACGAAGCGAGATGAAGTTGAGCGTGGACAAGTATTAGCTAAACCAGGTTCAATTAAACCACATACAAAATTTGAAGCAGAAGTGTATGTGTTGTCAAAAGAAGAGGGTGGTCGTCATACACCTTTCTTTAATGGCTATCGTCCACAGTTCTATTTCCGAACAACTGACGTTACAGGTACATGTGAATTAGCACAGGGCATTGAAATGGTTATGCCTGGTGATAATGTTAAGTTGACAGTTATGCTGCACTCTCCAATTGCAATGGATGAAGGTTTACGATTTGCAATTCGTGAAGGTGGTAGAACAGTTGGTGCAGGTGTGGTTGCTAAAATTATTGAGTAAAATAAATTTACAATTGCAATCTAAGGTGCTAGATGATACCATCTAACACCTTTTTACTATTATTATACAGGCCAGTAGCTCAACTGGTAGAGTGGCGGTCTCCAAAACCGCAGGTTGGGGGTTCAAGCCCCTCCTGGCCTGCCAGATTATTATTAAACAAACATGAGTGATAATAAAATTCAATATACAGCTAAAGACAACTTAATCTTAATGGGCGTTGGTGCATTAACGCTTGTTGCGATATACGCCTCTTACTTTTTAGTGACAAGCACACCTGTTCAAGCTATGGTTTGGATCGGTTGGTTTATGTCATTTTTAACGTTAGGTTATTTTAGCTCGAAGGGTAAGGATTTTATTGTTTTTTTTAATGAATCCAAAATAGAGTTGCAGAAAGTAACCTGGCCAAGCAGGCAGGAAACGGTTCAAACAACAACTATTGTACTCATTATGGTGTCTGTAACCGGATTTATCTTATGGGCGATTGATTCTCTGATGATGTCTCTCGTTGCTAAAATTACACACTTGGGTTGAGAAATATAGTGGATGAGCAGAAAAATAAACAATGGTTCGTTGTTCATGCCTACTCGGGGTATGAGAATTTTGTCATGCGCGAGATCCATGCTCGAGCGCTAAGACTCGGTCTAGAAGAGCGAATTGGTGAGGTCGTTGTACCATCTGAAGAAGTGGTAGAAATGCGTGCTGGCCAAAAGCGTAAAAGCACACGCAAGTTTTTCCCTGGGTACGTCCTGGTCAATATGCAAATGGATGATGAAACATGGCATATGGTCAGAGCAATCCCACGTGTCCTAGGTTTTATTGGCGGAACAAGCCAAACACCAACGCCTATTTCGGATAAAGAAGCTAGTGCAATATTAAAACGTGTAGAAGAAGGTGTAACTAAGCCAAGACCTAAAATATTATTTGAACCGGGTGAGGTCATTCGTGTTAAAGAAGGCCCATTTGTTGACTTTAATGGTGTAGTTGAAGAAGTAAATTATGAAAAAAATCGCTTGAAAGTTTCTGTACTGATATTTGGGCGTTCCACGCCAGTGGAGTTGGAATTCAATCAAGTCGAAAAAGTATAGTCAGTTATTAAATATAGGGGAGCCAAGTTATTTATACTCGGCGTTATACCCACCTAAGGAGTAAACATGGCAAAGAAAGTAGAAGCGCAAATCAAATTGCAAATTCCTGCCGGAAAGGCAAATCCAAGTCCTCCAGTTGGACCTGCATTAGGACAACGTGGCGTCAACATCATGGAGTTCTGTAAGGCATTCAATGCAGCTACACAATCGATGGAGCAAGGACTGGTAGTACCTGTTGTAATATCTGTATATAGCGATAGAAGTTTCACATTTATCACTAAAACACCTCCTGCATCAATCCTGCTCAAACGAGCTGCTGGTATACCAAGTGGAAGTAGCAATCCAAATACTAAAATTGTTGCAACCCTTTCTGTTGATGCAATTAAGCAAATTGCTGAGCTTAAATCACCTGATTTAACGGCAGGTAGCATTAAGGCAGCAGTTAAAACAATCGCTGGTACTGCACGTAGTATGGGAATCAGTGTTGATGGTTTAGACGAGTTTGTAGGCGAGGAGGGTTAATCATGAAGGTATCTAAAAAAACCAAGTTAATACGTGAGACGATTAAGCCCAATTGTGTATACACGCCACAAGATGCTATTGTCGAATTGAAAAAATTCGCAAGTAAGAAATTTAAAGAAAGTGTTGATATCGCTGTAAATCTTGGTGTTGATCCAAAAAAATCTGACCAAATGGTACGTACATCAACAAATTTGCCAAAGGGTACAGGTAAATCGGTACGTGTTGCTGTTTTTGCTCAAGGCGATAATGCGTTAAAAGCAACAAAAGCAGGCGCAGATATTGTTGGCTTTGAAGATCTGGCTGAAAAAATTAAATCCGGAAATCTTGATTTTGATGTGGTTATTGCAACCCCAGATGCGATGCGTATAGTTGGACAGCTTGGACAAATTCTTGGTCCAAGAGGTTTGATGCCTAATCCTAAAGTGGGTACAGTAACAACCAATGTTGAGAGCGCTGTACAGGATGCTAAGTCCGGACAGGTTCGATATAAAACAGATAAAAACGGAATTATTCATTGTACAGTAGGCAAGATTGAATTTTCTCCTGAAGACCTTATAGAAAATATTTCCGCTCTTTTAAGTGATATTAAGAAAGCGAAACCTGCATCATCTAAAGGTGTATATTTGAAGAAAGTAACCCTTTCAACAACTATGGGACCAGGAATAACTATTGATATTAATGCAATATCTGTGTAGAATTCTTGCCCTGTAAAAAATTCACGGCATACACAATGGTTCTATGCCGTCGAAGACCGTAGGTGCTGAGCTTATCGATACATTAAAGGCTTATTCAGTGATTGATGCCTCGATACCCGGCTTAATATCCTACGCAGACGGTGAACCGGCTCCAAAATAAATTGTTTAGAGGCGGCCACCAATTAAAAAATGCATTGTAGTTACATATGCATAACACTTAGGAGGTCAAAAACGTGAGAGTGACTTTAGCTGTTAAAAAGTCCATGGTTGAAGAAGTATCAGCTGTTGCTTCAAAAGCTGTATCGGCTGTGGTCGCAGACTATCGCGGTTTGACTGTTAATCAAATGACACAACTTCGTGCAAAAGCACGTCAATCAGGTGTGTATCTTAAAGTAGTGAGAAATACGTTAACAAGACGTGCATTTCAAGACACAGAGTTCGCTTGCCTGAGCGAGATGTTAGTAGGTCCTTTGTTTATAGCACTATCAATGGATTCACCAAGTGATGCTGCTAGACTCTTAAAGGATTTTACCAAGTCATTTGAAAAGCTGGAAATTAAAGCGCTTTCAGTGAGTGGAAAGATTTTTGCTGCAGATCAACTCGATCTGATAGCTAGTCTGCCAACAAAAGACGAAGCATTGGCTAAGTTAATGTACGTTATGAAGGCCCCAGTTGAGAAATTTGTTCGTACTCTTGCTGAGCCGCATGCCAAGTTAGTGCGCACTCTAGCAGCTGTTAGAGACACGAAGCAATAACAGTAACTCGATAGATAAACATTAATTAAATTATTAGGAGCTAGTAATGGCTGTATCAAAAAATGAAATTTTAGAAACTATTTCCAACATGTCAGTAATGGAAGTTGTCGAACTGATCGAAGCTATGGAAGAGAAGTTCAATGTCTCAGCTGCTGCTGCCGCAGTTGCCGTAGCTGCACCAGCTGCCGCTGCTGCCGCTGCTGAAGAAAAAACAGAGTTTGACGTGATGTTGACAAGTTTTGGCGCAAATAAAGTTGGTGTAATTAAGGTTGTTCGTGAAATTACTGGCTTAGGCTTGAAAGAAGCTAAAGACCTCGTAGAAGCTGCTCCATCTACAATTAAAGAAGGTGTCAGTAAAGACGAAGCTGCTGAAATCAAGAAAAAAGTTGAAGAAGCAGGTGCTGCAGTCGATATCAAGTAATCTGTTTATAATTTCTGTTTCAGATATATTTGGTTTGATTAACTACTGCGGTTGCCTTGTAGCCAAGTAGGGTTGAAGTAAATTATATTCAATTTTTCAAACTAGACTGAAATATTTTAAACCCGGCTATGAATTCATAGCTGGGTTTATCCGTTTTGTTAAATCAAATACTTATTAGAGGAAACACAATGGCAAGTGCAGGAAAAATAGCTCAAAGTTACTCCTACGCAGAAAAAAAGAGATTTCGTAAGAGCTTTGGAAAGCATGCCGATAAAATGCCTATCCCCGATTTACTTGAAATTCAATTAAAGTCGTATGCGGATTTTTTAGATCCAAGCTCCAAGGTAAATAAAGAGCAAAATACAGGTCTACATGCAGCATTTTTATCTATTTTTCCAATTGAAAGCTTTTCAGGAAATGCTCGACTAGAGTATGTTAGCTATAGGCTAGGAGAACCTGCCTTCGATGTTAAAGAGTGTAAGTTAAGAGGATTAACATATTCGGCACCTTTACGTGTTAAAATTCGTTTAATAGTTTTAGATAAAGAAGCCTCCGGCGATAATAAGCCAGTTAAAGATATTCGAGAGCAAGATGTTTTCATGGGTGAGATACCGCTCATGACGGAAGATGGCACCTTCGTTATTAATGGTACCGAAAGAGTCGTCGTTTCTCAGCTGCATCGTTCTCCTGGTGTTATTTTCGAACATGATAGAGGTAAAACCCACTCATCAGGTAAGTTGCTATATTCTGGCCGTATTATTCCTTATCGTGGTTCTTGGTTAGATTTTGAATTTGATCCGAAAGATTGTCTATTTGTACGAATCGACAGACGTAGAAAACTACCTGTTACTGTTCTTCTTCGCGCCTTAGGCTATGATGTAGAAAATATTCTATCTATCTTTTTTGAAACAACCATTTGCTATATTAAAAATGGTGAGTTCCATATTAATTTAATACCTTCCCGATTAAGAGGGGAAATAGCATCGTTTGATATTATTGCGCCTAAATCTGGTGAAGTCATTGTTGAGCAAGGTAGACGAATTACCGCAAAGCATATCGGAATTATGGAAAAGAATGCCATGACCGATTTGACTGTACCCCGTGATTATTTAGTCGATAAAACGCTTGCAAAAAATATAGTTGATCTCGAAACCGGCGAACTAATAGCAAAAGCTAATGATGAAGTGACGGCGGACCTTCTAGATAAATTACCAAGTCATGGTATTTTGCAATTTGAAATTATTTACACAAATGATCTAGATCAAGGTGCTTACATATCTGATACCCTGAAGATTGATTCTAGCTCAACACCACTTGAAGCTCTTGTTGAAATTTATCGTGTTATGCGACCAGGTGAGCCTCCTACCAAAGATGCAGCCGAGGCACTTTTCAAAAATCTATTTTTTGCTCCAGAGCGTTATGACCTATCGCCTGTTGGACGAATGAAATTCAATCGTCGAATTGGACGTAAAGACGATAATGGACCAGGTATTCTCGAAAAAGATGATATCCTTGCTGTTATCAAAACATTGATAGATATCCGTAACGGTAAAGGTTTGATTGATGACATTGATCATCTTGGAAATCGCCGAGTAAGAAGTGTTGGAGAAATGACTGAAAATCAATTCAGAGTTGGGTTGGTTCGTGTCGAGCGCGCTGTCAAAGAACGACTAAGCCTAGTCGAATCAGAAAATCTAATGCCACAAGATCTCATTAACGCTAAGCCAGTTTCGGCTGCCATTAAAGAGTTCTTTGGTTCAAGCCAGCTATCGCAATTTATGGATCAAGTTAATCCATTATCAGGCGTAACACACAAACGTCGTGTATCAGCATTAGGCCCAGGTGGTCTAACTCGAGAGAGAGCCGGTTTTGAGGTGCGAGATGTGCATACCACTCACTATGGTCGTGTATGTCCAATTGAAACACCTGAAGGTCCAAACATTGGTTTGATTAACTCTCTTTCCATCTATGCTCGAACAAATGACTATGGTTTTATAGAAACCCCTTGTCGTCGTGTAATCGATGGTAAGCTAACCGATAAAATTGAATATTTGTCTGCTATTGAAGAAGTTGATCAATATATTGCTCAGTCAAGTATACCTGTTGACGCAAAGGGTAAAATTCTTGCGGATTTGGTTCCTTGTCGACATCAAAATGAGTTTACTTTAACTACACCAGATAAAATTAATTACATCGATATATCTGCAAAGCAAATTGTTTCTGTAGCAGCATCACTAATTCCGTTCCTTGAGCATGATGATGCGAATCGTGCCTTGATGGGATCGAATATGCAACGTCAAGCCGTACCTACTCTACGAGCCGAAAAACCATTGGTCGGAACAGGTATGGAGCGAACAGTTGCTATTGATTCAGGTGTAACGATCATTGCGAAACGGGGAGGTATTATTGACTCTGTTGATGCATCACGGATTGTTGTTCGAGCCAGTGTTGATGAAACAAAATCTGGTGAAACGGGTGTAGATATTTATACATTGACTAAATATTTTAGATCGAACCAAGATACCTGTATTAATCAAAAACCAATTGTATCTAAGGGCGATATTATTCAGAGAGGCGATGTATTAGCTGATGGACCATGTACTGATCTTGGTGAGTTAGCATTAGGTCAAAATCTCCTTGTCGCGTTCATGCCTTGGAATGGCTACAACTTTGAGGATTCGATTCTTATTTCCGAGAGAATAGTCCATGAAGATAGATTTACAACAATACACATTGAAGAGTTAACTTGTATTGCACGTGATACCAAGTTAGGACAGGAAGAAATCACAGCCGACATTCCTAACGTTGGTGAGTCTGCACTATCCAGTCTTGATCTTTCCGGTGTTGTATACATTGGCGCAGAAGTCTCTGCTGGTGATATTCTGGTTGGTAAGGTCACACCGAAGGGTGAAACACAATTAACCCCAGAAGAAAAGCTGCTACGAGCAATTTTCGGTGAAAAGGCGTCTGATGTTAAAGATTCATCATTGAGAGTACCATCAGGTATGAATGGTACAGTCATCGATGTGCAAGTATTTACCCGAGATGGTCTAGAGAAAGATGACCGCGCAAAGAGCATCGAAGAAGAGCACTTAGAGCGAGTTAGAAAGGATCTTCTGGATGAGCGTCGAATTCGTGAATCTGATATTTATCATCGTGCTCACGATCTATTGATCGGGAAAAAAATGACAGCGACTTGCGAAGGATTGAAAAAAGGAGCCATTATCGCTTCTGAAAATCTATCGCTATTTGCCAAGGACAAATGGTTTGATTTGTCTATTGATGATGAAGAAACAACGAATGAGTTGGAGCAACTTTCTAAACAGCTAGAGCAGTTGTCTCTGGAAATTGAAAAACGATTTACTGAAAGTCGTCGTAAAATCACCCAAGGTGATGATTTGGCTCCAGGCGTTCTGAAAATTGTTAAAGTTTATCTGGCCGTCAAGCGACGTATCCAACCAGGTGATAAAATGGCAGGTCGTCATGGTAACAAAGGTGTGATTTCAATTGTTGTTCCTGTTGAAGATATGCCCTATATGGAAGATGGTACAACGGTTGATATCGTATTGAATCCTTTGGGCGTACCCTCGCGTATGAATATCGGACAAGTACTTGAAACGCATCTTGGTTGGGCGGCGAAAGGATTAGGCAAAAAAATCGGAAAATTGCTTGATCAGAACAAACCAGTCAAGGAAGTTCGTGGATTTGTTAATGACATTTACAATAGCTCCGACACGGAAGAAATTCAATTTTCTGCCTTAAATGATAAAGAATTCATTCAAATGGCAAATAACTTACGTGGCGGCGTTCCAATGGCAACTCCGGTATTTGATGGTGCATCAGAAGCTGAAATTAAAACCATGTTAAAATTAGCTGATTTGCCAATTAACGGTAAGTCAATATTATATGATGGACGTACAGGTAGGGCATTCGATAATCCAGTTACTGTAGGTTACATGTATATGCTGAAACTGAATCACTTAGTTGATGATAAGATGCATGCTCGATCTACTGGCTCCTATAGTTTAGTGACACAACAACCTCTCGGCGGAAAAGCGCAGTTTGGTGGGCAACGTTTTGGAGAGATGGAGGTCTGGGCACTTGAGGCATATGGCGCAGCATATACATTGCAAGAAATGCTAACAGTTAAGTCAGATGACGTCAGTGGTCGAACTCGAATCTACAAAAATATTGTTGATGGGGATCATCGAATGGATCCTGGTATGCCAGAATCATTTAACGTGCTTTTAAAAGAAATTCGTGCACTGGGTATTGATATTGAATTAGAGCATGACTAGATATTTTTTAGCATAGAGCGTCAATACGAATTTAGTATTGCTTAAGCATTATTGTAGATTATTTAATATTTTGGAGGCAATGTCTTGTCTATTCAAAGCAGCGAAAGCATCAGAAAAACGCCTATAATGAGCGATTTGCTTGGAATTTTAAAGCAACAAGGTCAAAGTGAAGAGTTTGACGCAATTCGAATTGCCTTGGCATCGCCCGATTTGATTCGATCGTGGTCGTATGGTGAGGTAAAAAAACCTGAAACAATCAACTATCGAACGTTTAAGCCTGAGCGGGATGGTTTGTTTTGCGCTAAGATTTTTGGCCCCGTTAAGGACTACGAGTGTTTGTGTGGTAAGTACAAGCGATTAAAGCATCGTGGTGTGATTTGTGAAAAGTGTGGAGTTGAACTAGCCCTGGCTAAAGTCAGACGTGAACGTATGGGGCACATCGAATTAGCAAGCCCTGTAGCACACATTTGGTTCCTAAAGTCATTGCCATCTCGAATTGGTCTTTTGCTTGACATGACGCTTCGTGATATCGAACGTGTTTTATATTTTGAAGCATTTGTTGTCGTTGACCCAGGCATGACAGAGCTAGAAAAGGGACAGCTTCTAAATGATGAGGCTTACCTTGATGCGATGGAACAGTACGGTGATGAGTTTGATGCTCGAATGGGCGCTGAAGCAATACGTGATCTGCTTCGTCAAATTAATTTAGAGGATGAAATAAAATCCTTGCGAGAAGAGTTACCAACAACCAGCTCAGAATCAAAAATCAAGAAAATTGCTAAGCGACTCAAATTGCTAGAATCATTCCATGAGTCAGGAAATAAGCCAGATTGGATGATAATGGAAGTTCTTCCAGTGTTACCGCCTGATTTGAGACCGCTTGTTCCTTTGGATGGCGGACGATTCGCTACTTCCGATTTAAATGATCTATATCGACGAGTCATTAACCGAAATAATCGATTGAAACGATTACTCGATCTCAATGCACCAGATATTATTGTTCGGAATGAAAAACGTATGCTACAAGAGGCTGTTGATGCCTTATTGGATAATGGCCGAAGAGGTCGTGCAATTACAGGTACGAATAAAAGACCGCTGAAATCCCTTGCAGATATGATCAAGGGTAAACAAGGTCGTTTCCGACAAAATCTTCTCGGAAAGCGGGTTGACTATTCAGGCCGGTCAGTAATTGTCGTGGGCCCCACCTTAAGACTTCATCAATGTGGTCTACCTAAGAAGATGGCTCTAGAATTATTTAAGCCATTTATTTTTAGTAAGCTTGAGTTTCGCGGTTTAGCGACAACCATTAAAGCAGCTAAAAAAATGGTTGAGCGAGAGGATCCGTTAGTCTGGGATATTTTAGATGACGTTATTCGTGAACATCCTATTTTATTGAATCGTGCTCCAACATTACATCGACTTGGTATCCAGGCGTTTGAACCTGTTTTAATTGAAGGGAAGGCAATCCAGCTTCATCCGTTGGTTTGTACTGCGTATAACGCCGACTTTGACGGGGACCAAATGGCCGTTCACGTGCCATTAACACTCGAGGCACAATTAGAGGCCCGGTCCTTAATGATGTCAACGAATAATATACTCTCTCCTGCTAATGGAGAGCCTATTATTGTACCGAGTAAGGACGTTGTTTTAGGTCTTTACTATTTGACCAGAGAGAAAATCAACGCTTTCGGCGAGGGAAAGATATTTTCCAGTCATAAAGAAGCGAATAATTTCTATGAAGCAGGATTGATTGATATACATGCGAAAATTAGAATTCGTATGCCAGTTGAAGCTGATCCGACCAAAACAGAGTTGGTTGATACAACTGTCGGTCGTGCGATTCTAGCCGATATTCTTCCTAAGAACATGTCATTTTCTTTTGTT
>Ga0364909_10272_pt1 | contig 14534 bp, 14 predicted proteins | sample SorcelJu500001C3_3_FD_206966 | JGI IMG/M metagenome (GOLD analysis project Ga0364909, IMG submission 206966) | Enriched cells from Trout Bog Lake Hypolimnion, Wisconsin, USA - BchlTB.June25.5000.01.C3 | ecosystem: Environmental > Aquatic > Freshwater > Lake > Hypolimnion/Profundal zone | place... | reverse complement strand
GCCGGCTGCGACAGCTTTATCACAAAACCAATCAATAAAAACGAGCTGCTTGAACTGATAAAGCAACTTGTACAGAGGTAGCCACCCTATCACCTGAAAATCCTTTGTGACGTGCACAAGAGGAGAGATCTCTCTTGCGGCAATTCGTCATTCCCCCCCCCCCCCGTTAACCCGTATTTCAACAGGACATTTGGTCAATTATCCTTTGCAACGCACCAGCGCTCCTAAAACATATTTCTATACCATTTTTTTATATATATTCAAATGCATAGGGCTGCATCAATATCGCTTATATGCATAAATAATATATTATCTATATTTACAATAGAAGCTTATCGATTATAACCTGAACGCTTCTTCTCAACTAAAAAACAGCCCTTAATTACAATGAAAATGATGAAAAGCAGATTTCAAGGTGAGTGAGATTTTTATGATCGGCCGTAACAAAAGTGCGTTCCCCATGCAACATAAGCAGCACAGCAATACACGAACTATCCCACCTGATTTACGTTCTCTTGCTCAAGAACGACTGTTGCACAACAGGCTGAGCATATCGGATTATTCTTTTTTACCGAATGAGATGCGGACGACATTTACTTCTAATGAAGAGAATATAAAAGCCAAAAAGGCAGGATGTGATCGCTTTATAAAAAAAACCACGAAAAAGAGTGAACTACTCACTTGCTGACCACCCTGTTCAGGACATTGTGGAAGTACCGGCCTTTTGCATATAGGTTAACGAAGAATCAGCAGGGCCTGATCAACTCTATCTTCAATCAGTTATAATGAAACACTCAAACACAGAGACCACCGCGACAAATCAAAGCATTTTGAAGGTATTAATACTCGACGATGAGGTTGATTTCACGGAAGAACTGAAAGAGTACTTTGAAAATTCAGGGTTTATCGCTTATACGGCAAACACCGTGGAAGCTGGGTTTGAGGTATTGAACCATAATGACATTGATCTGATTATTCTTGATATTCGACTGCCAGGAACGAGCGGACTGGACGTTTTAAAAAAAGTGAAATCGCAATACCCCGCCATTGAGGTTATTATGGTTTCGGCGCATGGCGATATGGATACCGTCCTTGAGTCAATAAGGCTCGGAGCGTTCGACTATATGCGTAAGCCATTACGATTTATAGATCTGCAGATAGCAATCGAACGTACCCAGAAATACCTCTATATGCAGCAGAAGTTAGCGCAAATAGAAGAAAAACACTCTTTGATCACAAAAAATATTCAGGCATCGATAGGACGTCATTTTATCGGCAAAAGCCCTCAGATCATCAAAATTTTTGAACTTGCAAAAACTGCTTCCAAATATGTTGATGTCAATGTCCTGATAACAGGAGAGAGCGGAACAGGAAAAGAGATCATTGCACGAATCATTCATTATATGGGGCCACACTGTGATAATTATTTCGGGGCTATCAATTGCAGTGCCATTACAGAATCTCTTATGGAAAGTGAATTTTTCGGCCATAAGAAAGGCGCATTCACAGGGGCAGTCTTCGATAAAAAAGGATTGTTTGAGCTCTGTGATGGAGGGACTCTTTTTCTTGATGAAATTGCCGATATGCCTTATATGCTTCAGTCTAAAATATTACGTGCCATTGAAGAAAAGGAAATTACAAGAGTTGGTGATACAAAAACAATAAAGACCAACTTCAGAGTCATTGCCGCAACCAATGTTGACCTTGAATCTCTTGTTGAAGAAAAAAAGTTCAGGCTTGATCTCCTGCACCGGCTCAACACTCTTCATATCCACATTCCTCCTCTTCGCGAACGAACTGAAGATATCGCCCCCTTACTTATTGATTTTAGTGTAGAGTTTTCAAAAAAAATCAACAAACCAATTAAAAACATTGATGATAAGGTCTTTGATAAGCTTGTCGGCTATAGTTTTCCGGGAAATATACGAGAGCTGAGGAATATGACTGAGCGGGCGATTATCCTCTGTTCAGGCAGTATACTTATGCCTAACGACTTTACCTTGCCTTCACGGCAGAGCACAATTCCAGCAAAACAATCAACCCGCATAAAACTGGTACAAAACGAGATAGAATGTATCCGAACAGCCCTGGAAAATGCCAGATACAATCAATCGTTAGCTGCAGAATTTCTTGGGATCAGCCGCTATGCACTTATTAGAAAAATAAAAAAATTAGGAATCATCATCGTTAAAAAAGAGGGCGAGGAATAGAAATGGGAACTGTTGCCGCGTTTTGATTTCATGACGCTTAGACGGTCCACTGATACCTCATGAACATTAAAAGAAACTAATGCGGAAAAAGTCGTCTGAAAGAAAAAAACATAACAGCCCGCCGGAACTCCAGAGGCCAGCACATTCTATAATCGCCAGTACGAATCATCATCGCAACCTCATTGATTATATGCAAAGCGGTTACGCATTCTGCCGGATGATTATCGATGAGGGGCGTTCTGTTGATTTTATTTATGAAGAGGTCAATAAGGGTTATGAAACACTGACCGGCTTAAAAAACGTTATCGGACGAAAATTGACCGAAGTTATGCCCGGAATCGCAGAGTCAAATCCTGATTTTATAGAAAAACATAGACAAGTTGTCGAAACCGGGATTCCCGTTCAGTTTGAAATATACCTTGCAGCATTGAATAAATGGTTTGATATCAATATTTACCGCCCCAAAAAAGGATACTTGGTCGCAATATTCTCTGATATTTCCGATCGCAAACTCATAGAGGCGGAACTTCAGAGGATGAATCGAGCGCTCCTGGCAACAAACAATTGCAATAGTGCACTTGTTCATTCCAACGATGAAATGGAACTGCTGCAAAAAATCTGCGATATCATCGTCACAACCGGCGGATACCGGATGGCATGGGTCGGATATGCGGAACATGACAATGCAAAAACCATTCGACCGCACGCTCAGGCAGGTTTCGAACAAGGGTACCTTGAAACATCAATGATTTCGTGGGCTGATGTTCCTCTTGGACAAGGCCCTGCGGGACGCGCTATCCGCAACGGACAACCATCATTCTCCTATGATATCCAGGAAGATTCACAGTTCCAAACATGGAAAAAAGAGGCGATAGAGCGAGGGTACGCTTCCATTTTGAGTTTACCATTGAATGTGAACAATATGACGATTGGGGCATTAACTATTTATTCCGGAATACCCGATGCCTTTAATGCAAAAGAGACAGCGCTGCTCACCTCCCTGGCTGATAATCTGGCCTACGGCATTACGATATTGCGAAACAGTGAGGCACAAAAAATAATGGAAGATGACCTGAAGCAAAGCGAGGAGAGATTAAGAAAAATGTTTGAAGGCCATTCTTCAATCATGCTGCTTATAGACCCCAAAACATTTAACATCATTGATGCCAATCAGGCTGCTGCTGATTTTTATGGCTGGACGGTTGAAGAACTCAGGCAAATGAGCATTCAACAAATCAATATAGACTCATACGAAGAGAAAATGAGTAACCTCGATAAAGTCAGAAAACTGAAGCAGAACAAATTTGTGTTTCGCCACCGAAGAGCTGATGCATCTATCAGAATAGTAGATGTGGTAAGCAGTTCTTTTGTAATTCATGGCAGAGAGGTTTTCTATTCTATCATTAACGACATCACTGAGCAAAAAGAGGCAGAAGCTGCACTGAAAAAAAGTGAAGAACGATTCAGGATGCTGTTTGAAAAGCACTCAGCAGTCATGATTCTTCTTGACCCTGATACAGGGAAGATCATTGATGCCAATCGAGCCGCAGCTGAGTTTTACGGGTGGACAGTTGAAGAACTGCGTAACATGTCTATCCAGCAGATCACCAACGTTACAAACAGGGAAGTCAAAGCTAACCTGAGCAAAGCAAGAAATTCTGAGCAAAACCAGTTCCTGTTTCAACATAAAAGAGCAGATGGATCAATACGGGATGTAGAGGTGTTCAGCAACAATATCGTGATTGAAGGAAAAGATATTCTCTATGCAATTGTTCACGACATCACGGAAAGAAGACGCTACGAATCATTTACGGCGTTCCGCCTGCGACTCTTGCTTATGGCAGAAAACCATTCAATGGAAGAACTGCTTATGGCTGTTCTTGATAAAAAAGAAGATGACCTGTCACTTCTGAACCTGTTCTATTCATTTCCAGGAGCGATGATTCTTATTGATCGAAAAGGCACCATCCTTATCTCCAATGAGTCATTCTCAGAAAGCGTCAAGGAACAACAGGAAAATATCATCGGCTCAAATTTCTATACTCTACTTCCTGCAGAACTTGTAACAGACCGCAAAAGAAAAATAGAAGAGGTAATTTTTTCCGGCGAACGACTTTCGTTTGATGATGAGCAAGAGAACCAAATATTGCGTCATACCATTTTCCCGATCCCTGATAAAGATGGTGCCATTAACAAACTTCTTTTTTTCAGCATTGATATTACAACTCTGGCTCTTTCTGAAAATGAAGCGATTGACAATAGAGTACACTACCGAAACCTCTTCAATAATATGGAAAACGGGTTTGCCTATTGCCGAGTGATTTTTGAAGATAATAGCCCTGTTGATTTCATTTACGAAGTGGTCAACATGAATTTTAAAAAATTGACCGGACTAGAGAGGGTTGAAGGGCGAAATATGTCTGAAGTGCTGCCAGATATCATCAATACAAATCCTGAGTTTTTAAACAGGTTGGGGCGAGTCGCTTTGAGCGGTGTTTCGGAACAGTTTGAATTTTACTATCCGCCACTGACCAGATGGTTTGATATAAGGGTTTACAGTCACCAGAAAGGGTACTTCGTCATGGTACTCTCGCCTATGATTACCTTTAAGACAGCGAACTGGGAGTGGAATCTCGATAATGGAGAAATGATCTGGAATGACGATCAGCGCATGCTTTTTGGACTTGACCTTCATTCAGGAATTCCTTCTTATGAGCTCTGGCTGAAATCAATTTTGCCGAGCGACAAGGAGCACACAGAAATTATTATAAATAATGCTGTCGGGCAGGGTGAAGCATTTAATGTGGTTTACAATATCATTGATCATAATGACACAACCCGACGATTAATGACTCAGGGATTTGCAGTTAAAAATGATGCCGGATATGTAAAGCGGTACGTTGGCATCACTATTGACACATCTGACTACAAAAATGTCTACTCAAACCAACTGATCAATACGACCAACCTGGACAGTCTTTTGAATTCATGCGAAGAAGCTGTCTTTTCAATAGGACGCGATGTAATAATACTTGAGTCAAATGATAATTTCAACAGTATTTTCTCTACTGAGAAACTTGCCAGTCTAAACGGATATGATTTTAACAATCTTTTTTCTCTTCAACTTCTTGAAGAGAGAAAGGACAAATTTCAACATCTTTTCGAGTCCGGGGAGCCTATTCATTTTAAAGACATGTTTAAAGGTATAGAAAGCCTTGCCGATCAGGAAAATGAGCGCATATATCAAATATCTGCTTATCCAGTTATTGGTGAATTCAATAAAATAGACTCCGTAGCGGTTTTTATAAGTCTATCGAATGAACGTAATGAAGCTGAAAAGGCAAGAAGGCAGTTTGACAAACAATATCAAACCCTTATTTCGGCATCACCTGACAGTATTATAACAACGAATCTTGAAGGAATAATCAGCAGCATCTCTGATATAGGTTTAGAAATATATGGATCAAACAACAAATCCAAGGTCATTGGAAAGCCTTTTTCGAGTCTGGTTTATGAAACGGATATTAAAATAATTGATGATATTTTTGATATAACCTTTCGAGAAGGTTTGATTCAAAATAAAGAGATACTTCTGAAAAAGAAAAATAACACTCTTTATTCAGCAGAAATAAGCGCAGCATTAATACAGGATTATAATGGAGCACCATCATCGTACATGATAATCATCAGAGATATTTCTCAGCGCAAAATTATTGAAGCAGAACTATTTCACGCCAAGAGATTAATAAGTCTTGGAGAGATGGCTTCCGGCATTGCGCATGAAATTTATCAGCCTATTAACAATATTGGGCTGATCGTTGATAATATTTTATATGAAGCGAAAAAATACAATTGGAGTGGTGAAAAAGACATCAAAATCAAGTCAGAGAAGATTTTTGAAAACATTATAAGAGTTCAAACAATAATCGATAACATAAGATCGTTCACAAGTAAGGATAAAAATTATGTATCATCAGTTATAAACATCAATAAAGGGATTCGAAATGCGCTGATGATGTTCACTGAACAATGCAAAAGTAAGTCTATAACACTTTTTTTCAAACCGGAGAAAGAAAATATTTTAGTCAGTGGAAATATTTACAAGTTTGAACAGGTAATAGCTAATTTAATTAAAAATTCAATCGACGCTATTCAAGAGAAAATAAATTCAGAGACAAGTTACATTGACAGGAAAATAAACGTAAATTCCTACGAGATTGCAGACACGGCAACAATAACTATAGAAGATAACGGAATAGGCATCAGCGAAAAAAATATAGATTATATAATGCACCCGTTTTTCACAACTAAAGATTCCGGTAAAGGCACTGGCCTTGGACTTTCTATCAGCCATGGAATAATTAAAGAAATGAATGGGAATATTAAAATATTAAGTGATCTCAAAAGCGGAACTAAAATTATTATTACTCTTCCGAAATAAATATATTAATGAACAAAGAGAGGTGCCTATTATAGATATATACATTACATCAGATCACCTAATGGCCCAAGATTAAGGTTAAGGTCTTTATCAGTCAGATTAAATATTTTTTTAAGCTCCTCCATTTTGTTTTCCAGTTTCATAAGGGTTTCTCCAAGGTTTTCAATTTGATCATCTGTCAAAGTATCACCTTCAATTCTTCGCATCGCCTGTTTTTCCATCAACTTCCTTATTAACTCTATAAGAGTCAACACAAGTTTTGCAAGCCCAGAATCAACATTTTCAGGTGTAGCATTGATTCTTCCTTCTAAACCTGGCTTTATTTTTTCAAGTTCCTCTATTATCTCACCGACTGAGCCTGCATGAAATATGATTTTATCATCATTCATTTCAATGAAATTTATATTTTTGTAAAATTATATGGCGGCCACGGACCTGTCAAAATGATATTGTGTTCGGGATATAGTGCCTGCATTTTTAATACTATATCGAGGAGCTCATTTTTTTTTGATTTTTCAATCAATATTACAGCATCGATAATAATTGTGGAAGATAGTGGCTTTTTAAAATCAACATATGTTGCTATCGTATGTATTTTACTTGCAAAATACGATTTAATATTTTCAATATATTTATCTCTTTGCTCTTGAACTGTATAATTTTCATATTTGTTCAATAGATATTTTTTGCTCTCAGTATTACCTTGTAAAACAGCAGGCAGTGACTTTTTTTGACAGGAAAAAGTATCTTTAACAGGAGCATTGTTTTTTTTTGCTGAGAAAAGGAGTTTAACAGCATACTCCTCTTTATTATATAATAGTTCTAGAGAATCTGTAAACGAACTTTCATTATTTTTCAAATATATTACCACATCATTATCAGCATCTAAAACAGATCCATAACGCATAGGTAATACAGTATACTTTTCTGAGATTTTATCGACAATTTCAGCATAGATCAAAAGATCATTTCGAGATACATCCGATTTTTCTCTTGATATAGATGAAACGAGTGCAGAAAGGTTATTCAATCTTATTATCTGAAGTCTTACATTTGTATCAAGTGCAAGTTTATCGATAAATTCGTTTATTTCATAATCAACTTTTTTATTATCGATAATTGCATATAGAAGTAATGACATAAAAATAGTATTTTTAGCTAGCGATCTACTGCCTTCATGTTCTCCATTGTCTCAACGGAACTTAACAGTACTCTTAGACCAAGATAAATCAAGTCTATATCGGCAACTGATATTACAATATCGCCGGTAATAACGACTCCTTTTGTCAGCACACGATCTAATATATCAAGTATGGTAATTTCCTTGTTTACGTCGTAGAGATCTTCCTGCATATCAGTTAGAAATATTTAAAAATGTATATGGTGGCCAAGGACCTGTAAGGTCTATATCTAAACTTATATTTTCATATTCAGTCATAAAAGCATCGGCTTGATAAATAAAATTATCGATATTTTCTTTTTTTATAAAATAACTTACATAAAGGATCATATCATCAGATCTTCCTGATATTTCATTAGTCAAAAGTGTATGTAACTTATACTCCTCGCTTAACTCATGAAGACGTGTAAATATTAATTTTGAAATAGAATTATAGATAACCGTTATTTCTTTTTCAATAATTTCATTTTTTTTCTTTCCAAGGATATAAGCTTTACCTGGAGAACTCTTTTTAATCTGCAGATCAATATCAGCAATATTTATACTCAATAAATTAATATTATTGAGCACTTTATTTTTATTACAATATATTTTAAGAGCCCACTCTTGTTTATTTTCAAGACGCATTAAAGCATCCCTTAAATCATGATTATATTTTTTCACAAACTCGGTTAAACTCTCTTTCGACGTATACACAGTGCCGAAATTAAAGGGAACTACAGTAGTAGTCTCCATTATATTTTCAATTACAGATATATGCAATCTAGCATTTTTATCAAGCCATGCCTCGTTGGATATATTTATCTTTAAATTTTCTTTTGAATATTCTTTATTCCATACATTTTTAACTGTTATATATAATCCATTATTCTCTATGACGTATATATTATCATTTAAAAATGCTTCTCCTTGCGCAGGTGGAGTACCGGTTACGCAATAGACATAAATCAACTGATTACTCTCTAAATTCACAGTATTTCAATAATTAATTGTTTTCATTTTCCGAATCGTCATACCCAGCAATCCTGTTAAAAGAAATTACTTCCAATTCAGAGTCGAGGACGACTGCATAAAATAACCTGACTTTTTTTGGAGGGAGGTTCATGGATTTCAAAAATGAATCATCTTCATATACCTCCGCAACTGTCTTCCACACCTCTTGCACTTTTTCTATTTTTATTACCGTAACTTCCGTAGTTTGGATATTTTCTTTAAGAAAGCTGATAACCGCATTTCGAACATCAATTATCTTACTCATTACATTCTCCGATAGGGTTGCCTAAAAATATTTACCGATTTTGTTTATCTACACGTATTTGTTCGAGTTTTCTCAGAAGATCGTCCTCTTCCCTATCATAATCCTCCTCACTTATCTCATCTAACTCAAATCTGAGTTGAAGTGCCATAAGTCGTTCCTTTATCGTACCTTCATCGGACGTCTCTTTCTCAACAACATCATTGATTTTTTTTGCTACAAATATCAGTCCGTTTATTGGAGCAAATAATATATCGTCTAAAATAAAAATATTACTCTCCTTTTGTATTAATTGATAAATTAACAAAATTATATGGCGGAAGAGTGCCTACATATTTAAATGTCATAACATCTCCATATTTTCTATCCAACTCATTTACCGCGGCATCAAAGAGGGGCTCATTCGTTTCTTTTATAAGAAAAGCAGCATTAAGTATCATTAGATTTCCATAATTTTCAGTGATCTTAACATCATCTGCGATTGGATTCAATGAATCAAGTATCAGTTTCTTATAAGTCTCAATTTCATTTTTAAGCGCTTCAGCAACCATTTCACCAATCTTTACTCTCTGATAGTGTATTTTATCTGATGGCTGATTTATAAGTTTATCTCTCAATGACCTTATATTATCATATTTTTGTATAATATTTTCATATATTTTTGACTCTTCAGCTACAACCTTCAATCCAAGTTCTTTTTTACCCTTCATTTTATCGAGCAAATCATTAAGCCGTTTATAATCTTCGGTCAATATTTCAACTATAGCGTTGTTGTTGTCATGTGGCGATATTGTTGAAAATCTGACAGGCAATACATTAAACCGCTTCATTACTTCTTCCAGTACTTTTTGATGAGCAATCATATTTATGCGTCGCGCTTCATATTGTACAATTGGCGATGAGCTTACAATCGCACATATATCTCTATATATAACACCGTACACATTATCATGTCGACCACCAATGCCAATTTGACCAAAATCAACCTGATCGGAATTACGAATAATACCATAAATGTATTTTCCTTCTTTTAAACTCTCAGCATTCATTTTTTATTATGGTATAGTGGAATCAGAGCTCCCATTTTTCGGGAAGAATTCTCAAGTCAATAAAATTAAATATCGGCAAAGGACCTGTATAAAAATAATCACTTCTATCTTTATATTTTTCACCTATTGAGGTTAAAATATTATCAAACTCAACTTCTCTGCCTTTGTTTATCAGAATAGCTGTATTCATAAACATGGACTCGCCTGTAGTCTTGTTATGCTTATATGCGACTATCGTCTTTCGAAATGCCGAAACAATTTCTTCCGCTTCTGATTCTTTCTTTTTTTGAACGGCCTCTTCTATAATGTGTCCAGCTTCAAGGATAAGTGTATCTTTTTTCTCATTATCCTCCATGGCGTCAATTTTACTTTTAAGCTCTTTGAGTGCTTTATTCTCCTTATCAACCTCCTTATAAATCACCCCCATTTTACGCCATGAACCTTTAAGATTGTATTCAACTTTATTTTCAAAACGTTGAAGAAGTTCTATTAACTCACTATACCGTCTATCAAGCAGATTACGGATTTCATCTGGTGTAGCAGCCACTGTACCAAATCTTACAGGAATTACACTATTAAACTGACTCATAACAGCCTCGATGACTTTTTGATGTGCCAGAATATTCTCGGGATTCACTACAAAATGATTTAACGGATGATCACTGACTACCATGCTCAATCCTTCGAATCCTACTGAACTGACTAAATCACCCCTTCCGCCTATTCCAATTGGTCCAAAATTGCACTCATAGGCAGTTGCAATTATACAATAAACATATTTTCCGTCCTTTTGCATATCAATTTTTTATTTTAACAAGATATAAAGGGTCTTTCGATACATTTTCGGGCGATTGTGTTATGATGCTAGCATATTCAAGTAATAGTTTATATGCGTTATTAGCTGCAATGAAACTGTCGTTTTCATCATTCGCATTATCAACCAGTTTATCTGGATGCGTCATGGATGCTTTTGTGCGATACGCTTTTTTTAAATCATAGTCTTGATTTAACAGATCAATACCAAGTATTTTTTTGGCTTTTTCAATATCATCCTTCTTTATCAACTTGCTTTCAATCGTATAAAAACTGTAGCATGGAAGAGGCCCGACAATCTTGAAATTCAGCTTATTCGCATATCCTTGATCAAGTGCATCAATTTTTTCCATAAATAATTCATGTTCTTCTTTTTTAACCAGAAACGCACAATTTACAGGCATTTCATCATTCATTGTGTCATGTTTTTTTGCACTAATGCAGAATGGCATCACTGAATTAATAATATCATTATTCACCTTGTTGTTTTTTTGATCAATTTTTTCTTTCATCAACTTTCCTATACTAATGCTATCGGCCTCATCATAACTTTTTTTATTAATAATATTTTCTTTCAGTTTTCTTATTTGAGCATTTTCTGATATGTGCTTTATAATCCCGCCAAAATCATTCCACACTACGACCAAATCAATCTCTTCAACAGCGTCTATATTTTTAAACGTATCATTAAGTATACTGCTTCCATTTTGTATTATCTTAACTACATCATTTCCTGAACTAACAATTGTACCAAACTGCATCGGAATTATCTTTGAACACCAACTGCTCATTATTTTCTCGATCTTTCGCTGGTGATCAACAAGAAGATGCGCAAGCTCTTCCCTATTCATATATTCGATGTTTTCGATCTTTGTATCTGATACTACTGCAGCAATCTTGTTGAACTCTATTGTATAGATTCCGGATTCTGTCAATAGATTATCAGCTGTAGCGATACATTCATTTGGAACAAATCCATAGATATATATACCTTGCTTATTCATATCTAACTAATTAAAAATATTACTGTTTTGAAGCAGCACTGTTTGTATAGCCTCTTCGAAGTGTTTATTTTGAATATATATTTCGGTAGTTTCTGATGATTCCTCTTTATCTATCACTTCACGAATAGCACACATCTTTGCTTTTTGACAAATAAACTGAATATCCGCACCTGTCATATTTTCTATCTTTTCCGCCAAAGTTCTCAGGTTGACATCATCTCCAAGCGGCATTTTTTTTGTATGAATGTTAAATATTTTTTCTCTTGTCACTCTGTCAGGCAAGGGAACTTCAAACATGAGATCAAATCGACCCGAACGCAGCAGTGCCGGATCAATGATATCAATCCTGTTTGTTGCGGCAAGCACTGTTACACCCTTCAACTCCTCAATACCGTCCATTTCTGTAAGGAACTGACTGATAACCCGTTCAATGACCCCAGACTCTGTTCCGTCATTCCTTCTTCGCGGCGTAAGGCTGTCTATTTCATCAAGAAACAGGATTGTCGGCGCTGATTGTTTTGCAAGTCTGAAAAGTTCACGGACTCCTTTCTCTGATTCTCCAATAAAACGACTCAATATCTGAGGTCCTTTAACTGAGATAAAGTTTACCCCGCTTTCACTTGCGAGTGCCTTCGCAAGATAAGTTTTACCTGTACCGGGTTTACCATAAAGGATTATTCCTTTAGGAGGCCTGGCATCTGCTTTTTTAAACAGCTCAGCGTATTTCAAGGGCCACTCAACCGTTTCTTTCAGTGCCTGTTTAATTTCTTCAAGCCCTCCAACATCTTCCCACTTTACATCAGGAACTTCTACAAATACTTCTCTTATAGCAGATGGCTCAACCTCCTTCATAGCATCCAGAAAATTATCCATGGTAACTTCAAGCTGCATTAACAGCTCGTATGGTATTTCTGAGAGTTCAAAATTAATCTGAGGGAGAATTTTCCGCAGTGCTGTCATGGCAGCCTCCCTTGCGAGAGCTTCAAGATCTGCTCCAACAAAACCATGGGTTATGTCGGCAATCTTCGGCATATCGACATCTTCTGACAATGGAATGCCCCTTGTATGGATATGAAGAATCTCAAGTCGGCCTTTTTTATCCGGGATAGAAATTGATATCTCACGATCAAATCGGCCAGGTCTTCTCAGGGCAGGGTCAATCGAATTAGGAATATTGGTCGCCCCAATAACAATGACTTTACCTCTCGACTCTAATCCATCCATCAATGATAACAGCTGCGCAACAACCCTTTTTTCAACCTGCTTTTCACCTCCCATATCCTCTCGCTTGGGAGCAATGGCATCTATTTCATCAATAAATATGATCGATGGAGCATGTGCCTGGGCTTCTGCAAAAATATTGCGAACCCTCGCCTCACTCTCTCCATAATACTTCCCCATAATTTCAGGGCCGGAAATATTTATAAAGTAGGCATCGGTTTCCTGAGCTACAGCTCTGACAATGAGGGTTTTACCTGTTCCAGGAGGGCCGTAGAGAAATACGCCTTTTGGTGGTTCGACGCCAAGTCTCTCAAAAATTTCAGGGTATTTGAGGGGAAGCTCAATCATTTCGCGTATTCGCTGAACCTGATTGCCAAGCCCTCCTATATCTTCGTAGGTTACCTTGTTGGTTCTAACTTCGTTTTGCTTTGACAGCTCAAGCTGGATATTGGTATCGGGATGTATCAATACAACACCTTCAGGGGCTGTCGAAGTAATTGTATAATATATTGACCCTGATCCAAACAGTGTTGCTTTTATTTTATCGCCTTTTGTAACCGGCAATCCATTAATAAGGGAGCCTATGTATTTAGCATCGTCTGCCTTTATGAGTGAACTGGATTTTGTTACCGGCTTAAGCTTTATTTTTGAGGCCTGTCGAAAGGATACTTTATTGATTACGACCTTTTCATCAATACCAACAGTGGCATTCTCTCTGGTTATGCCATCAATCTGTATAATCCCTTTGTTTCTGTCTTCAGGGTAGGATGGAAGTATCTTAACAGCTGTAGCGCGCTTGCCTTCAATCATAACGATATCACCGGACTCTAACCCACACCGAGACATATCATGCGGATCTATTCTGGCTATTGCCCGACCAACATCCTTGACAATAGCCTCCTTTACCTTCAAGACTAACTCATCGGAACTCATGGCATCTCCGTCTTTTTCTGTTATCGTCCAAAAAGAACCTCTTTTAACCTCAGCAATGCCGGCACACCTTTAATCTCTTCGGGAAATACCGGAACAATGACAACCTGCATTTGCTTAAACAGGACAGAAACCTTTTCTCTATACTTTGCCTGAGCGGCTTTTCTTTGCCTGCAAAATCCCGAGTCTTCCATTTCCATGACATTATTCAGAATCATTTGACGCGATGTAATCTTGAAGCTCTGAAGTTCTTTGAGCAACCGTCCTGTCTCCATAATTGCCATATCTTCAGGGATACAGACAGGGATGAATTCACATTGTTGACTGTTGCCCATAAGGGCAGCTATGCGTTTAACGGTTTTTTTCAGCTGCAGAAGCATAACATCGGCCTCGTCTTCTTTATAATCGCCGGAGAAAGATTCAATCATGTA
>Ga0364909_10280_pt1 | contig 14779 bp, 13 predicted proteins | sample SorcelJu500001C3_3_FD_206966 | JGI IMG/M metagenome (GOLD analysis project Ga0364909, IMG submission 206966) | Enriched cells from Trout Bog Lake Hypolimnion, Wisconsin, USA - BchlTB.June25.5000.01.C3 | ecosystem: Environmental > Aquatic > Freshwater > Lake > Hypolimnion/Profundal zone | place... | reverse complement strand
GGTCTACATGGGCAAAGTACTGGAAAAAGAGCCGCGAATTTCCGTGGCCGGCATTGCCGGTCCGGGCGATCCCTTTGCCAATGCCGATGAAACCCTGGAGACCATGCGCCTGATCCGGAAAAACCATCCGGAGACGCTGCTCTGCCTCTCTTCCAACGGCATGAATGTTGCCCCGCACGTCCCGGAACTGGCGGAGATCGGGGTAACCCATGTCACCATCACGGTCAATGCGGTGGATCCGCAGATTTCGCAGCATATCTACGCCTGGGTACGGGACGGCAACATCCTCTACCGGGGCATTCAGGGTGCGGAGTTGCTGCTCGCCCGCCAGATCGAGGCCATCAAGCTGCTGAAAAGGCATGGCATTACCGTTAAGATCAACACCATCGTTATCCCCGGCATCAACGATCATCATATCGAAGCCGTGGCCGCGGCCATGAAGGAGCTGGGGGTTGATCTGCTCAACTGCATGGCGATGTTCCCCAATGCCGGCACCGGTTTTGAGGATATCCCCGAGCCGTCCAAAGAGGTCATGGACCGGCTGCGCAATGCAGCGGAACAGTATCTGCCGCAGATGCGCCACTGCACCCGTTGCCGGGCCGACGCGGTGGGCCTGCTGGGCGAGGACCGGACCGACGAGCTGCGCGGCTGTCTCAGCGCCTGCAGTAAACTGCCGCAACCAGCGGAAGTGGTGCGGCCCTATGTGGCGGTGGTGACGCTGGAAGGGGTGCTGGTCAATCAGCACCTGGGCGAGGCGACCCGGTTTCAGATCTGGGGCGAGGACGGCAAAGGCGGTTACCACTGTGTCGGAGAACGCCAGGCCCCCGTCCCGGGCGGCGGCAGCCAGCGCTGGTTCAATATCAGCCGCATCCTCGCCGATTGCCGGGCGATTCTGGTCAATGATCTCGGTGATTCCCCCAAGGAAATGCTCAAAAAGCGGGGGATCACGCCGATCACCATGACTGGCTTTATCGAGCGGGGGCTTGAGGCGGTCTATACCGGCAAAGGGCTCACCGGGCTCCAAGGGCGGATGCGTAAATGTTCGACCAAGGGTGCCTGTGTCGGCGGCGGCAACGGCTGCGGCTGAGAAGCAGCCGTTCGTCAATCAATAGAGTTTGCCGGTGGGGTGGGCACACAAGCGTGCCCACCTTGGGCGGCAAAAGCATGTGCCAAGCGGAGCGCGGCGCATCGGTGGTGTGCTGACGAAAGAAGCGCATCAATCGTAACAAATGCGCTTTGCTGCTGTGCCAGGCGAACCGCACCGTATCCCCCGCACCGGCTGTTTTCAGACCGATGGGCGCACGATTTAATCGCTGCGGTTGCATGATGCGCTTCGCTGTGCTCAGCACATCCTACGGGCAGTTCTATTCATGACCCTTAATTTTTATTGTTTTTGTACGTGTTGCTAAATAAATACTGATTAAAATAAAAATTATAGATATAAAAACCCATGTAAAGAAAAAAATATTTGCATAATCGGGCCTTTCATCAAACAAGCTTCCATGACCATGGAGAATTAACGTTCCATACAGATATAGGCCACCCCATAATATGGTTGACGATAAAATTAGGCCAATTATTGAATAAAAAAGTATTTTTATTATTTTCATTTAATAGGGAAGAAAAGTATTCTTTTAGAGTTTCTAAAATCAGACCAAACACCATCTATAACAATATTCCAGTGAACTCGAAGTCCTGTGCCAAAACCTGTTAATTTTGATCCATTCCACAAATCAATATGCCCACCACTTGCATTTTCGTGAGATTCGTTCGCCCGTGTCCAATAAGCATGAAACATAATTATTCCGGTGCGGCCTTCAACTTTTGCAACCCAGTCCTCCCCTGTTATTTCCTCTGGCCTTTGAGGCAATCCACAAAACGGCACTAATGATAGCCATGATGCCAGTTCGTAAGCTCTTGTGGAAACAGGGTTGCCGTCATGCAAGAGTCTCCCTAAACTTTGCGCTCCTGGCATTGGCTTAACCGTCTTTTCAGAAAATGACTTCATTTTACCCCAACTTTATGCAAGGTGTAGCTCATGCGGATAGCACATTGATTGCTATATGTTGGGTCGTTAACAGGGTGATCTGTGACATAATTATCCCATAACTGCGCAACGGTTATAGGTTGGATGTCAATAGTACAGACAGAATCTGGTATTGTATTTGTTTGAACCCTTGCGTTATCTGTTGCTTTCTTTTTCATTCTTCAGACTCCATTTTTTCAAGAGCTTCGTCGCCCCAATACACTTCATAAAAACCTTCTCCTTCGGTTTCAACTCTTGGCAAATTTCCATCGTTGCCAGCATATCCGCTTACTGTTTTTCCATTATTTAATACAATAAAAACAGGAAGACCTGACATGGTGTTTGCATTGCTTGTAAGTTTTACCTTTTCATCGTAAGCTTTTGTTGGCTCTTTACTGTCTTTGATTGCTGGATGTATTTCTTGACCAGGAATAATTGATGCCGGTGCAGAGACTAAGCCCCCGCTGATTCCCCACGATGAAATCAATTTTGCGCCACATGCTGTTTTGTGACTGTGAAAGGCTACAGGAACACCGTCAATTATCCATGTTGATTCACCTTCCACAATAGGGAAGGTGCCCTTGCATTTCGGACATTTCACCATGTCGCCCTTGCAGGCAATAGGCTTGCCCATGTCAGTGACATCATGAGCCACCTGCACAACCTCGCCGCCATGATCGGTTTTATCGCCCAGGCGGATAACGCCGCGCCCATCCTCCATTTTTACTGTCATCCGATGCTCTTTGAGGTTCTGGTTACAGGGAGGGCAAGTTCAAGCAGCCCATTAATGAAATTTTCCTGGTAATGTTGAACTCGAATTGATTTTTCAGCCTAAGGTTCAGGTTGGTGACAACAGCCAACTGGTTGATATTATAAAAAATTGATTTAACCTACGCAAGGGTGCTTGTGTCAGCGGGGGTAACGGCTGCGGCTGAGTGGCTGGTTCGTCCCAGGACTGATCAGACAGCCTGCTCTTCATTGACGAGGAGCAGGTCTTTTTGTGTTCTTGCGGTGTTCCTCTCCTCGCCTCATTCCGAGGCATGCGCCATGACCCGCATATAGGCATCGTGCCTTGGCATGCGGTCATCGAGCAGTTTGTTTTGGGTGAAACCGCAACTGTTTTCCGCACAATAGGCCCCATGGGTAATGGAATTAAGCACAACGGCCGGAATGTCGTAATGGTGGATGGTGGCCAACTTTTGTATCTTGCCCTCTTCGATGATGAGTATCCGGTTCATGTAGAGGCTTTCCTCGCTGCCGTCGAGATAGTGAAGCTTCTGATAGCTCCGATGACCGTGCTGACCAGGGGGGAGGTGGTCGCTGACCACGATGATCAGGCCTTTGGGATCAAGTTCGATCAACCGGCTGACATAATCGGCCAAAGCCTGGGACCGGTAAAACATCTGGTTCGCCGCCCGCTCAAGATGTTCATCCTTTAAATCAGAGCTCATCTTCAAAACAATCGGCCGCTTTTCCTCGTTGAGGAGATGCGGGAAATGGCCGTAAATGGTCAGGATATAATTAAACAACGGCGCCCCCTGGCTGCCTTTGAGCAAAGGGGCGATATATTCGAGATTCTGCGCAAAGATGGTCCCATCGAACATGTATTCCTTTTCGCCCGTGGTGTCCCCCTTGCTCAGGTAGGTGTCGTTGCCGCTGCCATACTCGCGGGGAAAGTACACCCGCGCGAACCCTATGCCTCGATACGCATTGGGAGCGTTGAAGAAACTGGGATTATAGGCGTTGGATGCCATGGTCTGATACCCGGCCAACTGCAGAGTGCCCGGCAAGCAGTAGGCCGGGGAACCGGTGAAGCTGTTGAACTCCACCCCGGTAATCTCACCGAAGGCGGGTACGCCGCACAATGCTTCGAATTCCGCCTGAGCCGTCTTGCCGGCAAACACGGGGGAAAGCGAAAAGCCCATCTTGTCGCCGAACAGCTTTTTGAAACTGGGATGGAACGGATCCTTGCTGAAGGTGGCGCCTTTGAGCAGGGTGGGATCGAGGAAACTCTCCATCACCAACAGATGGACGTTGCGCTTGTTGGTGTGGGCCCGAATCCAGCCAGCCAGTTGCCCGGCCTGGTCGTCGTATTGGGCGCGGTGGCGGAACGTCCCGGTCTTGGCACGGGCCAGATGCAGCTCGGCCTCCCGGTAGAGCAGCGTCATAAAACGCCCGTTGTTGGCGACCGTGTCCGCATCCGACCAGAAGACAATCTCTTCCCCCACCGCCTGGTAGAGATTGATATAGGATTGCGGAAAATAGACAGCAGCGCCGATCAACAGGGCCAGCGGCAGAATCCCGGCAACGAGGATGACGAACCTGCGGTAGTTGATGGACCAGAGGAAAAACCCCAGCGGCAGCACGACAAAAACGAGCAAGGCGGTGAGATACTGCCAGGTCAGCACCCTGAGCAGCTCGGGAACCTCGGCCAGTTCGTAAAAACGGAAGATCTTGTTAAACATTAAAAAGAAGATATCCTGACCGAGATAGGCCAGAAGCAGCGGCACCGCTGCCAGCAGCGCCCGCCAACGCGAGGGGCGCAGGATCACATGGAAATACCCGTACAGATAGAACAGCAGGATCAGTTCCAGATATTCCCTTTTTAAATAGACACCTCTGGTCTCGTCCAACCGGAACAACCACATCGGCTTGATATCAATGGCTCCCAACACGCCACCCAGCCCCCCCAAGGCAAGTATGGCCAGGGAATAGGCGTACACACCGAGGATAAAGACGGTGTATCGGTTGCAAAGCAGAGAAACCATCAGGTCGGTGCCCATTCGCGCCTTCAGCGCAATGGTCGTGGCAATACGAGTGCGGGCCATGGATATATAGAGGGCAAGAGGATTGATATCCTCTCCAGCCCGAAGGATGGAGAGGATACAAGGTACGATGACAGGCGGGCAGGCTTACGTCTCAATCGCCGCAAGCCGCCTCAGCCTGAAAGCCAGGGGCGAGTGAAGATCACCGGCCACCCGTGAACAACGCCAGCGTTTTGGGGCTGAGATGGCCCCAGGCTCGATACCAGAGCAGCAAAACGCCAATCACCACGGATGGAAGGATGAGGAAAATCAAGACCATGGCATACTCGTTATCGAGCGGCAGACACGAATACGCTATCAAACGAGCAATCCCCAACAGTGGTTCATGGGCGGCATATACAAAGAAACTGGCGCCGCCGAGAGCCACAAGGGTCTTGGTGAGCCGCTCTTGACGCAAGACAAGTTTCGTGGCGTACAAGGCGCCGACCACACCGACAGGGATAAAGCTTCTGTGGAGAATATTGAACCAGGCATGCTGCCAAATCGTGTCGGGGATCAAGGAGAGGCCCCAGATCACAAGGGCTGCCGGGCCGTATTTATCCAGCGAAAATAAAGAAATGTTTTTGGATGCGCAGAGGGCGCCAATGGAGAAAAAAAGCACTGCCGGCACGTCCGGCATGCGGAGGGGCCAGCTATTGGTTACCCAACAATAATATTGAAATCCAAAATAGATAACCAGGAAGGCGGTAAAGACCGATTTGGAGGCATAGCGGCACAGCAGGGACAAGCACGGCGCAAGCAGGACAACCATCAGGATCAGATCACGAATAAACCAGAAATGATAATCGATCGGCATACCGCCAATCCCGATAATGGCATCCAGAAATTCATACGGCGTGTAATCCAGAACCTTGGGGCTGGTAAAGGTGAAATAGGGCTGGGTGCGAGGAATTGCCTGCAGGACAGCCATCAGGCCAAACATGGAAAGATTCCACAGCAATAACGGGACGGCGAGACTGCGCATCCGTGCCTTGACCTTTTTTAAAAACCCTGGAAAGGACCACTGAAAATTGATCAACAGGAAATACCCCGCCATCATAAAGAACAGAGGGACAGAGATTCGCGCTAAACCCTGAGCGACAAAGATACGAACAAACTCGGTAAAATAATTAAGATTATCTGGAGCAACACCAACACTTCCGGTCGAATAGGCGACGACTGTACCGTAGGCGTGCACATAGACAACACCGACAATAGGCAGAAAACGCAGCAGATTGAGCCGTACTGACGATTTTTGATCCAACTTCATAAAAAATTTCCTCCTTTGAATAGTTGAAGATTAATAAAGGGTGCCGATGGCACGTACATGCATCGACTCAACACATTAATCTTTCCTGAATAGCAATTTTCAAGCCACCTGCTTTCCGGGGGATGCATATAACGCAATGACGGCATTGCAGTAACTTAGAGGACACCTGTGAGCCGGCAGCGTCCGGCCACGCCGAAGAAAATCCACTTTTCCTGGACAAAGTGCTGCCCCCTCGGCCAGGCTCGGACCACCCGCCCCTCCGGAGCACTGGGGAATAAAAAGGGTCAGATCTATTTTTCATGCAGCGGCTCGATTTGTTAAAACCGGCCTTCCGTTCTTTGCCACCCGGGACTAGCATCCATGGAAAAAGGGGACGGATTTATTTTTATACTCAGCGCCGCTCCCTATCCTTGCCGGTCATCAGCAACAATTATGTCGGCAGGGCACCCGATTGTCTACATGTCTACAAAAATGAAGATCGTTATCTGGGGGCAACAAAGCCGAGTGCACAGGAAATTTATATAATATACTGATATTACTATATATAAAAAAGAGCATGCAATACTGGCACAGCCCTTGCCTTATAGGAGGCAACGGAGGCGAATTATCTCCTCCACAATCACCGCTGACAACGGGCTGGAGCGATCCAGTAACATCCCCGAAATATAAGGAGACACGACAATGAGAAAGGTAGCGATCTACGGCAAAGGCGGCATCGGCAAATCCACAACCACCCAGAACACCGTGGCGGGACTGATTGAAATGGGCAAAAAAGTGATGGTGGTCGGCTGCGATCCCAAGGCGGATTCAACCCGACTGCTCCTGGGCGGGTTGGCCCAGAAATCGGTCCTCGACACCCTGCGGGAAGAGGGCGAGGATGTGGAACTCGATGATCTCCGCAAGATGGGCTACGGCGGCACCTGGTGCGTCGAATCCGGCGGACCGGAGCCGGGGGTTGGCTGTGCCGGCCGCGGTATCATCACCTCCATCAACATGCTGGAGCAGTTGGGCGCCTATGCCCCGAGTGAAGGGTTGGATTATGCTTTTTACGACGTTCTCGGCGACGTTGTTTGCGGCGGGTTCGCCATGCCCATTCGCGATGGCAAGGCCGAAGAAATTTACATCGTTGTTTCCGGCGAGATGATGGCCATGTACGCCGCCAACAACATCTGCAAGGGCATTATGAAATTCGCCCAATCCGGCAAGGTTCGTCTGGGCGGGCTGATCTGCAACTCGCGTGCGGTCGATAATGAGCGCGAGATGATCGAGGAATTGGCCAAGAAGATCGGCACCCAGATGATCGCTTTTGTCCCCCGCGACAACGATGTCCAGCGGGCGGAGATCAACCGCAAGACCGTTATTGAATGGAATCCGGAAGTAAAACAGGCTGATGCCTACCGGGCTCTGGCCACGGCCATCGATGAAAACCAGAATTTTGTCATTCCCAAGCCCCTGGCCATTGAAGAACTGGAAACCCTGCTTCTCGACTACGGTCTGATGGAAGCATAATCAACGATATACACCAAGGAGAGACCACCATGATGATCATGATCAGAGCCATAATCAGACCCGAAAAAGCAGACGCCGTCCTCGCCGCCCTCATGGACGCCGGATTTCCCGCAGTCACCAAGTATTCGGTGGCCGGTCGCGGCAAGCAGCGCGGCATCAAGATCGGCGAAGTCACCTACGACGAGATTCCCAAAACCATGCTGATGAGCGTCATCCAGGAAGAAGACAAGGATTTTGTCATCAACACCATCATGAACACCGCCCGGACCGGCACCAAAGGCGCCTTCGGTGACGGCAAGATCTTTATCAACGAGGTCGAATGCGCCTATACCATCAGTTCCGGCGTCAAGGAAGGAGCGGAGGTGGCGGCATGAAAGAGGTGATCGCCATTGTGCGCATGAATATGATGAACCAGACCAAAAAGGCCCTGACCGCGGCCGGCGTGGATGCGTTTTTCGCCCACGAGGCCACGGGCAGAGGGAAAGGATTCGTCAATACCCAGATTCTCGCCGGGGCCGAAGACGGCTATGAAGAGGCGGCCTCGCTCCTTGGGGAGAAAGGCAAACTGTATCCGAAGCGATTGATCACCATTGTTGTTGAAGATGATTTTGTGGACAACGTTGTGGAATCGATCATCAGCGTCAACAAGACCGGCAAACCCGGCGACGGCAAAATTTTCATCCTGCCGCTCGGTGACGCTGTCCGTGTTCGAACGGGCGAATCCGGTATGAAATCAATATCCTGAGCCCTAGGAGAAAATACACATGGCAACTGCAAAGAAAAAGCTCGTCCAGTGGGAGCCCACGGACATCAAGAAGGAGCTGCTCAAACAATATCCGCCCAAGGTAGCGCGCCGGCGGGCCAAACAGATCCTCATCAACGAGGCCCTGGAAAACGACACCCCGGAAATCGTCGCCAACGTCAGGACCATCCCCGGTATCATCACCATGCGCGGCTGCACCTATGCCGGCTGCAAGGGGGTTATCATGGGGCCGACCCGGGACATCGTCAACCTGGTGCACGGACCGATCGGCTGCAGCTTTTATGCCTGGCTGACCCGGCGCAATCAGACCGATGCCGGTGTTGATGGCGAAAACTATATACCCTACTGCTTTTCCACAGACATGCAGGATTCCGACATCATTTTCGGCGGCGAGAAGAAGCTGGCGGCAGCGATCCAGGAGATCTACGACATCCTGCACCCGAAGGCGATCACCGTGTTCGCCACCTGTCCGGTAGGTTTGATCGGCGACGACATCCATACCGTCGCCCGCAACATGAAGGAAAAATTCGGCGACTGCAATGTCTTTGCTTTCAGCTGTGAGGGCTACAAGGGCGTTTCCCAGTCCGCCGGCCACCATATCGCCAACAACCAGGTGTTTACTCACATGGTCGGCGAGAATAATGAAGAAAAGGCGGGTGAGTACAAAATCAACCTGCTGGGTGAATACAACATCGGCGGCGACGGCTTCGAGATCGACCGGGTGCTAAAAAAATGTGGAATAACGACCATCTCCACCTTTTCAGGCAACTCGACCTACGATCAGTTCGCCTCGGCCCACATGGCAGACTTGAGCTGCGTCATGTGCCACCGCTCCATCAACTACGTGGCCGACATGATGGAAACCAAGTTCGGCATCCCGTGGATCAAGGTCAATTTCATCGGCGCCAAGTCAACCGCCAAGTCGTTGCGCAAGATTGCCGCCTATTTCGGCGATCAAAAGTTGATCGACCAGGTCGAGGCGGTCATCGCCGAGGAAATGCCGGCGGTGGAAGCGGTGTGTAACGAGGTCCTGCCGCGCACCCAGGGCAAGACCGCCATGATCTTTGTCGGCGGCAGCCGGGCGCATCACTACCAGGACCTGTTTGCGGAAATGGGGATGAAGACGGTCTCCGCTGGCTACGAATTCGCCCATCGCGACGATTACGAGGGTCGGGATGTGATTCCTTTCCTCAAGGTGGACGCCGACAGCCGCAACATCGAGGAACTCGAGGTTGAAAAGGACGAGGCACGCTATCGGGCTCGCAAGACGCCGGCAGAAATGCAGGCCCTGGAAGACTCAGGCTACAAGTTCAAGGAGTACGACGGCATCGTCCCGGATATGGAAAAGGGATCGATCATTGTCGATGATCTCAACCAGTACGAAGCCGAAAAATTGGTTAAACTGATGAAGCCGGATATCTTCTGCGCCGGTATTAAAGAGAAATTTTCCATCCAGAAACTGGGTATCCCCATGAAACAGCTCCACAGCTATGACTCCGGCGGCCCCTATGCCGGCTTCAAAGGCGCGGTCAATTTCTACCAGGAAATCGACCGGCTGGTCAACAGCAAGGTCTGGAGCTACATGAAGGCCCCCTGGCAGGAAAGCCCGGAACTCTCAGCCACCTACGTGTGGGAATAACGCATCAACCAAGAGGGCACGATAATGCTACTTCGACATACACCTTTAGAAATAACCGAGCGCAATGCCGTGGTCATCAACCCGGCCAAGACCTGCCAGCCCATCGGCGCCATGTACGCGGCACTGGGTATCCATGGCTGTCTCCCCCACAGTCATGGATCCCAGGGCTGCTGCGCCTACCACCGCAGCGCCCTTACCCGGCACTACAAGGAGCCGGTTTCCGCCTCCACCAGTTCGTTCACCGAAGGTTCGTCGGTGTTCGGCGGTCAGGCCAACCTGCTGCAGGCCATCAATAATATTTTCACGGTGTACAACCCGGAAGTCATCGCGGTGCACACCACCTGTCTGTCGGAGACCATCGGCGACGACCTCAACCAGATCTTCGACAAGGCCCAGAAAGAAGGCACCGTGCCTCCGGGCAAGACCCTGATCGGCGCTCCAACCCCGAGTTATGTCGGTTCGCACGTGACCGGTTTTTCCAACATGGTCAAGGCCATGGCCAATCTGGCGGAACCCACGGGCAAAAAGAACGGGAAAGTCAATGTCATCCCCGGTTGGGTCGAGCCTTCGGATATGGAAGAGATCAAGCGCCTGGCCAAAATGGTCGGCGCCAACATCACCCTCTTTCCCGATACCTCAGGGGTGCTCAACGGGCCCTTGTCCGGCGAGTACAATATGTTCCCCGAGGGCGGGGTGACGGTGGCGGAACTCAAGGGCTGCGGCGATGCCGTCGGCACCCTGGCGCTGGGCGAATGGTGTTCGGCCGATGCCGCCCGCCTGCTTGACACCAAGCACAAGGTGCCGTGCAAGATCCTGGACATGCCCTTTGGGCTCAAGGCCACTGACCGCTTCATTGATGCCCTGCGGACCATCAGCGGTTCCGTGGTTCCGGAGGAGATCACCTATGAGCGCGGCCAGATGGTGGACCTGATTTCCGACATGCACCAGTATTTCTACCACAAGAAGGTGGCGATCTACGGTGACCCGGATCAGGTGCTCGCCATGACCGAGTTCCTGGTGTCGATCGACATGTGCCCGGTCCATGTGATCACCGGCACGCCCGGTAAGCGGTTTGAGAAACGGATCAAGGAGTTGACCGCGGATATGCCCTTTGCGGTCAATGTCCGGGCCAAAGGCGATATGTTTCTGCTCCATCAGTGGATCAAAAACGAGCCGGTGGATCTGCTGATTGGTAACACCTACGGCAAGTACATTGCCCGGGACGAGGATATTCCGCTTATCCGCTGGGGTTTCCCGATTCTCGACCGGCAGGGGCACCAGTATTTCCCGACGGTCGGCTACAAGGGCGGGATGCGCATGCTGGAGAAGATTCTCAACGCCTTGCTCGATCGCAAGGACAGAGACGACCCGGAAGAGAAATTTGAACTGGTGCAGTAACTGCCTGGGTTCGGCGGAGGGCATTTCCTGGACCTCTCCTTGGTCCTCCGTCGGATCTTTTTATCCTCAATGAAATGGGCGAACCGCCATGAATGTTATCCCCATCGAACGCGCCTCCCGTTGTACTGCCCGGGCAACTGACACTGCCCAGGGCACCCTGTGCTTGCCGGTGGCTTCCCAGGCGGTTTGCCGGCTGAGTTTTGCTGCTGAGGCCAAGCCCATCCAGGCTCTGACTGCGGCCGAGGCCCTGATGGAGATGGATCGGTACCAGGGCGTGGCCAGCGTTGAACTGGCGGGCCCCGGCGATCCCCTGGCCACGCCGTCCGCTACCCTGGCGCTCATTGCCCTGCTCCGCAAGCAGCACCCGGCTCTGACCATCAGCCTGACCTCATTGGGGCTGGGGGGTGCGCAGCTTGCCGCCGACCTGGCCGCAGCTGGGCTGAACAGCATCAATCTCCAGGTCGATGCCCTTGATGCGGCGACCGCCGAGCAATTGTACGCCTGGATTCGTCCTGGTAAAAAGACCGTGCCGCTGAAAATAACAGTACCGCTGTTGCTTGAAGAGCAGCCGAAAACGGTGCGGGCCATGGCCGAGGCCGGGATAACGGTATTTATTCGGACCACTGTCTATCCGGAAATCAACGCCGATCAGGTGGGCAAGATCGCCGAAACTCTGGCCGCCCAGGGGGCAAAAGGACTCAGGCTGACGCCGTTTGTGCGCGGCTCGCAGCAGTCAGCGGGGCTGGTGACGCCGACCCGGATGCAGATGGAGCAGCTCGGGACATCGGCCGGTCGCTATCTGCCGACGGTGATCCTGCAGGCCGTGGATGGCGAGGGCACAGGCGGTTCGTGCGGGGCCGAGGCACCAGGGCCGACGGGATTGCCCCGGCCCAGTGCGGAGCGGCCTCGAGCGGCAGTGGTGAGTGCGACCGGCATGGAAGTGGATCTCCATCTCGGCCAGGCAAAGAAACTGCTGATTTACGGTCCCAGGGCCGATGGGCTGACCTGCCTGCTGGAAACCCGCCAAGCCCCGGATTCGGGCAGCGGCGCAACCAGGTGGGAGCAGTTGGCCGATATTCTCCACGACTGTTTTGTCCTCCTGACCGCCAGCGCCGGACAACGACCCAGGGAAGTGCTGGGCAGCCGGGGAATCCGGGTGCTGATCACCGAGGAAAATATCGAAGGCACGGTCGATGTCCTTTACGGCGGCGGCAAGAAACAACAGTGTAAAAAATAAGGCAAATCTTTGGGTTGGCAGTCTGCAGTCGTTTTCCGCCGAAAAAAATACGGCCCTAACAACCTGTACTGTGACAAAATAAATTATTAATCAAACAGTTATCTATAGGAAGGAATAACATGGCTCTCCCGGAAAAACAGATATTGGTATGTCAGAGTTTTCGCTCGAAAGGCGATCCCAAAGGCATCTGCCATAAACAGACCGATGGCTTTCTCCAATACATTGAAGAAGAGATTCTCGATCGCGGCCTCGACGTCCAGGTGGTGGCCACCGGCTGCCTCAAGCAGTGCGAATCCGGGCCGATCATGGTGGTTCAGCCGGAGAACTGGTGGTTTAAGGGTGTCTCCAGCACCGAGGCCATTGACGCCATCCTCGACGGCCTTGAGGATGGTGAACCGGCGGCAGACTATCTCGTTGAGTAGGAATGTTTCATGTTCATTGTGCGCCAATCCCGACCCCAGGATTTGGAATCGCTGACGGCTCTGCTCAGGCTCCTCTGTACCCTTGAAGAAGATTTCAGCTTCAATGAGGAGAAGCAGAGGCGGGGGCTGGCAATGCTGATGGACAACGACCGGGGACGCATCCTGGTGGCCGAAAAAGACGGAAAGGTCATCGGCATGTGCACCGGCCAGTTGCTGATTTCCACCGCCGAGGGGGGGCCTTCGGTATTGGTGGAAGATATGGTGATCGCTTCAGACCACCGCGGTGGGGGCATCGGCCGCGCCCTGATGCAGGCCATGGCCGGTTGGGCCAGGGAACAGGGGGCAACCCGGTTGCAACTCCTGGCCGATAAAAACAATCCGCCGGCCCTTGCCTTTTACGAACGGCTCGGCTGGCGGTCGACCGCGCTTATCTGTCTGCGGCAGCCTCTTTCCCTGGACACATAAGTCGAAAAAAACGAACATCAATCCGCACAAATGGAGAGACGCTCATGATAAATTCCCTGCATCCCGCGCTGGTAGAATTTGCCGATATCCGGCCCCAGGCCATCGAAGACTGGGGCAAGTACCGCTCCGAGGGTGAGCAGTTCCTCCATCTCGCCGAAGCGGCTTTCACCAGGAAAAAGGCGACGTTCACCACGGAAATCCTCTACAATCTCATTGCCATGGCGATTGAAAAACTGGTAATGGGCGCACTCATGGAGATCGGCCGCCTTCCGTACAACCACACCATGCATGATCTGGTGTCAGCGCTGGAAGAATGGCTGCCCGACACGATTCGGGGATTGGAAGACTCGGTGCGCGGCCTGGACAGTTATCAGGAAATCTGTGATCCGTACAACTGCATCATCAGGGTGCCGACCACCACGGAAATTCAAACCATGCTGAATCTGGCCCGTCGGCTTGAACTGCGCCTCACTGCCTCAACGAATTGAATTTGTTCACCGCGCCCCCCAAAGGAAAAACGGCAACTGCTGATTTTCCTTTTTCCCCTTTTTTTCTTTAATCAGACCTGGATTGCTCCCGTTCTTGTGCTGGGTAAAAATAAATCTGTCCCATTTCTGTGGTTCCCTTTCCGTGTCGTTTTCGTGTGGATCAATTCCAGCATACATCCGACCGTCGATACGGAAAGTCGCTATCGGGCAATCTGGTGGGGAACTGCAAAGACCCTCCTTGCCGAGAGGATGATTTCGTAGGACAGGCCGTCGTCGCCCTTTGTCTGGATCGTCAAGCTATTCCCGCTTGTCCTGCAGGGGGCCGCCTGCATCTTTACTGTTTCAATTCGGAGATCTTGCACGTTCTGCAGAATTATCTCTATCACCGGCTCCGCCAATTCAATGGTCATAAAGGTATGCCCCTCTCCTTCGAGAGAGTTTATGAGGTTGCCTTGAAAATAGTCTGAGATATTTCTCCCCGGAACGTTGGGATGAGGTGGCAGGCCTGTTATATGCGTTGGCACAAAGGTGAGAAAACCCGTGGCAAAGGTGGTATCCGAGAGCCCCCCTCCAGAGATGTTTATCCGGGCGGTGACGACATTTTGGAACATATACTCCTGAGCAGCAAAAAGCCAGTCGACGAGCATCTGTAAGTTTTCCTTTTTGCAATTCATTTGAGGCCTCCTCTGTCAGCATGACCGGAATTATTCTTATAATACCAAAGGGTAACTGCCATCTCGATTTGCAGGATTTATATT
>Ga0364909_10225_pt2 | contig 14811 bp, 14 predicted proteins | sample SorcelJu500001C3_3_FD_206966 | JGI IMG/M metagenome (GOLD analysis project Ga0364909, IMG submission 206966) | Enriched cells from Trout Bog Lake Hypolimnion, Wisconsin, USA - BchlTB.June25.5000.01.C3 | ecosystem: Environmental > Aquatic > Freshwater > Lake > Hypolimnion/Profundal zone | place... | reverse complement strand
TAGACGATATCCATGACCACGGGGAAATTGGACAGGAGATCGGGAGGGATCGGCAGGGCATCCACATCCGGAGCCATGCCCACCGAGGTGGTGTTGATCAAGGCATCGGCGCGCACCGTTGCCACTTCCCTTGCCGAGATAAAGGCGCAGTTGAGGTGACCGGCCAACTCCCGCCCTTTGGCTTCGGTGCGATTGGTGAGCAAAATCCTGGCCCCGGCCTCAAGCAGTCCAAAGCCCACGGCTCTGGCCGCGCCTCCGGCCCCAATGACCAAAACGGTGCTGCCCTTGAGATCAATCGCTGTGGCGAGAGCCTGATTGGAACCCAGCCAGTCGGTGTTGTAGCCTTTGCACAACGGCACTCCTTCTGTCCTGGGGTGAAAGCAAAGGGTGTTGACCGCGCCGATGTTGCGGGCGACAGGATCGATCTCGTCCAGGCAGGCCATGATATCCACCTTATAGGGGACGGTAACAGACACGCCGATAAAACCCAGGGCGCGCAAGCCGCGAAATCCGTCAGCAAGAGCATACGGGCGCATGGGCACATAGACGCCGTTGATTCCCAGGGCGGCAAACGCGGCATTGTGCATGGCCGGGCTCAGGGAGTGCTCGACCGGATTGCCGATGATGCCGAAAAGTTGCGTCCTGCCGTTGATCATATGGTATCTTTCAGGAGGGAAATCAGGGCGTGCAGGTCATGCACCGAGAGTTGCCCTGGGGCGGTGGCCTGCTGTTGGGTGATGGCTGCATAGGTCATGAAACCGCCGAGATAGATGGTGGCCAGGCGACTGATCTTTCCGGCCGATCCCATGGCAAAGGCGCTCAGGGGGAATTGGCTGGCCAGGGCCTCCTGCTGCAGAGAAAGAATGCGGCCCGCTTCCTCGGGAGTTGTGGCCGTGGTGACGATCTTGCCGATATCGGCGCCGCTGATGAGCATCTGGCGGAGGGTCTCCCGGAGGCGGGCGAGGGGCGGGGTCTCCTGGAAATCATGATTGGAGATGATGACCCGGGCACCGTACTGGCGAGCTTCCCGCAGCACCTGGGCCCGCAACTCCTCAGCGGTACGGAGTTCGATATCCGCATACTGCGCGCCGGCCTGTACGGCCTGGCAGAGCAGATTAATCCGCGCCTGCTCGCTGCCGACATAGCGCCCCCCTTCCCAGGTCGGTCGGTTGGTAACCAACACTGGTCGGGGAATGCTGGCGACACATGGTGCAATCCCTGTATGACGCATCCCATCCAGCCGGATTTCGACAACATCGACCAGAGGCACCACCGGCATTACCGCCGCTATAACCCCTGCGGCATCTTCGGCAGTCACTGAAACGCAAATGAGGCCGGAAAGCGCCATACCTAGACGCCAAGACGGAGAGTGCCAATAATGGCGCGGACCGAGGATTCGCCCTGCTGCCGCAAATAGTGTTCGATCCCTGTCAAAATCTCCCCGGTCGCCCCAGGGTTGTAAAAGTTAGCGGTCCCGACTTGCACGGCAGTCGCACCAGCCAGGAGGAATTCGATGGCATCTTCAGCCGTACCGATACCACCGATGCCGATAACCGGAATAGACACCGCCGAGGCGACCTGCCATACCATCCGCAAGGCAACCGGCTTGATGGCAGGGCCAGAAAGACCACCGATAATATTGGCCAGTCTAGGTTTCCGCGTCCGGACATCAATAGCCATACCTATCAGGGTATTGATCAAAGAAATCGCATCCGCACCGCCCTCTTCCACTGCCTTGGCCATGGCCACAATGTCGGTTACATTGGGTGAGAGCTTGACGATTACCGGCAAGGTCGTGGCCGTTTTCACGGCAGTGGTCACCGCTGCCGCCATTTTCGGAACCGAACCAAAGGCGACCCCACCCTTCTTGACGTTCGGGCAGGAAATATTAACCTCCAGTCCATCAATCCCGACCACTCCGGATAACTCACGGGCAAGAAAAGCATATTCCTCAATGGAGTCGCCAAGGATGTTGACGATAACCCGGCTGCGGCAAGTGCGAAGAAAGGGCATTTTTTCGATAATGAAACGCTCGTACCCGACATTTTCCAGGCCAATAGCATTAAGCATGCCGCAAGCGGTTTCAACAATGCGAGGTGGAGGATTCCCAGGTCTCGGCTGAACGGAGATCCCCTTCACCACCAAGGCGCCGAGCCGGTCGAGATCAACGAGATTGGCAAACTCCGCCGCATAGCCGAAGGTGCCAGAAGCGGTCATCACTGGATTGGCCAGTTGCAGAGGGCCGATAGCCACGGCCAGATTCACATCAGCAACTGGGGTCATCGCGTCCATGCCACCTCCTCTGCATTAAACACCGGCCCATGCTTGCACACATGTTTATAGTGCGAATCCGCTCCATGTATCGTACAGCCAAGACAGGCCCCGAGGCCGCAGGCCATGTGGGCCTCCAATGAGGCTTCGCAGGGCACGCCCGCAACCTTGCAAAGTCCGGCTATCGCAGCCATCATTGCAAAGGGCCCGCAGACATAGACTTTTTTTAGAAGGGCAAGATACGGCGGGAGCAGAGCACTGACCATACCATGATGCCCAAGACTACCGTCATCAGTGGCGGCTTGGACGGTGCAGCCAAGGTCGCTGAAGGCTGGAAAAAGTGGCTGAATTTCAGCTCCAGTCCTGGAACCGAGGAGGACAATACACGATGCAGCCCCAGGGGATTGTTGTTGAATTGCTTTGGCCAAGAAAAGTAGAGGTGCGATTCCCATCCCCCCACCAATAAGGCATACTGGTGATATCCTTGCAAAATGAAAACCCCGCCCCAACGGCCCAAGGAGATTGACAATATCGCCTGGACGGGCTGCAGACAGGAATTTGGTCCCGCGTCCGACGACCTTGAAGAACAATTGGAGTGTGCCGGACTCAGCTTCGGCTTGATGGATGGAGAGAGGGCGTCGCAACAGCGGATCAAGCGATGATCCACAGGCAGCCATGACGAATTGCCCCGGCTGGGCAGTAGTACTTATGTGCGGGGCATGAAGGGTGAGGCGATACGTAGTATCGGCCAACCGCTCATTCGTCAGTACAACTGAATTTTCCTGGTACTCGGACATAGAAAACGATACAAAGAATCATTGAGGGATAATTAGGCAGTTATAATCAACAGGTAAATCGACCATGGAACTTTTTCTGACAGCTGTAACAGCAGTCTTCGGGGCCGTTATCGGCTCATTTCTTAATGTCGTTATTCTCCGCTTGCCGCAGGACGACGAATCGATCTCCTTTCCCGGTTCGCACTGCCCCAAATGCCAACAGCCCTTGCGTTGGTACGAAAACATCCCCATCGTCAGTTATGTGGCGCTTCGCGGCAAATGTAAAACCTGCCAGCAATCCATTTCCATCCAGTACCCTCTGGTCGAGTTGTTTATGACGGTACTTGCGATACTGCTTTGCTACCGGTTTGCCTTGAGTTTTGATTTTTTCTTTTATTTTGCATTTTGTGCTGCCCTGTTGGTTATCATATTTATCGATATCCAGCATCAAATAATTCCGGATCGCATCAGCCTGCCCGGAATCCTCATCGGTTTTGCCGGATCTTTTTATAATGGGTTGGTCACCTGGCAGCAATCAGCGCTCGGCATACTATTGGGCGGGGGCGTGTTATATGTGGTGGCGTACACCTATTATACGATAACGAAACGGGAGGGCATGGGCGGCGGCGACATTAAACTCCTGGCAATGATTGGTGCCTTCCTCGGGTGGCAGAGTCTGCTGTATGTCGTTTTTTCGAGTTCATTGGTGGGAAGCGTAGTCGGCGTTGCGGCAATGGTCAAACAGGGAAAAGGTGGACAGACCAGAATTCCCTACGGTCCTTTTCTGGCGCTAGGTGCTATCTCCTACTTGCTCTTTTCTCAACAGCTCATCCATCTGTGGCACCTTTACCTGCAGATCAGCTGACTTGAGAGTAGACAAAAAAAAACCCTCGATCACTCGAGGGTTTTTTTAAAAGCAGTCAACTAATCACGCTTCTATTTCGTGTTCCACTCCGATGGCGATCTTGTACAGGACGGTCAGGATGAAAAACCCCGTGGCCCAGATACCAATGGTGATGAATAATTCGTTGAACGTGGGATAATACTCAACGATTTCTTCCGTTGGCGTGGGGACAAATCCACCAAGAACAAAACCGATGCCCTTATCCAACCAGAAGGCAAAGAAAATAGAGGCGCAACCGATACCGAGCCAGAGATCACTTTGCTTTCGCGTATAGGGATGGACAAGCAGGGCAATACCGACACAGAAAAGAGCGATAAAGGTCCACATGAAGGGTACCAGATTGTTATATATGTGACCGTGATGCTCAAGTCCAAAAAAGAGATACTTTAAGGTATCCATATGTCCGGGTATATTGGAGTAGAAACCGACAAAAAACTCCAAACCAACAAAAAACATGTTAGCGAGAGCGGCATAGATGATGATAGTCACCATTTTATTGATGGCTTCCTTGCCGGCATCGAAATGAACTACCCGCTTAAGTATCAGTGCCAGGACCACGATCAGCGAAGGACCGGCAGCAAAGGCAGAAGCGAGAAAGCGAGGAGCAATGATGGCAGACAACCAGAAGTGCCGCCCCGGCAAACCGCAGTAGAGCATAGCGGTGACCGTATGAATGGAAAAAGCGAAGGGTATGGAAAGATAGACAAAAAAGTAAATCCATTGCGGCGGATGGACGCCCTTTCGTTCCGCCGTCAGGATAACCCACCCACAAAGGGCGTTCAGGATCAAATAGCCCCATAGAACGCACATGTCCCAAAAAAGCATGGAACCGGGAGTCGGATACAACATGACATTCAGGCCGCGCAAAGGTTGTCCTAAATCAGCCATAATGAACATCAGGCACATAAGCAGCGCCGAGATCGCCAAAAATTCGCCAAGAATGGTGATCCGCCCGAATGCCTTGTAATCATGAATGTAGTAAGGCAGCACAAGCATCACCCCTCCGGCCGCAACCCCGACCAGGAAGGTAAATTGTGAGATATAAAGCCCCCAGGAGACATCACGGCTCATCCCGGTAAGCCCTAACCCATAAAAATACTGCCGGAGATAACAGACAACGGCTGTCGCGATAAAAAAGCCAAGAAAGGCCAGCCACATCCAGTAATAATTATTTCCTTTTAATGCTTTTTCAAACATGACGGCCTCATACAATATAAAAGACTGAAGGAAGGGTACCGAGAGCAGGATTACGCTGAATGGTATGATGTTCTTTTAACAACTTTCTGATCTCAGATTCAGGATCATTGAGATTGCCGAAAACCATCGCCTTGCTATCGCCACAGGCCTCGACACAAGCGGGTTGTTGGCCGAGCCCGATACGTTCAGCACAGAAACTGCATTTCTCAACGACGCCCCGCATTCTCCGGGGAAAATCTTTATTGAGATTCTTGACAAAAGGTGCAGGCTCCCGCCAGTTAAAGCTTCGGCTTCCGTAAGGGCAGGCCGCCATACAGAAACGGCAACCAATGCAACGATGAAAATCCATCATGACCACGCCATCTTTGTTTCTGAAAGTCGCCTTGGTGGGGCAGGCTCGCACACAAGGTGGTTTGTCGCAGTGGTTACAAAGCAGGGGCAACTGGTGGCTTTCCGTCGCTTCATCCAAGTACAGGTTCGGAGAATCAGGAAACGCGTTTTCGAAATTGGTCATCCATATCCACTTAATTTCATCTTTTTTGTCAGGAAATTGAGGGACGTTATGGACGGAATGACAGGCCGTTACCACCCTGCCACCAAGACTCGGATCCTGCTGGAATTTTTTTATATCAATAACCATACCGTAGCGCTTGGTGCTCGGATCTGGTCGTCCTTCATGCCCGGTGGAGAGTTCCCCCTGATTCGAACCATGATCTGCTGCTGCCGCGGCACGGACACTGGTTGAACCTGTAACCAACCGATCAATGACCGCTGTTCCGCCAAGGCCAGCCAGTGTTGATATCCCGGCTACCTTGAGGAAATTTCTTCTTTTGTTATCCATGTCTCTCTCCTCTTCGCCGTTCACTCAGCCGGAGCTATGTGGCAATCCCAGCAATAGGGTTTGACCGATGCATAGGTGTGGCAGGTGTCACAGAATTGTTTTTTGCTCGTGTGGCACTTCATGCAGGTCAACATCAGAGACTTCTGGTATTGTTTCCCCTCAAGCTCGAAAGTACCCCGATCGCCCGTCCGTAGAACCTCATCACGCCAACTATTCAGTAACTTCATATGCTCGGCACGAATCTCCGCCGCCGGCAGAACACAGGTCTTCGCGTCTTTCGGCAAGACAGGTTTTGGTACGGACGCCGCGGTTCCGCGGTTGTACCAGATGGGTATCGTGATAAACAGGACGAAAATAATCAATCCCGGAATTATTTTACCACTATCATACATCGCACTTCCTCCATTCCTGCCGGTAAATTAAACCAAGGTCCTGAGCCCTTCGGTCAGGTCTTGTCGTTGCTCGCCTTCGATCACCAATGCATTACCAACAAGCTCACTCAAACCCGCCACCTGAACTTCAGGCACCCAGTAATTCATGAGGGTGGTCAGGGTAGCCCTATCGATCGCACAAATACAACCAAGCGTGTTGACGCCGTGCTTTTCGTGGACATATTTGACGGCATTTGCCCGAGGCAATCCGGAACGCATCCGAATTTCCATGATCTCATCGGTATTTAAAGCAGTGCCTGATCCGCAGCAGAAGGTTTGCTCCCGGATTGTGTTCTCCGGCATTTCAACCCAATTATCTACGACATTATCAAGAATGAACCGAGGCTCATCCAGGATTCCCATCGCCCTGGCAGTGTTGCAGGAATCATGGAATGTCGCTTTAATATGGGCATTACGACCCTTGTCGAGCAGTATTTTGCCCTCTTTGATAAGATCAGCTGTGAATTCTGAGATATGGACCATTTTTGTGGAACTGGCGTTCTCGAAAAGCGTGCCGGTTATCGGCGAGCGAGGTGCTTCCAGAAAATCGGCAGGGCCATTCATGGTATCCATATATTGATGAAGAACACGCCACATATGTCCGCATTCACCACCCAAAATCCACCTGACCCCAAGCCGCTTGGCCTCGGCATAAATTTTGGCATTGAGTTTCTTCATCATCTCGTTGGAGGTAAACAAGCCGAAATTCCCGCCCTCGGAAGCATAGGTCGACCAGGTGTAGTCGAGGCCAATGGCTTCAAAAAGCAGAAGATACCCCATACAGGTGAAGATACCAGGTTCAGCGAAAACATCTGCTGAAGGGGTGACAAACAAAACCTCCGCACCCTTCCTGTTAAAGGTTGGGTTCACCTTGACCCCGGTCAGGTTTTCAATATCCTCGCAGAGGAACTCAACATTGCCTTTGAAAGCCTGGGGCGTGAGCCCCATGTGGTTTCCTGTCCGATTGGAGTTGGAGACTGGCTCCATCGCCCAGTTGATACCGATACCGACCAGATGCAACAACTCGCGAAGCATCATGGTGATCTCTGCCGTATCTATACCGTAGGGGCAAAAAACCGAACATCGGCGGCATTCCGTACACTGATAAGCATACATGAACCATTCTTTCAGCACACCGACGGTCATCTCCCGACCGCCAGCCAGTTTGCCGAGTATTTTTCCGGCGCGCGTGAAATTCTGGCGATACACGGATCGCAGCAACTCCGCCCGCAGAACAGGCATGTTCTTAGGATCGCCAGTGCCCAGAAAAAAATGGCATTTATCGGCACAGGCTCCGCAGCGAACACAGCAATCCATAAAAATCTTCAGCGAACGAAAACGGTCTAGCCGATCCGCCAAGCCCTGTAAAATGATTTCCTTCCAGTTCTCAGGAAGCTTCCAGTCGTCATCCTCTGGATTCCATTCACGCGCATTGGGAAAACTGACGCCCTGCTGACTATCCAGATAGCGAAGCTTTTCCGGCTTGGTCGGGTAAGCGTAATTTCCAGGCTTGAAAACAGTAGGTACATCCATCCAATCTTTGGTTGGTATGGAGCCTGTCATCAGCGAAGGTCCCTCGGCAACGCTCCGTGCCAACTTATCTACCTTTACTACTGCCATTGCTCTATCCTTATACTCTTGAATTTTCCAGCGTTAGTCATTAGCCTTCGGCGGCAACTCTTTGTCAACGGGAATTCCCTGCTCAACCATATCTTCGCGGAATTCATCTTCATAACTCGCATAGGAATGCGGTTTAATGTCAGGATTCCAGGGATTAATGTGGCGTTTCATTCTCGTGTTGTTGGCCAAATTTCTGGTCGGACTGAGGAAAACACCCCCCAAATGCATGAGCTTGCTAAAAGGAAAATACGCAAGCAGTGTACACACTAAGAACAAATGGACATAAAACAGGGAACTGATGTGGGCCGTAATAGTCGGATGAAAAGTCACTAGCCCCACCGCCAGTTGCTTAATGGCATTTATATCGATATTGGTGCGAATAAAGAAACGCATCAAAATACCAGTGAAGACAATTCCGAAAATAAGAAAAAGCGGAAAATAATCATTGGCCAGGGAGATGTAACGGACTTGCGGGTTCACCAAACGACGACCAAAAAGGAAAAGGAGTCCCAACACGATGGTGACATCGGTCGTGTACATCGTCGGTGCCCCGATCTGGAGGAGCGAGTCGCCCGTCTCCAGAAAGGAGACGGCCCATGGTACTGGATCCAGGAAGAGTCGCATGTGGCGGAGAACCACAACCAGGAAGCTGTAATGAAACAAGATACCAAACAGCCACAACCACTTGCTAGATTCATAGGTAAGTTTTGGGCCGCCATAAACAGTGGCTTTGGTGTTACGCCAGAGAGAACGAAACAGAAAAATCTCCAGGAACATCCGGGCAACGACCTGGGCGGTGTTGACAGGGGCTTCCAGCTTATCCTGTTTGATCCAGGGAAGCGAGTAGCCTTGTCCGCAAGTGGTGGGAATTTTGAATGGCACCGGCGACTTAGCCCAATAAATTACCCGGTAACAAAAACCGCCTAAAAACAGCGCCATAGCCAGATACGGAATGGCGACACCGAAGAGGTATTGCATTCCAGGTATCTGTACCGCCAAAAGCGCAATTAACACCAAGGCAATTACTGCCGCCAAAGGGAAGGCGTACTTCATTGATCACTCCTTCGCATTCAAGTTAAACAATGATTTATAAGAAATACGATAAAAGCCGCATAAACTTCAATAGCTATCGAAGCCTATCGGCCGGTCACACTCAATAAGCATTCAGGTATTATTGCTGGCATCTTTCCTTTCCCGTCTCGCCAAGGCTGAAGGGCAGCCGGCATCTGTCAGGATAGAACTTCCGCTTTTCAATTCCCGTATCCGGTTGCGATACAGTTGCTCCTTGCATTCCACGAAGATATCAAAAGCAGCCAGCGCCATGCGGTCAATTTCACAATCCAGAGTAGCGAGCTCCGGTAATAGAGAAAGAGTTTCCTTGTCGCTAGAAAAAACTTGTTTCACAACCCACTTCAGTTCGAGGAAAGGGGCCAATGCCTGAGATGGTGTAAAATCCTGTACGGCACGAATTCGAACTACCTGATCCAGTGGCTTGAGGTAGGCCTGCTGTTCTGCTTTGTTCAGGAGTAGATCCAGAAGCACAGCGAAACCATTGGCAATGTTGACACCGACCGGATTGGCAAAAGGGTCTTTTGATTTTTTAAAAAATTCCGGAGAAGTGTAACTATTAAGGGTTCTTTCTACCCATAAAGCAAGAATCCCTTTTTTCTTCTTTGCTAACGCTTCGCTCAGTTCCAAAAAAATATTCCCTGATAATCGATGAAGTTAATTCCTAAATTCAGAACATAAAACCGTTGTTTTTTGCCTGAAAATGAATGACGATTCATGCCAAGCGTGCTCTAGCATGATTGGAAATTTGTTTCAAGATAAAAGTTCATGGTGATAATCCAACGGAAGTATCCGCCTTGATGGTATCCTTCATCAAATACAGGCCGACTTGGACAAAAGGATCCGTACCAAGAGTTTCGTCCCATTTTTTCCCCTTCCGCGGCTTTGCTTCTTCATCTGTCTCATCCTGGAGTATCCCGGCGGCCAGTGCCTCCTTGCGTGTTGCCTCGAGATCTTGTCGATACTGCCACATTCCATCGAGAAAGACCGCGATTCTGGTCTGCTCGCTCCGCGCTTTTGCCTTCGCCGTTTCTTCCGTTATTTTTTTGAATAAAGCATTTTCCCCTGCCCACTGTTTTCCTTCCTGCTGCGCCTTATCGGCATTAAAACGGACGCCACGCCACTGGGCATGGTCAACATTGCGAACCTGATCCCAGGGAAGGGAATAATCCATAAATTTTTCCCCACTTTCCAAATAATCAAACATTGATGGAACAACCAGATCGGGCTCAACGCCTTTATACTGGGTCGAACCTCCATTAATCCGGTAAAATTTCTGTATCGTCAGTTTGAGAGCGCCGAGGTCATCGTATTTCTGTAACTCCAACAAAGGAAGATTTTTGTTCATATCCATCATAGCCTGCACGGTTCCCTTTCCATGAGTGTGTTCGCCACCGATAACAAAGGCCCTCTTGTAATCCTGTAAAGCAGCCGCAAGGATTTCCGAGGCGGATGCACTGAACTGGTTCACCAGAATAATAACTGGGCCGTCATAGGCGACATCGGGATCGTCATCTTCCAGGACCCGAATAGTTCCCTGCGCGTCTTTTACCTGCACCACCGGCCCACCGGGAAGAAACAAACCTGAAATTTTGACCGCATCGGTCAAGGCACCGCCGCCATTGTTACGAAGATCAAGAATGAGACCGCTGATCTTCTGTTTTTTCAATTTGACCAGCTCCGCCATAGTGTCATCAGTGACATTTCTACTGTCTTTACCATCGTTTTGTGCAGCAAAATCCCGGTAAAAACTCGGGATACGCAAATACCCGATATTGGTGTTCTTACCGCTTTTGAGAACGGTTGATTTCACATAGGTTTCATCAATTTGCACCACATCCCGGATGATCGGGATAATGCGCTTGGAACCATCGGGTCTCTGCACCGTCAAGCGAACCTCCGACCCTTTGGGCCCCCGGATATACCCAACAGCCTCGCGAATTCGCATCTCAGAGATATCGGTGGGGTCACCTTTTTTCTCAGCAACCGCCAGAATAGTATCTTCTGCCTGTAACTGTCCCTGTTTCTCCGCCGCACTGCCTGGGATGATTCTGATAACCTTGATCAACCCCTCATCCTCCCGAAGCAGGGCGCCAATCCCTTCAAGAGATCCACTCATCTGAATATCAAAATCCTCTTTCGAGGAGGGGGCCATGTAATCGCTATGCGGATCAAAGGCTCGGGTCACGGCATCAAAATAGCGGTCATAATGATCCTGCCGGGATTGCTGGAGCAATCGATTAAGGGCGCGATGGGTGCTCAACCGGACCTTCTTGATCGCCTCTTGCAACTCGAGCGCGTGCTGCTCCATCGAGATATTTTGGATAACTTCGGGTTGCTGTTTGCGCTTGGCCTCAAGGGCGTCGAAATAGGCATCTAGGATTTGCATTTTTAAAGAAAGACGCCACCTTTCCTGCAGCTTTTCCATATTCTCCGCAAAATCGAGCTTTTTGGCATCAATCTCGAGATATTCCTTGCTCTGAAAATTAAATCCCTGGTCAAGAATGGGGTCAACGAGTTTGTCCACCTGACGAATACGATCATTGAGGACGTCCATTCCCGCGTCGGGAAGGACAACGCTGCCCCTTGTCAATTCATCATTAATGTGGGTTGCAAAGGCATTGAGCTGCTTCACATCCCCTTGCAGGAGAAAACGCTTTCTCGGATCAAGTTGCCGGAGATATAGGTCGAAGGCCTTGCGCGAAAAAGTGTCATCCAGAGGTTGATGGCTGAAATGCTGGGCAGGGAGTTGACGACTAAGGATGAGGGCGATCAGGCGATTGCGGTCTTCATTGAACGCCTCGGGGGCAACTTTCTTTGCTAGGCAATCGGTTGTTAAAACGAACAAAAGCAACACACTGGTCGCAAAGGCGAGTAATGGGTGCCTGGAATACATCGAGGAATTATGTGTCATAGTAGCGATCGGATTTGAGTTTCCACAATAGGCAAGGTTTGCATTCATTGGGCAACCAGGGACTAGAAAGACAGCTCGTTAATAGGGACTGACGATCTTATCGGCACTGGTCATTGCATTCATGATATCGTACATATTGGAAATCTGCCCCACCTTGATGGCGGATTTCAATTTAAAAAAGTCAAGACAGGTGCCGCAGGCGAGGATTTCAACCCCTTGTGCCTGCAACTGCTTTAAAGCTTCAAGGGCGCCGGATTCGGTCGTTACCTGTTTGACCCCGCTGTTATAAAAAATAATTTTTTCGGGCAATGGCTGAATTTCTTTGATCGTTTGAATATATGTCTGCAAGAGAGCCCAGCCCAATTCATCGTCCCCGCGCCCCATCGAATCAGAGGAGATAACATACACCATGCTCGGTTTTTTGGAGATTTCACAAATAATTTCCTGTTGATCCACTATGGTCGCGGATTGACTGGCATCTGCGGTAATAGAAATTTTGAAATGCGCCTGATGCAGTGCAATGACCTCTACCTGGTGCCCCAGATTCCGGGCGAAACGAATGACATTATCGCGCGACGCCTCATTATCGACAAGGACTGCGACAAAGGTTCCCCCTTGTTCGAGGGCTTCTTTTGTCCGTAGGACCGGTTGAGGACAAGGGAGGCCGAGACAGTCGAGAGTTACCTGTGCCATATTGTGCTCCTTTTTCAGGATGCCCGGTTCGCAGAGCCAAGTATTGAAAGGTTATAAGATAATTTCCTGGCCTTCACGGGCAAAAAAAATCTGCATGGGTTCTTCGCCGTTGGGTGCGCAGTAGGTTTGGGTCATTGCATCGAGTTGATCGTCGTTACGTTCCGGGTCGTGATGAAAAAGTGCCAGCCTTTTCACTCTCGCCCTTCCGGCCGCAGCAATTGCCTCCTCAATGGGACTGTGCCCCCACCCGATCTTGCCATTTTGATATTCGTGTCGGGTGTACTGGGCATCATGAACCAGGAGATCAGCTCCGGTAAAAAAATGCTCCAAGACTTGATTCTGCTCGCAAGCGACCCTTTCCCCTTCCTGGGCTATAAGTTCATCGTAGGTGGGGTCGTTCGGGTCCGTTACGAAAAGATTGCGAAAAGGCTCAGTGTCATAGGCTGTACAGAAGACCGCGCCCCGGAAAGTGAAGCGATATCCCAAGGCGGTGATCGGGTGATTGACGATTGTTGTCGACAGGATAATGCCATCGCCCAAGTCGATCTCCGGGTCTTCCTTTAGGCGACAATATTCGATCCTGCCGGCCAATTCCCCCATGTTAACCGGAAAATAGCGATATTTCATCTGCCCGCCGACCACTGCTTCCAAGGGTTCATCTTCATAGGTGACCGGCCCAAAAACCTTAATCCTTGTGCCTGGAATATACATGGGCACAAAAAAAGGAAACCCCATGATGTGGTCCCAGTGGGTATGGGAAAGATAAATTTCGGTAACAATGGGTCCTTTGGGTAAATCATTTACCAACATGAAATTGGCCAGATCGCGGATGCCAGACCCGGCGTCAATAATAATATGTCGATTCACCTCGGGAAAACGCAGCTCAATGCAGGCCGTATTGCCCCCGTATTTCATAGTTTTCGGCCCCGGGCAGGGGATGGAACCGCGCACACCCCAGAATTTCACCTTTATCATCCTGCTCTCCCCTTGCCTTCAGCTGCTATACGATTAAATTTGCAAAAAAATTTCAGCCTTCTTGATTTCAGCGTCGACCGCTTCAGCCAAATTGGCGACAGCGCACCACTCCAAACCACACATTTCAAGGAGTGGCGCTAGTTGCTCTTCATCGGGGAAACGGTTGCCCGCATAGCCAATATCAAACAGGCACATATAAAAATCAGCAAGGGCCACAGTGGCAACCAGTGCCTGGTGTTCGGGAATGACAAGCAGAGGAGAGTGGTGATGGCAAATGGCATCGGTGATAATGGCGTTCAATTTCCATTTGGAGGCTATCATCTGCCCAACCTCCTCATGGTCGATTCCCATAACACGCTGTTCGAGATGGATAAGCGGTTCCCGGGTTGTCCTTGCATGAATGAGGACCTCGGCATACTCATCGCCAAAAGGTATCTTCCCAAGATCATGGAGCAATCCGGCAACAAAATATTCCTCCCTTTCTGCCAAGGGCAGACCACGCTCAACGGCCAGCAGTTTGGCCATAACCCCGACACCGATAGAATGCGCCCAGAACTCCTTAATGGGAAGGGCTTTGGATTTCTTTACCTGGCCGACACTCCTGATGATTGCCGTCGACAAGGCAAGATTCTTCACCGTATTCAGTCCCAGCATGATAATGGCCCTGGTCAGAGAGGTCACCTTGTTTACAAGGGAATAATACGCGGAGTTAATTAACTTCAGAACTTGACCGGTTAACACCGGATCGAGAGAGATAACTTTGTTGAGGTCGTTGGGCGCGGTGTTGGGCCTGCTGCAAATCTCCAGGACCTTGCTGACCGTGGTAGAAAGGCTCGGCATTTTATCAACAAAAACACGGATTTTTTCCAGTTTTGTTTTTCGTTCACTCATGAAAATTTTTACAGAGATCAGGTATAGTGTATTGCGCGGTACCCACCCATGTACGGTAAGGCCATACCCTAAATGAAGAAATGATACCGGTCAAGCAAGGAATTTTTGGGAGCAAAACGGTTAACAACCGTATTTGTTCAGAAAATCAAGAATAACCTCTTCCATAAGCTGCAATTGCCTGATCGTCGATGGTCTCGATTTTGAATCCACCAATCGTGAGTCCTTGGAAG
>Ga0364909_10276_pt1 | contig 14945 bp, 12 predicted proteins | sample SorcelJu500001C3_3_FD_206966 | JGI IMG/M metagenome (GOLD analysis project Ga0364909, IMG submission 206966) | Enriched cells from Trout Bog Lake Hypolimnion, Wisconsin, USA - BchlTB.June25.5000.01.C3 | ecosystem: Environmental > Aquatic > Freshwater > Lake > Hypolimnion/Profundal zone | place... | reverse complement strand
CCACGTGGGGGTGTTTCCACGATTACGGGAAGCTCCAGATCTACGTCGAGGTCTTCCCCACCCACGTGGGGGTGTTTCTCTACCAGACAAGAGACATGGAGCGCGCGATCCGTCTTCCCCACCCACGTGGGGGTGTTTCTAATCATGCAGATTAATGTTCCATCTTCCTCTAGTCTTCCCCACCCACGTGGGGGTGTTTCTCTGTACCCTGTGATTTTAAGTACCGGGGCTAAGTCTTCCCCACCGGCGTGGGGGTGTTTCCAGAGCCACAGAGTTACAGATCTACAGAGTTACGTCTTCCCCACGTGCGTGGGGGTGTTTCCATGAATTAACCCATGGCTAAACTCTCGGCAGAGTCTTCCCCACCTGCGTGGGGGTGTTTCTCCAATGGCAATGCGCCGCTCGATGAATGGTTTGTCTTCCCCACCTGCGTGGGGGTGTTTCTGTCGCCATCGGCTACGTCTTGGTGTAACTATGGTCTTCCCCACCTGGGGGTGTTTCTTGAGTTTGCCGGGAATGCCGGACAACTCTGGGGTCTTCCCTACCTGCGTGGGGGTGTTTCTAGCAGCAATTACCTCAAGCGTCCGATTCAGACGGTCTTCCCCACACGCGTGGGGTGTTTCTAACCAGGCAGAACTGGCAAGCATGTTTGTAAGGTCTTCCCCACCTGTCGTAGGGTGTTTCCGAGACGAGAGCTCCAATATTTGCCCTGGTGTAGTCTTTCCCACTTGCGTGGGGGTGTTTCTAGCAGATATGGCGGAAGTCCGAACTTCCAGATGTCTTCCCCACGCCCGTGGGGGTGTTTCCGGATTCTGCAAAGTTGAGATCAGTCGGGGAAGTGTCTTCCCCACCCGCGTGGGGGTGTTTCTACAAGAAGGCTCAATGTCCTAGTTGTGCTCTCGTCTTTTCGTGAACACTTTAACCTTGTATAAACAGTGGGTTGAATTATCTCGTGAACACAAATCAGTAAATGGTGAACACCCGGCATAGAATGCAATAGTGACCGGAAAACGCAACACCTCCAGATGTGAAAATATCGAAGAAACAATAAGTAGCTGGAGCACCAAAAACAAATTCAACAGCAAACGCAACGCAGTGCTGGCACCGATAGAGGTGCAGAGATTGATTATTTATCATTTGCCCAATTGGCAGTCTCCTCCACACGTCACCAGATTAATAAAGGTTACCCCTTCCCCGGGCTGACTCTCAACCCGAATTTTTTCTCCCTCAGTGGGGGGATTCCCTGGCTAACCATAGTCAAAATTTTGACAATATTGATTTTCTCTTTACTCACGAGGTTGACCTGGTTGAGTTTGGTTTACCGTTAACTTGGCGGATGAGGGTTCTGGAACCTTCTGGCAGTTGGAACAGTAGAGGAACTGGAATTCTTGCAAAATATTCTTTCAGGTCCAATTTTTCCACTCCTGCGGGCAATTTTTCATTTTATCGAGTCGTGACCATTTCCAGTCAGTCCCGCCCCCCTCTCTGTAGCAGGCTTGCACTTCCGTGTGACCGGGGAACTCCAACCGGCAAAAGCATCCGCATCCAGGATTGCAAAAGTCAGGAACAGGTAGACGTTGAGGGCTGCGCTCAGTCCCCTGCTCGCACAACAATTGGATGATTTCGGCTTTGTGCTGCCTGATCCGGTTTTTCATCCCCTCGCTGACTGGTTGCAGGGCCTTGTATCGAAGTTGATTGCCATCAGCCCATAAGGTAATCCCATGGACTTCAGCAGACTGCAGGAGGGCGCTGGCTGCGTTCATAGTGCACCCTCCTCTGCGTAGATTGGGGCTGGGGTTGCCATGAATAAGGGCTCACCGGTTCGGTAGTCTATCCGGTCACGCTTCGCCCTATTCGGTAGGTTTGTCCGGCAGTAATCCTGGTTGATCTGTTTTCGCTGGGGCTCCTTGACGAACCGCCAGTCGCTTGTGGGCAGGATCTCCGACAGGCCGCTAATGACATAGTCACGCTCCATTCCCTGGATCGTGTGCATAAAATCGACGGGTTCTTTAGCCTTGGCGATCTTGCAGATGAAGCCGTGAGGTTCGTTTTTATCGAGATTTATAACCAGGCGAGGTTTTTCGTTCACCATCTCGCCGCCCTTGGCGTAGTCGTTACCCTGTTTCTTCTGCATGGCCACCACGGCGACCCCGCCTTGCAGTTTCCGGTGTATATCGGCAAGGAACTTCCCGGCGTTGAAAAAATCCTCGTTAACTTCCAGGTAGTCAATGAATGTCACCCCATCCGGGTCGACTAGTTTGTCAAACGAGTGGGTTCTCTCAATGAATTTGACATAAGGCACCCAAGAGGAGGGTTCTTCACCAAAACCTTTTATCCTGGTAGCCAGTTCTCCTGAGCTCATTTCGGAGTTCAGATAAACTAATGGGGGCAACCCCTTTCTTTCTAATTTATTAGAAAGGGGTAGATCTGTGTGTACGTATGTGGGTGATGATAAAAAATTCCTAACAATGTTTAAAAGGAAGACCGTTTTCCCCGCGTTAGTCGATCCGGAAATAAGGATTATACTTCCTGGCCTTACCTGCACTTTTTTTGAAATATCAAGTGGTAACAGTATGCTATATGGGTCAACGCTCGCGGAAAGCAGGTCCATGCTAGCGGGTTCCTCTTCTGTGATTTCGAAATGACCGCGCCTGCCTTCTATCTTGCTGATTTTTCCAATTTTCTCTTGATACTGCAAAGCGTTACGGATAGATTTCTTCTCCCCAAGAGTTCGCGCGCAAAGCTCTAAATATAGGTCATTTATTGCGAATGGCGCGGGGTCTGAATCGATAAAGGACAAAACATTTTTAGAGATAGACCTATCGTCACCAATAGTTTTTACTGAAATGGCTGAGTGTTGGCTGACCGAAGCTGAACTCGGCTGATTTTGGCTTAACTGTGCTGAATTGGCTGAAAATGCTGAATTGGCTGAATTGGCTGAATTTTTCAATGACTGAGCTGCCGCTTTAAAATCACCGTTAAATTGGTAGTATGTGTAGAAAGCGAACTTATCTATAGGCTTCTGGGTCGGCAAAGGGGTTGACGAACTGAAGCAAAATAGTCCCTGACCATTCAATGTAGCACTAGTGGTGCCATCTGTTTTTCCGGGGCGACTCCAGTGTTGTTGCTTGCCAACAGTTTTGACAAAAGTCCACCCCTCGCACTCAAGAAGCTGGCGCCAGTCGTTATCTCGGTTAAACCTGTCTCCTGGCCTGTCTCCGGTTACAGATTCGATTCCAGCAGGTGGCTGGGGTGCTTGCTGGCCTCCCTCGTCAAATGACCGTGCAAGGGAAAGGAGCACTTCGTGTTCCTCTGGTGAGAGTACCGGCAGATCTGCGAGTGATCCGTGAAGAGTGTAGGATTTTCCCGGAGAAACGACGCTCGGGGCAATTAGGAAATATCCACCTTCACCACGGGTTTCGATGAACACATCTTGCCGGGGCTTTCCAGCCTCATCCTGGTACCGTGCCGACATCGCTAGTTTCATGTTCCCGCCGACAGCACAGGTACAACGATAGAGTATGTGGAAGCCACCTGATGGGGTGGACTGGTGAACCCGTAACTTCACCCTCAGGTCTGCATTGATGCTTTCGAGGGTATCAAGGAAGGGCTGGAAAAGTTCAGACTTGTCAAAATCCAAGGCTTCAAGATTTCCCGACACAGCACCGCCGACGAGGGCGATATTGCAACCATTGACGAAAACTTGATTGGCCTCATTTTTGGTCATGCGCTTACTCTGGAGCGGTTTCCAGGGGACATCCGGCAACTTGGTACCTGTCCGGATTGGAACCACAGACAAGTTGGCCCGGAGACAGTCGACTGCGATTTCAGTGGTCGATGCGTTCATAACAGCACCTCTTTATTCTTCATCGAAATGGCGTCATCCAAGGATATGGCAATACTATGTAGATGGCGATTCGTTGGAATGATCCACCTGCGGAATATTTGGTGGCCATCTCGATTTCGATATAGTAACTGGTTTTCCGCAGCATAATGGAGTCGTGTCTGAATCGATTTCCTTTGCACAACGGCGCATGTGGTCGAACTGATGTCATTTGTCACCTAGTCCTCCCCTGCGTGTAAAAATCCAACAAACTGATGATATGGAGATCATGTTTCGGCAGACCAGGCCTACGAGGCACCTCATCAGTCTTCTTTGGCAGATACGGGAGGATGTCGATTGACCTTCTGACTGGTGTGGGGTATTTATTGATGAAAGGTTTTTGTCGGCCTTTTTCCCCTTTGCCCCGAAACCAGCTCCAACTGGTTCGGGGTTTTTGCTTTTGGCAGTCATGGTCAACTCCTTGCCGCTGCGCGTTCTGCCAACCATCCGTTGACCTCAGACAGTAACCAGCCGCAAGAGTTGCCGCCAAGGCGCAACCGCTTGGGGAATTTGCCTATTTGCTCCATGCGCCAGATGGTGGTGTCGCTCATGCCGGTTATACGTGACACTTCCGGCTTTCTGGCAACTCGGTCGCCTTCTTGGGTGTGGGAGTTTTTCGCCATTTCCATTTCCTCTTTAGTAGGTTTTAATTGCGCCCCATGCTGCAACTTGGTAACATTTCCAATACTAGAATTTCACTGCATGGTAAAGAATAGCATAGAGTAGAATGGAACACAATAGAATTGAACCCGAGGAAAGCTCATGCAAACACTACCTGAATTTTTAAAAATCAAAGAAAATCAGAAAGTTGTTCTTGAAAAAATAATTGAAATTTTTAGGGAACGGGGCGAATGGGGGGAATATGGATTGTTTGCAAAGATCGCCGAAAAAATTGGTTTTTCACCATCTTATATCGGAAAGGCATTCAATGAAAAAACACCGCTTCGAGAAAATTTCGTCGAAAAAATGGCGGAATATTTAGAGGTGTCAGTGGATGTTTTAACGAAGGTTGAAATTCTGAAAAGGGCCCACTCAGAGAGGGCAGAGGCTCAGAAAAGCTATATGAAAATCTGTATGGATGTAATCGCTAGTCTATACAATGTTAGCAAGGATCCCTATTTAATACCTGAAAAAGATAGAGAAGAGGCCATGGAATTATGCAGAAAGCAGCTTGGTTTACCTGCAAATGACCGCAATCTTTTAAAAAAAAAGGATAAACCTTCAAAATAATTAACTCTCTACACTGCTGCCCGCCGCAGCAGTATAATATTGTCAGATATCGGCTCCTCAATGCCCACTATCTGCCGCAACTTCCGCGCCCATTTCTCGAGAGCCTGCCGCTTCTCATTGTCATAGCCATGCCGGTTGTAAACGGCCATAATGCCCTGGAGCTTATGACCAAGAACACGCTCGGAAACAACATCATCTATCCCGATCTCAGCCAGCCGGGTGCGAAGCGTTCGACGTAGGTCGTGTGGGGTAAACGGCTCTTTGAATCCAACTTGCTTCCAATGGCGCAAAATGACATCAGAAAGGGCATGTGTGGTCGTGGGGCTATCTACCTTGACCGCAGAAGCGAAAACAAAACGGCTTTCCCCTGAATACGTCTTAGCCTGTTCGATGATCTCCAATACCATTCCCGTGAGTGGTACACACTGAGCCTCCCTCCCCTTTCTCCGTTCAGGGGGTATATTCCAGTTACCCACTGCGTCGATTTCATCCCAAGCCATACCGCAGACCTCGCCGGGCCTCTGGCCGGTAAGCAATATCATTTTCAGCGCCAGTTTCGAAACCCTGAAAACATCCAACGCCATGTTCTCAAGATCAAGCGTCGCCCATAGCAACTTGATTTCATCGTCGGTCAAAACTCGCCTACGTGGCTGTTCTGTTGGCATTCTCATAGCTGTCAGCGGGGAATGCTCCAGGACACCGCGTTCTGCTGCAAAGTGGAACATCCTAACAATAACCCCTTGGAGCCGGTTGGCCGTAATAGGGGCTCTTGCCCGGACGCCATCCAGCAGCAAAACACCATCCCGTCGAGTGATGCTCGTAACTTTTCGTGATCCCCAAACGGGCATCACGTCTTTCATCATTAGCCGTTTCCTTTCTTTGCCAGACGGAGTGCGTTGCAACTCCATTTCCCAAAACTCTTCAATGAGGTTTTCAATAGTGGGGGCTGCTTTACTGGTGGCCTTGGCCTCCTTTGCCTTTGCTCCAGGGTCAATTCCGCGCTTCACATCCATCACAGCCTTGGAGTGACGCTCCCGCGCCTCTGCCAAGCTTGTGGCTGGATATTGCCCCAAGGTCATGCGACTGGCCTTGCCATCAATCATATACCTGTAGACCCATGATCGGGTTCCGGTCGGCATGACCCGCAGGTATAGACCGTTACCATCCGCTATCTCGAAACGAATTTCTTTTGGGGGTAGCTTCTTGATTTGGATATCACTGAGGGCCATGGCATCTCCTATCGAATCCGGGGTACAAAATGGGGTACAAATTAACTTTCGATTGGCATGAAAAACGGTGAATAGCAATGAATACACAACTAGGCTAGTTTACAATGAAAGTCAATCAGATTTGAAGTGCGATGAAGCGGGGAGATTAAAGTTGAATTGTTTGACTAACTGCCAGAGCACCAGGGTGGCGGCAACCGACACCACCCCCATCCAGCCCAGCGCCACAATTTTATCAGGCCAATCAAACGAAAAAAACCACATTGACAGGGCCCCGGTCATGAAATAGGAAAAGACCATCAGCGAGGAGGCCGAGCCGCTGTCCCGGTCCACCTGTTCCAGAATCAGGTTGTTGCCTGCCGGTCGGCAGAAGGAGAAAGAAAAAGTCAGCAAAAACATCGGCACGGTCAGCCGCCACGGTTGAGGAATCCAGGGACAGAGCAACAGCAGAGAGAAAGCAAGCATGCCGGTAAAGGCAAAGGGCATGAGTTGCGTGGTCGTGTAGTGGCGAGCCAACCGCGAGAAGGTGAGCGGCGCCAGGACAAAGGCCAGGGAATTAAACCCGAAAAAGTAGCCGAACTGACGCTCATCAAAGCCGAAACGACTGATATAGATATCCGAGGAACCCCCGATAAAGGCGAAAATCGGCACACAGGTGAAAGTAAAGGTCAGCAGGAGCGAGATATAACGACGATTGTGGAATAGCCGGAGATAGCTGGCAGCCACCTCTCGGAATCTGGGCTGGGTTTCCTGCCGCAGGGATTCGGTCATCAAAAAGACGCCCACCAGGGCAATGGACCCCAGCAGGGCCTGAAGCACGAAGATCCAGCGCCAGGAGAGCAGTTTGATGATCCAGCCGCCGAGAATCGGGGCGATCATCGGCGCGGTGGCCACAATCACCCCGATCTGGATGAACACCTTTTGCCGCTGCGGACCGGCAAACCGATCCTTGCAGATGGCAAAGACAATCGCCGAGGCTGCTGCTGCGCCCGCCCCCTGGAGGATCCGTCCAAGAATCATCATGCCGGCGCTCCGCGAAACGGCACAGACAAAACAGGAGAGGATAAAGAAACCGACCCCCACCAGCAGGGGCGGACGACGCCCGTAACGGTCGGAAAGAGGACCATAGACGAGGAGAAAACCGCAGTAGGTCATGAAAAAAGCGACCAGGGTCATGTTGATCGCTACCAGCGGCGCCTGCCATTCCCGTTGCAAAAGGGGCAGGGCCGGCAGATACATGTCAGTGGCCAGCGGTGGAAAGGCAGACAGTAAGGCGAGCAGGAGGATGATCGGCGGGAAACGGCTCCTGATCTCTTGGGCGAGACTCGGCCGAGGCACCCTCCGCTCTCGAGAATTTGTTCGATCAAGGGGATGGATGGGCATGAACTCAGAACCTATCCTTTGACCGGCAGGCTGATCCGGAAGATGCTGCCCTCGTCCGGACGACTGGTCACCGTAATGGTGCCCTGATGTTTCTCGACGATATTCTTGGCAATGGTCAACCCGAGTCCAGTGCCCCGATTCTTATCGGTGTAGAAAGGGGTGAAAATCTGCTCGATCTTTTCCGGAGGAATACCAATGCCAGTATCGGATACCTCGAGCACCACTGATGCCCGATCCGGCTCCATCCGGGTTTGCAGCACAATATCACCGCCATAAGGCATGGCCTGGGTCGCATTAAAGACGATGTTAAAGACAACCTGATATATCTGCTCACTATCCATAATGATTTCGGGAAGGTCACCGTCGAGCTCAGTCCTCACCACCACTGCTTTCTGCCTGAATTCGGGTTCCATGAAACGCAGGAGCCGCTCAATAACGGCATTGAGCGAGCTGGGGGCCATCCTTGCCTCCCGGGGACGGGCAAAATCGAGAAACTCACGCACAATTCCATCCAGCCGCGAGGTCTCTTCGACAATAATATTGGCAAGATGCTCGTTGCCCGGGGCCACCTTGCTGATTCGGGTGCCAAGGATTTCCGCAGTCGAACGAACAATCCCCAAAGGATTTTTGATCTCGTGGGACACGGCCGCCACCATTTTTCCCAGGGAGGCCAGGCGCTGCGCCTCATTGAGCTGCTCTTCCAGCCGCAACCGTTCCTCGGCCTTTTGGGCCATAATGCGATTCGCCCTGACCACGATGAGACTGAGGATAATGAAAAGAATTGAAAGTATGGAAAGGGAAAGGACGATCACCCGTCCCTGGAGTTGAATGATCGCCCTGAGATCATCGGAGAGATCTTGGACGACCTCGATAACCCCCATGATCTCACCGGTATGTTCTCCCAGTCGGTTTTCCTGGCGGAAAGGGACGTAGGTCTTCAGGGTACAGAAAACCTCCTCCGATCCGGGGAGAAGGCTAAAAAGCGAACCTCCGGTGATCAGGACTGAATTATTCTCCCCCTTGAGGGCCTTTTGATATTCCAACCCCCCCATGTCGCGTTTCCCCATTAGTGCGGAGGTGGTCGAATAGGCGATCCTGTTCTGAAGAGGTTCGAAGATGGTCACCGAATCAATCCGCATGCCACGGGTGATGTTGCGGACAATCTGATCAAGCCGCTCATACTGTTCCTTGTCCGACAGCGCAATGCGGCCATAGCGGACGACAGTCGGGAGCACAAACTGTAAAAAAACCTGGCGATCAAGATTATCGGCAAAAAGACTGGAATAGGCTTCGCTGCGTTTGAGGAGCACGGTCTTGGCATTGTCGGCAATCATCCACGACAGGATAAAGGAGGCAATAAGAATAAGCAGAAGCGAGGTGAAGGCAAAATACTTAACCAGTTCAAAAGGCAGGAGTACGTTGCTGCGGATACCGGATTGCACCTTACCAAAAATCCGTGATAAATCAGGTCTGGGAAGTTTCAAGACAGACTCCGCAACGACGGCAGACAGCCGGGTCACAGGGCCGGGTCGTGGTACCGCGCATCGCCTTTTCGAATTCTTCCCAGAGGTATCCGGAGCGAATACCATGATCTACCACCTCCCAGCACATGCGTTCACTTTGATGTCGTGGCCGAATCGCATACTGCCACGGATTGATCCGGTGTCGCAGCAAGGCCTGTTTAAAAGAAAATCTTCCGGTGCCGATGTCGAGCAGTGCCGGGCCGATCCGCCGATCCGCCCTTGCGAAGACCGCCTGCTGCAACGCCTGCTCGGGATGATCGAACTTCAGGCGCAGGTTCGCCTTGGTAGCCAAACTCTTGCGAAGGTACCTGATTTTTTCCTTGAGCGCCACAAGCGCCTGCATGGTGCCCTGTTCCTCGGCCAAGACAGGCGTAAGACCGCCAAAAGAGCAATACTGAAACGGCGTCCAGGGCTTGGGGACAAAACAATTGATCGACAGGGTCAATGCCGAAACCCTGCCTCTGGCCCTGCCCACGGGAAGAATCTGTTTCTGCAACCGATCGACCAGCCCGATCAATTCGTCCAGATCCTCTTGGGTTTCGGTGGGCAGGCCGATCATCACATACAGTTTGAGGTGAAATATCCCGGCTTCGACCAGCCGCACCGCTGCCGAGACGAGATCGTCCGCAGTCAACCCTTTATTGATCAGGCGGCGCAACCGTTCCGAGCAGCCGTCAGCGGCAATAGCTCCACTTTTCAGCTGCGATGCGGCGAGCAGTGACAAGGTTTGTGCAGTGATGCGATCAGCCCGCAACGAAGAAAAAGAGAGCGCGCACTGGTTTTCCTGAAGATAGCCGGCAATTTCATCGATGATTTCACTCCTGGCCATTTCCATTCCCAGCAACCCGATACGGTCAGCGTGGTTCGGACGGTCTTCAAGGCCCTTGAGAATAGCATCGCCACTCCAGAGGCGAGGGGGACGGTAGATAAACCCGGCGGCGCAGAAGCGACAGCCCCGGCTGCAGCCACGCCCCAGCTCGACCATGTACATCCCCAATTCAGCCTCGGGCGAGAGCAGGGTCGAGTGAGCCGCCCGTTCCATGACCGGGGCAATGACCTTGGTGACCCTTGCGGGCAGACCGGCGGCGGCATCAATCCGCGCAACCGCACCGCTGGCGGCATACGAAAAGGAATAAAACGCTGGGGCATAGCACCCGGGCAGCGAACCGGCGATCTGCTGCAGGAGCTGATCACGGGAGTTTTGAGCAAACCCGCTCAGCGCCTCGATCAAGGGGACCAGCAACCCCTCCGCCTCTCCGATCACCATAAGATCGGCAAACACCGCCAAAGGTTCGGGATTCATAAAAACCCCGACCCCTCCGAGGACCACCAAAGGATTTCCGGGATGCACAGCCTGCTGGCGGCGGGCGGCAAACGGTTCAATACCCCCCACCGCCAGCATGGCGGCAAGACGGGGATAATCGTGCTCAAAACTGACGGAGCCGAGAACCAAGGGGAAATCGGTCAGAGGACGGGAGGATTCCAGCGAACGCAACGGTTGCTGCTGATCAGGGTAGACAAACCGCTCGCAGACAACCATATCCTGCTGGTTGAGCAGGGTATAAACGAGTTGAAAACCAAGATTGGAAACAGCGACAGGATAGGTATTCGGGTAGACTAGCGCCACCGGGAGCCTGTCCTTCCATTTTTTACGGACAGTACCGGTTTCAGTGACTAGAAAAGAGGACAAAAATGCAAACCAAACAATGAGAAAATCGGAATAACATGCTCCTTGGACAACTATTCAAGGGTGCAACCCACACTCACCCTTTAGAATCTATTCAACAAAAACCTGCCCATGACTTCAACCACGGTATCATGGGGCCTCCGGGGAATATCAGCTGATACTCCCCGGTGGCCAGCCTTTCCCGCCCGCCTCTCCTCAAAGGGCCAGTCAACGCCCCCCTGCTCTAATTCGCTTTTTTCCGGAGATAGGCTGGTTCATCAAACTCGTTGAGTTCGTGGTCATCGAAAATCGGCCGGGGCATACGCGGCAACCCCTTGGGCAACATATTTGGCTTGGCAACGCTGACCGGGGCGCTTTCCGGAACGCTTGCCTCTTCATCGAGCAGTCTGGGGAGCCGCGAACGCGTGGTCACCGGAGGCTTCGGCATATGCCGATTGCGGACAACCTCGAGTTGCGACATCTCCGGTTCTTCAATGCTGGAAATACCGGTGGCAATGACCGTCACCCGCAGTTCATCACCCAGCGATTCATCAAACAGGGCACCGACAATCACATTGGCATCCTCATGCGCCTTGGCCTGAATGAGAGCGGCGGCCTCCATAAACTCATTCATGGTCAGGGTATCCTTGGCAGCGGAAATGTTGACTAGAATGCCTCGAGCCCCGTCAATGCCGATATCCTCAAGCAATTGATTATCGATAGCTCGCTTGGCTGCCTCGGTGGCGCGGTTTTCGCCGACCGCAGACCCTGAACCCATGATGGCGGGTCCGACTTCCTTCATCACGGTTTTAAGATCGGCAAAGTCAACATTGATATGCCCCGGCAGGTTGATAAGATCGGTGATGCCTTTGACTGCCTGCAACAGGACATTGTCCACCATCTGCATCATATCCACCAGCGTGGAGTTCTTGTTCATCAGGCTGAGCAGCCGGTCATTGGGAACAGTGATGATGGTATCGGCATACTCTTTGAGCTTTTCCCAGCCCGCCTCGGCATTACGCATCCGTTTCTTCGCTTCGAAGTAAAACGGCTTGGTGACAACGGCAACCGTCAACGCTCCGGACTCTTTGCTCAACTTGGCGATCACGGGAGCCGCACCGGTTCCCGTACCACCGCCCAAACCGGCGGTGACAAAAACCATATCCGCCCCCTTCAACACGCTCTGCAGATCGTCATAGCTCTCCTGAGCGGCTTCCCTCCCCATTTCAGGGTCGGCGCCCGCCCCCATACCCTTGGTGATTCCAGGCCCCAATTGCAGGCGGATATCGGCACGCGATTTTTCCAGGGCCTGCATATCCGTATTGGCAGCAATAAATTGCACGCCTGTCAATCGGCTTTCAACCATGGTGTTGATGGCGTTACCACCTCCACCACCGACACCGATCACCTTGATAACAGCTACAGATTCTTCTTCGGCCATCCTGAACGGCATGTTTCTCTCCCAAGAAAAAATTCCCTGATTAATTTCCTTTATATATACCACCAAGTCAGGTGGTACTAAAGAGAAATTCAGTAGACTTAAACGATATTTTTAACCCAGTTCTTCAGTTTGCTGACCACACCGCCGCTTTCCCTCGACACATGACTTTTCGCTTTGCTGCCATACAGCACCAATCCAACTCCGGTGGTGCACCGCGGGGATCGAATATCCTCGATTCGTCCTTCAACGCCCTGCGGATAACCGATCCGCACCGGGAGATCGAAAACCTGCTCCGCCATCTCAACTATATTGGTCAAGAGCGAGGTGCCGCCGGTAATAACGATACCGGCATTGATCCGGTTCCGGTAGCCGGAGGTGCTGATGTTCTTGTTGACCATTTGCAGGATTTCTTCCATTCGGGCCTCGAGAATTTCCACCATGATCCGCTGCGAGACCTTCCGTGGCTTGCGGTCACCGACCGTGGGCACCTCGATGATGTGATTTTCCTTGATCATCGAGGAGAGTGCGCCGCCGTACAGATATTTCAATTCTTCAGCCTCCTGCAGGGGAGTACGCAACCCGACCGAAAGATCGCTGGTGAGATTGTTCCCGCCCAAGGCCAACTCCCAGGTATGCTTGATGGTACCGTTACAGAAAATGGCCAGATCCGTGGTCCCGCCGCCAATATCGATCAGTGCCACCCCCAGCTCCATCTCATCCTTGCCGAGTACCGTCAACGACGAGGCGACCGACTCGAGAACAATCTCGGCCGCGGCCAGCCCGGCACGGTTACAGCTGGTCACCACATTATGCAGGGCAGTGACGTCAGCGGTGACGATATGCACATTGGTCACCAGACGGACCCCGGTCATACCCAGAGGGTTCTGGATACCGGTATGGTCGTCCACCATGTACTCCTGGGGCAGGACATGAATGATCTGCTGGTTATCGGAGATCTTCACGGTCTGCGCCGCCTGGATGACGGCCTCAATATCCTTTTCCTTGATCTCCTGGTTATTGATGGCAATGATCCCAGGGGAGTTGAAACCCTTGATGTGGTTGCCGGCAATTCCCACGTAAACGGATTCTATATCGCAACCGGCCATGTCCGAAGCAGCCTCAACCGCTTGCCGGATCGATTTGACCGTCGACTCGATGTTGACCACCACCCCTTTTTTCATCCCTGAAGAGGCCGCAGTGCCAACACCGATAATCTCCACCCGGTCATCGAAGACCTCGCCGATCATCGCACAAACCTTGGTGGTGCCTATATCAAGGGCGGCGACTAGCTCTCCCGGATCCCGCGATTCCTGTTCTTCCATATCCTTACCCGTCAATTTTCGCTCCGGTAACCAAGATCTTGTCATCTGAATAATCCATCCGAATTTCCTTAACCGCATCAACCTGCTTCTTGGCATAGAGTTGCTCAAGAACCTTGACCAGCCGGAAATATTTTGTCTGCAGTCGATCTTTCCCGAAGTAGACGGGGAAAGGCCGGTCGATCAGGTAGACGATAAGTCCCTGCTGCTGATCAATATGCACCTCTGAGACCGACTGAATCGGCAGGATGGCATTGCCCTTGGCAGCCAGGAGCAGCACACTGCAAGCCGCATCCGCCAGACCGCCTTTGACAAAAACATTTGCGCCAATGTCCTTCGGCAGCAGCGCTCCGGTTATCACCGGATAATCGAGTTCCTGCCCTTGGCCGACCTCCGCAAAAACATGTCCTTCCCTGTCAACATAGCGTAGACGTTTGGTCTTGGCCTTGGGGTCCTCGATATTGACCAAAGCAAATGGCTGATACTCGCGGACAGTAATCTCAAGGGCGGAAGGCCATTGGATGTTTATCTTCACCTGTTCCACCCAGGGATGCGCAGCAATTCGCGCTTCCGCTGCCTTGGTATTGAATTGTAGAAGACTCTCTCCCCGTTGCAGACCAGCAAGCTCAAAAATCTGGCGCTCGGTGGTAGTGTGGGTTCCAGAAATCCGTAAATCCGTCAACCGGAAGATATCAGACCGAATCAACAGTTGGGATGACAGCCAGAACGCAACCAACAGGGCAAAAGCCAGACCAATGAACAGCATCGTGGTTTTCGAGAACCGCTTCAGCTTCCAGACACGCTGGGTCCCGGTTGTGATGGTCGGGGGCCGAAACGGCGGCGTCTGTTTCTTTCGCCGCTGCAAGGTGCTGATCAGCTTGTCAAGGATATTCGGCCGCCCCCCCTTCTTCTGCGAGCGAGACGGCACCTGTTTGGGGCTATAAATCGCCATCATCCCTCGTTTTTGGCCTCTAAAAAATATGCACCTCAGGCTCCAGAAGAACGCCCGATTGCTGCAGCACTTTCCTGCGAATCTCTTGCATGAGCCCTATAATATCCGCGGGCACCGCACCGCCTGTATTAACAATGAAATTCGCGTGCTGCGGAGACACCATTGCTTTTCCAAAGGTCAACCCTTTGAGCCCGGCCTGTTCAATGAGACGGCCGGCGAAATCTCCCGTCGGATTCTTGAAAACAGACCCGGCCGAACCAAGTCCTGGAGGCTGTTTTTGCCGACGCTGTTCGATAATCTCCCGGCAACGCGTTTTCAATAG
>Ga0364909_10275_pt1 | contig 15061 bp, 9 predicted proteins | sample SorcelJu500001C3_3_FD_206966 | JGI IMG/M metagenome (GOLD analysis project Ga0364909, IMG submission 206966) | Enriched cells from Trout Bog Lake Hypolimnion, Wisconsin, USA - BchlTB.June25.5000.01.C3 | ecosystem: Environmental > Aquatic > Freshwater > Lake > Hypolimnion/Profundal zone | place... | reverse complement strand
ACCGGCAAATCCAGAGCGCCTACTTAAATACACTTGAGGAATTGATCACCTTTCAGAACGATCTGGCGAAAAAGGCAGGCAAGGATGCTGCCGATGCTGCCGGTTCTGCAACCACCCTTATAACCACGTTGCTGGCTGTTGCCCTGGCTCTGAGTGTGATTCTCGCCTTCTTCATTGTCCGCTCGATCATCGGGCCGGTACCGTAGACATTAAAAATCAGATCAGCGAGATGCAGACAACCACCACGACTACAGTGGAAGACATTGAAAAGATTTCCGCGGTCATCATCGAGATCAACAATGTAATCAACGGCATTGCCACAGCCGTGGAAGAGCAGTCTGCTGCGTCCAGCGAGATCGCCGACAATATTTCCCAGGCCTCGCAGGGAATCGCCGAGGTCAACGAGAATGTCGCACAAAGCACGGTGGTCATCGCCGATATCACCGCTGAAATTGCCGGGATCAATCAGCAGTCAATTCAAGTGGGAGAGAATAGCGGCCAAGTACAGTTGAGCGCCCCGGGCTTGGCGGATCTGGCCGTGCAGCTTGAAACGCTGGTAAAGAAATTCAAAGTGTAACCACCTGGAAGCACCGGGCGAAGGAGACGTTTCTTCATCCGCCCGGTCGACTGCCCGCGCTCAAGTCCATTAAGGGGTTTGTCATGAAATCTACAACGAAGGAATCCTAGGAAGGTGCGTAACGATAGGTTGCTAGCTTGAATTTTGATCGAGCGGACTCTCCTCTTAAAGAAGAACCCGAATCCTTTCAAGCGTTTTCCAGAATTGTAATTATAAACCACGTACAACGACCGCCACTGTAAAAAAGTTGACTCGACCAAAAAGAAGGGTGAAAATAACGGGGAGCAACTCAAGCAGCTTTATTCCTCGCAACTTGCGAATGCCGCTACCGTTGAGAAGCGTTCCAACCTCGGAATCCTCCATAAAGAAAGAAATCCGGTCATATAGTCGCATTGCCACTTGTTGCTCCTGATACTTGTCAGGTAATGTCACTCCAAGCTTTTTCTTGCTGGCATCATCAGGTATTTTTTGTAGACCCAATGTATTGGAAAGCGAAAAACTCTTCATGCTAAAATTATGCAATCTCATTGGGTTGGTCACTTTTCCGGATCAACGGAACCAAGTCCGAAGCTTGAGCCTTCAAGATAACTTATTCTGATGAACGCCCAAAACACCAAAATTCAAATTAAGGACCTGGATAAAGGGCGCAGTCAATTGATGGCAGGTGCTGTCGTTCTGCTGCTGATCCTTGGTGCGCTGTTTGCCTTGTGGGAAACAAAACAAACGGATCGTGAAATGCGCACCGATCTGCTCCAACGGACACAACTCATAGCGCAAACGATAAATATTGACCGCGTCAAGGAACTTTCTGGTACTGAATCCGATCTAAGTAATCCTTCATACCAACGGGTTAAAAAACAGTTAGCTGCTGTTTGTTCGACCAACCCACAATGTAGGTTTCTCTATCTCATGGGGCGCAAGTCCGATGGCACGATCTTTTTTTTCGTGGATAGTGAACCAGCCGACTCAAAAGACTATTCTCCACCTGGCCAAGTATATACAGAAGTGTCCGATGGTTTCCGTAATGTTTTCGCACGTCATACTGCATCGGTTGCGGGACCAACAACCGATCGCTGGGGGACCTGGGTCACAGGACTTGTACCGATCCATAACCCTCAGACGGTTATGTCCGGCCTCGCAACTCCAGATGATGCCCGGACATTAGTACGCAAAGCCACAGACTATTATCGCGCGAATGGCCGCACTCTCTTCCTAAAAGAAGTCAACAATCCACAGGGCGAATTTCGTAAAGGCGACCTCTACGCATTCGTTTATGACAGCAGCATGACTATGTTGGCCCATCCGGTAAAACCGGAATTGGTCGGCCAAAATCAGCTCAACCAAAAAGACTGGGAAGGCGGTAAGTTCTTCCGAAATGAGATTAAAGAAATAGCTCTATCGAAAGGTACCGGTTGGGTGGATTACGAATATGAAAACCCGGCCAACAAGCAACGAGATCCCAAGACAACTTACTTCGAACGAGTAAATGATCTGATCATCTGCGCAGGAGCATACAAAGGAACTGGGGCCCCCCTCGCCGTATTGGGCATGGACATCAATTCCAGCAAATGGAGTCGTGATCTCGCCACCACCATGTTACCGTCAGTGTTGCTCGTGCTGACACTAGTAGCGATAATGATCATTGGCATGAGGCTGTTTATCCGACGCTCCCAGTCCACTCAAGCGCAGCTACGCTGGATGCAGCATCTCGAAACTGGTCTTGTGATTGTGGTAGGGGGTACTCTGACTCTATTTGCTGCCTGGATGGCCCAAGAACATGAGACGCTCAACCGAAACGAGGCTTTTGAGCAACTGGCGGCAAGCCGAACAGAATTGATTGCCTCAACTCTAAACACCCTCCGCGACAAAGAATTGGAAGGCCTGGCGCACTACTACGCTGGCAGTCAGGATGTAACTCCTGATGAATTTCGAGAATTTGCGACATACCTGACAAAAAATCCTGCAGTCTCTGCGTGGGAATGGATTCCGGTAGTACCAACAGCCGATAAGGAGCGGTTCGAATCGTCCTCAACCTCCGCAGGTCTTAATGGATTCAAAATTTGGCAAAAAGACGCTCAAGGGAAACGAGCGCCTGTAAGTAGCCGAGAGGTGTACTACCCCATATCCCAAGTAGCCCCCATGGAAGGCAACGAACCAGCCCTGGGGTACGACATTGGCTCGGCCCCACAACCCATAGAAGCCCTATCGGAAGCTTCACAGACCGGCCTGGCCACGGCAACCGCCCCCCTCCTTTTGGTACAGGATACGAAGAATAAGAAAGGGATGGTGGTCTACCTGCCTGTGTTTGCCAGCGATGGTTCCAAGCGCCTGCGTGGTTTCGTCGCTGCCGTGTTACGGATGGACGATTTCCTCGGGCATACTGGTCAAGATGAGCCGGTATTCTTGGAGCTATCTCTTCTGCGTAAAGATGCTGCTCCCGAATCGCTTGCCATTTCCTGGGACTCGGAACACCCTCCCGCGACAGGGCCTTATTTGACAAGACCTGTATTGGCCTTCGGAAAAGTTTTTGGCGTGACTGCGCATGCGGGACCTGAGTTCATGAAAAGGCACCCATTGCGAGCGAGATGGTTGACAACCCTGATTGGCTTAGTGATTACCGGAGCGTTCGCTTTCGTCACTAAGGCTACTCTTCTGCGCCATGAAGAGTTGGAAAGACTGGTCGCCAAGCGGACTCTCGAACTGCGGGGGAGCGAAGAAAGATTTAGAGCCCTTCACGATGCATCATTTGGCGGCATTGCAATACATGACCATGGCGTTATTTTTGATTGCAATCAAGGTTTATCAGACCTGACTGGTTACACCAATGAAGAGCTTATAGGTATGGATGGCCTCATGCTCATAGCGCCAGATTGGCGTGATCTGGTGCTGGGTAATATTCAGCGTGACATAAAACAAACCTACGAAGCTGAAGGGCTTCGAAAGGATGGCTCAAAATATCACCTCAGTCTTCGAGGAAATGATATGCCTTACAAAGGGCGTATTGTGAGAGTAACCGAATTTAGAGACATCAACGAGCGTAAGCTGGCAGAAGAAAAGAATGCCAAGCTTGAAGCCAAACTCCAGCAGACCCATAAAATGGAATTGGTTGGCCAACTTGCTGGCGGAGTTGCGCATGATTTCAATAATATGCTCACTGTAATCCTCGGCAATGCGGAACTGGCTATGATGAAAATGGCGAGTGATGCTCCCTGTTTTCATCGCTTAATTGAAATTCGAGACGCAGCTCAACGTTCCGCGGATATTACCCAGCAATTGTTGGCTTTTGCTCGCAAGCAGACTGTCGCGCCCAAGGTGCTCAACCTAAACGACACCCTGGAAGGAATGCTCAATATGTTGCGGCGCCTTATTGGTGAGAATATCGAACTCGTATGGTTACCCGGGCCTAACCTGTGGCCAGTAAACGTCGACCCCTCACAGATCGATCAAATTTTGGCTAACCTCTGTGTCAACGCCAGGAGTGCTATTGAAGGTGTCGGCAAAATAACCGTTGAAACAGCGAACAGCATCTTTGACAAAGAATACTGTATTGCTCACGAAGGCTTTGTGCCCGGAGAGTATGCTCGGATCGCAGTGAGTGACAATGGTTGCGGCATGGACAAACTGACAATGGCCCACATCTTTGAACCGTTTTTCACAACAAAAGGCGTTGGAGAAGGAACCGGCCTCGGTTTGGCTACAGTATATGGTGCCGTTAAACAGAACAACGGTTTCATTGACGTCTATAGCAAGCCGGGCAAAGGGACGACTTTTTCTATCTACCTCCCGCGGCATCGAGGTGAAACCGGGCTGGCAAAAATAGAAGGCGAATTAGAACCTGCCTTGCTTGGCCATGAAACCATTCTGTTAGTGGAAGACGATTTGTCAATCCTGGAAATGGCCACAGCAAGTCTCCAGCATCTTGGGTATACCGTGCTGCCAGTAAGTACCCCCGGAGAAGCGATCCGCATGATTAATGAATTCACAGGCGATATCAACTTAGTCACAACTGATGTCATTATGCCTGAGATGAATGGGCGGGAATTGGTTCAACGACTTCTGACTATTCAGCCGAAGATGAAAATCTTATTTATGTCGGGTTACGCCGCCAATATACTCGGCAGCCAAGGCATGTTTAACGATGGTCCGTTTTTTATCCAAAAACCTTTTTCCCTAAAGAAATTAGCCGTCAAGGTCAGGACTGTGTTGGACAGTGATGAAGAAGAAAGAGGCTTCGAAAACAGGTGACTGTCTATTGGATAATTTCGAACATACTGATAATAATAAAGAATTCAAGCTGCCGGTGCGCCAAGCGAAATCTGGCTGTTTTTGAACTGAAAGGTGATATTCCCTTTTGCAACCAACATAATTACCGATACCAGTAAAAAACTGGAAACGGTCAGATCAATCGTAACGATTACACTTTATCTTCAAGAAAATGATGTTTCCTAGCAATCCTTCCCAGCTCACTCATGGTCTGTTTCCGCAACATGAATAGCGAACCCTTTCTCCTTTTTTGCAGCATACATAGCCTTATCAGAAATTTTAACCAGCGTGTTGGCATCTAGGAAACGGTCAGGCGTTGAAGATGCAATGCCAACACTACAGGTCACGCCGGTATCATTCATTGATGCTTTGAGTGCGTCACAAATTCTTCTGCTGAGAAGGAGTGCCTCCTGTGAAGTACTTTCCGGCATAATAATACAAAATTCGTCTCCTCCATACCTGGCAGCCATTTCATTCTCGCGTGTTGTTTTCCGAAGAGTTTCGGCCACCGTCACCAAGAGCTGATCGCCTTTGTTGTGCCCTTGGTTATCATTGACCTGTTTGAAGCCATCCAAATCAAAGTAAATCAGAGTGGTGCAGTGGCCCCTCCGGTGGCTACGAGCCAGTTCCTTGCGCAATTCAATGTAGAAATACTGTTGATTCAGGAGACCAGTGAGCCCATCATAGCGGGCTTGTTCCTTTAAGTCTTTGGTACGTTCGGCAATTACCTCTTCGAGAGATTCTGAATACTGTTCTAATTCTTCTTTGCTGCGCCTAGACTCTTCCATAAGGCTGTTGATATACGTGTCAAAAATTAACGAAAGATCGAATGTGAGTATCTTCTCCAAAGAAATGAGGCTTTCCTGGCAATTTGGAGGGCCTGTTCCCTTATCTCTAGAAATAATAGCTCGCAGAATGATGCTTAGGTTATGGGCAGCCGTGAGATAATATTTTGGGGAAACACCAATTCGCTTGTGGACAACCCCAACGCGGAGGCGCGAATGCACATAATCTTCATCATATTGGCCATCAAATAGGGAAAGGATATAGTTCCGCAGGTGATTCTTGAGTTTCTGTAGAGTCTCGGCATCACCAATAATGTGGTCCATTTCACTGAAAATTATTATACGTTTGTAAAATTCATCAATTATTTCGACAATGTTATCGGTAATAGTTTGCTTTAATGAAAAAAGAGTTTTGCAGTCTTCATTAGTAAAACTTAAATATTCTTTGCGGCGGGCTATTTCATTCTTGGTCATCCTCAATTGTTCGAGAAGTGTATGTTTAGTGGTGCCCATATTCTTTAAACCTTATTTGTGGGAGGTTGGCGTGCTGTTTTTTGGTCGTGCTTAAAAGATGGAACTGCTTCTAATACACAATACTGGATTTCCACAAACTAAGATTTTCCCCTTCAGAGAAAAGTTCTATTTTTTCATCCAATATAAGATGAATACAGGCATCAACGCTTGCTGCGTGATAGTAAATCCCCCTTCCGGCGCGAATTTCTTCAAGCGCTTTGGTTATTCCAAGCGAGGGCCTATAGGGTCGATGAGATGACATGGATTCGACCACGTCGGCAACGGTGATGATCTTTGCTTCCAGGCGAATATCTTGGTCGCTTAGCCCCAGAGGATAACCCGATCCATCCAAATGTTCGTGGTGCTGATAAACAATTTCCGCCACTGGCCATGGAAATTGAATATTCCTCAAAATTTGATATCCAACCTCGGGGTGACACTTGACGATGGCTTTCTCTTCGCTCGATAACCTGGTAGGTTTGGCAAGGTATTCAGAAGGTACCGTTATTTTGCCAATATCATGCAACAAAGCTGCAATATGAAGCCCCTCAATTTGCTGTTCAGGAAGTCCCAGTTCTCTTGCTATCGCGCATGCCAACAAGTCGACTCGCTGTTGGTGACCAGCAGTATATGGGTCACGTTTTTCGGCAGTCGAAGCAAGTGATTTAACCGTTTCCTCAAGACTAGCGTGCAGGTCATCGCGGCTTTTTTTGAGTGCTTCCGTAGCAATTTTTCGTTCCGTAATATCACGGGCAACCCCCCTGTACCCTGTCAGTTTTTCCTGATCATCAAAAACCGGCACCGCATTGTTTTCAAAAACTACAATTTGGCCACTTTTTCCAAGACAGGTAATTTCAAATCCATTGAAGGGTTTTTTGGCGGCAAGAATTTTTTTAAACGAGGGACCTAATGTCTCTGCCTGGTTGGGGGATGCCAAGTTCACCAGGGTATTGTTCATGATTTCTTCCAGTGGATAGCCGAGCAGGTCTGTTACCTTAGGGCTTGAATAAGTGAACCTGCCGACCTTGTCAGTTTCCCAAATCCAATCGCTCGTTGTCTCAACCAGATTGCGAAATCGCGCAGTGCTCTCTCTTAGCGATTTCATGAGCTGTTCACGTTCCCGGTCAGCTTTAATGCTCTGACGAATGGAGTAAAGAGCCAGCAGTGAGACGATGAATAAGATACCCATAGAAATAGCCGAGAGGTTTTTTCGCAACACTGCGACCTCGGCATGGACATCGTCAGTATACATGCCGGTGCCAATAACCCATCGCCACGGCACAAATTTTTTTACATACGATATTTTTGGGACAATTTTGGTAGGATCGTCCTTCCACTGCCACATATAGTCGACATACCCGGCCCCCTGTTTTTCCACCAACTGAACCATTTCAAGGAAAAGACGTTTACCGTGTGGATCTTTGAAATCGGACACGTCCTTATTAACCAGGTCTGGACGATAGGGATGCATGAGTATCCGCGGCGTCATGTCGTTAATCCAAAAATAATCCTTTTTCTCCGGACCGTAGCGAAGTTTGCCAATTCTCAGGATGGCCCTCAACTGGGCTTCACTCGTGGTCAGTTCACCGGAGAGTTCTCGATCGCGGTAATCACTCAGCAAACTCCAAGCTGTCTCCGTCTGTTCCCGAATCATTTCCTGTTTTCTGCCAATGAAGCTTTGTTCAAGCCGCGGCAGAATAATAAAGAAAATGGCTGTGACAAAAAGCAGTATGGTTAATAATGCTGGCAAGGCAATACGTCGGGAAATCGTATATATTCTCTTTTTTTCAGGCATAGCTTCCTCGGTGATTGCGTCAAAAACCTTTTCCCTCATTTCCTAATTTAATAACGATCTTTCTTTTAAATCACCTTTTTTCGTTATCCTTCAACTACCTATAATACCAATGCGATTCTGATTGCCTTATTCCCATGTCCTTAAACCCTTTGGCCCTTTTTTGCACTTTAATGGGCGTGCCAAGTAGCACGAAACCACTTAAACTTTTTCTGGAGTCAACTTCTGTGTGACGGCTCTGGCCTTTCTCGATCTTCATTCTTAGGGTGGATATATAATTCATAAAATTTCAGCTTGTTCAGGCACGGGACTGACAAAGACTGTAATCTATTAGAATCTCGTGGGATATGGAATAAGATTACACATAATATAACATAACAAAAGGATTTTACTTATGACTTCAGAAACCTGCAAACTTCAGGAAAGGCCCAGTCCCTACGTTAACCCTTATCTCACAGGAATTTTGCTTGGCTTAGTTCTTTTGGCTTCATTCGTGATTCTTGGTACAGGGTTGGGCGCATCGGGCGGAATCGCTCGCATTGGTGCATGGTTCTCTTTGCACCTTTCGGCATCTCACACGCTTGGCAGCGAGTATTTCGGCAAATGGGGGGCCAAACCACTGAACTACTATTTAGTATTCATGTTCGTAGGCACCTTTGCGGGTGCATTGGTCTCGGCACTCCTGAATAACCGCGTCCGTTTCCAAGTCGAACGTGGTATCGCTTCATCTGTGAGCCTCCGACTCGTGTACTCTATTGCTGGAGGCTTGATTGTTGGATTCGCAAGCCGTCTGGCCAGGGGATGCACCTCTGGTCAAGGGTTGACGGGAGGTGCTTTGCTTCTCACTGGAAGCCTCGTGTTTTTGGTATGCGTTTTTGTGAGCGGTTATGCTACTGCTTGGTTATTCAGGAGGCAATGGAATGATTGATACTCTGTATAGCATTGATGCACTAGGCACATCGAGCGCCTTTTTCCTCGCGCTTCTAATCGGTTTAGGTTTCGGCTTTACGCTTGAACGGGCTGGTTTCAGCAGCTCGCGTCGTTTGGCTGGAGTTTTTTATTTCACAGACATGGCTGTTGTTAAAGTGATGTTCACCGCGATCATCACTGCGATGCTAGGGCTTTCTTACCTGTTGGCTTTTGGCTGGATCTGGATCCAGCTCGATCAGATTTTCCTCATGCCGACCATCTACGGCGCTCAAATTGTTGGTGGCTTGCTGTTCGGTGTTGGTTTTGCCATGGGCGCTTGGTGTCCAGGTACCGCAGCGGCTGGTCTTGCAGCTGGAAGAATCGATGCGCTCGTCTTCCTAATTAGCGCTGTCGGAGGCAGCATTCTGTTTAATGAGATTTTCCCCTGGATTCGACCGCTGTACGAGTATGGAAACCAGGGGGTGCTAATGGTCTATGATGCCGTAGGTATGTCACGTAATACGTTCATTCTTGTCTTCACGTTAATAGCCGTGGCTGCATTCTGGCTATCAGAATGGGCCGAAAAAGTGCGTACTGGCCGGGGACCTTATCTGGAGTCGCTATTCCTGATTATTTTCAGCCTGGTATATCTGGCCCTAGCGGTTGGTTTGTTTTTTCTGACACCACCTGCCAGTTTGTAAAACCAAACGACACGGAAGCTTTGGCACTTGTCAATCCTGACATGAAGTACTTTTCAGGTCATGTAATCTTGGGCAATGTGGCTGGGTTAGATAAATTTTAGGGGCGAATGGCTGCGCGATGGATAAACACATTCAATCAACCTTTACTGTGCTGTTGCCGATTAAAGGCGGCGCAGATATCACCTCCACCTCCTCAAGCTATAAGCATGCACGGTGCATGGTCATTTTTGCCGCCTAATCATGCGATTGTTTTGGTTCAGCGGGAATAGGACTTTTAAGCTGTTTATGATAAACCATCATGAACGGAGGAAAGTCCATGCGAAAGAAACATCACAACTACAGCCCTGAAGAGAAGGTGCTCAAACCTCGTTTTCACACATAATCTCTTTACATTCGTTAGCCTTTCTAAGAATTTTGGTGCTCAGGTAGGATTCGAATCTGCGGCATCAAGATTAGAAATATATTTAGATCAGGACTCCATCGTTAAGGTTCCAGCGAGGCTTATTCTTCTACCCCAAGCTTCTCCTGGGAACCTATCTATAAAAAATTTATCCCCTCCAGCTTGAGGTCGGCCACCAAAGAACAACGCAGAAGGCATATATCACACCACTCGTGAATGTTGTTGTACATGATAATCTCTGTTTTGGTGGAATTGGGAAGTACGGTTCTCGCCTTCTGGGGGCGACTTTTGCCATCTCCAGGTTGTGACGTTCTGCCATGATCTCCATCTACCGTTTAGCCACGGCAGGGAATCGGCTCGATTAATAGCTATGTTATTCTGTTTGCTCAGTGTTTCCTAGCTTCCTGTATGCCTGTTGCAGAAGACTTCTATTGGATTGCCGCAGTTGGTTATTGCCCCCTGCCAAACTGTCTGATTTACGACAGGACTGAACCGCTTGTAAGAAATCACCTTGTGCGTATTTGCTCTGCCCTAAGAGGTGCCAGTACAAGGCGTTGCGCGGTTCAATACGCAGAGCGCGCTCGAGAAACATTTCGGCCTGGCCGGGATGGTCAGAAGCCAAGGCCTCCTCAGCCTTGGCATAGAGGCTCTTCGCAGGGCCGGACTTTACAACGGGTGGCAATTGTTTCGGTGCTGAAACTTCGGGGCGCCCACTCGGCGCTGGAGTTTTTTGACGTTCCATCGGTGGCGGTGTTCCCTGGCGGGGTACGGAATGCTGTTCCGCACAGCTTGGCAAGATAAGGACGAGGAGGAGCAGCAGAGGCAGCGGTCTTTGTTTACACAATATTATTTTCATAACAGATATTTTTTCTGATGAGAGCGATCAGTTAATCCAGCGGCGGATCGAGTTGAATATTCCATTGGTCCCTTGTTTGATTGTTTGCATATCGATCGACGGGATGACCGGGTCTGGGGCCGGTTCCGTGCCAGCGATAAAGGGAAGGGATGTGCTGCCTGCGTTGACTCGGGCCCATTGGATGCTCGCTGGTTCGGTCAGCTCCAGCGGTTGGGCGTGCAGGGCTCGCATGATTTCACCCCATACCGGCAGTGCGGCAGTAGCGCCGGTTACCCCGGCCGGCTTATTGTCATCCCTTCCGACCCAGACTACGGCCAGCCTATCCCCGGAAAAACCCGCAAACCAGCTGTCCCGGAGATCGTTGGTGGTGCCTGTTTTGCCGGCAATGGCGTTTGATGCCGGTAGATAGCGAGAAAGAACATGAGCGGTTCCATCGCTGATTACGTGCTGCAACGCGGTGTTCAGGAGGAATATCTGCTCCCCGGGAAAACGCTGCTCGACCGACAGGCCGTACCGCTTAAGCAGGGTATGGTCAGCTCCCATGACACTGCTGATGCAGCGCTGCGGCTGGAAAAAACCTTCTGAAGCCAGGGTCTGATACATCTGGCTGACCTCAAGAGGCGTCATCTCGGCAGTGCCTAACAGAAAAGAGGGGAAGTCGGCGACCTCGCCGGTCAAACCGAGTTTTTTGGCGGTGGCGATAACCTTGTCGACTCCTATTTCCAGGCCGAGATTGATTGTTGCCAGGTTGTAGGAATGGGCCAATGCCAGATAGAGCGGAACCTGGCCATGCTCTTTCTGGTCATAATTTTGTGGGCGCCAGGTTTCAGCTCCTTGTTCTTTCAGGCTGATGGCTTTGTCCTGAACCGGACTCATCAGCGTATATCCCTGACTGAGCGCCGTCAGGTATACGGCTGGTTTGATCAGTGAACCGATGGGACGCTTGGCATGGATAGCCCTGTTGAAACCAGCTGCGTACGGTTTGCGGCCACCTGACAAAGCCAGAATTTCGCCGTTCTCCCGATTAGTGATGACCACTGCCCCTTCCAGCTGATGCCGTCCGGTATGCTGTTCGAGAGAGCTCAAAGTTTGATCAAGATATTTATCCACCTGCCATTGGACCTGCGGATCAAGGGTGGTCAGGATTTTCAACCCGTTACCGTTCAAGTCCTCCTCCCGGTATTCCTTGGTCAGTTGCTGGTGGACCAGGTCGAGAAAGGCCGGAAACCGGTTAAATCCCTTCATGATCTGGGTGGCACTGTTGAGCGGCTCGTTCATGGCCTGTTGGAATTGCGGCTCGTCGATGAGGCCGTGCTCACTCATGACCGTGAGCACTACCGCTCTTCTTTTCAGGCAGACCACGGGATTTTTGCGGGGATCATAGGCGGTGGGTCCCTTGATCATACCGACGAGCATAGCGATTTGATCGACCGTGAGATCCGCGAGGTCGCGACGAAAATAAAATCGGCTGGCCAGGCCGAAGCCGTGTACCGCCCGGTCACCATCCTGGCCAAGAAAAATCTCGTTGGCATAGGCGGTCAGTATGTCGTCTTTTTGGTAATGCGCCTCGAGCAGCAGAGCCATAATGGCCTCGTTGATTTTGCGCAGCAGGGTCCGCTCGTTGGAAAGGAAAAAGTTTTTAGCCAGCTGTTGCGTCAGGGTGCTGGCGCCCTGTACCGTTGCGCCGGCCCGGATATTGGCGAATAAGGCCCGGAATATGGAGCGAAAAGCAATACCGTGGTGCGTATAAAAATCCTGATCTTCAACCGCTAAAAGAGTCTTCACCAGAAGGTCTGGCAGCTCGGATCGGTTGAGAAGCAGCCTGCCCTCATGTTCCAGGGCGTGAAAACTGCCGATGCGGGCCGGGTCGATCCTGATGAGCGGCAGGGTAGTTGTGGTTCCGCTACGGGTGATTTTTCCAACCGCGCCTCCCGCCAAAGAAACAGTGACCCGTTCGGATTTTTCCAGTCCTGAGGGATACTGAAAATCACGGGTGACAATGTCAAAGGTGAAGCTATTTCGTTTGTAGGCACCTGCGGCCGTAACCTGGCTATCTTGACGGTAACCGGCCAGTTCCAGTTCGTCTTCGAGCATCTTCGGGTTGAGGGCAAGGCCGGGATAAAGTTCGAGCGGGCGGGCGTAGACCTCAGCGGGGAGCACCCAGAGCCTGCCGTCAAATTTTTCTTTGATCATCTTGTCTAGTCGTAGCACATGCAGACCGAAACACAGGCTGAGGACCACAAGAGTTGCGGCAATAGTCGCGATCAGAGCCATGTTGTTTTTTTTCATTTTCAAGGCATCACACGAATAGTTTTTAAAAGTCTTGGAAGTTTTACTGCGGAAGCGCCTTGACGATGATTGTATCCAAAGGAGGGTGGCATGAATAGTTCACGCATCCTGCGTACACATAACTCCACCGATATTAGCACCGATAGATTCATTGAGTATATGGGAATAAAAATCAACAATACTTGATTAGGCAATTACTGGGCAGAGTTTAAGGCGGTCTCCTGGCCACTATTGATCGGCAGCAGGACTGTAAAAGTAGCGCCCTTCCCTGGCTGGCGATTTCGGATTTCGCTTTGGCCCTGGATGATACCATGACTGATCGACAAATCCAGACCGGTTCCTTTGAACTCGCCCTTAGTGGAATAGAACGGTTGAAAAATATGTTCCATGTCCTCAGTCAGGTTTGATGCCCATGCCAGTATCTTTGGTTGCCACAGCAACCCTGCTGTCGTCCTCTTTCCAGGTGCTAACCATTATCATCCCGCCGGATTATGGACAGCAGCCGCATTGGCCCGCAGGTTAGATAAAACTTGTTTGATCTGATCTGGAACCGCCATGATCTGTGGCAACTGTTCGGCATAGCACTACAGTAATCAGTCTGCCATTAAAATCGCTTTTTATTGCAGAACCAGAAGGGCGTCGAAGGTCTGGTGCAGATTCATCGCCGTTTTTTTCCCCGAGAATGGCCAATTAAATTCCGGCAGATTGCGGATCAAATCCTTAATCCGGTTGCCTTCATCAATGGCCGCGTCCAGCAACGATCGTTTATTGATGCAACATTGTCAATATTATCTATCGGCAATATATTTTAGTTGGAATCAAATTCATTCTGGCTCCTCCACTGGGTGATACCCGGACAGCGCCTGACGCGTCGACACGAGGTCATCCGGTTCTGCCAGAATGATTACTTCAAAAAGTCGAGTCTCCTGGTTCTCACTGGTGCTATTTTTTGCAGCAGATAAGGGGGGCATCCGGGGCCACCCTGAAGCCAGCTTGAGACGCTCCCTATTCGGCTTCGGCTGAATGGGGTTTTTTTGTTGAACCGCATTGTCCAAATTTGCTTACAAAGTGCTTACAAATTCCAAAGGCAACAAAAAAGCCCTTAACTCAAATTGAGCTAAGGGCTTGATTTTTTGGTGCGCTAGGAGGGATTCGGCCCCCCGACCATCCACCAAGACTAAACAACCACCGACTTGAAGTCGGTGGGTTTGAAATCGCGGACTGAAAGTCCAGCAATACCGGCAGGCTGCGCAGCCGGTTCGCCGATGGGAAGATGAGGACGTTTCGAAGGCGGCAGCACAAGGGCAATCCTGTGCGGTCTGTCGCCATAATCGCCCTGGAGCATGCAACCAACCGGGAAAAGTGTGCAACGATTGGGCCGGGAGGGTTTGAACATGGGAAATATTATGACGCGAACTCCTCCGCACAGTATCGAGGCCGAGTCCTCACTCATTGGGGCTACCATGTTGTCGGAACAGATCGCTGTCGAGGCCCTCTCAACATTAACCTCGAAAGATTTCTATGATCGACGGCACCAGACCATCTTTAATTACATGGAACAGCTTTCCCGGAATAGACAGACTATTGATCTCGTCACTGTATGTGGAGCATTCCAAGATCGACTAGAGCAAATCGGCGGCCCTAATTACCTGGCAAGTCTTACCTCTGACATTATTATTACGACGGTAAGGGCCAGATCCTGGGCCAGGATTATTTCAGAAAAAGCAACTGCCCGGCGATTAATCGAGACGGCGAGCAATGTCATTGATGCTGCGTACAGCAGTCAGGATATTGAGCAGGTTGTTGATGATTTTGGCAAGATGTTTGTCAAGCAGCATGGTGGTGTCGGTAAGGCAATTTCAGCCTCACAGATAGTTGACGCCACCCTTGCAGATCTCCGCAATAAGATCAAGTCCGGAAATAGATTGCAGGGAATTTCGAGTGGGTTTTCCGAACTGGACAGGATGACCAGTGGG
>Ga0364909_10098_pt3 | contig 15123 bp, 16 predicted proteins | sample SorcelJu500001C3_3_FD_206966 | JGI IMG/M metagenome (GOLD analysis project Ga0364909, IMG submission 206966) | Enriched cells from Trout Bog Lake Hypolimnion, Wisconsin, USA - BchlTB.June25.5000.01.C3 | ecosystem: Environmental > Aquatic > Freshwater > Lake > Hypolimnion/Profundal zone | place... | reverse complement strand
TCGCCAGCATCGCGGCTTGCGTGACGTTTTTCGAATTGCCAAGCAAGCCTCACCGACGATTTTATTTTTCGACGAGTTGGATGCCATCGTCCCGAAACGCAGTGCGTCATCCGACGGTCACGCCACCGAGCGGCTCGTCACGCAATTCCTCACCGAGATGGACGGCATTGAAGAACTCAAAGGCGTTCTCGTGCTGGCCGCCACGAATCGCTTGGACGTGCTTGACCCTGCCATCATTCGTTCCGGCAGGTTCGATTTGCTTTTGGAACTGCCGAAGCCCGACGAGCAAACCAGACAATCGATTTTCAAAGTTCACACCAAAGGCAAACCGCTCGCGGCGGATGTCACGTTTGCGGAACTCGCGGCAAAAACCAACAACATGGTCGGCTCAGACATCGAATTCATCTGCCGCAAAGCCGCGATGCTGGCGATTCGGGAACACATCGGCAAAGAAACCGAGCGTAACGTGAAGGAACATAACGTGAAGGTCAAAGGATTTCAGATTTTCAAGCGGCACTTCGACGAAGCCTTGAGCCTCGTGGCCGCACAATTGCTCAAAACACAAACTCACGGATAATGGCAGACGCGAAACTCAAACTCGTCAAGTCCGTTGCGGACGGCGTGAAGGATGGCAAATATATTTACGGCATCATCGAAAGCTGGAACGAGCAAGCCGGATTGCCGGAGCGTCCCAAGTCGTTCGGCTCGCAAAGCGTGTCGGGACGCGGCGAGGAAGTTCAAACGATTTGGTTTGACGGTATCGGTGCGGTGGTCAGTACGTCGCCGCTCGGCACGTACAAATTCGATAAGGAAAAAGTCCGCACGCACGCCATCGTGCTTGAAAGCGTGATGACACATTACACCGTGCTGCCCGTGCGTTACGGCGTGGTGGCCGATAGCGAGGCGAGCATTCTCAAACTCTTGGAAAAAGAACACGAGCAGTTCATCACGATGCTTGAATCTCTTCGCGGCAAAAAAGAACTCGGCCTCAAAGCCATTTTCAACGAAGCGGAGATTTACAAGAATATTCTGACGACCGATTTAAACATTCGCAATTACAAAGAGAAGTTGGAAAAATCGGGCAGCAAAAATCCGAATCAACTCATGCAAATCGGCCAAATGGTTGAGGCCGCGTTGGAAGTTCGCAAAGCAGATGCCGAAGCCGACATCCTCGCCGCTTTGAAGCCGCTTGCCGAAGACACCAAGCTCAACGCAGGCCTCAACGAACGCATGATTATCAACGCAGCCTTTCTCATCCGAAACGAAGTTGAACCTGCATTTGACACCGCCGTCAATACGCTTGCCGACAAATATGCGGGGCTGGTGAATTTCAAATACGTCGGCACGATTCCGCCGTATAATTTTGTAACGCTTAATATTAAACTGGAAGCCTGATGCTGATTGTTGATGACCTTTTGCTTTTTCCGATTACGGGCTTGATGTCCGTCTTCGAGACAATTTACAACGAGGCCAACAAAGAGTTTGCCGACCCCGAACTCATCCAACGCAAACTGATGAACCTGCAATTGCGGTTCGAGATGGACGAAATCAGTTTGGAAGATTACACCAAACAAGAAGCCGAACTGACCAACCGATTGAACGCCATCAGCGACACGGACGAGAGCGAAGGCGACGAATAATCGTTTAAATTACACGATGCCCTCCGAATGAGCGAAACGACTCATCGGCGAATCCCGCTCAATGCCTCTGCGAAAGCCAGCCTATATCTTTGGATGCAAGAATACAAAGGCAAGCGTTTTATTTTTGACATGGACACCAAATCCATCGCCGAGCGTTTCCGCCGTGCATCTGCAACACTGGGCATCCGCATCACGCCGCGAAGTTGCCGACATACTTACATCTGTCACAAAAGACCACAGCACCGCCCAGCGAACTGCCGGACATCGTAGCGTTCGTTCCACGTTGCCCTACTGCCACAGCACCGATGACGATTTGAAAATCGCCGTTGGGAAAATTTGAGTGTCTTTGCTCGTCAATCGATATCCCCATACAAGTAAAACACAAAAGCCCGTTTCGCAACGGGCTTTTTCATTTTCGCAATCCCCCAAGGGTGCAAGTAAATGTGGTGGGTTCTTTCGGGTTCGGGAACGGTGCGTTTACTTTTGTCGCAATCCCCCAAGGGTGCAAGTAAATGTGGTGTGGGTCTATAGCATTAACCCCATTCGGGGTGATGAGTGTCGCAATCCCCCAAGGGTGCAAGTAAATGTGGTGCTAATAAATGGACAAGCAGAATTGCCGATATTTTTTATCGGTCGCAATCCCCCAAGGGTGCAAGTAAATGTGGTGCTTTCAAAACTTAAACATAACGATTATGGACGAAAGTCGCAATCCCCCAAGGGTGCAAGTAAATGTGGTGAAAAATCTTAACTCCATTGATGGAGGGAAAATTCAAGGTCGCAATCCCCCAAGGGTGCAAGTAAATGTGGTGAATGTTATTTTTATTGGCAATTCTTTCAGCTTGCGTTTATTAAAGTCGCAATCCCCCAAGGGTGCAAGTAAATGTGGTGTCAGGCTAAAGGCAAGGGAATCCTTGGAGTTCCTACAAAGTCGCAATCCCCCAAGGGTGCAAGTAAATGTGGTGTCAGACTATTGAAGGATGCCTCTCAACTTCTGAATTCAAAGTCGCAATCCCCCAAGGGTGCAAGTAAATGTGGTGAAGGCGAGGAACGCAAAAAAGCACAGGAGGAATATTTGTCGCAATCCCCCAAGGGTGCAAGTAAATGTGGTGCACAACGCGGGAGAAGAACCTCCGCTTTCAGAACATCAATGTCGGTCGCAATCCCCCAAGGGTGCAAGTAAATGTGGTGCGATGACCTGTTAGCCCGACGAAATGCTCGCTGTTCGTACGTCGCAATCCCCCAAGGGTGCAAGTAAATGTGGTGCCGGCATTGGCCGAAATCGAGCAAGAAGCAAAGGAAGTGTCGCAATCCCCCAAGGGTGCAAGTAAATGTGGTGGCAACGGAGTTTAAGAAACGTGGCTTTACGCCAATTACGTCGCAATCCCCCAAGGGTGCAAGTAAATGTGGTGCTTAGTCTACCGCCAAATACATAGAGTCAAAAGAAGTCGCAATCCCCCAAGGGTGCAAGTAAATGTGGTGTACAAACAAATAACGAGATATTCAAATGAATCGTCAAGTCGCAATCCCCCAAGGGTGCAAGTAAATGTGGTGCGAAACCGAAGTGGACGCAAGGATTCGGCTATACCCGAAAGTCGCAATCCCCCAAGGGTGCAAGTAAATGTGGTGTCAGAAATTAACCCACATCTCAGGAGAAATTATATGTTGTCGCAATCCCCCAAGGGTGCAAGTAAATGTGGTGCTTAACTTCTAACGAAGATTTTCCTTATCCGAAAAAAAGGGTTGAAAGTCGCAATCCCCCAAGGGTGCAAGTAAATGTGGTGTCCAAGTATCACCGCTTCGCGGGCAATTTCTTCTTACTGCGTCGCAATCCCCCAAGGGTGCAAGTAAATGTGGTGCATTGTCGTCCAACAACAAAAGAAACGTATCCCGCCGCTCGGTCGCAATCCCCCAAGGGTGCAAGTAAATGTGGTGTCGGTGCAAGTAGTCAGAAAGACTACTTCGTTCGAAAGTCGCAATCCCCCAAGGGTGCAAGTAAATGTGGTGACTATAATCAAACGAGGTAATACAATGAAAGAGAATCTGGTCGCAATCCCCCAAGGGTGCAAGTAAATGTGGTGTTTTCCTGATAAATTCACAAAAACGTTTTGTATTCAAAGGTCGCAATCCCCCAAGGGTGCAAGTAAATGTGGTGTCACTCCTGATGAGTTTGCAGAATTGGAAAACATCTTGAATCATGGTCGCAATCCCCCAAGGGTGCAAGTAAATGTGGTGGGAAAGAGATGGTTGAACTCAATGAGTCAGAGAACAAAGGTCGCAATCCCCCAAGGGTGCAAGTAAATGTGGTGAAGAAAAGTAAAACACAGAATTTGTTTTCAAACTTAAAGTCGCAATCCCCCAAGGGTGCAAGTAAATGTGGTGGCTTTTCAATCAGTAAGAGCGGCGGCAATCGTTTTTGTCGCAATCCCCCAAGGGTGCAAGTAAATGTGGTGATTAAAAATTATGGAACGTGGAACACTCTCAGACACAGTGCTGTCGCAATCCCCCAAGGGTGCAAGTAAATGTGGTGTTAACAAATAACTTACTAAACAAATTCAAATTTCAATTGTCGCAATCCCCCAAGGGTGCAAGTAAATGTGGTGACAAATTCATTATACTATTATGAACAAACAAGAATTTCTGTCGCAATCCCCCAAGGGTGCAAGTAAATGTGGTGAAAGTATCAACGAAGCTAAAAAGTTTTACACTAACAAAAGTCGCAATCCCCCAAGGGTGCAAGTAAATGTGGTGAGTCCCCTCGGGAAGCCGCATAAACACTGGGTGTTTCAGACCACTTCCGAGAGCTCAACCGAAATTTACCTTTTGGACTCGTCACTTCCAAATCGTTTTCGTTTTTTCGCTTCATCAACCCACCATAAAATAAGCCGTTAGACCTTATCGAGACCTCAGCCATTTAGCTCGAAAAAGGTTATGCTTTTTTTTCAAAGCACTTAGCCGTTTCAACCTGCCAAAATTTTCGTTTTCCAAAATGAGGTCTCGATAAACTGCCTCATGAAATGGCCGCTACCAAAAAAGTCAAATCGGTGTGCGGTAGGGTTCATACATCGGGCGTTTGTCCATGATGACGGCTTTCATTTGTTTGACCTGAGCTTCGAGAATGCGTCGGAAGTTCAGTTTTACGCCGCCTTGTTTGTAAGCAGATTCTTCCTGCATCCGGCTTTCAAAAATTTCCAGAAAGCGTTTTCGTGCGTCATCGCTGAGGAAGCAGGCACTGTGGTCTTTCGCATAAAAGAAATCCCGTTGTTTGAGCAAGCCGCGATTGAGCGTGTAAAGCACCAATGAATCCATCACCGTTCTGAATTCTTCCATCAGGTCATTGATTAAAGCGGGATTGCCTTTTTCCTCGGCGTGTAAAAATCCGATATAGGGACTAAGGCCGTGCAGCCGTGCAATCGAAAACAGATTGGCATGAAGCAGTGTGTAAGCAAAACTTAAAAGGCTGTTCACGGGGTCGGTCGGTGGCCGGCGGATGCGGCGGAAACGGTCGGTATAAAACGCCCCGTCTTTTTTGAACAGCAGCCCGAAGAGTTCAAAGTAAACGGCGGCGGCTTTGCCTTCATAGCCTCGCAGGGTTTCAAAAGAGTCGGCGGCTTCTGCCGCAGCCATCATCTCGGCCATGAGAGCAAGATGACGCTCGAAGTGTTCTTTGAGTTCATAATCCGCTCCCCAAGCCGTCGCCCGTCGCCGCTGAATCATCACACGGCTGTTATGGATTTTCGCCGCAATAATGGCACGAGCGGTTTCCAACGAAAACGTTTCATCAAGCGACCGCAAGTATTGATGGCGTTCGGATGCCGTGTTATCGGCGGTTGTGGCCTCAAGCCGCCCGAAGTAATTTCCGGTTTGCGAAAGAAACGCAATGGGAATCTGCCGCTGCAAGCAAAATTGCATCACGGGCGTAGTCAGCGAGATATTTCCAAAGACGATGATTTGCTCAACCTTGTTGGCCTGCACTTCAGTCAAAACCTTATCTTCTTTTTCAATCAGAATGCGTTCGCTTTCTTTTCGGACATAGCTGCCCTGCGTTTGCAAATAAAGCGTCCGCAGAAACGGCGAGTAAAGCCGTTTGAGTGCCTCAGTTTTTTCAACCGCCCGAACCGCGTCCCGCTTCTGAACATCGGCTAAAAACGCATCGATGCTCGTGTTGCTCGCCGAAAGACTTTCAAGCAACTTCCGCCCGAACTCCGTTTGCGAAATCGTCTCGCGGGAAAGTTCAAGCGTTTCTTCACCTGTATTCAGTTCAAACTTATCGTCGGGGTGTTCAAATTCATCGGGCAACGGTGTCCCGTCGGGCGGCAACGGACGCGGCAGTTTGCGAAGCCGCAAGTGTCCCAGTTTATCATACCATTTTTCAGGGTGCATTTTGGTCGGCAGCACCAACGAGCGAATGAACAGATAGCCCAAGTATTTAAAGCCTTCGGCAAACGTGGTGATGCGGGTTTTGTCGGGATGCAATTCCAATCGCAGGTCTTTGAGAACGCTTTCGGAAAGTTTCAGAGCGGCTTCGGCGTGCGGACGGGTTTTGCAAAGCACTAAAAAATCATCGGCAAACCGGATGAGCTTAAAGCCTTCGGCCTCAAGAGCATCATCAAACTTATCAAGATACAGATTGGCTAAGACCGGAGCAATCGGCGTTCCTTGCGGAAGCCCAATGGCATTGCGGCTGCGGGTGTTGGTCATCGGTTCAACCGTTTCCGCCGTGAGCCATCGGGTAATGAGCGAAATGAGTTCTTGGTCATCAATCAGTTCCGATAGCCGCGTGAGCAACAAGGGGTGCTGAACGCTGTCAAAGAAATTTCGAATGTCGGCATCCAGCACATACTGATAGCCGTCGTTACGAAGTTTTTCAATTTCATCCGCCGCCGTCATCCGTGAAAGTCCTGCCCGATAAGCAAACGTGCAACTGCTGAGTTGGGCGTTGATAATGGGAGCAAGGACTAACGCCGCGGCAGTCTGGGCAACGCGGTCACGGACGGTTGGAATCTGAAGCGTCCGAAGTCCGCCGTTTGGTTTTTGCAAGTGGCACTTCAAAAGCGGGTGCGGCTGATAAGTTCCGGTGAGCAGTTCCGCCGAAAGGTCTTTCAATCGTTGTTCAACACAAAGTGAGTAGTCGGCAATCGTCAGCCCGCCGATGCCCGCCCGCCCGTCGTTCGAAGCAACTTTTTCCCACGCCTCAAAAAGCGTATCCGTCAAAGCAATTTGATTATAAAGCCATCCCATCGGCAGAACCTCATTGACCAAACCTTTTTCTAAACCATATCGTCATTCATGCGAAGGCTGAAATCTTGATTGACTTTTCTTTGTCATTCCAACGAAAGTTGGAATCTTAATTCTCGCACCAATCGAAACGATTATTCAATTTCCCGTCTCAAAGCATTTTGGCTAAACGGGAAACGCCTTATCCGTCAATTCTCGAAACCGCTCAAAGAGAGGACGGCTCACTTCAGGCGGCGGCATCTTCCAAAGAGCATCGGCCAGACTGCGGTAGTACCATGCTTGCTCGGCCTTGCCACGATTGAACCTCTTCCACAACGCTTCGCCGTGAAGTGTCAAGTCACGTGAAATGGAATTCAAATTGTGAAGTTTATCGGCACAACACACCGTGCGAACACCTTCGCTCGCCGTGTGCAACGCTGTCACCGTATGCCGCTTTCGTTCTTCCCATGAGAGTGACTTATCCGGCTCCGAACATCCCACAACAATTTCGGCAACCTCCGCACCGAACGCCGCTTCAATCTCCGCCGCCGATGTACCCGTATCCTCAAGCGTATCATGCAGCAACGCAGCCACCACCCACGTTTCGGGGCAACCAAGCTCGGCCAAAGACATCGCCACTGCCGCCGGATGAGCGATGTACGGAATATCCGTGCCTTTGCGTTTTTGGGTCGCGTGTGCTTTCGCCGCAAACTCCAACGCCGTATCAACGAAATGCGTCATTGTATTTCTGGTTTCAGTTATGAGATATAGAAATCCGTGCCTGCTTCAAACGTATCCGCTCCGTCCGTCTCAATATGCGTCACGCAGGATTGGCAAAGCGTGTAGTAGCGAATGCTGTCCTTGGGATGAGTGGGGTCTAAAAGCCGCTGAAGTTTCTTGCGGAGTTTTTGCAAATCGGCGGCGGACAGGAGACATTCAAAAAGGCTGTATTGAACATGCTTGCCATAGTCTTTGAGAACACGATGAATTTTCGTGCGGCGGCGGTCATTCTCGATGTCGTAGGCAATCACGATAAACGTCATGGCTCATATTGGGGATACGGCATTTGCTTCTTCATTTCTATTTTTACCGTCAGTCCCGCCGATACTCCCGAACCATCCCAAAACCCATCGAGTTTTTTTCTCCGAAGCCGCAATGATACCCGATTTCCATCAAGTCCTTGGGTGCGGTGAGCGTGAAGGGGGCAAACGTTGCTTTTATCTGCGTCTCGTCCGGATGTCCGCGTTTAAGCGTGACCATGCGAATGCATTCTTTCGGATTGCGTTCCAGATAGTCCGCTGCAATGGTGAACCTGAACCTTGCATCGGGCGAGAGTTCATACGCTTTGCCGTGCAGGGCTTCATACTTGCGGCGGAGGTTTTGATACAACAGGGGTTCAAAAAGGTCGTCGTTCTGAAACAAAAAACGGGCATAGCGTTCACCCGTATCGCGGTAGGAGCAAAAGAGCGGTGAGAGCATGATGAAGTTCATCGTGTCGGAAAATTCAGGCGAGTCGTTTTTCCGAACGCTCTCAACCCGCAGCGGCCTTTCTGCAATGTCAATATGCGGCTCACGCATGAGGCCGATAACCAAATGCTCAATAAATTCCTGTACGGGCGAACTGATTAAAAGCGTGATGTTGCGAGCATTGGTACTCATCGTGCCATCCGAATGCCACTGCCAGCGAAAGCCTTTCGGGAGCAAGAGTTGGGAGAACGTAAAGAGCTTGAATATCCGGTCGCTGCCGATGTAGCCTTTACTATGCAGCCGCCGAGAGTATTCGGTCGAACTGTTTTGCAAGATGTGATAAATCAGCGAAGCCACCGCATAGTTGTTACTCGCGGGCAACCTGAGGAATGAATAGCAGTGCGAAAGTTCAAGGGCAAGACGCATATTTTAAAATTCCGTCATCATCAAATTCGGTTGGAAAAGCATACTTTTTAAAATCAGCTTGGAAGTCAGTGTCTGTCTTTTGGCAAACAGCGAGAAGAAGGGCTTTAGCACTATCTGATGCCGTGTTTATATCAGAACTCCCAACCGCAATTCCACGATGTATGAAGCCATTTCTTTGCTCGCTTACATCTTCAGCAGTTTTGAACAGAGCTTTTATCTCCTCGGATACAATATCGTTGAATGTGATGTGTTGCTTAGGCTTGGGCTTAGATAAAGTCCCACCACCATTCTCAATCATTTCAAACATTGCACTTATATTCGGGCTAGATGGTCGTGGCACAAAACCGCCTTTCGTCAAGTAAAATTCAGTTGCAAGTTCAATGACTTGTGCATACCTCACCAAGGCATCATTTAGGTCGCCAGTTGATTGATCACGCATTGCACTTAGATAACGGTCTAATATGTAAGGGTAAAAATTCTTAGAGTCAAAAATCTCTTCACGTTTTTTTATACTTGATAAAACAAACAGTCTCTCCGTTAATTCTCGACTCAAGTCAGCAACCTTTTTATCCTGAGCCATTATAAAGTCAAATCGATCCCAATGCATTAAACATTCTGCGGCTTTTTTCATTTTTGTAATTTTATCACGTTCCTCGCCAAGGCCATATTTTGCAGGTTTCTCTATGCCCTGTGGTGAAAGTTTGGTCTCGATATCTGAAAAAAGTTGAAAGGCATCTTGGTAATTATGATGTTGGAAAAGTTTTTTAGCTTGGATAATGAGGTCTATGTTGTAGATGTCGTAAGGGTTTTCAAGAAGATGAATAAACTCTGAACCTTGCACTGGTTCAGTGTCCTCGTATTCATCAAAGTCCAAATAGAATAATTGGAAATGATTAATGGCCGCTGCTAAGAATCCTCCCCCTACCATTGATTTTTTTCCGCCCGTAATATCAACGCCAACTTCATGAGGTTCATATTCACCTATCTGTGACTTGATTGCAGCAAAGACTTTTTCTGGAGATGTGTCAGTAACAATGGAATCTTTTATGAAGTCTTTATTAGGTATGTCTTGAATAAAATCCTTTGCTTCGGTTACTAAACTCCTTGCGGGAATGGTATTGTGACCGCCGGGAGTCTTAAGTAGGGTTGCCCTAATTTTATTCTTGCAAGTTTCACTTTCCTTAGAATAAATTAAAACCAGTTTTTCTTTTGGACGGATAGTGAGAATAGAAAGCAAAAGAGGCTCAAGCGTCGTTCCAACCAAAACGAACAAACATTTTACTTCGTGTCGTGGCGAATACCGATTTTCTATCAAATGTTGGGACTTTGGCAACAACTGCGTTAATCGCCAATATTCTTCTTTTTCATCTTTATGATGCTGGTAAAGTGAGAAAGTCGTAATGTAACTAGTCTTTTCATCTGGCGAAATACTAAGTTCGTTTATGCGTTTATCTCGACTCATATCGTATTTGCTTCTGTTGTAATTGCCCCGAATTTTAAGTTTGCCCAACCAAGTGGACGATAGGTATTTCCAGCGTTCCCTGCCGGACGAAAAACCAAATGACGGGAGTTTGGTGATAGTTTCATGTCCCAATTGACGACTGTTCCATACTTATTTTGTCCCAAATGATGATTCGCAATCTGTAGGTCCGTCATTTGTAAATTGCGAATCTTTGCACGATACTCCTCATTCATCATAATAAAAAGAGTTTTACAAAGCATACCTGAGCCCAAGCCAATATTTATTGTAGGCAAAGCATTTGTATCAACTGAGTCGTAAAAATATTTCGCACCTTGCATCATTATCGTACTTCTTTGATCGCCAGTCTTTAAATCATTCAGAAAGTATAGTTCTTCTGCGTTCCAAACCTTTGTGTAAAAAGTTCTGATGATTTTCTCTAAATCTTTTAAACCACTGAAAGCGATAGGAATTTTCAAACTTGAAGTCTGTGAATTAAAGGATTTTAAAATTTCATGGTCAATAGTAATCTTAAACTGGATTGTTGGGTTTTGAACAGGCTCAAAGCATTCTCTCACATTTAAACCAGTTGCATATTGAATCGTTTGCTGTTTCACATACCTATCACCATTGCTATCTTCATTTTCAAGCATAATAATTTTGATTTCCTCTGGGACCAAGTTTTTCCTAACGTGAGGAATTGGGGATGAATCACTTACTAAAATCGCTCTCATCAAATTCGTAGAAATAGGATTTCCTAAATCATCTTTTTCGGAAAGCTCAAAATCCTCAAGAAGAACTTCGAGTAGTTCAGTATCCAATCCCTTTCTTATTGCCGCACCTTCATTCGAAGTATTTGGCACATTTGATTTCCCACTCAATTTATTTTTCAAGTACGTATTGTTCAGATAATCAGTTCTTGTTCGCCTTTTATGCTCTTGTAATATTGCATAAATCACAGCGGTTCGAATTGCACCTTTTATACTCGAACCGGAGATATACGCCTCGCCTTTACCATTTCGAATAAATGAGTTTGATGGCTTGGCATCATATTCAGCAACTTTCAAACTTTCAACAAAATTATTCAAAGTCATTCCTTCAAATAGTCTTGCATGACGTTCAATAAAAGTGTAGCAAGGATTTGGTCTATCTGACTTTTCACGATCACTTAGCCTTGTCCAACGTTCAACTTCGTTGATGTACGTTTCAAGCAGGTCTTTCTCAATGAGCTTTTGTGAGAATCGTTCTGAATCCAGAACAATCATTTTGTTTGATTGCTGTAACCACACTGCACCCCAGCCATAATCAGAGTTTCCATTAGAAATATGTATTGGTGAAAGCGGCGTAAGTGTTACTGTACAGGTTTCAAAGCGGTTTTTCATTAAAATCTCCCCTAATAAATTTTAATCGGAACTGTAAATGATTTTCCATAACGATAAACCGGATGTGGAAAGTCTTGTTGTTTTTTCGAATCAAGTGGCTTGACATCAATAACTGATCCTTGCGGACACAAGCCATTTTCAAAAACACTTCCTTCCGAAAGCATTCTGAGCGTTTGCCGCTTCATCTGGTACAAATTAACACTTGAAAAAGCCCAACCTTTGCGGAGGGTGATGTCGTAATAAAGCAATTGCGATTCCGTTGCTTTTTGGAGAGCCACAGTTTCCAATTCAGTCGGAAGAGAAAGTGAAAGTAAACATCGTGGAAATTTTGGCTCGTCATTGAAAACAAATTCAAGATTTGTCCCATCCTCTTGAATTGGACTTAGTACTCCCAGTTTACTTTCAACACTCACTTCGAACCGACCCAACCCAAAATTTCGCTCACCGCCAAGTCCCGTTTGACTAAGAGCCTTTAGCCCTTGGTTAAATTTATACGCCAATTGTTCATCAGAAAGTGAAACAAAAAAGAAAAGGCCGCTATCTGCGTGTCTAAACTCATACTGTGTTTCATAAAACAAATTGCTTGCTGATGTGAGTCTGTCTTGTGAATGCTTTGCAACAACATATTCTTTATAGAGACTGCTATATGCAAGCGATTCAGAAAGTTTTTCAGGCTTATCATTAAACACATTTTTAGGTGGCTCTGGATTAAGCCAGTGCTGAAACATCGTTGCAGTTATCCAATTTGCTTTTTTGAGAATCTTATCTAACTTTTTTTTATTCTCACCCTGTTGCTTCGATAGCCATACACAAGGCATTTTAGGTTTAGGCAAGAAATACGTCGGCTTACCCTTGAAGTTTTTTGAGTAAAAAGAAGTTGAAGAAAGCAGAATTTTTTCACCAATTTCAGAGAGTTCCTCACTGTTTAGTATTCTAAACTTAGACCACGCATTGCAAAGGGCACTGAATAGTGTATCTGAATGTACAAACGGTTGTGCATCCTCAATGCCAATTCCTGAAGAATCCGCTCCAAAACGAAATGGTGTATTAAACCTCAATCTTACAATGTAATGAGTCATCATTTGGGCAGTGTTTCGTAGTATGCTTTTAATTGTTCTGAAATTATTGGCCAGTGCGTTGTTATATCTTGCCGCATTCCTATTGCAGTGCTTTGATCGATTTGTTTTACTATTTTGCTGTCTAATCCTAAGAGTTGATGTGCTGTTTTGATTTCAAGCTTAAGATTTGTAAATGAAACATGGCCGTATCCGCGTGAACCATTTCCTCCTAAATAACTATGCTCTAAAAGCAGGAGCGTATTGAAAATATTCTTCAAATCTTCAATTGTATTACCCAAATACGCGTCAATCGTATCTTTATTATCTCCTAAATAAATCTTGGCGTCATCATCTCTAATGACTTCAAGATTGTATTCCAAATTGAGGGAAAATTCAGACCCATCTGCAACTCGCTCATTTGTACGAGGATTGGCATGTGCTGAAAGCCTATCAAGTGTGTTTTCAGATTTTCGTTCCAATTTGACATCTCTTATTGGCATGAAGTCCCGTACAATTAAACGAGATGGAAAATTTAAAGCATCGCCTGATGGAGAAGTTGAGCCGAAAATTCGAGAAAGTTCACAAGTCAGTGCTTTATCAATATTCTCCGCTTCATAACGAAAAATTTTATCTGAGCCGCGATTTGACGGCTTTCCCATCCATTTTTCTAGAAGACTTCGGGTTTTGCCTTTAAATGAACTGCCGGGGATATACGGTTTGTTATCTGGGGTTTTGATCACGAATTTATCAATACCCCCGATTTTAAGGTCGTCATTTCCGCTACCTATGTGTAATCCCGTTTTGCATACTAACGTCCCTCTAATTGATGCGTTGCCGAGATAAACAACTCGTAATTTTTTCCGTGCGTCATTATCCAGTGTCTGGATTTGCATGATAAAGTTCTCCTTGTTTAATTTTATTAGTCTTTCTTGTCGTTTCTTTTATTAGTCTTTCTTGTCGTTTCTTAATGCTTCATAGTGAGCCGTAATGGAATCAATAACTCGCACGAAGTTTTCAAAGTCTTCGTCATCCTTTATTTTACCTGACTTAATAAGCTCATCTACAAATTTATAAAACGGCTTCAACGCATCTGGCTGGCGACTATATCCATGTAGGAGAGGAATCCGAAACAGCTTGAGTTTTTCAATTCTATTTGGAGATGTTTCAATCGCTTTTATTTCATCGATGAAACGACGTAGTTGACTATACTTTAGTCCTGAATCCGCACACTTAGAACCAATGACTTGCCCATATTGGATGATTTTTTCAGCAGGTACGTTTTTAAATCGTGGAAAAATCATATCCCTGACAATTAAGTCTTCGTTCATTCCTTTCAATTCATTTACAGCCGTCACCCATTCTGGTGTTGAACCAGCAAGCAATGCATCTAAGTCGTTGTAAAGAGCCATAGCTTATTTTCCTCGTTTTAGAAGTTCTATCCACATCAATGGAAGATGTAGCATTGGTAAATTTGATGGTGTAAATTGCCGCTTGATAAAATCAGTCCCTTCAGGTTTGTGGTCTAATTTTTTTGTATGTTTTTTGAGCAGCCATAGGAAATGAGGAATGTACAGCACCCCATTCTCATGCCACTCATGTACGATGTTAAGCAATTGATAATTCAACCCGTTAGGTAAATCTTCCATCACAAGCCGAGACCCCTTAATAACTGCATAGCTTTTTAAGAATTTAGTGATGTCAATAACTTTGGGATAGTCTTCCCACTTGATACTGTGAAATATTCGGTCATCGGTTTTATTCACAGATTCCATTTGTTTTTTTCGCTCAATTTCAGTTTGACTTTCAGAATAAAATAGTGCGATTCTGTTTTTACCTTCTTGGGAACGCAAACGTTCAGTCTGCCCTGATTTGTTTTTTGCAACACTTTCCGCCTCACCAGACTTTCGAGCCATTTGGTAGAGCGGGAATTTGGGTTGGTGCAAGGTCAATCCGCCTGAAATCGTTTGCGACGGAGCAAATGCCGTAAAACATTGCTGAATATCAAATGCGAGTTCGGCGGTTTCATCCCACGCACCGACGATAAAGAGGTCGTCTCCGCCTGCATATATGACCGAAACATTCCTCCCTTTATTTTCTCTGGTTGCATACTTTTTCTCTACAATATCAGTTGGCGTAATTCCATTTAGTTTTGCTGTGCAAATATTATTCAAATACACCTTGAAAAAGAGATTCAAGTGCTGCGACTTTTGCGAGAGTTCGGCAGGCGTTTCGATGTCTTGAAAGTTCTTTCCGAGATTATCGACATCCATTCGTAACGCACCGATAAGGTCAGCACCACATGAGGATGCCGCTAAACCTTCGAATGTAGATGTGTCATTAGGTTTGGGAATTCGCCCAGTTTGTTCTTTTAGGATGTCTATCTCTGCATCTTGAGCCGAAGAAGGAATATCACCATGCTTTCGGTCATATATGCAGGCGGAGACGACCTCTTTATCGTCGGTGCGTGGGATGAAACC
>Ga0364909_10273_pt1 | contig 15215 bp, 15 predicted proteins | sample SorcelJu500001C3_3_FD_206966 | JGI IMG/M metagenome (GOLD analysis project Ga0364909, IMG submission 206966) | Enriched cells from Trout Bog Lake Hypolimnion, Wisconsin, USA - BchlTB.June25.5000.01.C3 | ecosystem: Environmental > Aquatic > Freshwater > Lake > Hypolimnion/Profundal zone | place... | reverse complement strand
GATTACACTGTTTCTCAAGGTCGATGACGATTGGCTCTGCAAGGGCTCGCACAAAGGTCAGATGCAGATCGTCAAAGGCAATGTTGGTGACGCACAGAAAGGAGCGATAACAGACGCCATCCAGAAGTGCATGTCGCTTGTGTCCATTGGCAGCGATTCCTATAAAGGCCTGTTGAAATACGTCTATCAGCAAGGAACCCAAAAAATCTCGACACATCCACCTCAAAGGAACATCCAGCCCGTTGATCCTTCAACACACCCGGGAGATCCTACATCAACCATGCCCAAGATCGCCGGCGTCACCTTTGAGAACCGTCAAGGGGTGATCATTGCAATCGGTGACCATCTGTTCGACAAGAAAGAACTGCTCAAGGCGGCAGGCTTTCAATGGGACAAGACCGGCAAGAGCTGGCTGAAGAAAGCCGCCTGACCCTACCTCACCTAACCACAGAGGGAGTGATACCATTCCCTCGGCGGAATATGTGTATCCTCCCTTACTTTTTCCAGGAGGATACTACCATGTCAGACGAATTGATGATCACCCTGCAAGCCGCCCTGCAGCAGCTTGCCAGCCAGCAAACCGTGGAAACGCTTGGCGACCGGTCAGCCTACCTTGGAGCGTCCGATGTCGGCAGCTGTCCACGCAAAACCATTCTCAATAAACTCAACACACCGGAAGCCGATCTTGTCACTCTGTTGCGCTTTCGTAGGGGACACATGGCGGAAGAGATCGTTGCCTCTGCCTTCACTGCCGCCGGCTTCACCAACTTCCAGCGGCAAGTTGAAGTTCGTCATGTCGGCGCTGTCCCGGTCATGGCTCATCTTGATTTTGTTTTCATCTCTGAAGCCCGGAAAACCATGGCGGTGCTGGAGGTCAAATCACCGGAGAATATCCCGGAGCATCCCTATGGTTCCTGGGAAACCCAACTCTATCTGCAGATGGGACTGCTGGCCGACAGCTTCCCCGACTATACCGTGGAGAAAGGCGCAATCTTGGCGGTCAACTTCGGTAAACAGGGGATGCAACTCTTCAATGGGTACTCACCCCAGACCATGATCTATGAGGGCCTGATCAACCGGGCGTCCACCATCTGGAATGCGTACCAGCAATATGCGGCAGGTGAACTGATCATTCCGGTCATGGAAGCTGGCCCGTTATGCGGCTACTGCCCTTTTCTTATGAATTGTCCCAAGTTCGAAGCAGAAGAGGTCCAGGAACTGACCGAGAGCGTTGAAATCCTGACGGGTTTGCAGCACCAACAACGAGATCTGGAAACAGAGATCGGCATGCGCAAGAGCGACCTGTTGGCCATCGTGGACCAACGTGGTCCGTTCAAGGCCTACGGTCAACTGCTGCGTAAGGCGGTTCGATCCAGGAAGGTTCTGGATACGGATCGGCTGGGCCAGTTTCTCCAAGGCTATGGTCAATCGCTAGCTGATTTCCAAAATAGCAGTTCGTACTCCTTCCTAGAGATCAAAAAAGCTGCCTGATCCGTCGCAATTATTGCCCCACCCTTACTGCTACGAGTCGCTATAGGAGTATTTGTAGGAAGGCCTGGGTACTTACTCAGCTCCCCATTAAAAGGAGCACCGACCGCCCAACTCAAGGTCGCCTGCACAGGCTCCCCTCGAACATTCCATCATATGCCGCTATGCCTCTTTCACAGGAGTTTGGCGGTTTTCTTTTTCCATCACCCCAATACAGGAAAACGTCGTGATCAATATACCTACAATGGAGCAACTCAACAAACTGCCCAACTTGTACGAAACAGAACATATCCGTCCAGAGGAAAAGATTGTTCATCTCCACTTCATCTTGAACCAAAGTCACTGGTGGGCGATCGAATGGAATGGAAGCGATACCTTTTTCGGCTACGTCCTGTTGAACGGATGGAACCAAGACGCTGAGTTTGGCTACTTCTCTTTAAGTGAATTGATGGAGGTGAAATTCGGAGGATGGCTGGAAGTGCTGCAGGATCCGTTTTGGATCCCCAGAGCAATGAAAGATATCTTTCTAATCGGTGAGAGGTTGCCTTTCGAGTCCAGATAACAGGACCGGTCAGCATAGAGCAGGCCGTTGAACCCCATAATAGCATCATCAGGATTCCCCAGAGCCTTTCCCGCCGCTGTGGCTGGAGAGGCTCTATAATTTCATAAACAAAAATAAATATGAGGTATTACCATGTCTGAATCAATATTGATCGGTACCAATAAAGTAACAGAAGCAGAGGTTATTAATGTCCCGGCAGTTCCTTTCACCAGGTCTTTCCATCCAGTCCATCATCGGCAAGTTATCGACGCCATCCGCTCAGGTGTCGTAGCCACTGGTTTGGAAATCGTTAAAACCGACTACGTTTTGGCAAACAATGGCAATCGTATGTTTGGGATCTGGGACTTAAGCGGAGGTAGCGAAGAGTTATGTTGGTCCATCGGTATCCGGAATTCGATGGATAAATCCATGGCTTTAGGCATTACAGCGGGCACCAAAGTCTTTGTTTGTGAGAATCTCGCCTTCAGTGGAGAATTTGTCGAAATGAGAAAACATACCAAGGGGCTTTCATATGACGAGTTGGAGTTTATAGCTTATCGGGCTATGAGGAAAATGGTGACTAACTTAATTAAATTCCAGGCTTGGCATGAAGATCTGAAAAACTTCCAACTGACAGAGTGGGAGGCCAAAATACTACTGGTAGATATTATGACGAACAACATCATTCCGCCCAGCAAGTTTGCCCGGTTCAATGAACTGTATTTCGGCGGGGTGTATGACCCCACCTTATGGGGATTTCATGAAACCGTTACCGATGTACTGCGCGACAACAATTTACTGACATTACCCAAGAAAAATAAGATGCTGAACGGGATGCTGGACACCTATAAGGACGCGAAGTCGATTGCACCTCCATCATCATTGGCAGATTTTTACGAGCAAAGACACCTGCTGTCGCAGCACTAAACAAAGTCATCAAGAGCATCAAATCAGCCTGCCGGGTAATCCTCCGGCGGGCTATTCTTTTGAGGTAATCCGATGAAAGAGCGCAGAAATGCCGGTATCAATGACCGGGGGGTAAGGAGGAGTAAAATGTTCAAGTTTATAGGTGCTGCAGTTGTCTATGGATTTGCTATATATGGTCTTGCTACGTGGTTGATGAAATCTGAAAAAAATGGTGAAGAACAAACCAACCTACAACAGAATTGACGATAACGAATTGGGCGTAGAGGAGTTGCCTTGCCTCTACGCTTTTTTTTGGGGAGTGGTGCTGCGGTTTATCCTTGACCAACTCATGACTTGCAATTCACCGGGAGTTAATAGAGGCGGATATTAACTCCGCCGCTTCAAATCTTGCCCCCTTTATCCAAATATTTTTTCTTGCTCTTAAAGCGGCTACCGAGAAGATCGATCAAACCTATAAACCGCGAACCTAACCGCAAACCTGGGATCGTACTGGTGTCCGGTGCGGCCAGTTACCCTTTTGAGGGTGCCGAAGAGGTTCTGTGCGTTTGGCCATTTACACAAATTATTTTACCCTCTCTACGCAGAGGTGTTGGGGGCAAAACCAATATTGATGGGGCTAGCGTACTATTAGGGGCAATTGCGAGGGCTGTCCAGCCACCGTGCTTGTTGATGATAAAATCATGCGCGATGGCCAGACCCTGCCCGGTTCCTTTACTCCAGCGGCACCATGGAGATCTCGAAAATCTCAGAGCTATGAGAATATGGTCGAAAAACTGCAGGGGTTCCCAAGTATGGACGAAAAATAAGTTTTAAATCTTAAAAAAATCCGTAAGTTTTTGTAGATTATCGGCCAAGTGAGCGAGTTCGCTTGCTTTTGTATTTACATCAGCACTACTTGAAGAAATTTCGTGAATACCGCGATTTACATCTCCAATGTCATTGTTTATACTTGATGACATAGCAGAAGTTTGGTTGATATTTTGATTAACTTCCTCAATTCCTTGTGAAGCCTGGGAGATGCTTTTGGATATTTCCTGGCTGGAAATTGACTGTTCTTGTACAGCCGTTGCAATGGTACTCACTATACTATTCACTTCCTCGATAACTTTAGATATTTGGCCAATTTCAGTAACAGTTTCGTTAGTGGAATTTTTGATACCGTCAATGCGGTCTTTTATCTCATGTGTCGCAGTGGCGGTCTGCTTCGCCAATTCTTTGATCTCGTTGGCAACCACAGCAAATCCCTTCCCGCTCTCACCAGCGCGGGCAGCTTCTATGGTTGCATTAAGCGCCAAAAGATTGATCTGGTCAGAAATTTCTGTAATCACTTCAGTTACCTTGCTTATCTGCAAGGCGGCTTGTCCCAATTCATTCACTTTCTCTGAAGCGAAATTTGCATTGACCACCGCCGTTTCAGTAATCCCTCGTGCTCTCCCGGAGTTTTGAGCAATTTCCTGAACAGTTGCAGTCATCTCCTCAGAAGCAGCAGCAACCATGTTGACATTGGTGGAGGCCTGTTCACTGGCCGCTGCCACGCTATTAAAATTGGCATTCATCAGCTCCGTTGAAGTGACAACTCCTTCGGACCTTAATAACATTTTTTCTGCGCCAGAGGTCATCCTACTAGCAATTTCAGACATTTCATTAGATGATGAATTTAACGTTTTGGCAGCTCTACCGATATTTTTCATCATACCTTCGAGATTACCCACCATAATTTTCATGGCCATCATCAGTTGACCGATTTCGTCTTCGGAAGCGGCTTCAACCGTAACCGTCAGGTTTCCTACCGCAAGAGAATTGGCAACCAAAACAGCTTTTTTCAGATGGTTTGTGATTTTGGTTAAGATCAAAAAAGCACATACCATACCGAGAAACATCGTCAATAACCCGATGCCGACCATAACAAAAGTCGTATTTTTTAATCTCTGGGCAACACGTGAGTTGTTTAATGACAGCAGAAGGTAACCGTTTTGAATTGTATCGGTTGGTGTCAAATCAATTTTGGCGGCAACAAACTGCATTCCTTTTCCGTCTAGAATGACCGAGGCTTTATTTGTTGGCGGGTGGTTTCGGAGATCCTGAATTGAAAAGTCTAGATTTTCAGTGTAGTAGCTATTCGTAATTTCTTTAGATACTACTAAATAATCATTTTTGGGCCCCTGAATCACAACCGCCAGGACACTTACATCTGGGTCACTTGATCTAAATTCTTTTAGTGCTTTCGCAGTATCATCGGCAAGATTGTATTGTACTGCCGGTCGTATTGTCTCAGCGCATTGAATGGACAGGGAAGCACTCTTTTCGCTTAGAAAAGTCGAGCCCATCTCTCTGAATGAAACTGTAGATACCAAGATCAGCGAGGTGGAAAGAACGATACTGATAACAACCATGGTTATTAACATTTTTTTTCGAATCTTTAGATTGTTCCAGAGTTTCAAAATTACCATCCTTTACGAATAAGTGCGCAACCAATTTAATCGGTGTTGAAATCCGAATTGTTCGGCAATTGATTGCGCACTGTATTAATCTTGATTTCAGAATACTACTTCCCAATGTGACGAGCTCGACGTTGACCTGTCATTAGCGGAACGCTAATAGCTTTCATGGGAGTCAATTCTTTCGGTAGGGCGTTATTTTGCGTACATCCCACTACCGACAACCATTCCATCGATAAGTTCAACGAATGACATTTTGTCCATCAGTCGATTATTGTCTGCTGGATTATACTCTTTGTATGAAATCCAACCACTGCCGCTTTTGTGCACGAGATCGGTCCAGTCGCGAATCCAATACTTTCCGTCAGGATCTTTATCGTCCCAACGATTCTTGCCAGTCAATTCAAGCCTGACTCCATGAGCCATGACAACGCCTTTTTCGTCATACACAAAGATGTAAAGATTTTTATTTGCTCCAGCTTTAAAATGGAACTTTCCACTTGAGCTGCGGACTTCGTTGAGAAACTTTTCTTTGCCATTATCTTTTGCAAAAGCAACAGCTTCCTTCACAAATGCTTCTACATCATCTCTTGTAGGTGTTTCCGCAGCAAACGCATGAATTGAATAAAAAACAAAACTCATGCACAAAATAATAACTTTTACAACGACATTCATAACAATCTCCTTTTTTAAAAAAAATTATTCCAACAATTTAACAACTAATAAATAGTCAATATGGCAAAACGTGCATGTGGGAACTCACGTTTGCCATTCATCCCTGATTCGGCGATGAATTACAAAATGGTACAGCGAAAACTGTGCCAGTAAATGCAAAGCTGTGTGTTTTGTATTTTTTTTATTTAAAATCAATATTTTAAATTGATAACAGTCAATGCCAAATTGCTATCGTCCTAATATATAGGACAAAGCAAAGTCTTGGATCTTGGGACTGTCCTATTATTCAGGATTAGCAATAACGAGATTCGTTAATCCAGAGACGGGAACGATGCAGATGCTTCTGCAAAAGTTTCTAAACGGGGGGGGGGGGCGAATTATTTCAACCTATTTAGACTTACTCCAAAGTCTTCAATAAACCTTTCACAAGAACCGCTTTCATTTTGCAGGAAAGAGGCCAGTTGCGTTGTGAATATAATAATTTTAAATTATTGATATTATAACAGTGGGTTGTCTTGTTATAGCACCGGGAATGTCAAACAGGGAAAGAAGCATGACAACAAACTTTGTGTAAAATTTGTGACGAATGAATTCCGTTTGTTGCTATCTATTTATTGTATCGATCTTGTAAATATGTGTAAAAATAGTGACGACAACTAAGGGGCAGGTATTATGCTGTAACTATTGAGTGACAGGATGCAGCGAGTAGTGGCTTGAGATCTTTACCCGTTACCAAGGCAAAACTGTTTGGCCGCTAGGATTCTTCATCGCGAGGAGGTACCGATCGGCACCGATCTGCCAAGTTAATTGCACGGATCGAGCAAAGGTGATGATGTGTCCATCATTCCTGAAACGATATTTGAGAACAGATTCATGAACGTGGTAGAATTTAAACGAATGGGCGCCGACATAACTATCGAGGGCTCCCGCGCTGTGATAAGCGGCATTGGCCGTGACAAACTGTGCGGTGCGCCGGTCATGGCCAGGATAAGGCAGAAATATATCAATCAATGATTGCAGAAGAGGGCAGGGAATGGAACTTGAGCAGTCCATAAAAGCGGGAACGGCTTAATCCTGATATTTTGCAGGCAGAACTAATATTGCCCTCGGTATCGGCCATGAGTCGTTGGAGGTAGTATTTCTCCGCATCGTTGCAGAGAATACGGCGATACTCTTTAAATGGTGGCAGGACGGACGGGAAACGATCTTGTCCTATCAAGGGATCACGCAAAGGAGAGGGAACTTGTTGTTCATGCCGTTGAGTAGTAACATTGCGGATGTAATGTAAACGTATTTCTGCTGGCAAATGAATGGGGTAAATAACCGGATTTTTCGGATCAGAAATTATCGCCTTTTCCAATCTGTTTTCCAATTCACGTACATTACCTGGCCAAGGATACGCAACCAACATTTCGAGCGTTTCGGGTAGAACCCCCTTGATCGGCAATTTGTTTCGTTGACAAATCGTAAACACACAAGCCATCAGAAGCTTATCAATATCCTTTTCTCTTTCCCGTAGCGGTGGGAGGTGGATATTGAATGCGTTCAACCGATAATAAAGATCGCTGCGAAACAATCCTTTCGCGGCCATTTCCGACAAGTCTCGATTGGTGGCCGCAATAAGTCTGAAATCGCTTTTGTGTTCACTCCCTTTTCCCACCGGACGATAAACCTTTTCCTGGAGAACGCGGAGAAAGCTTTTTTGGGTTTCGAGAGGAAGTTCTCCAGCTTCATCGAGAAAAAGTGTTCCCCCATCGGCTTGCTCGACCAGTCCTTTCTGATCGCTGTTGGCCCCTGTAAATGCACCTTTGACATGGCCAAAGAGAATACTTTCAACGAGTTTCTCGGGCAGACTGGCGCAATCCACTACAACAAAAGGTCTATTGCTCCGCAGACTGTTCGCATGAATTGCCCTGGCAAACAGTTCTTTGCCAGTCCCGGTCTCACCAGTGATCAATACCCCCACCTCGGTTCCGGCACAGTGAGCAACTTGATCCAGACAGTCACATATAGCCCTGCTCTCGCCGATGATCTCATCACGTTTGAGACTGATACGTGAGGTGCGCTGCATTTTTATAGCATGGTACTCCATAGCTCGTTGTATCTGGAGCATGATATTCTGTCGGGAAAGCGGCTTTTGCAGATAATCCCAAGCACCATTTTTAATTGCGAGATCAGCTCCATCTTCCTCGTCAGTTCCGGTAATGATGATAACTTCTGGCGAGGAGGGAAGTCCCTGGATAAAAGGTAACATCTGCAATCCATTGCCATCGGGCAAATGGACATCAAGGCAAACAAGATCAACTGGCTGGTTGGTTAGCAAACGCTTGCCTTCTTCTATGGTCCCAGCGCTCGTAACCTTGTGTTTCAATTGCTTGCAGTGCGATGCAAGCAGATTGCTGATAATCACGTCATCATCAATAATAATCACATTTCCCATGGTAATGCCTTCCTGTACGGTCCGTAATTTATAAGCCGACTTCCTGATTAAACGAATTTACCAGCGACTAATCTCTTCCGCGATCATTAATCCTAAATAATAGGACACAGTGAAGTGCTGCTGATTGGTTTTGTCTTGTAATTTAAGACAATCGCAAAGGTTCCGTACTAGCTTCGTCTTCGATGCTACTATAACATGCTGATTATATTAATATATTATAATTGGTATTCCTTGGCACGATTCTGGCTAAACTCCTTGGTACAGACTCGACAAACTTGACGAATACTGATTAGGGCATTCGTAGATTTTGATCCTTAGCAACGACTTTGGTGCCGCAAACACTTTTGAGGAAAATATGCCTGTTTTAAATTGGAATGACCGCTACTCGATTGGCATATTGCAACTTGATATGCATCACCAGCACTTGTTCTTTCTGATGAGAAAAACCTACGGCAATTTCATCAACAAGGCTCACCATCAAGACCTGGACCTATTATTTGATGAAATAATTGATTGTGCCACATACCATATTGCTGCGGAAAAGCAGTATATGCTGGAGTCTAATTTTCCAGGAATAAATAAACAAAAAAAAGACCATGATCTTTTCTTCCTTAGAATAGTAGAAATGTCAAAAAGCTATCGTCGCGGAGAAAGGCATTTGTTAATCGAAATGCTTTCATTTTTACACAATTGGCTATCAACGCATATCATACACTCAGATGCCGAATTTGGACTTTTCGTCGCAAAAAACAAGACAGGAAAATTCAAAAACTTAAAATTAATGAAAGCTGTCTCTATTGCTGATGCCATATAGGCTTAATATTAGACAAATTAGTCAATCAATAAAATTTTTGTTTTTTCAGTAAGGATGGTTTGAAAATGGGGAAATTAGTAATGACAGTCGATGATTCTGCCAGTGTACGACAAATGGTATCCTTCACTCTTAAAAAAAATGGTTATGAGGTTATCGAAGCGGTTGATGGCGAAGATGCTATGGAAAAATTATCAACCAGCAAGGTGGATATGCTGCTTACCGATCTCAATATGCCAAAACTGGATGGAATTGGGGTGATTAAAGGGGTTCGTGCCAGTACATCTAACAAATTCATCCCCATCGTGATGCTGACTACTGAATCTCAGGATTCAAAAAAAGCGGAAGGCAAATCTGCTGGAGCAACCGGATGGATTGTCAAACCTTTCAAGCCGGAGCAGTTGATTGCAGTGGTCAAAAAATTTCTGGGATAATCAAGAAGTTGCACCCAGTCTCAGTCGCCAAGTTCGGGTTGGATGACATACTCGCCTTTACAAATCGGGTTGAGACAAACGGGACTTGATAAACCTTTAAACCAAAATGAACAAAAAAGAGGAATAAATGCCAAAAAATGTACTGCTTGTTGACGATTCCAGCACGATGCGCAAGATCATCAGCCGTTCACTGCGTCAGGCCGGTCTGGATTTTGGTGAAATTTATGAAGCCGCTGATGGTCAGGAAGCCTTGGCCGTGCTTGAAAAAGAAACGATCGATATCGTTCTGAGCGATATCAATATGCCCGTTATGAACGGCATTGAATTCCTAAGGGAAAAAAACAATCGTCCGGGAATCAAGGGTATTCCTGTTTTTATGATCTCCACCGAAACAGGTGAGGATGTTATTGGAGAGGCCAAGATTCTGGGAGCTATTGGAGCTCTTAAAAAACCTTTCACACCAGATAAAGTCAACGAAGTCCTCGGACCGCTCATGTAGGAATAAAGGTTTTCAATTGGATTAGTACTGTCTTCCGGCTGGATCACTGCTGCTAGTATCCGGGAATGAATTTATGAGGGAAACATGAATAATTTTAGTAAAATTAGTGATAAAATTATAGAGTCAACATTAGAAATATTCACCGACATGGTGATGATGGAGATCTCGGTAATTGGCGAGCCAATGTTGAGATTAGGGGCATTGAAAGAATCCATATCCGGCATGATCGGTCTTGCCGGTATTCACAAGGGGGTTTTGGCAGTACATTTCCCAAAGCAGGTAGCGTTGAATGTGACCAGCAACTTTCTCGGGATGGAGGTTGAGGAGATCAATGTCGATGTCCAGGATGCCATTGGTGAAATTGCCAATATGCTTGGCGGCAATCTAAAAACGATCCTCTCCGGCCAGGGCAAGGATATCCAGCTTTCTCTGCCGTCAACCATCTATGGTGATGAATACACCTTTACCTCCCAAGTCGATGTGGATCAGATTATTCTTCCCTTTCAAACCCCGGCTGGTGTGTTTTATGTGGAAGTGGAACTTGAACGCTAAAACTACCACCCGCAGCAACTTTATAGTTCTGTCGTCATCAAAGGATGGTGCGGGATCGGCTGCGGTACAACTTCTTGTGCCAATATGTAGTTATGTTGATTAATAATCCGCCTACATATTTTCAATACATTGAATGTAAAAAAATAATTTTAAACTTTAGAGGGTTGAGTAATGAAAAATTCAAAAGGGTTAGGCTGGATTGCCGCTTTGATTATTTGTTTTATGATGGCCACAACAACAGCCTGGTCCTCTGATCTTAAGGAGATCAAAGAAAGGGGTGAACTGCGTCACCTGGGGATTCGTTATGCCAATTTCGTTACCGGTGCTGGCGACGGATTTGATGTTGAGTTAGTGCAAGGATTTGCTAAATATATAGATGTTAAATACACTCTGGTCTACTCGGATTTTTACAACGTCATTCGAGATCTTCTTGGTAAGGATGTGATCCGCAAAGGCGGGGATGTCAGCTTAGAGGGAAATTATCCCGTAAAAGGAGACATCATTGCCACGGGTTTTACCGTATTGCCTTGGAGGGAAGCGGTACTTCTCTATTCTCACCCCACCTTTCCTTCCCAGGTACTTCTGTTGACTCGAGCGGATTCAACATTTACTCCGATCAAAGGATCCAAAGATCTCATACAGGACATCAAGGAGACCAAGAGTATGATCGGCAAGAACAGCCTGCTGGTCATGGAGCGCACCTGTCTTGATCCCAATAACTACGGCCTGAAGGACACAGGTATTGATCTCCGCGCCTATACCAAAAATACCAACCTGAATGAAATGGTCCCAGCCCTGCTCAACAAGGAAGCGGAAATGACCCTTTTGGACGTGCCTGACGTCATCCTTGATTTAAAGAAATGGGCCGGGCAAATTAAGGTCATAGGCCCGATATCACAGCAGCAGGAACTTGCTGCAGCCTTCCCTAAAGATGCTCCAGAACTTCGTAACGCCTTCAACGCATATCTGGAAAAGATCAAGGCGGACGGTTCTTACGACAAGCTTGTGGATAAATACTATCCTGGGATTCGTAGATATTTCCCAGATTTCTTTGCAAAGAAAAGCTGATTATTAGAGCATTGTTTCACAATTGACTGCGGCTGATACATGATCCAATTCAGGCAATACATTCTTCGCTGGCCGCTTTACATGACGGCTGTATTTTGCGTCTACGCGTTGATACTTTTATGGAACATTTTTAGCACGCAGTCACAACTCCGCTCCACAATAGATGCCCGTCTGGTTGCAGATTGTCAACGCAGGGGTGCGGCCATTGCTGACTTCACCAACGCCCGCCGGAAAAAGGTCACGGAATTGGCTGTGAGCCAAGAAATTGAGGCCTACCTTGCCAATAAGGCTTTGGGGATGTCAGAACAATACGGACTTTTTGCCAACCTGACTGCCATTGAGGAGCGGTTTCATCACGAGATCAAGGAGGATGTTTACCGAGACTCACCGATTTACCGCCAAGTAATCTATTTTGACGAGAAAGGTGCACCTTTGACAGAGACTGTCGCCGATTCTCCTCTACGGGTTCCCGAGAATTCTCAAAACGGGATCCGATTGATTATTGATGAGGTGAATAAGACGATTGTTGCCAGCGCTCCGGTTTTTCATAAAGAAAGATTCTCCGGTACAGTAGTGACTGCCGGCGATCTCGACCAGTTTTCAAGATTGCTGATCGCAGATCTCAACGGTGAAGGTGGCCAGAGATATCTGGAACTACTTGTTTCTGATGAAGGTCTCAGCCTGACGTCTCCGGAAAACTCGACGTCTCTCAATCGTCCCTTTGCCCAGCAACTCGCACACCTTCAGGAAAATGTCATAACTCCTCTCTTAGCCTATCCAGGATCACCTCCAGGGTTGACCAAGAGCCTTGCATTACGCACCATGGTGCAAGGAACGCCACTCTCGTATGTCATCCTGATCGATCCAGATCTGGCTTATGGCCAATTAAGTTCCCGTATCTATCTGTACACTTTCAGCATTTTCCCCTTTCTGCTCCTTTTCGGCATGATCGTTCTGGAACGGCAACGACGAAGTGCCGAGAAACTCCAGAATGACAATACGGCGCTTGCGAGTGAGATTAGTCGGCGCACCGTTTTAGAACAGGAGTTGAGGGAGAAAACGGAAAGCCTCGAACAACTTGCTATAGAGTTCCAATTGATTGCGAGTCGCGCTGAAGATGCCTCGAATGCTAAATCGCAATTTCTTGCTAATATGAGCCATGAAATTCGCACCCCTATGAATGCGATTCTTGGCATGTCTTATCTAGCACTCCAGAGTAATCTTACTGCCAAACAAAGGGAACAGATCACCTATCTCCACAACGCGGCCGAATCACTTCTCGGAATCATCAATGACATCTTGGATTTCTCCAAGGTGGAAGCAGGAAAAATGAATTTAGAACAGACCCCCTTTGTTCTCAAAGATATCCTGGATGAAATCATACTGCTATTCAAGCCTAAAATGGTGGAGAAACGATTGGAGTTTCATTATGACGAACAAGATCAAGTAGTAGCGAACAAGGCACCATTGCTTATCGGCGATGAGTTGCGATTGAAACAGGTTCTCACCAATCTGCTCTCTAATGCAGTTAAATTCACTGAAAAAGGTTTTGTACGTTTTGGAGTCTCTTCGTTTAACGCAGAGAGCACAATCCGAGTCATTTTCACCGTTCAAGATAGTGGCATAGGGATGAACTGTGAGCAGAAATCCCGACTTTTTGAGGAGTTTTCGCAGGCGGATGCCTCGACTACACGGCAGTATGGTGGTACGGGTTTAGGAATGGCGATAGCCTGGAGACTCGTTGAACTCATGGACGGAACAATAAATGTTGAAAGTCAGCTTGGTCAAGGAAGCTGTTTTACGGTGGAAATTCCGTTTGAAGTGGCACTGGTTGGAGGAACCCCTCTGAAAGAGCGTAGGAACAAAACCAGAAATTACGATGCGCTCCGAGGAACCCGGGTACTCTTGGTGGAGGATAACTCTATTAACCGTCTGCTGGCAGTTGAATTGTTGGCAATGAAAGGGTTGTTAACCGACATTGCGGAGAATGGTGAGGATGCGTTAGAAAAACTACGAAGCCTTCCACCTGACACCTTTAAAACGGTGCTAATGGATCTGCAGATGCCGGTTTTAGATGGTTATGAGACCACGCGGATTATCCGGAGTGACCCAAAGTTTGATGCGCTTCCCATTATAGCACTGAGCGCTCATGTATTGAGTTCAGAAAAAGAACGTTGCCGTAAGCTCGGGATGAATGGCTATATCAACAAGCCTTTTGATCCTGAACACCTATGGCACGCCTTACTGCGATCGACCAGGAAAAATGAATCACTTCCGGTTGCTTCAGTGCAACAACTGTGGTTGAAGTCAGAGCAAATCGATCCGGAAATTGATATTACCGGAGTGAATTTCAGTGAAGGTATTCAGCGGGCAGGCGGAGATCACAATCTCTATATGAAGGTGGTTGGAGAGATTTTAAAGAATTTTGCATCGGGTTATGAAGAGCTGCTCGGACGGGCCAACCAGAAGGATAGTAACAGCGGTCAGGCCTACGCCCATGAACTTAGAGGCGTGTTCGGTGCCATCGGTGCTCATGAGATGCAAGATGCCCTAGCGGCTATAGAAGAGTCCTTCAGGGTCGGCGCTGATCCTCGTAGTCAGATTCAGGAACTAGAGAAACCATATATTGCTCTCATGGAGGTGTTAAACGAATATTTAAATTCGAACTGGCCTCAAAAACCAGAGAACGAGATGTTCAAAGCTTGTTCAGTGGACGTTACTTGGCTTGAAACATTTGCCGACTATCTAGGTAAAGGGGATTTTGAGGCTGTTGAACTGTGGGAAAATAACAAGGCTATGCTAGAGGGTCGTTTCTCGCCGGCGGAGTTAGGCGAGATCAGCAGGGCTCTCCAGCAGTTTGATTTTGCATACGCCCTTGAATGCCTAAACACCAGAGCACAACGATGAAACCACTTGTCCTTATCGTCGATGACACCCCGGCCAACCTCAGTCTCCTGGCCAATCTCCTCAATCCCACCTACGATATCCGCGTGGCCATCAACGGGGTGAAAGCGCTCGAACTTGCACAGATTGAACCGTTGCCGGATGCGATTTTACTGGATGTGATGATGCCCATCATGGATGGCTGGACGGTTTGCGAGAAGCTGAAATCTATCGCCGCGACCGCCCACATCCCCATCCTTTTTTTAACGGCAAAAAATAGCCTCCAGGATGAAGAGTATGGGCTCAACCTCGGGGCCGTTGATTTCATCTCTAAACCGATCAGTCCCCCGATTGTCCTGGCGCGTCTTCGCACTCACCTGCAGATTCGGGAATATCAAAAAATTCTAGAGGACAAGGCCGGCTGGCTGGAAATTGAGGTGCAAAAGAAGCTGACCCGAA
>Ga0364909_10241_pt2 | contig 15268 bp, 8 predicted proteins | sample SorcelJu500001C3_3_FD_206966 | JGI IMG/M metagenome (GOLD analysis project Ga0364909, IMG submission 206966) | Enriched cells from Trout Bog Lake Hypolimnion, Wisconsin, USA - BchlTB.June25.5000.01.C3 | ecosystem: Environmental > Aquatic > Freshwater > Lake > Hypolimnion/Profundal zone | place... | reverse complement strand
GCTGGTGAATCAAGGAATATCCCTGGAATCGATTACCATCGTTCCCCACAACTGGTCTATTGATGATCTCACCAGCGGCAAGGTGGACGGCCAGACCGCCTACATCACCAATGAACCGTATCTTCTGAAAAAAAGCGGGATTGAACCAGCCCTCATCAGGCCGATGTATTACGGCATTGATTTTTATGGTGACTGCCTGGTCACCACCGAGCAGGAAATGCGCGAGCATCCGGAACGGACCGAGGCCTTCCGGCGGGCGGTTCAGAAAGGCTGGCTTTATGCCATGGACCACGTTGACGAGATCGCCAACCTGATACTGATCCGCTACTCCCAGGAAAAAACCCTGGAGCATCTGTTGTTCGAGGCAGAGGCCATGCACGAGCTGATCCGGCCGGATCTGGTAGAGATCGGGTATATGAACCCGGAGCGCTGGCGGCATATCGCCGATACCTATGTTCAGCTCGGCATGATGCCAACCGGTTACAGCCTTAAAGGCTTCCTTTATTCTCAAGTGCATGAAGATCTGGCCGTTGACAGGCAGCGCACGGTACGTTTTGTCCTGCAGATTCTTGGGGGTGTGGTGATCCTGGGGATAGGCGGCGGGATATTTTTGCTGGTATTCAATAACTACCTGGCTGCTCAGATCACTAAACGAACCGCCGCCCTTGCCGCCAGCGAGCAGAGCTTTCGCGCCTTTTTTGAGATGGCCAGCGTCGGTGTCGCTCAAGCCGATGCCTATACCGGCAGGTTTCGTAAAATAAACCGGAAATACTGCGAGATCGTTGGTTTTAGCGAGGAGGAGATGTTGTCTTTCAGCTTCAGGGACATCACCCACCCGGATGATCTTGCAATCGACAGGCAGCAGCGGCGGGATCTGGTTGATGGTGCGATTCCTGAGTTCACGGTGGAAAAACGCTACATCCGTAAGGACGGTTCCGCTGTCTGGGTTCTCCTGACGGTTTCGCCCTTGTGGGTCGCCGGGCAAAAGCCGGATTGCTGTTTGGCTGTGGTCCGGGACATCACCAAAAGAAAATTGGCTGAAGAAGAATTGGTGTTTGCCACCAAAGTGTTTGAACATTCGATTGAGGGCATCGTCGTCACCGATATTAACGGTTCGATTTTACAAGTAAACCCAGGGTTTACCGCCATCACCGGCTACAGCGCCGAGGAGGCGATCAACCAGAACCCGAAAATTTTGAAGTCGGATCGGCATGACCCTGCATTTTATCAGGCCATGTGGGCGCAACTCGGCGCGGAAGGGCAATGGAGTGGGGAAATCTGGAACCGGCGGAAAAATGGCGAGGTTTATCCGGAATGGCTCACCATTAATGCCGTACGTAACGCGCAGGGAAGAATAACGAACTATGTTTCTATTTTTCATGATATCACCGAGCTGAAACGTCAGCAGGAAGCCCTTGAGCATCAGGCCCAGCACGATGCCCTCACCGGCATGCCCAACCGGGTGCTGCTCAACGACCGGTTGCAGATGTCGCTTACCCGCATGGAGCGGCATGGCAAAAAAGTGGCCCTGCTTTTTCTTGATCTCGACAATTTTAAGCATATCAATGATGGCTTTGGCCATACCGCCGGCGACAATCTGTTGATCGAAATGTCCAAACGGCTGGAAGCGCAGTTGCGCGCCGGAGATACGCTGGCCCGGCAGGGCGGCGATGAATTCCTTATTCTCCTGCCCGAGGTTGAAGGCGTTGATGATGCCGGCATCATTGCCATGCGGTTGCTTGAGTGTTTGCGGCAGCCTTTTCATCATCAGGAAATTGAATACTATGTCACTGCCAGCATCGGGGTTACGGTAGCGCCGAACGATGGCAGCAATCCCGATGCCCTGATTAAAAATGCCGATTTGGCGATGTACCGGGCAAAGAAGCTCGGGCGCAACAATTTCCAATTCTTTACCCCCGCATTGGATGGGCAGGCTCATCGGCGGATATCCCTGGAATCGGAATTACGCAAGGGGATTGAGCTGGAAGAATTCGAGTTGTACTATCAACCCCTGGTGAGCAGTGCCTCGGGCGCTATCATCGGTGCCGAGGCTCTGATTCGGTGGAACCATGCGGGTAATGTAATCTCCCCCAACGAATTTATCCCCTTGGCTGAGGAATCCGGGTTGATTCTTCCCATGGGGGAATGGGTGCTGAAAACAGCGGCCAAGCAGGCAGGGGAATGGCAAAATATGGGATTTGGCCTCGATATCTCGGTGAATATTTCACCGAGGCAGTTCGCGGGGCAGGAGTTGACAGCGCTGTTGCGGGAGGCGGTGGCGTCGACCGGGTTGCAAGCGGGCAGGCTCTACTTCGAAATCACTGAGTCCATTCTTATGGATGATATTGTCAAGGCGCGAAAGATTCTAGGTGAGTTGCGGGATCTGGGGGGTAAATTTTATCTCGATGATTTCGGCACCGGGTATTCGTCGCTCTCCTACCTCAAGCGCCTGCCGCTTGATGGGCTGAAGATCGATCGTTCTTTCATCCGCGATATAGAGACCGATGCCGACAGCAGGGCGATTGCGGCGGCGATTGTCTCTCTGGCGGAGACCCTGAATTTGGCCATTGTCGCCGAAGGGGTGGAAACGGAGGAACAGTTGGCGATTCTGCGCGGCATGAGCGGAAACCTGATCATTCAGGGATACCTTGCCAGCCCGCCGGTGCCTGCCGATCGTTTTGAAGCCTTTCTCCGGTCTGGGCAGTGCCTGCTGCCTGGTGTGGTCAATGGTTGAAAATAAAGCGTCGGCCCTTGGTAAAAAAATAGGCCGATGAGCACATAATATTTGCCCCTTCAGGCAAACGGACGAAAAAACAATTTACATATCATCTTGACTGCCATGACAACTGATGACCGATTTCAATACAATCTTGTTCCTGCCCAGGAGATTTCTCAGCGTGTTGCGAGGCTTCAGCACCGATTGCAAGAAGGGCCGGTGGACGGTGCGCTGATTCTCGATCCTTTGAACATGTATTACTACTCGGGGACGATGCAACAGGGAGTTTTGTTTGTCCCCGCGGAGGGAGAACCGGTTTTCCTGGTCCGGCGAAGTTATGAACGGGCACGGCTGGAAACATCGTTGCAAAGGGTGCTGCCCTTAAAAGGGTTTAGCCAACTTCAGACAACCCTTGCAGATCTGGGCCTGCACACCAACATCCTGGGGGTGGCGGAAACAACCCTGTCCGTTTCCGTTTTCAAAACGTTGGCCAAGGCCTTTCCAGGAGGGACGTTCACGGATATCAGTGCCTTGTTGGGCATGATTCGGGCGGTGAAGTCCGACTACGAAGTGGGGCTCATCCGAGAATCCGGGGCGCGGCACCAATTGGTCTCTGACGCCATCCCTTCCATGATCCGCGAAGGGATGACGGAATGGGAGCTCGGCGCTGAGATTCACAAGGGGATGCTGGCGTTGGGATACACCGGGATTACCCGGATCACAGCGTTTGGCGGGGAGGTGATTGTTGGGATCGTCAGTTTCGGCGAATCAGGAAACTATCCCACCGCTTCGGTAGGGCCGGGGGGCCTGATCGGGCTTTCTCCAGCTTTCCCCCTGGTTGGGGGAATGAAAAAACTTGAAAAAAGCGAGCCCATATTCGTGGATACCGGGTTTGGGTATGAGGGATATTTCACCGATAAAACGAGGATCTACTCCCTTGGCGCTCCACCCGCTCCAGCGTTGGATGCGCACAAGGTATGCCTGGACATTCAGGAGGCCGTACGGTGCCGCCTCAAGCCAGGGGCCATCCCGTCGCAAATATACGAGGAAGTCTACAACGAATTGGTTTATCCCCGTGGTTTTGAACAGCACTTCATGGGTTTCGGCAGCAACCAGGTGGCTTTCCTCGGCCACGGTATCGGATTGGCTATTGACGAATTCCCGGCCATTGCAGGCAAGGTGCACATCCCCCTTGAGGCGAACATGGTCATTGCCCTGGAGCCTAAGAAGGGATTGGAAGGCATCGGGTTGGTGGGGGTGGAAAATACCTTTCTTGTCACCGAAAAAGGGGGAGAGAAACTGACTCCCGGATCGGACGGGATAACGATTGTGTGACCTGTTTAAACGTAAACCTGTCGCAGAAGCCAAGAATGCGAAAGTATACACCCCCTCCTTACCCGACAAGAGGGCGGGCCATAACCATCTGGTTTTCTAATTGCGTAACCGCCTAATCAAAAGGCCCCGGCCTTCCGCTCTTGTTGAGAGGCGAAAAGGGCCGGGGCCTTTTGTTCATTCATGCTGCCTTCGCCCGTGGCAGGGCGAAGGGGTATAGCATTCTTCTGTTACATTTTCCGGTACAGTTCCAGCACGCGCTCCCGGGTCATGATCTTCTCCCAGTCCTTGCCGAAGCAATTCTCCCAGAGCGGCACCAGGCCGAGGGCCACGGTGGCCATGGTCTGCAGCGATTGCTCATCAAGGCCTTTGGTCAGGTTGCGTGGCAGTTGGATGTCGTGTTTGGCCATCATCTGGCGAAATTCCTTGACCCCTTGCGGGTAGACATCCTCGAGATAGTCGAAGGTGATGCAGCAACCGATACCGTGATGGGTGCCGAGCACAAACGAAAGGCCGTAGGAGAGGGCGTGGCAGGCCCCTACCTGGGAGTAGGCGATGGACATGCCGCCGAAATACGAGGCCATCATCAGTTTGTCGTCCTTGTCAGGGTGATCCTCGAGAAAGACCTGACGGCAGAGCTCGATCGACTTTTCGCCGTAGGCGCGGCTGAATTCATTGAGAAAGGTGCCCTCCAGCGATTCGACATCGTGGATGTAGCAATCCATGCCGGTATAGAACCACTGTTCTTTTGGGACATCCTTGATCAGTTCCGGATCGAGCAGGATCTGATCGAAAAGGGTGTAGTCGGAGTTGATCCCCAATTTCTTCACCGGGCCGGTAAGCACTGTGGTCCGGGAGATTTCCGCACCGGTGCCGGCGAGAGTGGGCACGGCCACATGATAGACTGCCGGATTTTTGATCAGATCCCAGCCCTGGTAATCGGCTGCGGTTCCGGGGTTGTTGAGCATGAGCGAAACCGCCTTGGCGATATCCATGGTGGCGCCGCCGCCCAGCCCGATAATGCCGTCCGGTTTGCGCAGGTTGTTGGCCCGAACCTGGGCGGTCAGATAATCGATGTATTCGGTTTTCGGCTCATCATCGACATTGACCAGGAGCACCAGATCGCCCTTCTGCATCGGCAAGCGAGCTTCCAGTTCACGTCCTTTGAAGACGTCGTCCAAAACAAAAACCATGTAGGATTCCGGCGCGACCCGTTTCGCCTGGAGGATATCCCCCAATTGATTGAAGGAGCCGCGGCCGAAAACGATCTGGGGGACTATTTTGAAATTTCTATACATCGGATATGGTACCAGAGGTGGAATTGGCGGAAGGGCTGGTCGGCAGTGGTGAAACCCTCACTTCGACAAGCGATTGCTTTCCGGCTGCTGCAGCGCTCGGCACCGGATGCCGGCACGAGTTGAAGGGGCGGGAAAGGTGGTTAATGCCTCAATTTCGGCATGTTACAGTTGGAAGCTGTCTGTTTACCAGATGGTGGGGTAAAACTCAAGAATGATTTGACACCTTGGAAGGGAGGACGGCCTTCCACCCGAGGAAGGGAGCAAGAGGTTGATGAAGGAGATCGAAGCACTCAACAAAGAGTTGTATGCCGATGTCCCGCAGGGGGTGCTGTATCACTACACCACCTTTACCGGGTTGCTGGGCATCGTCAAGAGCCGGGCGCTGTGGGCCAGCGACATTCGGTACATGAACGATTCGGCGGAACTGCGGCATACTGCAGATCTGATTGGCACGGAGGTGCGGGAACGGATCGACAGCGGCCACCCGAACCCCCATCTGTTGACCCAGTTTGTCGATTGGGTCTCGCATCGCATCAGCAGTGGCCATATGCTGTTCGGGGCGTCTTTTCGCGCCCAGGGCAATCTGCTCATTCAATGGCGGGGCTACAGCACCCCGGGCAAGGGCGTCAGCCTTGGTTTCTGCCCGGACTATATTCTCCGCTGCGCTGAAAAACAGCAGTCATGATCGGCAGATGCATCTATGAACCCGGCCGGCAGCGGATGCTGATCCGGCAGGTGGTCGATGTGGTGGAAACGTTGGCGGGCAGCCAAATCGGCAAAGGGGGAACGGCGGCAGAGCGTTCGGTGCAGTACCGTGAGGCTTTTGCCACCATGGAAACCGATCTGCTGCGGATCGCGGCCATCCTGAAACACCCCTCTTTCCGCGAAGAAAAGGAGTGGCGAGTCGTCTCCCCGATTATCGCCAATGATGCCGAGGCCCCGATCCTGTTTCGGGAGGGGCATGCCATGCTGGTTCCCTTTATCGAATTTGCCATTGGTTTGGGAGACGCGCCGCTTGCCCTGGACCACCTCTTTCTCGGTCCAACGGCGAACATCAACATCTCTATGAATTCCTTGAAGATGTTTTTGGAACAGAATGGCATCGTTCCCAAGCGCGGCATCGATTACTGCCAGATTCCCTTTCGCCAGCGATGAACTGCCGCCTGCCAGGGGTGACAAGGTGGCTTGAACTGATGTCTGACTGGCACAATTTTGCAATTAACGCTCCAGGAGGAGATTGACCGCTTACATCTCCATGAGCGTACAGGCCGCCCGTTAGGCAGCACCGGCTTTCTTGAAGAAATGGAAAATATCCTTTTTCGGATACTGCGGCCCCAAAAATCAGGGCCAAAACAGGGGGCTTCCCTGAACTGAACAAAACATCAATTCGAGATACTGTCCCCATAACTCCAGGTGCGCAAGCTCACCAAGTCCAATTGTCACCATACCGTAGCATATTTAGTCGAACCTGAAATGGAGTATTGTCCATGTCTTTGCGTGTAAAAGTTATAAGTTTAATTTTGTTTGTTTTTTTGGTGTATGGCGTACTGGATTACGGGGTGCAGCGCATGTTGATCCTGCCGAGTTTTGTATCCCTCGAACAAGAAGAGTCCGTGAAAAATATGGACAGGGCGGAACATGCCATCAAACGGGAAATTCAGCATCTGGACCTATCGGCAACTGATTGGTCGGTTTGGGACGACACCTATCGATTTGTTCAGGATAGAAATGCGGCCTACCTCGAAGCCAACCTTAACAAACAGGCCATCAACAGCTTGAAAGTTAACCTCTTATTTATATTTGATGCTGACCAACAGCAGGTATGGGGTATGATATATGATCTGGACAGTCAGCAAGAGATTGTGATTCCCGGGCTTGCCGAACAGCTTGGGAGCATTCATTTGACCGAGGAGGAAGCAACCGTAGAGGGAGTGTTGATAACTGCCCATGGTCCTTTGCTAATTTCAGCCAAACCAGTATTAACATCGAACAACAAAGGGCCTGTTAAGGGGTATGTGGTATTGGGCCGATTTCTAAATACTGCTTCAATTTCAGAACAGGCGCGAATCGAACTTCACGCAACGGTTCTTGGTAATGAAGCGATGGATTCCCAACTGACAGCCATCGTAACAGAAATGAAGGGACCCGGTGAGACCATTATCCGCAGTGATAGCGATCTGAATAAAGTCTATAGGGTGATTAATGGTATGGATGCTAAACCAGCACTGTTGTTGCAGGTTGACGTTCCCAGGTCGATTTCCGCTAGAGGAGAAAAATCTATAGAGTTTGCCCTGTTATCCCTTTTAGGTGCCGGGCTTGTCATTTTGGCCGTCTTGATAATTAGCTTGGAGAGGATGGTGCTCGTCCCCCTGAAACGATTGACCAATCACGCTGTAGCTGTGGGGAAAGACAACCATCACTCAGCGCCCCTGGCGCTTAACCGAAAAGATGAAATCGGCACTCTCGGTCAGGAGTTCAACCAAATGGTCGATCGGTTAGCAGTAGCGCGTAAATCCCTCATGGAGCAGTCCTATAAATCCGGTATGGCCGAAGTGGCTATTGGCGTGCTGCACAATGTTGGTAATGTTTTGAACAGTGTGAACGTGTCCTGCACATTATTAACGGAGCAGCTACGTGAATCCAGCATAAATGACGTTTCCAGGGTGGCTAGCCTGTTGACTGAACCCGAGGGAGGCCTGCGCCAATTCCTTACGGAAGATCCTCGCGGCGGTATGATCCCATCTTACTTAGCTTCGCTAGCGACCGCGTTGCAACAAGAGCAGCAACTGATGTTACAAGAGACCGAGTCACTGCGATGTCAGGTTGAGCACATTAAGGAAATTGTCGTTATGCAGCAGAGCTATGGTTGTGTCTCGACTGTCAGCGAAACCATCTTGCCAGAGCAATTGATGGAGGACACTTTTTTTCTCATTGTCGACGAACTGGCCCGACACAAGATCACGGTGAAACGAGAGTACCAGGAAGTGCCTCCAATTATTGTGGATAAACACAAAGTGCTGCAGATTCTCGTGAACCTGATCAACAATGCCAAGTATGCATGTGTCGAAGGTGGAGGTAAGGAAAAAAGCATCACTTTACGGATTTTCAGCTCGGGTCATAACTGTGTGAGCATGCAGATCGTTGATAACGGGATAGGCATCACTCCTGAGCATTTAACCCGAATTTTTCAATACGGTTTCACCACGCGCAAGGACGGTCACGGCTTTGGGTTGCACAGCAGCGCTCTGACGGCCCGTGAACTTGGCGGCAACTTGACCGTACATTCCGACGGCCCCGGCTATGGTGCCACCTTCACCCTGGAACTACCTTTTCAATCTGGAGACAGAACGTGATTCCCAATAAAAGCAAAGCGTCTCCCCGTATCTTGGTAATCGACGACAACATCGCGATCCATGAGGATTTCCGTAAGATACTCATGAAAACGGCTAAGCCGGTTGATGATCTACAGGGCATGCGGTCGGCTCTCTTCGGCTCAGAGACCCAGACCCTGACGACCATTGCATTTGAAATAGATTGCGCCTCCCAAGGAAAGGAAGGTTTAGCAATGGCCCAACAGGCCCAATCTGGGGAGCGTCCTTATGCCTTGGCTTTTGTGGACAGTCGCATGCCCCCCGGTTGGGATGGCATTGAAACTATTCGCCATCTTTGGAAGGTGTGCCCTGAGCTTCAGGTTGTTCTCTGTACTGCGTATACTGATTACTCATGGCAGCAAATCCAGAGTAACCTGGGGAATAGCGACAGCTTGTTGCTCCTGAAGAAACCTTTCGATAATATGGAGGTGCTCCAACTGGCCCATGCCCTTACCCGTAAATGGGAACTGAACCGTGAGATTCAGGGGCGACTCAATCAATTGGCTTATTACGACAAACTGACCGGCTTGCCTAACCGAACGCTGTTTATCGACTGGTTGACGCAGGCTGTTCATAGAGCAAGTCGCTACAAGTGCAAGGGAGCTTTGCTTTTTATCGACCTGGACAACTTCAAGCGAGTTAACGACACGCTAGGTCACAGCATTGGAGACGATTTGCTCAAGATTACAGCCGAACGCCTTGTCAAATGCCTGCGGGTCTCTGATACTGTTGCCAGGTCATTGGAAAACGAAATGGCGGCCCGTATCGGTGGGGACGAGTTCACTGTGATCCTGCCCGAATTGCAAAGGGAGGAGGACGCGGGGGTGGTTGCGCAGCGCATTGCAGCACAACTTGGCCAACCTTTGCAACTCGGTAACCATCAGGTCATTGTTACTCCCAGCATCGGCATTGCACTCTTCCCCCAAGATGGTGACAATGTTGAGACACTGATCAAGAATGCCGACATCGCCATGTATTATTCCAAACGCATCGGCCCCAATATGTTCAAGTACTATCAGGAATCCATGAACGCCTCAGCGCTGAAACGGATGACGATTGAGAACCATCTCAGGCAAGCCTTTGAACGGGATGAATTCATGCTCCACTACCAGCCTCAGTTTGACCTTGCCTCGGGGATGGTAAGCGGCATGGAAGCCCTGTTGCGTTGGAGTAACTGGGAGTTGGGCCATTCCCACCACTCGAGTTCATCTCGGTCGCCGAAGAAAACGGGATGATTGTGGCCATCGGTGAGTGGGTTTTGCGCACGGCGTGCAGACAAACAAGAGCGTGGCGGGACCAAGGTTTTCCATTGCAGCGTATTGCCGTCAATGTCTCTGTGAAGCAGTTTACCCATACCAATTTCCTGGAGATGGTCAGAAACGTGCTTGCCGATACCGCCTTGGAGCCTAACCTCCTGGAAATTGAAATCACAGAAAGCCTTCTGGTGCAGGACACTCATACGATTAATGATATCCTGCAATCTCTCAAGGACATGAATGTCAGGATAGCTATTGATGATTTTGGAACCGGTTATTCAAGTCTGAGCCGTCTAAAAGAAATGCCTATTGACTGTCTTAAAATTGATCGCAGTTTTGTCAGTGGAATACATGGCGGGCCGAGAGATCAGTCCATCATTTGTGCAATTATTGCTATGGCAGAAGGCATGGACCTGAAGGTAATTGCCGAAGGAGTTGAAACATCTGGGCAAGTACATTTCCTACGTGAAAAACAATGCCAAGAGGCCCAAGGTTTCCTCTTTAGTCGACCGCTGGCGCCGCAGCAAGCTCAGGCTTTTTTGCGGCAGACCTTCGGTTAGCCGAGATTATGAAGGAACACAGGTTTGCGAGTGGTATTGCATCTGGCAATGCTGACAGTGAAAATGGTGCAAAAAAAGGTAGAATCAGGTGAACCCGGGGCTGACAAAATATCAATTTGATATGCTGTCCCCGGAACTCTCTTAATAAAGCCCGTCCTGAAAGGGGATGCCCATCGGCATGTAGGTTTTTTTTATTGTTATACGTAGGGAGAGATCGTGCCCACAGCAACTTTAAAGATGTTTTTGGCATTTGGAGATCCAAAGCGATTAAGAATCGCTGAACTTTCAAACTGGAATGGCAAAGCTGTAGCTGGGCGCTAGAAGTGAGTTTGAGAAAGTTTTAGAACGAGAGGAATCATTAAAATCAGGCGTTTATTTCCTTACTGGAATAGATCCTGATACCAATAAAAGCGCCATTTATATTGGTGAAGCTGAATGTATTAAAGATCGAATTAAAAGCCATCTGTCAAAAGACTTTTGGAATAATATCGTCTTTTTTATAACGAAAGATGAAAATCTCACCAAAGCGCACATCCGGTATATTGAGGGTCGGCTAATTGAATTGGCAAAATCAGCTAATAGATCAGTTGTCATTAATAGCCAAAGTAGTGGTGCAAAACTTCCAGAATCAGACAGAGAGGATATGGAGGTATTTTTAAAAAAAATGCAGCAAATTTTGCCGGTACTTGGAATCGAGGCATTTGTCCAGGCAACGTCGAAGGCTGCAGGTGAAGCTAAAAAAGAAATGCTCACATGCAAAATTAAAAATGTTGTTGCCTCTGGCTACCTCACGCCGAATGGGATAGTAGTACTGACAAAGTCCGAAGCAGTTTTTGAGGAACGTAGCTCCGCTAAAAAATGGCCAAGTGTCATGGTCCAAAGGAATAAGCTCATCGAAGAAGGAGGGCTTGTTCAAGATGGTGATAAATACGTTTTCACAAAAGACACGGAATTTTCGAGCCCTAGTTCTGCAGCAGCCGTCATCCACGGTGGCAGCGCAAACGGCCTCACAGCTTGGGTAAATGCGAAAGGTGAATATCTTAAAGACTTGCAAAATTTATAACCCTTAGAAAATCCCAGGTTGACAAAACCCTCCGGAAGAGATGAAATCACCACTCTGCGGCTGGCAAGGTCCAGCCATTTGCCCTGTCGTTTTCCCGCGTCCTCGAAACTCATTATAGACCCTCTCGTACCGTCCCCGCCGACAGCCTTCGGTTCCTCAGTAAGCGGTCGAAAAATACCCCCTATCAGGGTGGATTCTCCATACTCCCCAGGCGGGCGTTGTAGACGATCGGCTGACTGGCCGCAAAGGCCCTGAAGTCGGTCAGCGCCTCCTCCCGCCGGATGTCCTCGATCAGCGCAATGCCCCGCTTGACCAGTTCCTGCCGCCATTCGGGCGGCATCGGGCCCTCATCGAAACCGGTGATCTGCTCCATCTCCGGGCCGGCCCCGGCGATCACCAACGAGCGGATACCGGACCAGAGCGCCGCGCCAAAACACATGGCGCAGGGGCTCCAGTTGACCACCAGTTGATGGGCCGGCAGCTCCGGGCCGCCAAGATCATAGACCCCCAGGCGTTGCTGGGCCAGGGACAGGGCCATGATCTCGGCATGGGCGGAAGAACAATGCTGCACGGTCACCCGGTTGACCCCGATGGCAATCAGCCTGCCGGAATCGCGTTCAAAGACCCCGGCGGCAAAGGGGCCGCCGGTCTGCTGGTGAAAATTTATACGGGCAAAACGGAGGACCGCGGCCATTCTCGAATCCAGGGTGGGAAGATGGTCCGGCAGGTGCTGGAGTTCGGCGACCAACCAGTCCGGGAGGTCAAGGCAAAAGCGCCACGGTATTGCGGCAGGGGGTATGGGGTTGCTCATAGTGGCTCGACCGGCTGGTTGAGAAGGTTGGGACGACAGGGGCACGTAGAGTAGCAACAGTGCTGCTTATTTCCAAGGAGGAACTTTTTTCAAGGGAGGCGGTGTCCGGTGCGTCCTCCCTCCGGCGTAAACTCCTGCTGACAATCGAAGGAAACGCATTTACAATGCAAAAAGATATGATCTTTAATTTTCTCTCTTTTTTTGAGGTTGCTCATGCCTGTTGATTCCTATCCGCTCCCGCTTGCCTCTGATGCGCTCAAGGCCAATCTGCGGGAAACCGCCGGCCCGGTGGTGATCAATCCCGCCTATGCCCCTTTGCAGGATATCGTCAGTCGGTATCAGGGGTTGTCGGTGAAGCTCGAAGCCCTGCTCTACGAGATCAGTCATCCCTATCGCAACTGGAAGCTGATCATCCCCGAGCTGCGCGCCTTTGCCTTGAAGAATCTCAGCCATTATCGCGATCATGCCCGTGGTCCCGAGGCCTTTTCACTCTTTATGGGCATCTTTTTTGACGCCCTCAAGGATTCCTCCCGAAACGATCAATTGCTGCAACGGATCATGGAGGCGATGCTGGCCTATGCTGACAAGCTGATTCAATCCCTGGATGGTGCCAACCTGTTTCGCTTCGAACAGGCATTGTCGCAGTTTTTTAATAAATTGCATGAGTTGGACGTCACGGAGCCGCAAGTGATGCTCTCCATGGTGCAGGGCCACCATCCGGTGCGAAAAATGGCGGTCCAGATGATCGCCCTGCGTCGGCAGCATCCTGAGGACACCTTTAATTTCCAGGCCCTTGCCCTGCTGATGCGGACCATTCTCCTGCGGAATTATCAGTATTGGCTGGGCGAAGAGGATCCGCTGCCCTGGTTTGAAAAGCAGTGCGGCACCTATTGCCAGGAGTGGCGGGGCCAGGAACTGCTGGTTGCCATCTCGCACCAGCGTCTCCATGAGTGTCTGCAGACCCTTGAGCACGTCGATTTCAGCGGGGATCATCAGGCCGGGCTCGAGGTGATCGTCACCCTGCCCAACCACATGGATATTGTCCGCCTCTACAAGGATATCCCGGCCAAGATGGTTGCTGACCCGGCCAGCGGCACCGTGGCTCATTTCGTGGAAAACCGCAAGCTGCTTTTCCTTTTCAGGATCATGGACACCAAGGGATTGTCGCTCATCCACGAGGAGACCCTGCGCGAGATCAACCGCTCCCTGGTGCAGCTGATCCGCAAGCAGACCTTTGAGGAGATCGAGCAGTTTTTCATCACCACCTTCCACCTGCTCAAGGCCAATGTCCGCCGCTACCCGCATACCTCGCTGCAGTGCATCCAGGTGATCGGCAACGAGGTCTTCAAACGGGGTAATTCGCGGCTGGTCGAGGCTTTTCTCTGGGAGGCGGTGCGCTTTGGCTTCCAGTACGCCAATGTCCGCGGCGTCGACGAAGACTGGCAGCCCATCGCCAATCCGGCCCACCTCACCAATATCCGGGTCTGGCTCAACCTGATTGAGCAGGAGCCCAAGTGGTGCTCCACCCTGTTTTCCGCCCTGATTATCAATCTCCGCCTTTCCGGCACCTGCGTCCGTGATACCGATCTCTTTCAGCGCGATATTACCGAGTTGCTTAATCACCCCATTGGTCCCATCTACAACCTGGCCAAACAGTTCACCAAACTGATGCCGGTCTTTTTCAATGAGATCGGCGCCGAAGGGGAGCTGCGCGATGTCTCCACCGAACTCGACGAAATCCATAAACGGCGCGACCCGCTCATCCATTTTCTCCGCAAGCAGGCCCATGTCGAGTCGAGCAACCTGATCGTCGGCTTTATCGAGGCCATCTTTACCTTCTGGATCACCCGGGACCGCACCTATCTCCGCGAGTATCTCCCTGATGAGGTCCTGCGGCAGGTGCTGACCGCAGGCCCCTTTGTCGATGAGCAGCACGTGCTGGCCTTCCGGATCAAAAAGGAGTTGCGTTTTACCCGGATGGTCCAGCTCCTGGCCTGGCGGGACGAGGACCGGCAACAGTTTCTCGATGCCCAGCAGGACCTTTCTGCGGTGGAGCGGCAGCGGTTTTCCCTGCTGGTGCGAATGTATAAGCTGCTGCACCTGAAATACAACTTAAGTCTGCCCGAAATCCACACCCAGTTGCACCAGGCCATTGGCTCGGGCTTTCCCGAACTGGCGCAGTTGTTTCCCGTGCTGACGGAGAATGACACCTTCCGTTGCCTGGAGGCCCTGCTCGAGCAGCTGGAGCACCTGCGGGGGCTGATTCTCAGCAGCGAAAAATTTGAACCCAAGGAAGAGATCTATTACAAACGGCACATTGCCGTTGATATCCCTTCGGTCTACGGCCGCTACAGCGAGCGCAAATTTGACGCCCTGGGACTGACCTTTCGCCTGGAGAGCCTGGCCAATGTCTACCTGGAGCGGTTGTTCGACACGGTCAACCTCTCGTTTATCACCCAGGTGACCTTCATTCGCATTCTCAAGTGTCTGCGGCTGTTTTCCCGGGCACTGGAGGTCGACGGCATCTCCAGCCGCCGTCTGGACACCTATATCAGCCTGCTGGCCTCCTCCATCGGCATCAAGCGTTTTTCCTACACCCAGCATCTCGACATCATGCGCGGCCTTTCCGAGGGGGTGAAAGACATCATCTATGCCTACTACACCAATGTCCATCAGAACAACCTCTCCATCATCGTTCCCCAGATCGGAAAGGACAACCTGCTGCTCAAGTACCATGGTTCCTGGGATGAAACCAATATCCCGGAAACCGTGCTGCGGCTCTCCGAGATGTTTTTTCGCGATCTGGGGAACGATGATGGAGAGGTTGTTCTGATGGACATTGGTGTAGTAGGCATAGATGA
>Ga0364909_10269_pt1 | contig 15470 bp, 12 predicted proteins | sample SorcelJu500001C3_3_FD_206966 | JGI IMG/M metagenome (GOLD analysis project Ga0364909, IMG submission 206966) | Enriched cells from Trout Bog Lake Hypolimnion, Wisconsin, USA - BchlTB.June25.5000.01.C3 | ecosystem: Environmental > Aquatic > Freshwater > Lake > Hypolimnion/Profundal zone | place... | reverse complement strand
AGGAGCTTTAAAAGTTAAATCACCTCCTGTCTGAGCCTCTTGCAAATGTCTGAGTCGTTAATGAATAGTGGTTGGTCTCAATATCCAGTCAGCTTGATTAACTGATCGGCAAAGAGGGCAATAACACCAAACATCAAATACAGTATGACTTTGGCAGGCCTGCGAACAATAACACTACGGCCGCCAAATTGTTCTTTGAGTCGACTTTGTTTGCGGAAGCCTGGGCTTGACCAGGCGATGCTCAATGCTATGAGTGACGTAAACTTTGTACATGAATAACCTCAACTTTTACCGGAAGGGTGGCCTTTGGCAATTGCTGCACGGAGCATTTCTGCGATATCAAGGTTATTAGCTTTAACCGCAAAGTCGGATGCAGTCATGCCATCCTTATTTTGAATATCCAACCCAGCTCGCTTATCTATTAATAATCGAACGATATCTTGGTTTCCATTGATTGCCGCCAACATAATCGCGGTGTTTCCGTTCTGGGTTTGAATGTCCAGTTGTGCTCCCTTTTTTATCAATTTTCGAGCAGTATCAGAGTTATTATTAGCTATCGCCGCTATAAGTGCTGTGTCGCCTGTCGAGCTCTGGAGATCAAGTGCGGCCCCCTTATCGATTAGCTTTCGGGCGATTTCGGCGCTATCCTTGATGGCTGCTGCAATTATCAATGCGGTATAGCCATTCTTATCCTGAATATCCATTTTTGCACCCTTGCTGATTAGCTTACGGGCAATTTCGACGTTGCTTTTGGTTGCCGCAAATATCAATGCGGTATCACCACTCTTATTCTGAATATCCACATTGGCACCCTTGTCGATAAGTTTTCGCGCGACTTCGGTGTTGCCTTCATCCAGTGCTAAAATAAGAGGGGTGTCGCCATCAAGACTCTGTGTGTTAATATCCTGACCGTTAACAATTATAGATTCCTGCTGGGGTACTTTTCCATCCTTCATTGCCCTCAATGGAGTTCGAGTGCAACCATTCACCACCACAAGAGCCAAAATGGGCAAGCAAGTTAAATAACGAAAAACTTTGTTTGTCATTACGCACCTCTTTAAAGTGAAATTTTTATGTGCACAAATCCTCAAGTGCCCAGCGGACTAACCAGCTTCTTTCTCTTGAATTTGCCAGGGATCTCATGTTGAATCCCTTCAATTACTGCTCTGTAGACTTCACATTACTTCTTTGTACGATAAATAAAATAGTTAGCCTATATAAAAGCTAACTTCAGCGGTCAAGGCTAATTTGCCTGCAGAAAAGCTGAGGGCGTGCGGCAAGGGTTCATGGCGGCGCTCCCAGTTGCTCAAGGATGTTTCGGACAGCATCTTTCTTTCGTGAAATTGATACCTGGCCGGTTGGATTTATTTTTTATTTAAAGCGTTAAGGAACGCTTATTGTGGCCAATAAATCGAGGCGACTGTCATGAACGGGTATGGATACTCAGTTTGGATTAATGCTAATGAAGGAAAGGAATTTATTTGCACATTGGATAGCGTTTGCATTTTGGATGAGCACAACGAAGTGTTTGCACACTAGACAAAACCGGAAAATCCCAAATAAATTTGAGGAACTATCGGAGCATGAGCGTAGCAGTTGCACAAGATTTTTTGGCAACAACAACCGAGGACAACGAAGACAAGCAGCGTTCGTTGACCAGTATGAGGCGGTCAAGTAAAAGTGGACATTCTGCTAAGCAGCTTTTTTCAGAAACTGCCGATTCACAAATTCTTGGGGGCTGACATATTCCAAGAATGAATGTCGTCTTCTGTTGTTGGAAAACATTTCGAAGTAGTCAACGATAACCCATCGCCTGTACCGCATTTTGTCCCGATGCTGTAGGCGATATAGAACTTGATGAAGTTGAGCTGCTACTCGATGTCGAACAAATTTGTCCCGGTTATATGTCCATGACAAATTCAACGAAGGTTGGCATCCAGTTGGCTGAAACCAATGCGCAATCTCTTGCCCAAGGATGGCAATGCAAATCACAGCGACCTATGATGGAGAATTGGAATTCTTCCCATGATTACAAGGTAACGGCTGCAAAGGGGAATCCTTCTGCAGCCGTTACGTATATTTATTTGACGAATCTCAAGCCAGCTATTTTCAGAACTCCTCGATGATATCCATTTGGGAACAGGGATTCCAAATCCTCAATTTCCAGCAGACAATTTTCGCAGGTTTCATAAATAGTAGGGATTCTTTTTTCCTTTTTGAAAATATTCCGTAAGTATTCAATAACCTTCCAGTGCTTGTCGGTGAGTTTTCCTTGGGGAATATTCATTTCCAACGCACGATGCATGGCATAATTTACGTCCCAGGCGTCAGGATCAATCAAGAAACCCCGAACATCAACGCAATATTGTTTGTCACCGGAAATGGCCTCAAGATCGTTAATAGCATTATCGAGACGCGCGTTGTCCGGCAGACGCAACTTGTAATGCACACCAGCTATTCGGCATAAGCCACGATGATAACCTGTGGGAAACAGTTTTTTCATCTCCCGCGGTCTCAGTCCGATAGCTTTACAGACGGCGAAAATAGTAGGGCAGATACCCGACGCTTCAAAAGCTTCACGAGCAAAACGTATGGCTTCCCAATGTTCACTGGTTAAATTTTGTATTTCACATTCCTTGGCAATACCTTCTGCAAAATTTGGATCCCAAAATTTTGTGTTCAATAAGAAGCCCTGGTCGTCAACCTCATAGGAAGTGTCTTTGTAGGAAAAATGTTGCATGCTGTTTCTCCGATGTCATTAATAAACTCTCTTGCTTTCCCTGGATCCGGTCAAGACTCCTCTGTCATTGACTTGCCGAAAGAAAACCTGTTCAACGAACTGACAACAAAACCCGAGAGTGGACTAGCCTACAGGGACCACCAGGGCCCTGATCCGGTCCACCACTGTAACCACCGCTGCCTCTACCTCAGGCGACATTTGTTGGGTGAATTCCTTAATTTCTTTGACCTCAATGAGAATGATGCGGATGTCTTTGGGCATTTCGTCTGGAAAACACATGAGACCAGTTTTCAGGGTGGTGCCGAGAGTAATGGCATGAGAATTGACCAGGGCGTGGGTGGAAAAAATATCGTCAACAGTGACCTCAAGGATGCTTCCTGGCTCGTTACCCAGCATACACGCATCGATAATAATGGCCCGCTCAAAACCCCGGATCTTGTCCATTACCTCGAAACCAACCGTGTAGACCACTTCTGTATGACAGGGTAGATCCTCTTTTTCCAGCAACTCCAGGATCACAACGCCTGCCCGGTCATCCTGGAGATAGGGATTGCCAATACCTACCACAACACATTTTTTATCCATAACATCCTATAACGTTAGCTAATTGTTATTCAAGCGTTTCAGGCTATAAAGACCTGGCGGAATAACAGTCATTCTTATCTAAACGTTTCAAAAATTTTTCAAGGTTTTATACAATTTGCCGTTACTGTCAATGATATCAACCTGAAGCGGCGTCTGACCGCTGGTCAATGTGTGGGTGGCGCAGGCCAGGCAGAGATCGTAGGGCCGGAAAGCCATTTCCACATAATTCAGCATACCCTGTGCTACATTTCCATTTTTAATAAAATGCTTGGCCGCTTTTTTCACCGCAAGATTGATCGGAGCGTTGTTGTGGGTGGTGGCGACAATCAGGTTCGCATCGGTCACAATACCTTTTTCGTCGGTAAGGTAATGGTGGATTAAAGTGCCGCGCGGGGCTTCAATAATGCCGACACCTTCGCCGGTACAGGTTGTGGGTTTGTTCCAGGTGTCCTTGCTGGTGATTTCCGGGTCCCTGGAAAGTTGCAAACATTTTTCAGCGGCATTGAGCAGTTCAATAGCCCGGGCCCAGTGGTAGGCCAGAATATTATGAACCGGTTTGGCGCCGAAGGTTGCGTGGAACTTTTCGAAATGTTGCTGAGCCAACGGGGTGTCCATCCCTTTGACTATGTTCATCCGGGCCAATGGACCAACACAGTAGATATTGGTTCCCGGACCTTCGACAATCCCGTTCCAGGCGCCGAGTTTCTTCTGGTAGGGAAATTTCAGGTAGGTCCAGGGTTGGACGCGTTCGGAAATGAAATCGAGATATTCCTTGCCGTTGAAGGTGCCGACCAGCGTACCTGCACTGTCTATTACCTTCTGGGTGCCGTCGTAAAAGGTGATCCGTTCCTGCTCGTCAACCGAACCCATGTAACCGACTTCGACTCGATACATATCGCCGGTAACTATTTCCATATACTTGTCATTCTTCAGCACCACGTCATCAAAGATCTGGAGCGTCAATTCGCCAAGCCCCACCAACTCCTTGGACCACTCCTCGATCTGACGGCGTTCATCTTCGCAGAGTTGCTTGGACCAGCCACCGGGGATAGCAGCTACCGGGTGGTTGGGCTTACCCCCGAGCAGTTCAAAAATCTTCACAGCCAGGCCACGTTTACGCAGGACCTCCCGGCCGACATCCACCCCGACCGCATTGATCAGGCCGACCACATTACGCTCGGCCGGATTGGACTCCGGGCCAACCACAAAATCCGGTAACCCCAGCGCATAGAGAATGACCGAATGGTCTTCCACATAGTGGGCGTTGAAAAATAACTCGCGTAGCTTTCTCCCCGCCGGCGGCGGTGTGACTCCAAACACCCCGTCCGAGGCTTTCATTGAGGCGGTAAAATGGACGCCTCGGCAAACACCGCAGACCGTGGAGACAGTTCGAGGCACCTCCTCCATGGGCATGCCTTGAAGAAATTTTTCAAACCCTCTGAATTCCACGGTCTGAAAGAAGGCGTCATCGACATTACCCTCGTCATCGAGAAAGATAGCAATCTTGCCATGCCCCTCGAGACGAGTAATTGGATTGATCTCTATTTTTTTCATATTGCTGCTCCTTATAATCAGTACCGGCACGCTTGGCTCCAAGCCAAAGCCGAATTTTTCTTCAGCGCTTCAAAGATAATTATGAACAGACCTCCCGGTTGTTCGAGCTGACATCTTGGCGTGCTACTTATCCTTTCTCTCCGCAATCCTGTGGTTAAGATTCGAGGCAGTGTGGCTGTAACGGTAGAACATCTTGGCCATATTATTGTATTTTTCGATGAACTGATCGGCGGCCGCATCATTGGCCATGCTGGATGCCAGGGTACTAACACAGCGAGCGCCAAAATCCTTGATGCCGGGAATTGGTCCGCCGCATCCGCGGCAGGGAATGTTGACATTAAGGCAGGAGGCGCCGCAATCCCCTTGGGTAACTGGCCCAAAGCACATATATCCCTGTTGGAGCAGGCATTTTTCGAAATCAGGTTGACCATCGATTGTCCGCTTGATTTCGCCCACCGGCAGACGTTCCTGGCCGGTAATGGCCGGATTACGCTTGCAGATGTCACAGACCGCTTTACCGCCGGTCAACCAGGATCCGACCGGAGGCAAATCTCCAGCAAGGATAGCGCCGACCAATTTGCCGACAAAGGCTGGATGCGGTGGACAACCGCCAACGTAGTATTCGACATCCACCACCTGGTCGATGGTGGAACAGTTGTCGAGGAAGGTGGGAATGGTAAGGTTATATTTACCATCCAGCAGGTATTCCGGAGTCGGATAAACCCCATCGGGATTGTCCGTGGAAAACGAAGTTTTGTAAGCCTGGCTGAACAACTCCTCTTTGGTATGCAAATCACCGAGAGCGGCAATGCCTCCCAAAGTTGCGCAGGCGCCGAAGGCCACCAATATTTTAGATTTCTGACGCAGAACCTGGACGGTGTGTAGATTCTCGCTGTTACGGATCATGCCGTCGACAAAAGCCAGATCTATGGATTTATCCGGCATGTCCTCCAGGTCCTTGTACTTAACGTCAGCCACGGTCGGGGCCCAGAACACGATCTCCAAGGATTCCAGGACGTCCACCAAGGCCTCGGAAAGATCGACCACACTCATTTCACAACCCGCACAGCCGCCGGCAAGGAGAAAAGCGGTTTTCACTTTATTTGCCATGACCATTTCCTCCCTTAAGCGGATTGGGACCCAGTTCCTGCAACTCTTTGGTGAATGCTTCAATAACTTCGGCAAATCGGTAGCCCTCGGCGCCGGAGATCCATTCCAATCGGAACCGTTTGGAGTCAAAACCGCTGTCTTCCAGGAGTTTAGAGACTATCTTCATCCGCTGCGAGGTTTTGTGGTTGCCCGTCTTATAATGACAGTCGCCAAAATGGCAGCCGCCCACCAATACGCCGTCAGCTCCCTGGGCAAAGGCCTCCATGATATATTCTGGCTCGACACGACCGGAGCAGGGTACTTTGATCAGCTTGATCGAAGGTGGGTATTGGGCACGCAAGTTCCCGGCGAGATCTGCTCCCGCATAAGTGCACCATTGGCAGGAAAAACCCACGATATTAGGATTATAGGACATTAAGCCACCTCCTTGACGAGACGATTTTCGCTTTGGATTTTATTAATGATCCCGCTGCGGTCGATTTGCGAAAGCGCGGCGACCTGGGCGGGATCAAATCCCATGGCCAAGGCCAACAGCTGGGTGTAGTAGAAGGTCGGGATCGGTTCGAAATCAATCAGGCCCCGCTCTTTCAAGATCGGCTGGGACATGTCGAACTGGAGGAAGCAGGAGGAGCAGGTGGTAACGATCAGGTCGGCATCAGTCTCCTCTTTGATCGAAACCAGTTTGTCTTTGAACAGCTGCAAAGATTTTTCCACATCGGTGGAGCGCATGCCACCCATGCCGCAGCAACTCGTCAGGCGAGAATAGTGCGGCACCGTCGCCCCAGTCGCCTCGCAGAGCTCCCGAAGGATAGTAGGTGAATACGGATTTTCCTCCTTGACCTTATAGACCTCGGAAGGCCAAAGGGTATGGCAGCCGGTTTGTACCGCGATTTTGAGGCCGCTCAGTGAATATTTCAATTTTTCCCTGATTTTCTCGACCCCGACCTTGCGATGGAGGACATGGGCCACGTGGTAGACGTCCGAGGTGCCTTTGAATTCACGATTGATGGCGGCGAGGCTGGCGTTGACCGCCTTTCGCCGTTCTGTATCTTCAAGGAAATGCTTGGCCTCCGAAAGCACCCCAAAACAGGAGTTGCAGCCTGTCATGATATCGACCCCCTGCTCTTCTGCAATGGTGATGTTGCGGCTGGAGATTGCACACCAGGTATTGAGATCAAACGAGGGGGCCGTGCCCCATGCAGGGCAACAGGAGGCACCCTGAAGATCCACGGGTTCGATGCCCAGGACCGGAAATATTTTGCGAAAGGACTGTTCAATATCCGGGGCTTTGAGCGGAATGTTGCATCCGAGATATAAGCCAATTTTTTCCATAGGTCGTGCTCTCCTTTAAAAAAGTCCCAACTCACCCATGGGGCTGTTGTTGATAAGGGCCTGGATCTCACTCTTAGCCTTGTCATCAAAGGCGGAGGTCGGCGTCGTTTCCGGCAAGCCAACTTTTTTCCTTGCCTCTCTAGGGTCGGCATACACAGCGTGACCGGTCTCAAAAAGATTCATCTGGCTGGTGATGGAAGAAGTAGAAAAGGCCAACTCGTTCGCCTGGTAGCGGCGAAAGGCAAAAACAACCTCTTGCGGCCTGACCCCCTGAGGACAGACCTCGGTGCAGCGGTTGCAGGCCTGGCAGCCCCAGCTGGATGAGTCTTCAATAATTTCTTCCAACTGGCCGTTGAGCAGGTGGCGGATCAGGTTGCGGCAGAGCAAAGAGAACCCCGCTCGCACTCCGGGGCATACTGCCGAGCAGGCGCCGCACTGCACACACTTGAGAATGCCATGGCCGCCGTGGCCGATGATGGTGCTGACAGCTTCGTCAATCTTGGTTTGGTCGATGTTCATATCGCTGTTCTCCTTACGCCGTTAAGGCCGCAATCTGGGCGAATATTTGAGATTCTTCATAGCCGTGAAGGACGATAGCCCCCGATGGACAGGCCGAGGTGCAGACTCCGCAGCCCTTGCAGGCGGACATTTCGATCTGCGCCCTGGGCCGGTCGGCAATGGTCTTCATGCTGATCGCATGATAGGGGCAGAGCGGAACGCAGATGCCGCAACCGCTGCACATTTCGCTGTAGACCTCAGAGATGATCGGTTCGATTTTGACCCTGCCCTGAGCAAGCGGCATTGCGGCAGCAGCGGCAGCGCCCTTAGCTTGGGCAACAGTATCCGGGATGTCCTTGGGTCCCTGGCAGCATCCAGCAAGGAACAACCCTTCGGTTGCAGTTTCGACCGGTCCGAGTTTGGGATGCAACTCCCGGAAAAAATGGGAGCCGCAGAACTGCAATCCCAGTTTCTGAGCAAGCGCCGTCGCATCCGGTGGCAGTTCCACGGCGGTGGCCAACACTACAAGGTCGGATTCGTACTCGATACTGGTTGCAGATTCCATATCATAGGCCAGCACCCGGAGTTTATCAGCCGGCAACATTTCCAGACCGCCGACCTTGCCTTTGAAGAAGTTAATCCCCATTTTCCGTGCGCCAGTATAGTATTCGTCGTAGCCCTTGCCGGCGGCACGGACATCGATGAAGTGCATGTTGATCACCATATCCGGGTATTTTTCCTTGATCAGCCGCGCCTGTTTGATCATGTACATGCAACAGAAGCGGGAGCAGTAGGTATGGAAATGTTCATCGCGCGATCCCATGCAAGAGACAAAGGTGATAGTGTGCGGTTTTTCCTTGTCTGAGGGGCGTAGCAGTTTGCCTTCAGTCGGGCCGGTGGCGGAGATGATCCGTTCCAATTGCAGGGCGGTGATAACATTGGGGGAAGCTGGAGCCATTTCCTTGAACCAGCCCTTGTCCATCACCTGATAGCCGGTGGCGACGACAATTGAACCAATCTCGATCTCCCTGATCGTGCCATCCGGGTTATGAGCGATCGATCGATTAATGGCTTCGGCCTGACAGGCCCGCTCACAGGGGGCGAGAATAGGCCTGCCGGTTTTTTCGTTAATTTTGGGGAGTGTACCGATCTCTCGACCGGCGCAGTTGATACAGTGTTCGATATCGACCACCGCCTTTTTCGGTACAGCCTGGGGAAACATGATATAGGCTGCCCTTCGGTCTGACAGGCCGGCATTGAACTCATCCGGGGTTTTTGACGGGCATTTGCTGGCGCAATCTCCGCAGCCGGTGCACTTGCTCCAATCGATATAGGTTTGTTTGTGACGAATTTTGGCTTTGAAGTTGCCGATATAGCCTTCAACGTCATCCACCTCGGCATATGTCATGGTTTCAATGTTAGGATGATTATATGCCTCAACCATCATCGGGGTCAGGATGCAGGCGGAGCAGTCGTTGGTAGGGAAAGTTTTATCCAACTGGGCCATGACACCTCCTATGGAGGGTCGCTTTTCAACCAGATAGGTTTTGTGACCCATGTTGGCAAGTGCGAGAGCTGCACTGATACCGCCGATGCCAGCGCCAATCACCAGGGCGGCATCGGTGACCGGAACGAATTTATCTTCAAGAGGTTCGAGGTTGCGGGCTTTGCCGACCGCAGAAGCAACAATTTTTTTGGCCTTTTCCGTTGCCCCTTCGTGGTCATGACCGTGGACCCAGCTGCCCTGGTCACGGATGTTGGCCATTTCAAACAGATATTTGTTTAAACCGGCTTTCTCGATGGCTGCACGAAAAATAGGCTCGTGGGTTCTAGGGGTGCAGGCCGCAACTACGACCCTGTCGACCACTCCGTTGCGAACATCCTGTTTAACCATTTCCTGGCCCGAATCCGAGCACATGAATAGATCCTTGCGGGCTATAACAACATCAGGCAGTGTTTCCGCAAAATCACGTACTGCTGCGACGTCAATTACGCCGGCAATGTTTGAACCGCAATGACAAACATAAACACCGACTTTCGCCATGAGTGCCTCCTTGAATAGAGAGTGGTAGTTTTTTGAAGAACTGCAGATGGGCTGGTCATACAACAGATACTTTACCTTGCTTAGACCACCTCTTGTATCAACACATCAGATGATATCTATAAATTATGCTGTTAGATCTATCGCCCAAACCCAATTTAATTTTATATATATAAAGGAAACGAGAGTATCAATATATTTTTAACTTTGCACAATACGCACAACATCAGATTTTTTTCTTGTGCAAGCGAACCCTTTCGCGCAAACCCGGCCGTCGCGCAATAGGCATCCTGAGGATAACCTTGAAAACTTTCCGTCACTTCATCAGTCATCGAAACAATTACGCACAATGACCGCACAACACGCACAGCGTGGACACTGAGAAAACTTGAACTTAGCATCAACTATGAATAAACTGTCCCAGGATCCAAACAAGGCAATCGAGTCGAAAATACGCTTTCGCAAATCCAAAGAAATGACCCTAGGATTTTGAGGTCGTATGGAAAAAGTGGACTTTCTTAAGAGCGGGTTAGAGCCGCACAAGGAGGTGCTCAATGACAAGGAAAAATGAAGAGATACACCAAAGAGTTCAGGGAATCTGTCGTCAAATTGATTACCGAACAAGGATATCAGACTGCTGAGGTGCTCGGAATCTCGGTATTAATTCAAACCATGCTGGGTCGCTGGAAACGCGAGATTGAAGAGGTGGTACTGGTGCCCAGATTCAGTAAGTGCAAAAGACATACAGGCTGAGTTGACCGGCCTTCGAAAAGAGAATCACCGTCTGAGAATGGAGCGTGAAATCTAAAATAAAGCGGCGGCCTTCTTTGCGAACGAATCGGGGTGCGCGGTATCAAATGATCGATACCGAAAGGAAGACATACTCAATATCCCCAGTATCCCGGACTGGATACTATTCTTGACGGACACGCGGAAAATCAGCGCGGCAGAAAGAGTATGAATCTCTCCTCCTCCGCCGTTCCACAGGCCCATAAAAAATATCAAAGGCAACATATGGGTTCGACGTATCTCTGAAGAAATCTGATATCCTAGCCCCAAGGAATTTGAGAATCAGCAGTTTCTGAAAAAAGCTGCTTAGCAGAAGCTACTTTTCCAACTCCTTCCCTCCTGTGATAATTGATTCCATCACTTTGTAGGGAAGCTTAAGGGTTCTCGCCCCGAGATCTAACAATCCTTTACTGACTGAAGCAGGAGACATAATGCTCACCCTTGGGTTTGCCGGATCTCCTTTTACACTGACCGGAATGGCCACAAGGCTACCCCCCATCAAGTAATTGATCCCGGGCAGATATTTGATGATAGTGTCCGCTGTCTTGAATGGTGTCGCCAGCAATTCAAGGTTGATAGTTTTCTTTTCAATGTCAACTTCACCAAAGCCAAGGACATCAAGCGTTTCACCATCTATGAAGAGTTTGTCAACGAGCAGCTTCCCATTCCTAAACTGTCCATCCATAGTTATGATCGTATAATTGAAGCCGGAAGTGGCCATATTGGGAAGCCTGCCTTTTATGATTTCTGTAACATTGAGCACTTCCAGCAAGGTGGACAGTATTCTATTCTGCTCGATCACCCCTTTTCTGAAAGTCACGTTAAGTGGCCCCTCCAACTTTCTGATAAGTTCACCCATCTCACCTTTGGCTTTGATTCGGCTGACGAATTCCATCTTGCCGGTCATCTTAACTCTTCCCTGGGTGAGACAGGTGTAGCTGGTTCCGACATTGAGATTCTTTCCCTGCAGCGTAATGTCGAGATCGAAGTCCTTTCCGGTGATATTCACAACCCCCGACGAGTCAATTCCACACAGCGCCGCCTGATCCACCTTTATCATGAGCTTATCGCGTTCGAAATTAATCGTCGCCGTGAGCGGGCTCCAGGTAAAATCGCGCCAGGTAAGGTTTGTAGCATCAGCTCTTACCCCGGGACCATCTGCCTTCAGCAGAACTTGTTCGATCGACACTTCTTCGCCCGAGGCAAACGGGATTAATATGTTTGTTCCTTTCAGATGCCCCTTGGCCGAGGCCGCGGTTTTCATTATTTTGGGCAGATAAACCGAAACATTACCCTCAAGACGGCCCTTGCCCAACTTCGGGTCCACAAACAACCCCTCAAGCGTTTCAGACCTCAAAAGACCTACTAAACTCAATTCTAAACCATCACGCCCGGACAAAAAGGTCATGCCAGCTTCTGAATATTGGTCTTTGACTGTTAGTTTTTCCACCTTCAGTTCTTCAGGCTTGTACTGTATATCTAGAGTCAACTGCGGGCCACCCTTGACGGAAACTCCACCAGAGATCAACGCGGCCTTTTCGGATTGCCCCGAAACTCTGACACCTTTGAGAGTTACAGGTGTCCGGATAGCATAAGCCTCCGGCAATTTAATAGTATCCTGCAGCCACGTGACCGAATCCTGGCCCATTGTGCCATCCATGGTTATGTCGACTTTCTTCTCGGATATAGAGGATAAACCGGAGATAATCCCGTTCAAGGTAAGATTCGCATCGAGTGCTTCGGCCACAAGTTCCTGCACGGTCAATTGCGTACGGTCAAGTTTAAAATTGCCCTTAGCTAGCTTGATTGTGCCAGGGAATTCGTTGGCCTTCAGATTTATTCCCCTTACCGAACCAGCGGTTGTGTAGTTCCATTGCTGCGGTGCACCAACATCCCCGGTAAAGTTTGCAGAATATAAATCCAAGCGCCCGGAAATCTCTTTGAAATTCTTAAGGAATGGCTGGACATCTTTCATCGAATCCAACCAGGGATAGAGCTCATCCAGAGACAGCCCGGAATGTTCTGCACGGATGTCGAGGTGCACATTTTTCAACCAATTAGCTGTAACACTGAGACCTGAAACCATTGATTTTCCGACCGTTGCGTTCACCCCGCGCAGTTCGACCTGATTTTTCGTCAAGTTGACACTGCCCTTGGAGATACTAATAGGATAAGGCACCCTCTGGTAGTCGAACGAGAGATTCATGTCAGCATTTTCAATCCTGGCGTCCATATCGGCCAGACTGTCACCAAGAACAAGCTTTCCGGCTCCTGTTCCTTTAAGGCTGGTGATGCGATCAATCTCCCTTTTAAAACCCGGTTTTTTTATGATACGTTTTAAAATGGGCTGCATTTGGCCCAAGTCGGCGCTCAGCATTAGTTCCATTTGAAAAAGGTCATTATCCTCGGCAAGCCCCATCTTGAGCATGCCAGAATGCCCAGTAGACCCCGCCAGTCGGGCCGACAGAACTGTACTAGTCAATACTCCACCTGCGATCACTACGTCGCCATTGACTGCAGTGAGATTCATTTCGATCTTGGGAACAGAGATAGCTCCATCCTGCAGATGTCCTTCGATGCGGATATTCTGTAGATTGCCAAGCTCGGAGATGCTTTTCCCTTGTGAAGAAAATTGAATCTGCGGAACCGTGCCGCCGACCAGATAGGTGAAAATCTCAGCGACAGGAGGTGAGATGTCTCCAGCCAGCGCAAGTGCGGTCTTACGAGTTGCATCGACATTTATATTTGTGCCGGAAAGGTTCAGGGTTATCCCCTTGTTGACCTGTGCCATCGTCAAATTACCGACAAGCGTGAGCGCTGGATTGACCACGGCCAGTTGATCAAGCTGGCAGATGATGTTGCCATCAACCGCAGTAATAGTTCCCTTCAGCTTCACCTCCTTGATTAATTCCCTACGTTCACCCAAATTGATGGCAAGTTCGGCAAGACTCATCTTCAGCGTGGCCCGGCCCGAACGAGCATTCTCAACCGCACCTCCCATCGAGAGGTCCATGTGTTCTCCAGTAAATTTTCGGGTGCCGGAAGCAACCGAAAAACGACCATCGGCAATGTTCAATTGTAGAGCCGATAAAACATGGAGTAATGACGCAAAGGAAATGACCTGACTCTCCTTTGAGCCAGGCGAAATATCGGTTTCTGCTGAATGCTGGGCAGTCTGTGGTTCCGCCAATTCAAGGTTGATATCCGGTCGATCCAGCTCAACCTTGCCCAGATCTAGTTTTCCTGTCAGCAGCTCAGTAATTTTCGGAGAAATCCGAAGCGTGTCAGCCTTACCATTTAGCCTATCCGGAATAGAAAAAGTAAGCTGATGCAATTCAAGAGTTAGGGAGGGAAAATACCCGATCCCGATCTTTTCATAGCCGATTTGAATAGCTGTGCGGGCAAGGAGTGTTTGCTGTATTTTTTCTTTTATAGCTGAGGAAGATAGGAAGTGTTCTGCAACCAGTAGCGCAGCTGCTAGCAACAGCATGACAAGCAATACAATCCCCAGCAACCAGAAACCAAGGATCTTCTTTTTGAAGATAGAGAACGTTTGCACTTTTAAGTTCCGTTGTTCTGGTAAAATTTCTATTTCATCAATCTACTTCACACGTTGAAAAACGGCATATTCGCGTGGTCAGACCGGTCAAATCGCCATTACAGAGCACTGGCAACACCAGCACCCTTTGTGATACGAATGTCGAGCGCCTTTGTCATCCTAACAGTCGGGCCATTGCTCCTGCAGCGACTAATGAAACGCTTTGGACTTCTCGATGTACTTGGGAAGATATCCCTTATTACTGAAGTGGAATTAATTTGTTATGGGAGTTTTCATAGCGCATCAGCAGGTTCCTGGCGAAATCGTTCTGCCAAACCGGAACGATTGAGGATCTGTTGGGTTGGAGCGCTGAGGCTTTGATCCGATAAGACATTTTCTGTTAACTTGCGGTTGGTTTCTTGTTTATCCAGATAACTTACCCCTACAGGGGACAAGCATCCAGACAGCAGCAAAACGGCTGCAAGAACACAGCAAACAATACTTCTAAAATGAATGTTGGTATTTTCTTTCGGTCTCATACTCTTCTCTTTCTCGCGCACCAGGAAAATAAATTACCCCGGTTGGCCAGTTGTTGCAAAAATTACCAAACTTGCGATCTTCAGACAATTTGTCGGGATAGAGCAAAATAGCGGTTCGATAGTGGGTGTATCAACTCAGGATTTAAAACAACCGATGATGATAAAGTGAAACAATGGTGGGCACAATACTGTATTCCAGCAATGAAATGCACTGGATAAACCAGTGATTTTCCCGTTTCAGAAGTCATGACACCTCTTAAGCATACGTAATAAAACATATTTTATCTTTTTATATTAGGATGTTGCTCGACATTACTTTCCTTTTTTAGTTCCTAGTAAGTCATGTTTTTTCCAAGAGGGAGCCACGTCAAGGACCGGTTGTGAGAATGGGCCTCAACCTATTGCTCGTCGGAGCAGTCGGCCTTTGGCGGGGCAGGTTAATACCTTGTGCTCTATGTGAGAGTGGGTTTGCTTTTTTCTAGTACCCTGGCAATGGGAAAACCCGAAGTTCGCATCGTCCCTTACCAGAATATTTTTGCTTGGTGTCTGCATCCCCTCGCCGCTTAATAATCCTGTGGATGTGGCACGTTTTGGTTCCTCCTCACAAAAATTGAGTCGGCAATAACGGGTATCAACTTATAGAAACTATGTTCATGGCTGGTTCGGTAATGGTGGAAATACTTAGTGTTGGCAATGAACTGCTGCGGGAAGGAATTCAGGATACCAACACCAACTGGATCTGCC
>Ga0364909_10268_pt1 | contig 15492 bp, 10 predicted proteins | sample SorcelJu500001C3_3_FD_206966 | JGI IMG/M metagenome (GOLD analysis project Ga0364909, IMG submission 206966) | Enriched cells from Trout Bog Lake Hypolimnion, Wisconsin, USA - BchlTB.June25.5000.01.C3 | ecosystem: Environmental > Aquatic > Freshwater > Lake > Hypolimnion/Profundal zone | place... | reverse complement strand
TTAAACAATTGTGTTATGAATCGAGTATTGCCAACCTGAATTTCTCATGAAAAAGGAAATCTCAGTGGAGAAGCTTTGTGTAGAGTGTGAGAGCTTGCGAGCTGAAAACGACCGCTTAATTGCTCTGCTGGAACAACACGGGATTTCCTGGCAGTTGCCCCAGTCACAAACAGCCTGTCGTGAAACTGTACCACCCCGTCCTCAGGGCAAGGCGCTCCAAATTTTGGCCTCTGCCGAAAAAGTCAGGCTCTTTCGCAATCTGTTTCGTGGCCGCACTGATATCTACCCACTGCGCTGGACCTCTGCCAAGGGTAATTCGGGCTATTCACCAGTCTGCAGCAATGAATGGAAACCTGACGTTTGTTATAAACCGAAGGTTAAATGCGGTGATTGCAACAAACGCTTATTGTTGCCGGTTACCGACCAGGTGATCTTCGACCATCTGGCCGGAAAGCATACAGTAGGAGTCTATCCACTCCTTATCGATGACAATTGTTATTTTCTGGCCGTCGATTTTGATGACGGGGATTGGCACGAAGACGCTCTCGCCTTCATGAAATCTTGCCATGAGCTAAATATACCGGCTGCATTGGAGATTTCTCGTTCTGGCAAGGGAGCTCATGTCTGGATTTTCTTCTCTGAGTCGGTTCCGGCCTGTGAAGCACGACAACTCGGTACAGCTCTGATCGGCTATACCTGTGAACGAACTCGGCAACTTTCCCTTTCGAGCTATGACCGGCTCTTTCCCAACCAGGACACATTGCCCAAAGGTGGGTTTGGTAACCTGATCGCCTTACCTTTGCAGAAGCTGCCACGTCAGCAGGGGTTCAGTGTGTTCGTCGATGAGAATTTTATCCCTTATCCTGATCAGTGGTCCTTTTTGGCATCCATTCAGTCCTTGTCCAAAAAAGAGCTGGAAGATAAAATCCAGCAAATGAATAAGGATAGGCTTCAGCCAGATGTGGCCTTTGCGGAAGGCGAGGATGAAAGTCCACCATGGAAACGCCCAACGGGAAATCCAGACCTCATATCTGGTTTGTTGCCAGAATCATTGACGCTTGTTCTGGCTAACCAGATTTTTTTTGCCAAAGCCGATCTCCCTCAGCCACTAGCAAACCGCTTGATCCGCCTAGCGGCCTTCCAAAACCCAGAATTTTATAAAGCCCAGGCTATGCGCCGACCAGTTTGGAACATTCCGCGCATCATCGGTTGCGCTGAAAATTTTCCTCAACATATTGGTTTACCTCGAGGATGTCTTGACGATGTGCTCTCCTTGTTGGGAACAAACAATATCCGGGCAGAAATACTGGATGAGCGCATCAAAGGAAATAAAATATCTGTCAAATTCGTCGGGGTGCTAAGGAAGGATCAAAAGACAGCCGTCAAGGCCATGATGATTCAAGAGATTGGGGTTCTCTGTGCTCCAACCGCCTTTGGCAAAACGGTTACCGCCGCTGCGATGATTTCTAAGCGCAAGGTAAACACACTTATCCTCGTGCATCGCACTGAATTACTTCGGCAATGGCAGGAACGATTAACTAGCTTTCTCGACCTCCCCAAAGACGGGCTTGGAATAATCAGCGGTGCAAAGAAAAAACCATCAGGGGTGATTGATATCGCGGTGATGCAATCCTTGTCACGGCGTGAAGACCTTGCCGAGCTACTCAATGGCTATGGTCAAATCATAGTCGATGAATGTCATCATCTTTCGGCGTTTTCATTCGAGACGATACTCAAACAGGCGAAAGTCAGATATATCATTGGCCTGACCGCCACACCTATACGTCGAGATGGTCACCACCCTATCATCTTTATGCAATGCGGACCTATCCGCCACAGTGCCGCAAGACCTGATACAACCCCGGAGCAACAGGAGGTATGGCCACAAAAAATCCCTGTTCCCGAGATTCCACCCGATTCCAGTATTCAGGAAGTGTTTCGTATTCTCAGTAACGATGTTAGGCGAACTCATATCATTGCACAAGATATCTTGAACGCATATAGAAGTGGAAGAAAAATCCTAGTGTTGACAGAACGGACAGAGCATCTGGAATTCCTCCGCGAAGCCTTAGGTAATGAAATCGAACACTGTTTTGTACTGCATGGTCGTTTATCTAAAAAACATAGGGCGGTCATTCTTAGCCAGCTATCTGAGCTTGATGATTCCGCCCCACGAGTCCTTCTGGCCACTGGCCGTCTAATTGGCGAGGGTTTCGACTATCCACCTTTGGATACATTGGTGCTGGCCATGCCGATTTCATGGAAAGGTACTTTGCAACAATACGCAGGGCGTTTACACCGAGAGCATGTAGGCAAGCAGGATGTGCGCATTTACGATTACATCGAAAACGATTACCCACAACTTGCCAGAATGTGGTACAAACGTCTGCGTGGATACCAAGCTATGGGATGCCAAATAAGGCCAGAAAATTTATAATATCTGCTTACGTTGTTTTCACCACTGGCAGTACGGTTGACGAATGCAGCCGAGTACTGCGGTCGGCTGGCGCAGCCCGAATCGAGATCTTCACCCTGGCCAGAAGCCTGCCGCGGTGACGTGTTGGTGCAGCAAACCGGTAGGAAGGGGCGATCATTGCAGAGAGGACGCTGAGGAGGGCGGTGGAGCCAAGGCATTATGACCCTGAGCCTGTATTGGTCTGATCGATTTGATATGAGGGGTAAGGGCTTATCTTGACGCCCGAAACATCCGGTTGTACCTTGGGGCAACCAGATACTTCCGGCTTTTTTCTTTAAGAGCAACGCAAGTACCGTCCTTTATGAGAGTCATTGTCGCCAAATATTATGATTGATCAAGTGCCGCACTCGTTTATTCGCCGTTGTGTCAGTGACATCCTTAACGGACTCAGTGACGGCTTGACGCATTTTTCCGGGACAAGTCGGTCTGCCGTCATTTTTGCCTTGCGCCCGGACAGTCCGATGCTGCTGTGTGATCCGCAAAACCTGCTCAAGGGGCACGAACCCATATTTAATACCCTGTACCTGGAAAATCAGAAGTGGAGGATCAACGAGAAAGTCTCCCGGGATCGGAAAAAATTTGCCGATATTATCCCCGTCAAAGACTTGGGGCTTGCCGGGTTGATCTCCCATGGCGGGTATTCCGGGTCGGTCTTTTTTCAACAGTGGTTTACCGAACATCATCCTGATCTCTGCTCGACAGGGCCAACCGAGCGCTGGCTTGAGCATGCGGTATGGCGATTCTCCCATGATCTAGCCAATGACCAGGAGTTGTACACCGGAATTTCAGGATATTTTCTAAAAGAATTTGCCACCCATGCAGTACGCGATCATATCATCGATCAGATGAATCGGTTGCTTGGCTGGGATACTCAGGTTCGTATTTACCCAGTGCTCGATGCCATTTTGATGCTCTCCGAAACCCGCGAGGAAGGTTCCTGGCCCGAAGGGCGACTGCTTGTCGTTGATCCGGGTATGATCACCGAACTCGATTTCTTGGTTACCTTTCAGGAGGAGGTGCGTCCGCAGCTGATAAATTACAAGCATGTCCGCAAGCTATTATTAACCGTCGAGCGATCAGACCGCTATCTGGTGAGTGACGGCAGGTCAATTTTAGGAATTTGTGGCGATACGCTGCCTGCCTTCTCCCTTTGTGCCGATTTCCGGGGCCGGCGTGGATTTTTAAAAATCAATCGCAACCAGGTGTGCAGTTTTGCCGACGGTCGATTCAATTCAACCACCTACCAGGCTAAACTGGTGCAGTTGGAGGAATTGCTCCTCGAATCCTCCCTCGACCCGTCGGAGAGTGATTTTCTATTTAAGATAGTTGTCAGCCTCGTTCACCACTCGCAGGAGCGGAAACACGGCTGCACCATTGTCATCGACTTAAATGCTGCGCCCGTGGGGCTATCGGGACAGATTCTCTCTCCCCCGTTGGATTTACGCAAGCCGTCCATGTTGCCTATGGTGAAATCGCTGGCCAAGGTAGACGGGGCTCTGCACATCGGGGCAGATCAGCACCTGCACGGCTTTGCCTGTCTCCTCGACGGCAGGTCTATTCCTGGGGAGGATCGTGCCAGGGGAGCGCGGTATAACTCTGCGCTTCGTTTTACTGCTGAGCACGCGAATATTATCGTGGTGGTGGTTTCTTCGGATCAACCGGTTTCGGTGATTCATCAAGGGATCGATGTACATAGCGCCTGCACCTGGAATGAGAAGGGTGGTTGCATGTACAACCTGGAACGGCTTGATTACTGGATCGGACTGTAGACGGCGCAAGCAAAGCTACACCCGTCGTGACTGGCACAGCAGGGGACCTTTTATTGCCGGACCATGTCAAATCTTTGCTAAGTTTTCGAATATGTTGCTGCTCTAGCCGGGTAGCCTCTTTGCCCGTTGCATGGAGTAAAATCGAAATTCCGAGCTTTTCCTTTCCATCAGCACAATGCACTGCAACAACTTCTTCTATGCACGCTGACAGACACATAACTTTTTCTTCTCTTGTTCCTTCTCAATGGATTTGTTCAAGCTGTCATTATGGTCTTTGCAACTACCCGAGAACAGATAAAAAATCTAGTTAAAGACTCCGCTGATATTGTTCAGGTCGTCGGTGAATATGTCGAGTTGAAACGCGCAGGGGCGCGGTATTCCGGTTTGTGCCCCTTTCATGCCGAAAAAACCCCTTCTTTCTCGGTGAATCCCCAAGGGCAGTTCTATCACTGTTTTGGCTGCGGAGAGTCTGGGGATGTGTTTTCCTTTGTGATGAAGTATCACCGCATGGAATTTCCGGAAGCCTTGAAGATGCTGGCGCAGAAATACAGTGTCGAGCTGCCTGAACCGCAGCTGAGCGAGGCGGAGCAGGTCCATTTGCGGCAGCGAGATCTCCTTTATGCGGCCAACGAAGCGGCTGTTGCCGCCTATCAACACTGCCTGCGCCATCCAAAGCTGGGAAAATCCGCCAGGGCATATCTCGGGGAAAGAGGGGTTCCGCTCGAGATCATCGACCGGTATCGATTAGGTTTTGCCCCGGATCCGGGAGAGGCGAGCTGGAGCTATGTGACCGACCAGTTGCTGGCAAAAGGATTGACGGCGGAGGCGTTGGAAACCGCAGGGCTTGCTGTCAGGAAGGACCGGGGTGGATATTATGATCGTTTTCGTTCGCGGATCATGTTCCCCATCACCGATATGACTGGGCGCGTGGTGGCATTCGGTGGCCGCATTATCGGTGATGGTAAGCCGAAATACATGAATTCTCCAGAAAGCCCGATCTTTGACAAGAGCCGTCTTCTTTTTGGTCTCTATCAGCACCGGGAGGCTATCCGTCAGCAACGGCGCTCCCTGGTGGTCGAGGGCAATTTTGACCTGCTCCTGCTGGCGGTGCACGGTATTGACAATGTGGTTGCGCCGCTTGGCACCGCGCTTTCCCGGAGCCATATTCATTCCCTGCGCGGTTACGGTGATGAGGTGGTGCTTCTTTTTGACGCCGATGCGGCCGGATTGAAAGCAGCGATGCGGAGCATCCCGTTCTTCTTGGCTGAGCAGGTGGAAGGCCGGGTCGCCATTCTGCCCGCTGGTCATGATCCTGACTCCTATGTGCGCGCCGAAGGCCCGGAGGCGATTGCTTCATTGGTTGCGGGAGCGCGTCCTCTGGCCGAATTTGTCTATGACACCCTGGTCCATGAGCACGGTTTGACTCTGGCGGGCAAAAACAGGATCATCGGCGAGTTGAAACCCTTGATTTCTGAGGCCGCCGACCCTGACCAGCGTGCCTTGATGATTGCCCATTTCTGTGAAAAATTGGGAGTCTCTCCCGGATATTTTCAGACCGGTCCGGTCGTATCCGGCAAAAAACCCATGCAAGAGCCCCCCGTGGGTCAATCCGGACTGGCCAGTTTGCCGAATCAGGAGAAAGATCTTATCGATTTTCTCATTCTGTACCCAGAATTTCTGAGCGACCTGAAAGGGGCCGGGCTTGATCGTATCGCTTTGCAACCGGCAGCGATCCGACTCATTCATCTGCTGGAGCTGGTCTCGGAGAATGCCGCATGTCTTCAACCCGAGCAACTGCTCTCTGCCTCCTTGGAGGCCGATGAACGGAAGTATATCGTAGAATTGCTGACCCGGGAACCGCCCTATGAACGGGAAGGCAAAAACGATTCTGTCCGGCAGATGTGCGATGCCCTGATTGCCTGGCTGAAATCATCGGTGCAGAAACGAACGGGTGCCGATCTCTTGCAGCAGATTCAGGAAGCAGGACGCCTCGGCAATACAGAGTTGCTCATGAAATTGATGCGGCAGAAACAAGAAACAGAAAAAAAAAGAACAGGTTTGTAATATAACGTGTTGAAAAAAGATTGAAATATGATAAGTTCAAAAAATTGTATTTAAGGCTGGAATGAGGTATCTGTTGTGATATTGGTATGTTGGATATCAATTTTGGTTGTTTGTTTTCTATCTATTTGATTTTCGTCATGTTTTCTTCAGGATGGTGGAGCTTTTGTATTGCAAGTACTATCCCGGACCGCTTTTACTCTGACGGCTGCTCCAAGGAGAGGTGATGGACCCAGATAATTTTGCCGATGAGGATGATCGGGAACCAGATGAGCTTATGGGATTGTCTCGACAGGGCCAGAATGGTGATGCTATGGAGCCGGAGGAAGACTGGGCGCAGCCCGGTGGCATCGATCGCCGTTCTTCCTTGAATCGCCGTTTGGGAGATGATCGCCGCGGTGATGACCGTCGTGGTCTGGGGAGCAGTATCGACCCTATGAATATCTATCTTCAGGAAATGGGGAACCAGCGATTGCTGAGCCACGAAGAAGAAATGGAATTGGCCCGCATGGTGGAAGACGGGGAAACCCGCATCCAGCATACCGTATTGCGGCTCACTCTGGGAATAACAGCCCTCAACGACATCGCTGAGAATCTGTTGCGGGGTAATCTGCGGATCAATTCGGTTATCAAGGGCCTTTCAGAAAATGATGAAGAGGAACTTGTCGCGGTGCGCGACACGTTTCTTGATCTAATTGAAAAAGCCAATGAACTCGATGGCAAACGACGAGAGCTTTTCGTTGAGTTGAAAAAGGTTGCAGGGGATGCCGCCAGGGAAACGCAACTCATCGACGAGATACTTGTCGTGGGAAGTGCCATTTCTCACCTTTTCCAGGAGTACCGTATGTGCTCCAAGGGTCTTCTTTCTGTGGCTGATGCCGTTAAAGAGTTGGGACAAAAATTCAATAAAGTACGAGTGGTTGCCAGACAGCAGGAACTGCTGTTTGCCGTTCGCCGCCATCAGCCGGACACCGGCGATGACCTTGTTGATCCGACCGCGATTGAACAACGCGTGACCCTTGAGCTTGCTGAAACTCTCGGTATTTCATGGCCAGCCTTCACAGAAGCCCAGCAGGAGATCGAAGTAGGACGGGAAATGGCAAAACAGGCCAAAGAAACTCTGGTGCGGGCCAATCTCCGTCTGGTTATCTCGATTTCAAAAAAGTTTATGAACCGTGGCATGCAGCTTCCCGATCTCATCCAGGAGGGAAATATCGGCTTGATGAAGGCTGTGGATAAGTATGACTACAAACGTGGTTTTAAATTTTCGACCTATGCTACCTGGTGGATCCGGCAGGCTGTGACCAGAGGCATCGCAGATCAAGGGCGAACTATTCGCCTGCCGGTGCATATGATTGAAACGATTAATCGCATGTTGCGCTTTTCCAAAGATTTTCAGCGCATCGAAAGCCGTGAACCGACCCCCGAGGAAATGGCCGCGCATATGGGTACCGAGGTGGAAAAGGTGCATGTGGCCCTGAAGACTGCCAAAGACGCTATCTCCCTCGACGCCCCGGTGAACGATGAAGAAGACACCATGCTCAGCGATTTCATTGAAGATCACTCGCATCCAGACCCGCAAGAACAATCGATCACCGAAAGTTTGAAGCGATGCCTGTGCAAGGTCATGGGCTCGTTGACTCCTCGGGAGGAAAAGGTCCTGCGGATGCGTTATGGCATTGAAATAGGGTGCGATCACACCTTGGAAGAAGTTGGGCAATGTTTCTCTGTCACCAGGGAACGCATCCGGCAGATTGAGGCCCAGGCATTGAAAAAATTACGGCATCCGGCCAGAAGCCACGAATTGCAGAGTTTCATGATTGATTAGGGCTCTCCGTGTTGCTCTGTCCGGATGCTGAAGATTGGTTGACCCTGTCGTTCCTGCCCGGTCTGGGGTGCACCCTGATCCATCGTCTGGTGCAAGAGACAGGGACACCTGGGGCTGTCCTGCGACAAGGGGGAAGGCTCGGAAAACTTCCTGGAATTGGCCCCCATCTGGTTGCGGTCCTCACTGATGGCACCCAGCTCGCTTCGGCTCGTCAACGAGCGCGGCGTGAGCTGGATCAGCTTGTCCGGCTCCATGTTTCCCTGCTTTCTGCAAGCAGTCCCCTGTACCCCGACGCCCTCCGTTCCATCCCCGACAGCCCTGTGCTCCTCTATTGTCGTGGCGATCTCTCCTGCTTGGACCGTCCTGCCGTGGCTATAATCGGCGCTCGCACCGCCACTGAATATGGACGCCGCGTCGGTTCCATGCTGGCTGCTGAGCTCGCTGCCGCTGGAATAACCATCGTCTCCGGCGCCGCCTACGGTATTGATGCCGCCGCTCATCGAGGTGCCCTTCAGCGTGGTGGCGGAACCGTTGCCGTCCTTGGTGGCGGGATTGATGTGATCTATCCTCGATCTCATGCAGGATTGTTTCGGGATATTAGCGACAACGGCCTGCTTCTGTCTGAGTATCCGGTAGGTACTTCGCCGGAGGGATTCCGTTTCCCGGCGAGAAATCGTATCATCAGTGGGCTGGCAAGTGGTGTAGTGGTGGTTGAGGCCACCGAAAAATCGGGCTCGCTGATAACTGCCCGCCTGGCTTTGGATCAGGGGCGCGAGGTCTTCGCTGTTCCAGGCCGAGTCGATTCGCCTAAAAGCGCCGGCACGCACCGGCTGATCCAGCAGGGTGCTCATCTGGTCCATACGGTGGCAGATATATTTGAGGGGCTTTGCTGGGGTGGCTGCCCGTTGCTGCCGCAGCAGGAGAAGGCGCGCGTCGCTGAACTTGTCAGCGCCAGGGAGCAGCAACTTTTGGCCAGTCTGGAGGCCTATGCTTGCGATATCGATACCATCGTTCGCACGACGGGTTTTGCCCTTGTTGAGATTCATACCCTGCTCCTGCAACTGGAATTGAAGGGGCTGGTCCGTCAGTTGCCGGGGCAGCTTTATGAACGTTTGATTTGACCTGCCGCTTGATCTCCTTTTGTATAATTGGGTTTTTTGATTTTTCAGGAGAATGGGGTATATTTGCGGTGGAGGATAATTCGTTCCCCCTTACATGATAAACCCGAACTTCTGTTGAGGTTGATATTATGAGATCCTTGATGATTGCACCTTCGATTCTTTCCGCCGATTTTTCTCGGCTTGGGGCGGAGATTCGGGCTGTTGAAGCTGCTGGAGCTGATGTCATTCATGTTGATGTCATGGATGGTCATTTTGTCCCCAATATCACCATCGGCCCTTTGATCGTCAAGGCGGTACGGGCGGTCACCAGTTTGCCGGTCGATGTGCATCTGATGATTACCGAACCGGATCGTTACGTGAAGGATTTCATTGAAGCCGGTGCCGATTGGGTCACCGTCCATGTCGAGGCCTGCACCCATCTGCATCGGACCCTGGGATATATCAGGGAATTAGGGAAAAAGGCGGGAGCTGTCCTCAACCCGGCCACTTCTCTCACGACTCTGGAGTATGTGCTTACTGAGGTAGATCTGGTGATGTTGATGAGCGTCAACCCCGGCTTTGGCGGCCAATCGTTTATCGAATCCTCCCTGGAAAAAATCAGGAAGTTGCGTCAGATGCTCGATGCTGTTAATCCCCGGGCCGGAATCGAAGTGGATGGGGGCATCAGCCCCGCGACCATTGCCAGGGTAGCGGAGGCCGGAGCGAATATCTTTGTCGCAGGTTCGGCCATTTATGGAAATAATGATTACCAGGCGGTTGTTCAGGAGATGAAAGGGTTGGCCGATGTTAGGTAACCAACAAGATGACAATGGTGTAGGGTGTGTAGTTTCAGGATCTTTCCCCCTTTAAAGCCGCTGCGCGGCTTGCCTCCTGGCGAGCGATCCCTAAGACCTAGCCGCTGGCGGCAGTCTGCCTCCATAGAATTGGTGAATTCAAAACCTATTGTTTTACTCCCTACCGTCACCTGGTGGCCGCCCCCCTGCTAAGGTGTGGGTATTGCCACTTTTAAAGAGAATGGCCGCGAGAGTAGGTGACAACCCGTAGAATTTGAACAAGGATGTCGCGAGAAAAATCTTACTTCAACAAGCTGAGATGATTTGACAAAAAAAAGGATAAATTCGCTCGGTTTTCTAGGCGTGACAGCGGCTTATGATTTTTTGTTGACAAAGACTTTCCAGAAGTTTATGCTCGCCGTCTGAATGAGTATTCAATATAGAACTGTGCGTTCTTGCCTGTATTAGCGTGCAATTCTCGTTCAGGTTATTTCAATTGACAGGTACTTTCCAAACCACATAATCTCTAGGAGGAACACTGATGGCAAAGCATGAAACGCCTCTATTGGACGAACTGGAAAAAGGTCCATGGCCGAGTTTCGTCACCGACCTCAAACAGCAGGCTGCGACCAAGCCTGAGTGCTGGGACATCCTCGGCCAGCTTGAGCTTTCATACAAAGATAAAATCACCCATTGGAAGCATGGCGGTATCGTCGGTGTTTTTGGATATGGTGGTGGTATCGTTGGTCGTTACTCGGATGTACCGAAACAGTTTCCTGGCGTAGAGCATTTCCATACCGTTCGTATTGCTCAGCCGTCCGGGCTCTATTATTCCACCGAGAACCTTCGTGCCTTGATGGATTTGTGGGAGAAATACGGTTCCGGTGTTACTAATATGCACGGATCCACCGGTGACATGATCCTTCTTGGTACCCGTACCGAGAATCTTGAGCCGCTGTTCTGGGACCTGACCCATGATCTCAAGCAGGATCTGGGTGGTTCCGGTTCCAACCTGCGCACTCCTTCCTGTTGTTTGGGTAATTCCCGTTGCGAGTATGCTTGTTATGATGCTCAGGAAGTGTGCAACAGTCTGACCCAGCGCTACCAGGATGAGATTCATCGTCCGGCCTTCCCTTATAAGTTCAAATTCAAATTTTCCGCCTGCCCGAATGACTGTGTCGCCGCCATCGCCCGCTCCGACTTCGCTGTCATCGGGACCTGGAAAGACAATATCCGCATCGATCAAGCCGCCGTTAAAAAATACATTGCTGGCGATGTCGAGTATCCTTCCAATGCCGGTGCCCACAAAGGCGGCAAATGGGGTAAATTCGATATTGAGAAAGAAGTAGTCGCGCTTTGCCCCACTAGCTGTATGTGGATGGAAGGCGGCGAATTGAAGATTGACGATGCAGAGTGCACCCGCTGCATGCATTGTATCAATGTTATGCCCCGTGCCCTTCGTCCTGGTGCGCAGCAAGGTGCTACCATCTGTATCGGCGCTAAAGCCCCGATCCTTGATGGCGCCCAGTTCGCTACCATGGTCATCCCCTTTATCGAAATCAATAAAGAAAACGACTTCGAAGAAGTCGTCGATGTAATCGAGAAGGTGTGGGATTGGTGGATGGAAGTAGGAAAGAATCGTGAGCGTGTTGGTGAGACCATGCAGCGTATCGGTCTCCCGACCTTCCTCAAGGTTATGGAAGTTGAACCTATGCCTCAGCATGTGAAAGAGCCGCGCTCTAACCCGTACGTCTTCTGGGCCGAAGAAGAAGTGCCTGGTGGCTGGGAGCGTGACGTTGTCGAATTCAGGAAGCGTCACGCCGCCTGATTACCGTCGCCATATACTCTTAACTGAATACTATTTAAGGAGATAATATAATGGGTTACGATCCGAAAAATCCTATGGTAGGTCGGATTACCGACTTGGGACCAAGATATTACGGGGATTTTCTACCGCCAGTCATCAAGGAAAATAAAGGTACATGGCTCTATCACGAAATTCTTGAGCCCGGTGTCCTGATGCATGTATCCGAGAAAGGTGCCAAAGTGTTTACCGTTCGTTGCGGTTCTCCCCGCTTGGTCACCGTCAATTATATCCGTGATATGTGTGATATTGCTGATAAGCATTGTGGCGGCTTTCTCCGGTTCACCACGCGGAACAATGTTGAATTCATGGTGGATGCCAAAGAGAAAGTTGAAGCATTGAAAGCAACTATTAAGAGCTATGGCAACAAGTTCCCGATTGGCGGGACTGGTGCCTGTATAACGAACATTGTCCACACCCAGGGTTGGGTTCATTGTCACACCCCCGCTACCGATGCTTCTGGCCCGGTTAAAGCGGTTATGGACGATTTGTTTGAGTATTTTGGTTCCATGACTTTGCCTGCTCAAGTTCGTATAGCTCTTGCTTGCTGCTTAAACATGTGTGGTGCTGTTCATGCCTCTGACATTGCTATTCTTGGTATCCATCGTAAACCGCCGATGATTGACAACGAGCGTGTTACCGGAGTGTGCGAGATCCCGCTGGCCATCGCCTCTTGTCCGCTTGGAGCCGTAAAGCCTGCTAAAGCAATTGTCAATGGCGAGGAAGTAAAGACCGTTAAGGTTAACGCTGAGCGCTGTATGTTCTGCGGGAACTGCTATACCATGTGCCCGGCTATGCCGTTGGCTGATCCGGAAGGTGATGGTATTGCTATTCTGGTTGGTGGTAAGGTCTCTAACTCCAAGTCTGCTCCTAAATTTTCCAAACTGGTAGTACCGTTTTTGCCCAATACGACACCGCGTTGGCCTGAAACCGTTGCTGTTGTACGCCAGATCGTGGAAGCATACGCCAAAGATGCTAAAAAGTACGAGCGCATTGGTGAGTGGGCAGAACGAATCGGCTGGGAGAAATTTTTTGAGAAAACGGGTATTCCGTTCACCATTAAGTCAATCGATGACTATCGCTTGGCTTATGATACATGGCGAACAACTACCCAATTCAAATACACCAGTCATACTGCTGCATATACCAGCAAATAGCAGGACTCTTTTGATCGGCTCTGGTATCTACTGGAGCCGATCATTTTGTGCTGTACCACATATCTCGAGGAGCGCATTATGGCACTGAGTAAAGAAGAATTAAAACTAGCCATCATTGAAAAAGCTAAAAAATCACCTAAGCCACAACTGTATATTAAAGATTTTTATGAGTGTGATCCCGATTCCAAGCCACGTGAGATCAAAAATGTAGCGAACGAATTGGTTAGAGATGGAGAACTGATGTTCTGGTCCTCTGGCTCCACCACTATGTATGCCCGGCCAGAGCGTATTCAGAACGAGGAAAAGTAAGTACCCCCTTTTCTATTGTTTGCATTACCCAAGCAGAGATCCTTACAGATCTCTGCTTTTTTTTTAAGTAGTATTTTATATAGATTAACGCTGAGATCATGAAATCCAAAATTATTTATTATGATCGAATCGATTCGACCAATCGCATTGCCAAAGAACTTGCCATCGCCGGGAAACCTTCGGGGACAGTGGTCCATGCTGGGGTCCAGTCAGCTGGAAAAGGCCAATATGGGAGGTCGTTTGATTCCCCTCATGGAGGCTTGTATTTTTCAATACTTCTTCGGCCTAGCCTAGATTTGGATAGTCTGCCGCTGGTTACTCTAGCGACCGGCCTTGCCTGTCGTGACGTTATTAATTCATCCTTCAATCTTTGGCCTCATATCAAGTGGCCCAATGATATCTTTTTTAAAGGAAAAAAACTCGCAGGAATATTATGTGAGAATGTGGTTTCTCTTCTAGATAAGAATGATTACTCTAATTTAGTCATAGGGGTGGGGATAAATGTCAATAATACATTAAATGATTTTCCACTAGAAGTACGACCTATCATAACTACCCTGTTTGATCATCTGCAAATTCAGGTAAGCATTCATACTCTTCTATCGCTTCTTGTAATCGCAATTATGCAAAATATAGATATTCTAAGCGAAAATAGGCAGGTAATACTCGAACGGTGGCAACAATATGATTATCTGTATGAAAAATCAGTTGTATATACTTCTGGTGCAAGGGCTATACAAGGAAAGGGTTTAGGTCTCTCTTCTCAGGGACATTATCGAATACAGGATAATCAGGGAGCTGAACATTGTATTATTGGTGGTCAACTTCGACTTAGCTCTGCGACCAATGAAAAATCAATATCACAATAATTATCTATGTTCTTGCATCATTGGTAGCTGACTAAGGAATAGAACGTATTTTAACTAGTGCAAAAGTTCGCCTTGTGTTGAACTTGTTGCCAAGTTGGGCACTTCTGTTTTGCATATTTTCGTGTTATTATTCTAAGTTCCAGTATGAGATGATACAGTAGCAAATTTTGTTAAATTGACATTTCAAAAGATTTCCTACATATTTTGTGCATCAACCAAGCAGTTACCTGAGATGTCTGTGCAATGCTCTCTAGCAAGACCAAAGGACCTTGTGTCGATGAGTCGAAGGAGAAGCATGACAATTGCACTCGCTAAAGAAGTGTTATCGATAGAGTCGGAAGGAATACTTGCGATACGAGATAATCTTGGCCCTGAATTCGAGGAAGCTGTTGATATCATCATGGGTTGCCCGAGTCGTCTTGTTGTAACTGGTATTGGCAAATCGGGCCTGATAGGGCAGAAGATTTCAGCGACGCTTAATTCAACCGGAACTTCGTCTTTTTTTCTCCATCCAGTTGAAGCAATGCATGGCGATCTGGGTATGGTCGCATCAACTGATATCGTCCTTGCTATTTCTTATTCCGGGGAAACCTCGGAGCTAAACCGGCTTCTAGGCAGCCTCAAGGAAAGGAATGTTCAAATAATTGCGATTAGCGGAGTGCTTACTTCAAGCTTGGCTCGTCAGGCTATAGTGACGCTTAATGTCGCCATCCCAAAAGAGGCCTGTCCGCTTGGCTTGGCGCCAACTACATCAACAACCGCCACCCTTGCCATGGGAGATGCTTTAGCTGTTGCACTACTGAATAGAAAACAGTTTCGTGCTGAGGATTTCAGGCGGAATCATCCGGGAGGTAGTCTTGGCGAGCGCCTTAAGGTGGCGATCAGCGAAGTGATGCTCTGTGGCGACAGAATCCCGGTGGTAACAACCGGGGTTTCGATGGCGACCGCAGTTGCTGAACTCAATGAAAAAAATCTCGGTGCCGTTTTTATCATAAATAGACTGGGTGTGTTGCAGGGCATTATAACTGATGGAGATATCCGACGAATGCTATCATTGGGAGGGGGGATCAATGATATCACTCTTGACCAAGGTCTGACGCGTAATCCAGTGACGATTGTGAGTTCTTTGATGGCTGCCGATGCTTTAAGTTTGATGCAACGGTATGAAATTACAGTGTTGGCGGTGGTAAACGATCAAAAGCATCTTGTGGGTATTCTGCATCTTCACGATCTCCTCGGCAAAGGAGAATTTAGATTTTTAATTT
>Ga0364909_10267_pt1 | contig 15523 bp, 17 predicted proteins | sample SorcelJu500001C3_3_FD_206966 | JGI IMG/M metagenome (GOLD analysis project Ga0364909, IMG submission 206966) | Enriched cells from Trout Bog Lake Hypolimnion, Wisconsin, USA - BchlTB.June25.5000.01.C3 | ecosystem: Environmental > Aquatic > Freshwater > Lake > Hypolimnion/Profundal zone | place... | reverse complement strand
CGGCACCAGCGCCGGATCAAGGGCGAAGCGTTGGAGCAGGGGTTCGGTTTCGCACAGGGCCAGGACCTCAGGAGCGGTGAACCGTCCGTTGCACAGGGTGAGCAGATCGAGAAAACAGCGGACGATCGGTTGTTCCCGGTCCAGCGGTTGGTCGGCGATCGACCAGGGGATGCGCCGCTCCATGCCCGCCTCGCCGAACACCCCGGCAATGGCGCCGGCATAGGCCTGGATATCAGGGGCGGACACCAGAATATCGCCGGGGGTCAGGTCCGGGTACTGCTGGAAGAGATCGAGCAGGCGGTCGTGCAGAACCTGAATCTCCCGCAGCGGTGAAAAGCAGATGTGGAATTGGAGGGAACGGTCTTCGGGGTGGAGCGCATACCGGTCGTGCTCGGGTCCGGAACGGTCCGTGAGGTCGAGGATGTCGTTGTGCAGGGTAGCCAGGAGATGCTGGCCATCGGTTTCCTGATAGACATCGATCTCCTCCATCTGGCCGTCGAGCAGCTGCCGAAAAAAATCCTGGCCGGTTCTGCCCAGCGAAACCAGCAGGGGATTACCCTGCTCATAGTAGGAGTCGGGATCGGAAGGGGCAAGACCCCCGCCGTGCTTCCCTGGTCTGGCCATCTGCCGGGCGGAGACCAGATCGCCCCAATAGTGGCGACAGGGGCTGAGGTGGAAGAGGTGGACCTCGACGCTGCGGCTGATCTGTTCCATGATCTCCAGATACACCGGGGCCAGGGAATTAATCCCGAACAGGTGGAACCGCTGGGGCAGGTTGAGCACCGGCCCAGCGGTGCCGGCAAGGGTCCGGCGAAACTGTTCGGGCAGGCGGGCGCGATGCGGGATGGCGCTGGCAATCAACTGCTGCCAGAGAAGGGCCTGCCAGTGGTCATTGCCGGTCGGGTGCTCCCATTGGGCCAAGAGATCCGGACGGTAGACCAGATACTGATCAAAGACATCGCCGATTCGTCCTGCCAGCTGATACTGTTTACTGCCGTCGCTGTCGTCCCGCAGATAGGCGGTAATTTCGCCGAAAGCAGGCTGACCGAGGAATTGCGGCAACAGGGCGGCAATGCGCCAACGCAGCACGGGTTTACCGAAAAGATCATCATTGGGGGCAGCCCCTGCTATGCGATGGTACAGGTCCCAGACAAAGCGGGCCGGCAGGGGAAAATGAAGATGGGCCGCTATTCCGGTGGTGAAGGCGATATGCTGGCCGATCCATTGGGCCATGCCCTGATTGTGCACCACGATGATCTCCGGCGCCAGGGGATCATCCAGCGGCTCCTGCATGACGGCGCAGAGCTGGTGAAAAAGAACTTCCAGTCGGTTGGATTGATGCAAGAACAAGGGTTTCTCCTGTAAGAGGGGCGAGACCGTGGTTTGAGAGCTCGGCAGGAAGGATCCTGAGCGAGTCTTTATCGGGATCCGCTCAGGCAACCGCTTTTATTGTCAGGCCACTCTTTTCATTGGCCGGGGGATACTCTTTCCAGAGGAGCCTGCACCGGCCAGCAGAGACCGGTGAGCAGGGCATAGACCGCCTCGTAGATCCGCGGCTCGCTACTCGCCCTGGGTCCGGCAACGTTGACGATGTCAATCTGCCGGGTATGCAGCCAGGTCTCCACCAGGGCGGTCGCCTGTATTTTCCCGACAACTTCAAAATCGATATGCAAAAAGGGGCGGCCATGCCGGATTGCCAGTGCTTCTGTCAGCGCTGAACCTCCGGTAAGAGGGCCGAATGAAAAAATCAGGGTGCCATCGGCCGTCAAAATATTTTTTTCAGTACGGTCGCGGTAGCGGGCGGAGTGCAACTCACAGAGCCGGTACCGTAACGGCAGGGGACCGGTTTCGGTCTTTCTGCCTTTGGGAAGCCAACCGCCATAGGGCATTTTCAGCGCAATGGCGGCATCAAGGGCTGCCTGGTCGGCACCCGTCTGGCCGCCGGAGATTATTTTCATGATTTTTTCCTGGCTACTTTCCAAGAGGATGATTTGTTCCCGCGACCTCTCCTTGCTTTCAGATGGAAATGGCGTCACTTTCCTTGGCATGCATCAGCGCGCAGACCAAGATAATCTATAGCGTCGCGCTGTTCAACAATGATGGAAGCTGACAGGTGGGCATGCCTTGAGGCAATAAAACACCAGGAGAGCCGAAAAATGGGGCCGTTTATATCCAATCCTTATCTAGCAAATTGAAAAAACAGTGTATTCTACTGAAAAATCGATGATTTTTATTGGACAACCAGATACTGCAGTACGATTTTTCCATGCAATTTCTTGACAAGGGAGGAGGTGTACACTTATATGGAACGGTTTTGACTGCTGCAACCGCACAGATGGATGTCTTTTTTTTGAGACAGCAACCTGGACAACCCTTGCATAAAGAGGAAAATGGTTACAGAAAATAGTGATCAACCCGTCTTGTCCCGTCGATTTTTTCTTAAAAAAACAACCCAGATCGCTTTAGGACTTACCGTATTATCCGTACCGGCAATCAGCTTTGCCAAGATTCCGGGGAAACGTTCCCTCTCCTTTTACCACACCCATACGCAACAGACGCTCGATATCACCTATACCTCGGGTAAAATGTACAACCCGAAAGCACTGGCAAAAATCAACTCATTCCTGCGTGATTACCAGACTGGAAAAACCCATCCGATTGATCCCAAACTACTTGATCTTCTTTGGTCTATTCAGGGAAAAATGGGAAGCAAAGGGGTATATGAGGTCATCTCCGGGTTCCGTTCCCCCCAGACGAACAGACATTTGCAACAGTGCAGTTCCGGAGTGGCGGGACACAGTTTGCACATGAAAGGCCAAGCGATTGATATTCGCTTTACAGGGGCCGATACCGATCAGATCCACCAATGCGCCCTGGCGATGAAGTGTGGCGGGGTGGGATACTACGCGCAATCTGACTTTGTCCATCTCGACACAGGAACGTACCGCACCTGGTAGTCCCGATACCTTTAGAGAGTAGGGCAGACGGGCACCCACAGTGAGGCATTGTCGGCAAATTCGGCTGCCGTGCACGTTGCCGGAAGGGCTCATAGACATCCCGGCCAAGGCTCTCCTCAGTTTCCTGTAACCAATAGTGTGCACCCAACGGTGAATGCATGGAAGATCATGTTGCCGAAGAACTCGTCAATATTATAATGAAAAACAAAACATCAAACTACGAAGATGCCTTTGAACGCGCCTTTGAACTGACCAAATTCTATGCCGGGTCAGCCAATGCCCAGGCCTCAGCCATTCCTTTTGTTTTTGAGAAACTTTTTGAACTGTTCGTCACCGGAAAAACTAAATCATAACGGACGTTCCGGAAGATGGACAGCTCTACCTGCCCTCCCTCCGATTATACAAAAATCCCCCTTACATCCCGGCCCTATCAAGAACCCCGCCTGCTGAACCTCACGAAAAACACGTCCCCGGACATTGGTCTCAACTTCGCCATGCACTGATTAAAGCCGACATCAAATTTTTCAAACAGGGCAGCTTATCTGCTTACCGCGCCAGCAGCTGACGTTGAATCATCTGCAGATCCTTCCAGGCCGCTTTTTTAAAATCTCCACATTCCAGGAGAAAACGGGGATGAAAGGTCACCATGACCTGGATGCGACCACCCGTTTCCTCATCAAATTTATAGGGATGGAACCTGCCGCGCAACCGCACTACCGGCTCGCTGCCCCCCAGGACTGCGTGCGCTGCCGTTTCCCCCATGGCGCAAATAATGTGCGGGCGAATCAAGGCGATTTCGCGACGCAAAAGAGAAAGGCACCCCAGTGCACTCTCGCTTTCCGGTTGGGGCTCCAGCGATGGGCAACATTTGACCGCGTTGGTCACATACACCTCTTCCGGCACTAGCCCTATGGCACGTATCATATTCCACAGCATGGCATCTTCCGCCACACCGAACAGGGTGGTCGGGGAGAATTCGCCTGTTTGGCGCGAAGAGTCACCAATGATCATCAGGCGGGAAGCCACCGTTCCAGCTCCAAGCACCTGTCCCTGACGCGTGGAACTCCAGGAACATAAACAACACTCTTCTATATCCCGGCTCAGGAGCGCAAGTCGATCCAAGGGTTCCCCAGCACCGGTAGACTGCGGCGTGACCGAAGGGACGGAAGGGGAAGGAGGAAAAGATGGCACGATCCGCCGGGAAAGTGCCGCAGGATGGAGCTTACCGCCCTTCTCTGCCAAAAACTCCCGCAACCCCGAGGTCAGCGGATACGAATCTATCCCCAACTGTTGATGAAACTGCAGATAGGTTCGGATGCGTGAGGCAAAAGCCGCAACGGCGGCACGATGGGGCCGGTCCGTTTCGTCTTGTCCGCTGTGGTTGCAACCGACCGTCTTCTCTACCGACAAAAAACACCTCCTTATGCTCCTTACAACCCCGTACTATCGAGTACCTTTGGGCAACGCGCCCACCGGCCCTTTCTTGCTGCCGCAGTCCCTGAAGGCCCCGTTGTGCCTGCGGTTGCCGAAAATGCCGCCGGGCCAGATCGCTGACCCTGCGCCGGGGTTATTATTTCTTCTTCTTAGGGGGGTCAAATTCATAGACGGTTTCGTTCTTCTTTAAAAGCCCATGTTTTTTCCGAGCCACCTCTTCAAGATAGGCGTCATCGGACTGCAACCGTTTGATGTCCTTGGAAAGTTCACTATTTTTGGCTTCAAGCTGGTTGTTTTCCTGGGTCAGGACAGTTATTTCCCTTTGCAATTTCTGATAATGGAAATACCCTCGACCAGGAGCGAAAAAAACCCACAGCAGAAAGAGGGCGCCCACGATCAGCCCCAGAACCCAGCATAACTTTTTTTCCTGCCGGTTTTCTTCCGGTTTTTTTCGTATCATTCTATTCCTCCTGACTGCACCGAGCGTAACGCCGAGAACCATGCCCCAAAAAAAATGTCTGGTCAGCGCCTGTCTCACCGGGTTGTGTACTCGATACGATGGACAAAGCAAAGGGTGTCCTTCCTGCCTGCAGCAATTGCGCGCCTATCACTGGATACCTGTCTGCCCCGAACAGCTGGGGGGCCTGCCTACCCCACGCCCGCCTGCCACTCTGACCAATGGCGATGGCCATGCCGTTCTCGCGGCGATGGCCCGGGTAATCGATCGAGACGGCAACGACCTGTCCCCGCAGTTTATCCGAGGGGCCTTCATGGTGCTGGCCATCGCCCGTGCCCAAAACATTGATCTCTGTTTTCTTAAATCCGGCAGTCCGTCCTGTGGCCTGGATCCCGTTCCTGGCGTGACGGCAGCCCTGCTGCTCGCCCACGGGATACAGGTCGTTTCCTTCTGACCAGACTAGAAAAGAGGGCTTCACCGCTACCAGTACCGTGAGCAAAAAGCAAGAATGGCACCTGTTCAAAGGACGGCGTTTTGCCCCATTGGGCGGCTTCCCCCTACCCGACGTTTTTGGGGGCATCAAGGCGCAGAATTCGGATCAGCAATATCCCGGATTCGTAGAGGAGATACAAGGGAACCCCCATGAGCGCCATGTTGAAGACATCCGGGGTGGGAGTGAGCACGGCAGCCAGGATGGCGATAACCAGGACGGCATAGCGCCTGTTTTTTTCATAGGTCTTGCGGGAAATTATCCCCACCTGGGAACTGAATACCATGAAAACCGGAAGTTCAAAGATCGCACCAAAAGCGAGGATAAACAGGGTGACAAAATTCACGAATTGATTGATGGAAATCACCGCCTGCAACTCTTTTGATTGAAAACTGAGCAGGAACTTGATCCCGTACGGCAAGGTCACCGTATAACAAAACAGGGTACCGCTGTAAAAAAGAAGACAGGTTGCGAAAACAAACCAGAACAGCTTCTGACCGGTTACCCCAAAGGGTTTACCGATAGCCTTCCATAAAACATACATGCATAACGGCATCAACAGATACAAGGCCCCAAAAAAAGCCATCTTAACATGGGCGAGAAAAGGACCGGCCACCGAGAAAAAATAGAGATTCCCGCCCAGATGTTCCTGTAAAGCATCGAGCAATGGACTGGACAAGAAAAAAAGCAACAGGGTCGTGGCCGCAAAAGCGATTGCCAACGCCTTGACCGAATTGCGCAGTTCCAAAAGAAACAGGACAAAAGATTTACTTAATGCGGCCATAGTGTGTACGAAAGCGTGTTAGATTTTATCATCCTTCTCTCTCTGCAACCTGAAAAAGGTAGCAAAACAGAAGGATAAAAGCAATTGAATACCCGTTGCGTTTCCCGGAGTGCCATGATAAAAACCGATGGAATCGGCAATCTTCCGATGTGTCAAAAGCAATTTTCTTCTTCGTCTCCCTAGTTAATAACATAGTTATGCTTGAATTACGCTTCGTCAGAGAAAACCTGGATCTGGTCCGGAAAAAAAGTCTTAGTCGCGGGGTTGACCCGCAACTCATTGATCAATTTTCGGAAACCGACAATCGCCGCCTGGCACTGCTCACCGAGGTTGAAGCGCTGAAAAACCAGCGCAATACTGTCTCGAAAACAATCGCCGTGCTCAAACAGACCGGGGAGAGCGTGGAAGCAGAACCCCTGATTCTTGAAATGCGTCAGGTTTCTGAGCGGATCAAGGTCCTGGATGCGACCTTGGCGGAAATTGAACTCCAGCTTCAAGAGAGCATCATGTCCATCCCCAACCTCTGTGACGATTCCGTGCCACTGGGGAAAAATGAGCATGACAATGTGGAAATAAAACGTTGGGGTGAGATTCCCGCCTTTTCCTTTCCTCCTCTGCCGCACTGGGAAATCGGGGAACGACTGGACATTCTCGACTTTGAAACCGCCGCCCGGCTTGCCGGAGCGCGATTTTCCCTGCTCAAAGGATTTGGCTCCAAGCTGGCGCGGGCCTTGATTAACTTCTTCCTGGACCTGCATACCCAGCGGCACGGGTATACAGAGGTGCTGCCTCCGTTTATGGTGAATTCGAGAACCATGACCGGTACCGGACAACTACCGAAATTCAAGGAAGAGCTGTTTAAGATTGAAGGATGGGATTTATGGCTCATCCCCACCGCCGAGGTTCCGGTTACCAACATCCATGCCGGTGCCACCCTCGACGAGGAGAAATTGCCGTTGAAATACACGGCCTACACACCCTGTTTTCGTTCGGAGGCCGGATCATACGGCAAAGACACCCGGGGGCTCATCCGTCAGCACCAGTTTGAAAAAGTGGAACTGGTCAAATTCACCACTCCGGAAAGCTCCTGGGAGGAGTTGGAAAGTCTGCTCGCCGATGCTGAGGCGGCACTGCAACTCCTCGGCCTGCCTTATCGTGTCATTACCCTCTGTGCGGGCGACCTGGGTTTTTCATCGGCTAAAACCTATGACATTGAGGTCTGGCTGCCGGGCCAGAATAGCTACCGGGAGATTTCCTCCTGCTCCAACTTTCTTGACTTTCAGGCCAGACGGGCGGGTATACGCTATCGCCCCAAAGGCGAAAGAAAAAGCCGGCTTGTCCACACCCTCAACGGATCGGGCCTAGCTGTGGGAAGAACTCTGCTGGCCATCCTCGAAAATTACCAGCAGGCCGATGGCACGGTACAATTGCCGAAGGTGCTAGAGCCCTATTTCGAAACCCGCTTTTAGCAAAACAATCACCGGGGTTTTTCCAGGGCGAGATCAATCAACCGGTCGAGCAGGGCACTGAATGAAAGCCCGGCCGCGGCGGCCGCCTGGGGAAGGAGACTTGTGGGCGTCATCCCGGGGATGGTATTGGTCTCAAGGAGATAAAGTTCATCATCTGCTAAAATCATGTCAGTACGGCTGTAACCGCGCAGATGCAGGCCTTGATGGGCGGCCATGGCATATTTTTGGGCCTTCTGGCTTACCTGCTCGCTGACCGGCGCCGGACAGATTTCTTGCGTTGCGCCCGCCTGATATTTGGCTTCATAATCAAAGAAAGCAAAGCGGCTGTCAGGAATGATCTCAATCAACGGCAAGGGTGTCAGTTCGGCATTGCCAATGACCCCCACCGTCAATTCACGTCCCTTGACAAACTCCTCCACCATCACCTCGCTGTCGTGCCGGAGGGCCAGCCGCAAAGCAGCGGGTAACTGTTCGGGCTCGCGCACAATCGACATGCCGATGGATGATCCCTGCCGCACTGGCTTGACCACGCAAGGCAAACGGAGACTCCCGGTAATCCGGCGGGTGTCCTCAAGATCCTCTGGAATAACCATCACCCAAGGGGCCACCGGCAATCCATGAAGTTTATACAGGGTCTTCGCGAGATTCTTGTCCATGGCCAGGGCACTGCCGAGGACTCCCGCACCCTGATAAGGAATACCCAGCAAATCGAGAAAGCCCTGAATCGTGCCGTCTTCGCCATGCACACCGTGCAACAGGATAAAAGCGACATCCAGGCGATTGGCATCAAGGGCAATTTGCGCGAGATCGGTTGCCGGATCATATCTGCGGACCTCGTATTTCTTAGGGTCAAGGGTCTGCTCAACCCCGGTTGCCCCCCTGAGCGATACCTCACGTTCATCTGATGTCCCACCGGCAATAAGCGCCAATCGAATTCTAGCCATCGTCGATCTCCAGTTGAATAAGCACAAAACCTGCCTGCACTGTTGAACAGTTACCCGACAGGTTATCATCACAACCAAGAAAAACAATCAAAACGAGAAGAATCTTGTCCTGTCAATGGAAGGCCCGGCAAGGAATGAAACGCCCTGCGCCCTATTTTTTTCCATCCGAAAAGGAGATGGAGTAGGCGAGAATCAGTGATTTACATTGACAACCCCAGGCAGAAAAGATATTTTATTTGGTTTCAAACAACATTCTTATTAAACGGCCCAGGCCAACCACCAAAGGAAGTGATGCAATCATGATCGAAGTCGATGTCAGAGGTGACCTTGAATACGCGATCAGGCAGTTGAAGAAGAAACTGCAGATCGACGGTATTAAACGAGAGCTGAAACGGCGTGAGTACTATGAAAAACCCAGTGTCAAAAAACGCCGCAAAGCAGCGGAGGCCCTGCGCAAACTTCGCAAATTCAACCGGGTGAGAAGCCGGTTCTGAGTTTAGAGCCCTAACGGGTCTGCCGTTAGGGCTTTTTCTCACCTTCCCCTCCCCCCTTCCAACACGCCTCTGCAACTCACTGACTACACCGATCAGCTGCAGCTTTTTCTTCAGCACCTTACCATCCAGAAACGGCTGGCAAAAAACACCATCGCCTCCTACCGAGGCGACTTGGAATCCTTGCTTCGGTTTATCGCCCACAACCATCCGCTCCCTCCCGATGGCATCGGCAAGGAAGATATTCAGCAGTTCTTCCGTTTCTGCCACCAGCATCACATCAGCGCCCGTTCCAATGCCCGCAGGTTGGCGGCGTTGCGGGCATTTTTCTTGTTCCTCCACGAGCAAGGCACACTTGCCACCAACCCCGTTGCGGAGATTGAAGCGCCGAAAATAGGGCGCAGCCTCCCCAAAGTCCTCAGTATAGCAGAAGTCGATACCCTGCTGCAGCTTCCAAAGCTTACCCCGCCTCTGGTATTGCGCAACTATGCCATGCTCTACTTGTTGTACGCCTCAGGGCTCCGCGTCTCCGAGTTGGTCAACCTGCCGGTAAACGGCTGCAATCTCAGCAGCTGCCATCTCCGTATTCTCGGCAAGGGCAACAAGGAGCGAATCGTCCCTTTTTCCGCAACCGCTGCGATACTCATTAAGGATTATATTGAACGGGGGCGCCCCCTGATTCTGAAGCGCAAACCGAGTCCCCTGCTGTTCATTTCCAACCGGGGCACGAGCATGACCCGCATTCGCTTCTGGCAGATACTCCGGGAAGTGGCCTTAGCTGCCGGTATCCGCAAAGAAATCAGCCCGCACATCCTGCGTCATTCCTTTGCCACCCATCTCCTGGCGGGCGGAGCCGATTTACGTGCGGTGCAGATGATGTTGGGCCACACCGACATCTCTACCACCCAAATCTATACCCATGTCGATTCCGCCCGCCTGAAATCCATTCACCAGCGTTTCCACCCGCGCGGCTAGACCTTCCCCCCTTCTTGGCCGCAAAGGCGATCCATCGACGACGGCAACTTCAGGGGCAGCTTGACGGTAAACACATTCCTGCAAGTTCTGCAATCGTCTTGCCGCCGGTACCGACCTTCGCTCCCTGCGCGTCTCGATCGTTCCGCCGGTGAGGCATTCACGGCAGCACCTCCAGTAACGGTCCGGCCTGCCACTGACTGGCAAGCATCACCTGCAGAGCTCCAAAATTTGCGAGGCGGCGCCGCACCTCATGCAGCACCCGATCGGGATGGTTATTGATTTCACTGAGATGGGCCAGGACCAACTGCCGCAATTGATCTTGGGCCAGATGGACGGCAAGATCTATCGAATCACCATTGGCCAGATGCCCTCTGCTGGAAAGCACCCGTTGTTTAAGCGGTAACGGATACGGGCCCTCTTTAAGCATCTGCACATCGTGATTGGCTTCCAGGACCAGCGCCCGGCATTTTTGCAGGTGATATCTGACAAGTTTGGTGGTGGTCCCGGTGTCCGTGCAGTATCCCAGGCTGTTTTCGCCGTCGCTGACCACGAACCCAACCGGATCCGCTGTATCATGGGAAACCGAAAAGGGATGGATCTGCAGACCATCAAGGACAAAGGGCTCACCGGTTTCAAATTCACGCCGCACCGGCAAGGTGCCGACTCTGTGCTCAGCGGCTCTATGGGTGGCGACATTGGCATATACCGGCAGGTTCAACCGTCGGGCGAGCACACCGATTCCTTTAATGTGGTCATCGTGTTCGTGGGTGACGAGCAGGGCGGTGAGCATCTCCGGAGCGATCCCCAACCCGGCCAGCCGCCCGACAATCTCCTTGCCGGAAAAACCATTGTCGATGAGCAGGCGGGTTGATCCCGACTCCACCAGGGTACAGTTGCCCTTGCTGCCGCTTCCCAGAACCGAGAACCTCACGGTTTATCTCTCCCTGACCCTGCGTCTGCCGGTTGCAGTCCCGTATGACCGAATCCGCCGCTTCCCCGGGGAGTCGGCTCGAGTTCCGGAAGCACTTGCCATATCGCCCGGACAACCGGCGCCAGGATCAACTGGGCGATACGGTCGCCGCGTTGGATAGTAAAAGCAGCCGAGCCCAGATTGATCAGACCGACTTTAATCTCGCCCCGGTAATCGGCATCAATGGTTCCGGGGGCATTGATGACGGTGACACCATGTTTTATCGCCAACCCCGAACGGGGCCTAACCTGCATCTCAAAGCCTTCGGGGATAGCCACAGCAAAACCGCAAGGCACCAGTCTGATGTCTCCCGGCTTGAGGATCACCGGAGCAAGGATCGCGGCGCTCACATCCATCCCCGCCGCCTGCTCGGTCGCATACCCCGGCAGGATGAGTCCGGCAGCCTGCGCTGCATCGAGCCAACGAAAACCCACGGTCACCGCATGCATCGTACCCTCTCCTCCCGCCACTTGGGCAGTTTCACTAAACTTTTCTTTCTTTCTAAAAAAAAAAGCCGGTTGCCGTTTCCACGGCAACCGGCTTTGGTTGTACTTAAAAGACCACGGTCGATTTACTCTTCACCCTCTGCCAATGCGGCCTTGCGGCTCAGGCGGATGCGGCCGCGGCTGTCAACCTCGATAACCTTGACCTTGATGATATCACCTTCCTTGACCACATCGGTCACATTCTTGACCCGCTCATTGGCCAATTCAGAGATGTGAACCATGCCATCGGTACCAGGAAAGATCTGGACAAACGCCCCGAAATCTTTGATGGTCCGCACTTCGCCCTCGTAGATCTTACCGACCTCAGGGACCGCCGTAATCTGCTGGATGCGTTTGATCAGGGCGTTGGCCATTTCATTGCTATTACTGAAAATCTTGATGGTGCCGTCATCCTCGACGTCGATCTTGGAATCATATTCCGCGGTCATCTCCCGAATAATCTTACCGCCGGGGCCGATGATGTCGCGAATCTTATCGGGATGAATCTTGATGGTGACATATTTTGGTGCATGCTCGGAAACCAAGGCCCGTGGTGAGCCCAGCGCCTCTTCCATTTTTTCCAAAATATGAATCCGGCCTGTTTTTGCCTGGGCCAGTGCCTTAGCCATGATCTCGCGATCAACGCCATCGATTTTGATGTCCATCTGCAGACCGGTAATCCCCTCGCGAGTGCCGACGACCTTAAAGTCCATATCCCCGAGGTGATCTTCGTCTCCCAGTATATCGGTGAGCACCACCACTTGGTTACCTTCCTTGATGAGCCCCATGGCAACGCCTGAAACAGGCGCCTTGACCGGTACACCGGCGTCCATGAGCGCCAGGCTGGCTCCGCAGACGGTGGCCATGGAGGAAGAACCATTCGATTCCAGCACCTCGGAAACCACCCGCAGGGTGTAAGGGAAAATGTCGCCGGCAGGAAGCACCGCCTCGATGCCTCGACGGGCCAGGGTGCCGTGGCCGATATCGCGACGGCTCGGGCCGCTCAGGCGGCGAACTTCACCGACGCAGAAGGGCGGAAAATTGTAGTGGAGCATAAAACGGCGATAGACATCGCCACCCAGTCCTTCCAGATGCTGTTCGTCGCGTTCGCTGCCCAAGGTGCCGATGACCAGCGCCTGGGTCTCGCCCCGGGTAAAGAGCGCCGAGCCATGGGCCCGGGGCAGGATGCCGACTTCACAGGTTATAGGCCGGACCTCTTCAAACGAACGGCCATCGAGACGTAATCCCTTGCTGACGATGCGATCCCGCATCACCCGTTTTTTATAGGCGCTGAGCAGATCCTTGACTTGACCGGGGGTCTCGTACAGGGAGGGGTCGATCTGCGCCAAGACCTCGGCCTTGAGTTGGCTATATCGGCTGGATCGGGCCATTTTATCAGCAATGGTCACCACTTCTTCCATCCCGGCGACAGCCGCGGCCTCGACCTTTTCCTTCAGGTCGTTGTTGACAATCGGGGCAACGACTACTCGTTTGACTTTGCCGGCCTGCTCCTGCAGACGTAACTGCAGATCGATCAGCGGCTGAATGCCGGCATGGGCGAAAAAGATCGCCTCAAGGACAACATCCTCACTCATCTCCCCGGCCCGACCCTCGACCATGACCACAGCGGTGCGGGTGCCGGCGACCACCAAACTGATCTGGGATTTTTCGAGCTGGCTTTTACTGGGATTGAGCACGTATTGACCGTCGATATACCCGACCCGGGCGGCAGCCACCGGACCGGCAAACGGGATATCGGAAAGCATCAGAGCGGCAGAGGCGCCATTCATAGCCAGGATATCAGGATCAAATTCCTGATCCGCTGAAAAAACGGTGGCGATCAATTGGGTTTCGCTTGAATAGCCATCGGGAAAAAGGGGGCGCAAAGGGCGATCGATCATCCTGCAGGTCAGCACTTCCTTCTCGCTGGGCCGACCGATCTCCCGTCGAAAATAACTCCCGGGAATGCGGCCAGCCGCATACATCCGCTCCTGATACTCGATGGTCAGCGGCAGAAAGCCCAAATCCTTGGATTCATTTTCGGCGACAACCGTGACCAGCACTTTAATGTCGCCGCTCGAAACGACCACGGACCCGCTGGCCTGTTTCGCCATCTTGCCAGTTTCAAAGACGATGGTTCGTCCACCAATATCGGTTTCAACTGTTTGAATCATTTCCTACTCCTGTCCCGGTTATTCCGGAATGTGCATTAAACGGTGACGATGGTTCGGTGCAGCGTAATCCTGTCACAAAGGCACAAAGGATGCAGCGACAATCTCCATCCTTTGTTCACTCTCTCTGTGTCCTTTGTGTCTTTATGACTTTTCCGTTGCTGCAAGGTTGAACACACCGTAGTGTAAGCGGGCGGCGGACCACAGTGGTCAGCCGCCCGAAAGGGACTTATTTGCGGATACCGAGTTCCTGGATCAGGGTCCGGTACCTGGCCACATCTTTCTTTTGCATGTATTTCAGCAAACTACGACGCTGGCCAACGAGTTTCAACAGACCCCGGCGGGAATGGTGATCCTTGGAATGGGTTTTAAAATGCTCGGTGAGATACTGAATACGTTCGGTCAGGAGAGCAATCTGCACCTCGGTAGAACCGGTATCGGTCTCATGAATTTTAAATTTTTCAATAATCTCTTTTTTCTTTTCTACTGTCTGTGCCATGGGCACCTCCACTTTTTTCCTTCTGCTACCAGAAAAGCAACTTCCCTCAGCCTTTACTGGAGTCTGGATAAATTGTCCCTAATCCTGCGCCAGAGGGGTGGCACAGAGGAACGATATTTTATTTGTATACCCTACCCTGATAAACAGTGGCAAGTTTAAAGCTCAAGGCAATGAAAGGTTGCGCACTGCCTCTTCGATACTGAGCCTGCCTTGGCGTAGCAAGGGCAGACCCTCTTCTGCAAAAATCCTGTGGCCGGACAGGCAATCGTCAACAGAGAACGGGCCGCTGGCGGTCCTGCGCAACCCGATCAGATGGGCTCCGCATCCCAAAGATCTCCCAATATCAGCGGCCAACACCCGGATATAGGTGCCCCGGCTGCATTCGACCTCAATGTCCAGTTGGTGGGTATTCACATCGTATTGCTTGCGTGTCAGGAAATAAATCTCGATCGGCTTGGCAGGTTTTTCGATGAATACTCCTTCCCGAGCGTAGGCGTACAGTGGTTTTCCCTTATGTTTGGCCGCCGAGTAGGGCGGCGGGGCCTGTAGCTGAGCACCTCTATAGCGTTGCAGACAGGACTCGATCGCGTCATTCTCCAGTTTGGGCACAGGTGCTATTCTGGTAATCTTGCCCTCGGGGTCCTGGGTCTCGGTTTCAATGCCCAACTGCAGCCGGGCATGATAAGTTTTCCGACCATTCATGAAGAGATCTACGCATCGGGTTGCAGCCCTGCCGGCGCAGACAACGAGCAAGCCGCTGGCAAACGGATCAAGCGTGCCGGCATGCCCAACTTTTTTGATTTTGAGCAACCAACGGACTCGGCGAACTATGGCAAAAGAGGTTAACCCCTCGGGTTTGTCCACCAGCAAGACCCCGTCTTGCCATTCCTGCCCCTGCAGACAAACAGGTTCGATTGCCTCCATGGAGCTAGGAGCGCATTCCCTGGACCAATGACGGCAGCAAAGTATCGCGGACCGCATCCAGACTTTGTCCTTCACTACGAAACCCGCTGGCATTCCGGTGTCCACCACCGCCGAACTGGGCAGCAATCGACGAGACGTCACACTGCCCCTTGGCACGCAGGCTGACGGAAACGACACCTTGAGCGACTTCCTTGAGAAAGACCGCAACACGCACCGAACGGACCGCACGGGGGAAATTGATAAAGTATTCAGTATCCTCCATGGTGGTGAAGGTCCTTTCCAACATCTTTTGGGTCACCCGAATAATGGCAATTCGATCTCTCTCATGCATCTCCAGACTCGCCAGAACTTCCTGCATCAGGTGCAAACGACCCAACGAATAATTATCATACAAATTATTCGAAATGATTTCCGGACGTACCCCCCGCCGAACCAACTCGCCCGCCACTGCGAAAGTATGACTGCTGGTAGAT
>Ga0364909_10266_pt1 | contig 15533 bp, 14 predicted proteins | sample SorcelJu500001C3_3_FD_206966 | JGI IMG/M metagenome (GOLD analysis project Ga0364909, IMG submission 206966) | Enriched cells from Trout Bog Lake Hypolimnion, Wisconsin, USA - BchlTB.June25.5000.01.C3 | ecosystem: Environmental > Aquatic > Freshwater > Lake > Hypolimnion/Profundal zone | place... | reverse complement strand
GCATTGGACCGAGTAAGTCAAAACAAACCCGATGCTGTCAACGTCGCCATCTTTCCCTTCTGCCGCCATTATCACCACACTCAAGGATCACTATCTTTCTCGATAGTATTTGACGAGACAACCAATGACTGGTAAATTTTGGCAACTTTCACAACAAGGAGGAATGTTATGTTCGAAGGACTCTTTCAACCCATGCATATGATTATTATCCTGGGAATCGTAATGATTATCTGGGGACCAGGGAAATTACCGGAACTCGGAGAAGGTCTTGGAAAGAGTATCAAGGCCTTTAAAAAGGTGATGAAAGACGAACCGATCGCGAAACCGGTCGAGCGCAAGGAAGCAGAAACGGACCAGCTTTCCTGATTTACTTTTTAGCCTTGGACTAAAATTTCGTGAAAACTTTTTTTAAGCAATTTTTTCGTATCAAGGATACTCCGCATAAAATTGCAGCCGGTGCTGCTACCGGAATTTTCCTGGGAGTCCTCCCCGGTCCAGGTGTAGCGGCAAGCTTGGTGGCAGCATCGATTTTCAGAATTAATCGTTTGGCTGCATTAGCTGGTGCTTTAGCCACGAATCATTGGACTACGATATTTATGTTTCCTTTAGCGGCCGCTGCGGGATGTTTTATGCTCGGAGGCAACAGGACAACCCTTATTGAAGAGTTCAACCAAATTTACAGTCTTGGGTTTAAATTTTTATTCAGCAAAGACATTTTATTTGACATTGTTTTGCCTCTAACTGTCGGATTTGTCGCGGTGTCTGGGGCAATTGCTCTATTTTGCTACATCCTCACTTTTTCTTTAATCAAAATTCACAGGAAAACAGTAGCTGTTTAGTCGCTCCGTTGTCTTTGTGAGTCATGCCCGTTCCCCCTGTGCTGCTGAATAAATTGGTATTCAGTTCACTGCCATAGAATTTCGCTTTTGTCGTTCACATTTCGACTCATTGTTTCATGAGATTAATTTTCATTGAGCCACGATAGCTCACTTCGGTGCTGTCGTGGCGACGTAGGGAAGTCCATGCGAAAGAAGCATTACAATTGCAACTCTGAAGAAAAATGGAACGGTTTCACGAACCATCAAGGGAGAGTATTTATGTCCCGGTGGCCGAAGGATGGCTGAAGGATTCTTTAATCACTTCAACAACCTCAGATAGCCCTCTGCCACCTAGAATTATCGGTAATATACCGTTATATCAGTGTGTTGACAAACAAGAGAAGGTTGGTTCAGTAGTCAGACGCATCATTTCTTCCTGTTATCTGGAGTATAAATTTTATAGCTTTTTGCAGGAAAAAGAGCTAGCTGCAGAGTTCCATTGCCATGGAAAGGGACGTGCAAGCAATGTTCTTTGTGGATGACGAATGATTTTCTTAAGCTGTTCGGGTAATAAGCCACACACCAAAGCAAATAACCGCTATTCCGGCCCAGCGCCTCAGGTCCATCGACTCATCGAACCACAGCCATCCGGCCAGCGCTGTTAGGACATATCCTACCGAAAGAAGTGGATAGGCATAGCTTACCTCGACACGGGACAAAACCAGAATCCAGAGGACAACACTCACTACATAGCAAGTAAGGCCGGAAAGGATGAATGGATTGCATCCAATGGTTACTGCCATACGCAGGAGGCTGGTCAAGTCAAAGCTGAAATGCCCAATGCAACGCATGCCCTGCTTGATTGCCAGTTGGGCAAAAGCATTGAGCAGCACTCCTGAGAGGATAATCGGCAGGTATTTGTTCACAATACTCTCCTTGATTGTTATGTGGTGGACGTCATGGATACCATCATAACACTCTTGCCTGAAATAAATATAGAGACCTTTCGGTTGCTAGATCTCAAGCCTGTGTAATGTTTTGGCGTTTATTGCTCGAAATTTTGATATGATCAAGTATTTAGCCTGTTGATAGAAAAATTTCTTTGGGGACCAAGAGCAGGAGGAATTATGAGGAAAACATTTTTACCCTTTTCCAAGCCGTTCATAGATGAAGAAGAGATTGCGGCCGTAGCCGAGGTCCTCCGTTCCGGCTGGATAACGACAGGCCCAAAAACCTCTGAATTCGAAGAACGTTTCAGTCACTATTGCGGCGCTCCCAATTCCGTAGCCCTCTCGTCGGCCACCGGGGGCATGCATTTGTTGTTGACGGCCTTGAATATTGGTCCGGGCGATGAAGTGATCACCCCTTCCATGACCTGGGTTTCAACGGTCAATTTGATCACCTTGGCCGGGGCTAAACCCGTCTTTGTTGATGTCGATCAGGATTCGCTGATGACTAGTGCCGATCTGATCGCACCCTGGATCACGGACCGAACCCGGCTTATCATCCCAGTTCATTTTGCGGGGGCTACGGCCGATATGGCACCGATACGCATCCTGGCCAAAGAGCGGGAAATTGCCCTGGTGGAGGATGCCGCCCATTCCGCCGGCTCCGAATACCTTGGCGAAAAGATAGGGCATCAGGGGACTTCGATTTTTTCGTTCCATCCCATCAAAAACATGACAACCGGTGAAGGGGGCATGTTCTGTTCCAACGACGCGACGCTCTTGCGATCAATCCGACGGCTCAAATTCCATGGTCTTGACGTCGATGCGCATGATCGGGGGCAACAGGGCAGAGCACCGCAAGCGCAGGTGCTCGAACCAGGTTACAAATATAACATGACCGATATCGCAGCGGTTCTTGGTTTAGGCCAGCTTGCCCGCCTGGATTCGTTTATTGCTCGCCGGACCGTTTTGGCCCAGCGGTATCATGAATTGCTGGCAGAAGTTGAGGAGATTACCCCACTGGTTGTCCCTACCTGGACAACACGCCACAGCTGGCACCTCTTCATTGTCCGACTCGATACCGAAAAATCCGGAATGGACCGGAATCAGTTCATGGAGAAATTAAAGGAACGAAATATTGGAACCGGGATCCATTTCATTGCGGTGCATGGACAGAAATTCTATCGACAGACCATGCCGGTTGCCCCGGGAGTGCTAACCGCAACAGATTGGAATTCAGAAAGAATCTGCTCGTTGCCTTTGTTTCCTGCTATGACCCTGGAGGATGTTGACGATGTCGTTGCCGCTATCAAGGAGGTACTCTGCCGATGATGACCACTGATCTCTCGCTGGTAATCCCCGTCTACAATGAGGCGGAAAATTTAGGGGAACTGATCCAACGCTGCCTGACAGTTTGTAGGCAGGGCGGTTGGTCGTTTGAGATCATTCTTGTCGATGACGGCAGCACCGACGGTTCAGCCGACATGATTGCACAGGCGGCAAAAGCACACCCTACAGAGGTGATAGGAGTCATTCTCAACCGCAATTACGGCCAACATGCGGCAGTCTTTGCGGGATTGGCGCAAAGCCGAGGGAAAGTGGTGATTACCTTGGATGCCGATCTCCAGAATCCTCCCGAAGAAATCCCCAGATTGATGCAGGAAATGGAAAAAGGCATGGATGTTGTCGGCACCGTCCGTCTGGATCGCAACGACAGTGTGTTCCGGCGGTTTTCATCTTTCCTGGTTAATACCATGGTGCGCAAGGTGACCGGGGTGATGATGCACGATTATGGTTGTATGCTCAGGGCCTACCGGAGAACTATTGTTCAGGCCATGCTCCAGTGCCAAGAGCAGTCGACGTTTATTCCCATTCTGGCAAACAGCTTTGCCCGTACCACCGGGGAAATATCCGTCAGTCACGCGCCCCGGGTGCAGGGGGATTCAAAATACTCGTTCTTTAAACTTATCTCCCTCCAATTCGATCTGCTGACCTCCATGTCCACCTTTCCCTTGCGGCTGCTTTCCTTTTTAGGATTTAGCATTGCGTTCAGCGGCATGGCTTTCGGCATTCTGCTCCTGATCATGCGCTTTATGTTCGGTGCAGAATGGGCCGCGCAGGGAGTCTTCACCTTGTTCGCCATTCTCTTTGTTTTTATCGGGGCGCTGTTTATCGGTCTTGGGCTGCTGGGAGAATATATCGGCCGTATTTATCATGATGTCCGGGCGCGGCCCCGGTATTTTGTCCAGGAAGTCATTTCCAGGCCTGAATCTGAGGAGCAACCGACCCCTTCCCCGGCATCCGTCCGCGCGCAGGATCAATGAGAATATTCCTCCTCTGATCGGTATGGAATCTAATAGAAAAATTTTACAAATGGTAACAACCTCCATGAAAACAGTTGTCTTAGCGTATCATAATATTGGTTGCACCGGCATTAAGGCCCTTCTTGACCACGGATTTGATGTGCAAGCCGTGTTCACCCATCAAGATGATCCCCATGAAAACCAATGGTTCGACTCGGTCACCGAAATTGCCGCGGAAAGAGACCTTCCGGTATTCGCCCCGGACAATATCAACCATCCCCTCTGGGTTGAACGCATTCGTCAATTAGCCCCGGAGGTTATTTTTTCTTTTTACTATCGGTCGATGATCGGTAAGGAAATTCTCGATATTCCGTCCCAAGGGTGTTTCAACCTCCATGGCTCCTTGCTGCCTCGATATCGCGGTCGTTGCCCCGTCAACTGGGTGCTGGTCAATGGGGAAAACGAGACAGGTGTCACCCTGCACTACATGGACGAGCGACCGGATAACGGCGACATCGTCGCCCAGGAACGGGTGCCTATCACCGATACCGACACCGCCATTACCCTGCATCAAAGCCTCAACGCAGCCGCAGGTAGATTACTGGAGAGAACGCTGCCGCTGTTGCTGACCAACAAGGTCACTCGCATTCCCCAGGATCAGACCCAGGCCTCCTATTTTGGCGGCCGGCGACCTGAAGACGGCGAGATCAACTGGGAGCAGCGTGCGGACCAGGTATGCAATCTGATCAGAGCGGTAACGCGGCCTTATCCCGGTGCGTTCAGTTATCTTGGCAACCGGCAGTGTCTCTTCTGGTCAGCCAGGGCGACAGAAGGCCGGAAAGACCAGTCTGCCGGGATGGTTCTATCAACGCACCCGCTGGTCATCAACTGCGGCCAGGGTGCCGTGACGATTCAGTCCGGGCAAATGGCGGACGGACTGTTTATGAGCGGCAATCAACTGGCAATTGATTTGAATCTGACCGCAGGTATGCGTTTTGGCAGCAAGATGGCCCGGGTGCGAGAGCAGAAACGCAAACAGCATGTCCTTATCCTCGGGGCGGACGGCTTTATTGGCAATCATCTCAGTGAGCGCTTACTTGAAAGCGGCCACTATGCCGTGCATGCCATGGACCTTGGGCATACTTCGATAGGCCGTCTCATGAACCACCCTGATTTCCATTTCAGTGAGGGGGATATCTCCATCCACCGGGAATGGATTGAATACCATGTACGCAAATGCGACATCATCCTGCCGTTGGTGGCCATTGCCACTCCTGCCGAATATGTTCGCAATCCGCTGCGGGTCTTTGAACTTGATTTTGAGGAAAATCTCCGCATTGTCCGCTATTGCGCCAAGTATAAGAAACGGGTCATCTTTCCTTCCACGTCGGAAGTCTACGGCATGTGCAACGAAGCGGAGTTTGACGAGGAGCAATCCCGGCTGGTGCTCGGCCCCATCAATAAACAGCGCTGGATCTATTCGTGCAGCAAACAGCTTCTCGACCGGGTCATCTGGGCCTACGGCGCTACGCAAGGCCTGCAGTTCACCCTGATCCGACCGTTCAACTGGATCGGGCCTCGCCTGGACAACCTGGAGGCCGCCAGGATCGGCAGTTCCCGGGTTATCACCCAGCTCATCTTGAATTTGGTCGAGGGAACGCCCATCAACCTGGTTGACGGCGGTCGGCAAAAGCGGTGTTTCACCGATATCAAGGATGGCATCGATTGCCTGTTCCGCATTATAGAAAACAAGGATAACTGCTGCGATACCCGCATCTTTAACATCGGTAATCCAGATAACGAGGCCAGCATCAAGGAGTTGGCCAGTCTGCTGACTGAAAAATTCGAACACCATCCACTGCGGAGCCATTTCCCCCCTCTGGCCGGAACCCGCGATATTGAAAGCCAGACCTTTTATGGGAACGGCTATGAAGATATCCAGCACCGACGTCCCTCCATCAAGATGGCCAAAAAATTACTAAACTGGCAACCTCAGGTACCTTTGGAACAATCCGTGGAGGAAACCCTGGACTATTTTCTTCGCCAGGAAATCGAACCGTCGCTGTAATGTGCGCCCAAGAGATACCCACCGGCCTCCGGATCGATGTGGATACGCTGCGGGGAACACGGTTGGGCGTCCCCGGTCTGTTGCGTATTCTCGACCAATATCGGATTAAAGCAACCTTCTTCTTTTCCGTGGGGCCGGACAATATGGGCCGTCATCTCTGGCGCCTCATCCGGCCTTCATTTTTCCTCAAGATGCTACGCAGCCGAGCCGCCAGTCTCTATGGCTGGGATATTCTTCTTCGCGGGACCTTCAAGTCCGGCCCACTCATTGGCAACCGTTGCGCCGACCAGATCCGCCAAGCCGCCGATGCCGGACATGAAATCGGTCTGCATGCCTGGGATCATCACCGTTGGCAGATGAAGGTTGCTACTCTCAGCACTAAAGAAATACACTCAGAACTGCAACAAGGGAAAGCCTTCCTGGAACAAATTATCGGCAGGCCTGTTTTCTGTTCCGCCGCCCCTGGCTGGCGCTGCAACAATACTGTCCTGCTGGCAAAAGAGCGTCTTGGCTTTCTCTACAACTCAGATTGTCGGGGACGTTCGATCTTTTATCCCGAAACAGCCGAGGGCCTGCTTGCCCAGGCGCAGATTCCGACGACCATGCCGACCTATGACGAGTTGATCGGCAACAAGGGTGTGACCGAGAAGACCTATAATGACCACCTCCTTTCCTTGATTGTTGCGGATCAGCTCAATGTGTTAACCATCCATGCTGAAGCAGAGGGAATAAGCTGCCAGCTGCTGTTTCAGGACTTTCTGGAAAAAGCTCAATCCCGTGGTATCCATTTCAAACCGCTTAAAGATCTGCTGGCAAGCGAGACCGCTATCGGATCATCACCCATGATTGAGGGAAAAAGAGAGGGCCGTGAAGGATGGGTATCCTGCCAGGCAGAAGGAGAACGACGATAATGACCCAAAAAATCGTAGCTGCCTTGCTGCCGATTCTTTTTGTGATCCTTTATCTGGTACCGTTGTCGGTCCGGCCCCTTTTTGACCAGGACGAAACTCGCTATGCCGAAGTGCCCAGGGAGATGATTGCAACCGTTGATTGGGTGGTCCCTCGACTTAATGGGCTCCGCTATTTTGAAAAACCCGTTTTGGGCTATTGGCTGACCGCTATCTCCTTGAAAACTTTCGGTGAAAATAATTTTGCCGTTCGCTTGCCATCAGCCCTCGCTACGGGAATCGTCGCTTTACTCATTTTTCTCCTCTGTTCTTCCTGCTACGGTCGTGAAGCCGAACTCCGCTGGCTGGCGGTTCTCGTCTATCTGACCTCCCTCGGGGTAACGGCGATTGGCACCTTTGCGGTCCTTGATCCTCCCTTGGCCCTGTTTCTTACTGCCACTCTAACTACTTTTTTTCTTGCCTCCGAAGAGCAACCCCACTCAACCAGGGAGCGGATTCTGCTCTTTGTCGCCGGTCTGCTCGTTGGTTGCGCTTTTCTCACCAAAGGATTTCTCGCTTTTGCGGTCCCCGTGCTGGCCGTTGGGCCTTATTTACTTGCACAGGGTCGCTGGCGCGACACCCTGCGCATGCTCTGGCTGCCTCTGGTTGGAGCGGTTTTGATCAGCTTGCCCTGGGCAATATTGATTCATCAACGGGAACCGGACTTCTGGAATTATTTCTTTTGGACGGAGCATGTCCGTCGATTTTTTTCCCAATCCGCCCAACATACCCAGCCCTTTTGGTTTTTTCTTGCTGTCCTGCCTGCCATGTTTATGCCCTGGACCCTGTTGCTCCCCGCTGCTTGTACCGGGCTCTGGAAACTGCAAAAACCAGCAGGACCACAGACACGGCTGATTGTTTTCTGCCTTTGCTGGTTCTTCTTTCCCTTTCTCTTTTTCTCTGCCTCAAACGGAAAGCTGGTCACTTATATTCTTCCCTGTTTCCCTCCTTTAGCGATCCTGACGGCCATCGGACTTATGAGTAATCGGCAGAATATCAAAGCGAAGTCTGTCCAATATGGAATTATCTCGCTTGCCGCTCTTGCGATAGGAGCCTGTATTGTCTTGACAGGATCGCAACTGCTTGGACCGGAAACACTCCACTTGTATGATCAACCAGGAAAATGGATTGTCCTTGCGGGATCTCTGGCACTCATGTTCCTGCTGCTCGTCGTGTCCATGAAAGTGACGCGAGATAGACAACTGGTTCTATATGCGCTTTCATTTTCTCTGGTGCTGTTCACCGCCCCTTTCGCCATGCCAACCATGACCTTGAACATGAAAGCTCCAGGGCCCTTGATGCAGCGTAATCTAGCCCACATCTCACCGGATACCACCGTGCTGGTGGGTGAGGAAAATATACGAGCCGTCTGTTGGTATCTCAAGAGAGACGATATTTTGATTATCGAGAAGGCTGGAGAATTACAATATGGAGTGAATTATGGTGAAGCCAAACAACGATTTCTCTCGCCAGCAGCAACAGGAGATTTTGTGAGACAGCATAAAGGTAAAGCTGTCATAATTGCCACCCATAAAGAGTACAGCAGATGGCAGCCATTTTTGCCGACGCCGGTTACTCTGGACAGGAACAGCAAGGATGGGTTTCTGGTAGCCTACTACTGATACCGTTTGTTCACCCCAGCACATATGCCTGCTCAACTCTGTGGTGGGCACCATGGCGGCCGAGCACACTCGAATAGATCAGGAAGCTGTCTATCTCAAATTCCGGAGATGAAAACAACCCATGTATTTCCATATACTTGCCGACACGAGACGGCGGAGTCTGATGTAGCCTGACCAGGGTGATATGAGGAGAGAACTTCCGGTTTTCCGGTTCAAGACCGAGGGAGAAAAGACGGGCGGTGATTTTGCGCTGGAGTACCTCCAGGGGTTCATTGTGTTCGATCCCGACCCAGATAATCCGCGGAAGTCCTCGCGGCGGAAAAAAACCAACGCCCTGCAGACGCAGGAGCAACGGGCGGTGATGAATGCCCCCCAGGGCTTCTTTGACGTCAAGGAAGGCCGCACCGCTGACATCACCGATGAAACAGAGAGTGAGGTGCAGTTGTTCCGGCGCTATCCAACGGGCTTCGGGGAGACCGCTGCACAGCCCGGCTAAAAGTTCCCGAATCTCCGGCGGTGGGTCGATAGCAACGAAGAGTCGTTTATTCATTTCAAGATACTCACGCCGGGGGAAGAATATAGAGCATTACCGGTTCGGCTTCCACTCCGAGAATGCCAAGGGTGAATGCGGTAAACTGATGAATGCCGCTTTTGATCCAAGACAACTCCAGGCCTTCGATAATTAAAATGTCCCGACTCAGTAAACGGAGATGGGTTTCATGGCCGGGTTGGCTTCTTTCTATCCCGAGATGATCGATGCCTACAAAAAGGAGCGGATGCTGCGCCAGCCAGGATGCCGCTTCCGAAGTCAGCCAGGGAAACAGAGAATCAAAAACCTCCAGAGGCGCATTGTGGGTCTTGAAGAACACGGCATCCAGACCATCCATGGGGATTTCGCGGACTTGCGCAAGTCCGATGTTTTCCGGGGGATCATCGGCAAAATCAACAATCCGGGCCGAGAATTGTACAGGAAACCGCTTGTAATCACTGGAGCATTTTCCTTGGGGGAGAGCGTGCAGTGGGTAATCCACATGGGTGCCCGTATGCAGGGGCAGATGCAGGGTGCTTTCATGCATTCCGTTGCTGGAGAAGGTCCTGGTGGTTTCAATGACCGGTCGTTTTTCGATAAGATTCTTGTACACCGCCATGTGTTCACTGACGGGCAGTGAAACCGATATCCAGTGCATCATGACGCCCCTCCTTTCGGGCCCACCCGAGATATCCCCGGCGGATATATCACCAAGGGCGTTTCGCGCACCGCGGTACGTATCCGTTCAGCGATCCGCCACTGGGCCAACAGTTCATCAAAGCTGGCAAACAAGGTTTTGTCACCCTCCAAGGCATCTTTGAGAAGTTTCACATAGGCTTCAGGTTTGCTGCCGATTGTCCTGCAACTCTGACAATAATCCGCCGTCACCTCCTCTGTCTCGAAACCGTATCCGGGAATCTTGGAGTTGAAGCAAAGATGAATTCCCTCCAGGGGAAACACCTCGATCACCAGTTGGTTCGGTGCGGACGCCACTGTTTCAACACAACTCAAACAAAGAGAGTTGGATCGATACTGCAGACGGATTTCCGTCTTTTTTTCGCTGAGTTTTTTCCCGGTTTTCAAGACAAATCTGGTCCCCGACCATTGCGGCGTATCAATCCGCAGGCCCACCTCCACATAGGTTTCCGTAGTTGAGCCAGGGGCATCCTTCAGGTATCCTTCATATTGTCCTGCCACAGGCGGGGTTTGAGGATCAAGCTCGATATGTTCAAGAATGTGGTGTTTTTTCAAACGGATAGACTCAGGCTCGAAATTTTCCGGGGTTTCCATGCCCACCAGAGATAGCATCTGGAGCAAGTGACTTTGCACCATATCATTAATGGCCCCGGCTTTATCGTAATACTCCAGCCGTTCCTCCACTCCCGCAGTTTCAAGGCTGGTGACAGTGACGGTCTCAATGGCCCCGCCATGCCAACTCTCGCTAAATATCCGGTTGGCGAGACGGATGGTCAATATGTTGCGGATCATCTCCTTGCCCAGGTAGTGATCGATCCGATAGATCTGTTCTTCACGTGCCAGGGTCATGAGCCGAGCCTGAATAGCTCTGGCCGATTCCAGGCTCTCGCCAAAAGGCTTCTCAAATAAAAGCCGATGATCCGGGTTATTGGTTGCGAAGAGGCCAGCGGCGTGCAAGTTGGCTGAGATGGTGACAAAAGCATCAGGTTTGACCGCCAGGAAAAACAACCGCTTCCCATCACTGTCCACCGCTTCATTGAACAGCGCTCCCCGGTAGGCCTGGGCATCGTCGAAGTCCAGGCGGTGGTAGCTTATCCGTTTTTTCAACGCCTCGTTCAGACGAAAATCTCCCTTGGCTTCAACAAAAGAGATGTAGGCCGCTCTATCAAAGTGTCGGCGCCCCAGACACCAGATAGCGGTAAAGGGTGTTTCCTCATCGTACCATTGGGTTAAGGCAGGCAATATTTTTTTCGCAGCCAAATCGCCGGTGGCTCCAAAAATAAAAAGGGTCACGCCGCTATTCTTCATGGTTCACCCCTTGTCGCTGTCAACGACGCTATGTCCGCCGAATGCACGGCGCATGGCCGCCACTGTCTTTTCGGCGTATTTTTCCTTGTCCTGGGATTTGAAGCGGGCGAAGAGCGCGGTGGCAATCACCGGGGTGGAAACGCCGAGACGAAGCGCCTCTTCCACCGTCCAGTTGGCTTCACCCGAAACACCAACTATACCCTCAATCGATTGCAGATCGGGTTCCTGAGCCAAGGCCGCCGCGGTCATATCCATCAGCAACCCGGCGATAATGGAACCATGCCGCCACACTTCGGCGATCCGGCCCAGTTCAAGGGACATCGGGCTGTGCCGGAGAATTTCCAATCCTTCGCCGATGGCCTGCATCATGCCGTACTCAATGCCGTTATGGATCATCTTGACGAAATGGCCTGCTCCGGCTGGTCCCATCCGGTCATATCCCCTGCCGCCGCTTAAGCTCTTGAAGAGTGGCTCAAGCCGGGCATAGACCGTCTCGTCACCGCCCACCATCAGGCAGGCTCCATTTCGGGCTCCTTCCGTGCCGCCGCTAGTGCCGACATCCATGAAGTTGATTTTGGCCTGTTGCAATTGTCCATACCGGCGTTGACTGTCCTGGTACCGCGAGTTGCCGCCGTCAATCAGAATGTCGTCCGGTTCCAGCACTGGCAGAAGTTGTGTAATCATAGCATCTACCGGATTCCCGGCTGGAATCATCAGCCAGATCACCCTCGGAGGCGTGAGGGCGGCAATGAATTCATCAAGAGTGCTGAATCCATGAATGCCCTCCTTGCCAAGTCTCATCAATTTGTCTGCTTTTTCTGTGAAAACCACAACTTCCAAACCTTTATCCCTGCAATTCAGGGCCAACGGCAGGCCCATTTTTCCCATACCGATAATGCCAAGCTGCATAACATTTCTCCTGGTTGCATTCCATTGGAGTCTGTCTTCCCGGTGGGAAGCAGAGGTGGTTTTTGGCTCCAGAAGGTTGTTCAAAAATGTTCAGTCCGCGCTTGAAACACCGCCTTTCCGCCTTTGCCTGGCTGTTCCCAGTAACTCCCTCGCCAGTTATCCACCCAGCCTTGCTCAGCAATCCAGGGAGGGAGGCTGAGTTGGAAATAGACGGCCAACGCGTGGACGCAGGGTTCATACTGCAGGCGCAGGTTTCCGAGTTTTTGATCGAGCGGATCTCCCTGCCGCAGATGATGTCCGCTAACAGCCAGAAGAAGTCGCAACTCGACCAGCGTCTCCGGCGGCAGCCGGTCAATTCTTGCTCCAGGATGGTCGGGCCTAAAGACGAGCGACAGGTCGATGACGGCGTGGCGGGCCATGGCAAAGGTGAGTTCCGCCTGGCGATCGCAAGCCCCCTCGAGACCAGCCATAATCAGGGAACAGGTGTCGAGGATTGCTGTCAGGGCCGAGAGCCAGGACTGGTTGTCGTGCTGGGAACGAAAATACGCGAGGACCGGGTAGGAGAGGTGTCCTTCGAGCAGCTCAGCCGACCAACGTTCCCATTCGTGCAGGAGCTGCTGGAGCGCTTCTATTCCCCGTTCGTGACTATGCCGACGGAGCATTTCAGAGGCAGTGGGAGGTGACCCGGCCCGGGCGTCGAGGAGCGAGATGCTCACCTCGCGGCGGGCAAAGGACTGATTGAGGGCCGGCAAATAACCGATCACCAGGGCGAGAAAGGCAAAGCCCATACCCGATTCGATGACCACCAACAGGCGCGCCGAGGAATCACGAGGAAGGACATCTCCCAGACCGAGAGTGAAAAAAGTGGTGCCGCTCAGATAGAGATCGGTGAGGAAGCCGGTACTGCCATCCATACTCAGCACTGCAGAACCAAGTGCCCAATGAATGAGAGCAAAGCCGGTGATAAGGACAATGGCCCAGATACTTAAGAGCAACAGGAGCGACAGCGGTCCAAAATAACTCAGCCAGCTTTCCCGCCGCCGGACCGGTATAAAAGCCGTGGTCATTTTCACCCAGGGGCGCCAACTGCTTCGGTAGAACAACCGGGTGAGGCGGAATCGGCGTGTCACCCGGCGCGGCAGGATGATGGTCTCGAATCCCTCCCAGAGAACCAGGATAATCAAGGCGATGCCGAATAAGATTGCAACAATCTTCATACTGTCCTCCGTCGGAACAGGTGCGGTTCAGCCTCCTTGAGACGACACTTTTGGAGGTGTTTCCCTTGCTTTCGTGCTCATCGGCCCCGAGCTATAAATTATAGTGCAATTACGGTTGCTTGATAAAGGTTCCCTTCTCGTACTCCTCAAAAGCGATTTGCAGTTCCTCCTGAGTGTTCATGACGATCGGCCCATACCAGGCGATCGGCTCACCGATCGGCTTGCCTGATACCAGGAGGAACCGGACCGGACTCTCCTGGGTACTGATGACCACTTCGTCACCATCTCCGTAGAGGATGAGACTTTCCGCTCCGCATGCGCATTGCCGCTTCATGTCAAAATAGTTGGCCCCAATCACATCGTGGGCGTAGGCATTCCGTTCCGGGTCGAAATACCCTTCTCCATCTACCACGTAGGCAAAAACCTTATGACCTCGCTTGATCGGATGGGAGAAGCTCGTTTCTGGTGGTACCGTCACGTCCAGGTAGGTGGGATCAACAATCACGTCCTGCACCGGACCCTGCAACCCATTGAGTTTACCGCAGATGACCTTTACCCGGACGTTTCCTTTGAGCGTTACCTCGGGAATCTCAGCGGCAGTGATGCCTCGGTAGCGGGGGGCTATCATCTTATGTGAGGCGGGCAGGTTCGCCCAGAACTGGAAACCCCACATGAGACCTTCAAGGTCGCCCTTGGGCATTTCCTGGTGGATGATACCGCTGCCGGCCGTCATCCATTGCACATCGCCCGAAGCAATAACCCCTTTGTTCCCCATGCTGTCGCCGTGCTCTACGTTACCGTGGATAACATAGGTGATGGTTTCGATCCCCCTGTGCGGATGCCAGGGAAAACCCTTCAGATAATAGGGGGGATAGTTGGAATGAAAGTCATCGAGCATGAGGAAAGGATCGAACAACGGCACCTGATTATAGCCAAAGGCCCGTTTCAGGTGAACACCGGCACCTTCGATGGTTGGTTTGCTCTTCCAGATCTTGTTGATCATGCGCAGGGATGACATAGGTGTGCTCCTCCCAAAATGATTTTTTGTTTAGAAAGGGAAACTGTTCCAGCAGATTGGTCTTACATCTCAACAGACAGTAGATGATGATTTGGGGGCGCAGCACGAAGTCATTGTGGCAACGGTTTTGGATCGGTATCCCAACTGCAGCATCCGCGTGATGCTTTAGCCACGAGAAGGGAGATGTACCAATACGTCCCCTTTATAGGGAGTACCGGGAGCAGCTCAGCTGAGTAAATCAAAGCCATATATTATGCGGTCAACCCTAAGGGGAAAAAGGAAATAATACAGTTGGTCATGTCATTTATGCCGCCAAATATGGCGAGACCATATTATGTGAGAAGTCGGTTTGTAACTTTAGGTTGTAATTATTGTTTAAGGCTCGTAAAAAAACAATAAGGTATAATTATATATAGAATAGATACAGAACATGTCATCTATATCGAACCGGATTTTCTCAAATCTGTTTTGAAAAACTTAGTTATTATAGTTAACGCAAGTTTAACATTTGAGCCGGTATTTCGGACAATCCTCACCCTCTTCTTGGTAAAAAAACTTATGATTGTAACAAAACTTGTCAGGATTTGTTTTTGTAGTACTATAATTAAACAAACCAGCAAGGTAACTTCCGGCTGGTTGCTTCGAAATGGATCAATGGCAAAGTCCGGCAGACAGCAGACCCTGCTCAATCTGGCAGGATCTCTTCCTTACCACGGAAACAATGGCCGGTATTGTGTTCCCGAATCGAACAAATCATCTCTGGCCAGAGGGTTTTGGCGCCGCTATCCACAACGATCGAGGCTCTGGCCAGCATTTCGCGGCCCGGTTGATTGTGTTGATTCCGACCGGCGCAACCCCCCAAAGAAAGCCCCATTCTCGTGTGTCATGAGGTGGATGTCGATAGCCCGGAGTTGTTCGTCCGCGTTTGATCTGGGTCGAGTATGTCGGCCTAGCGGCCCTGGGCTGGCTTGAATTGCCGCGCATCGTGGAACAAGCCGGGCTCAATGGAAGACAGTAGGCCCCGGTCAATGCAACCAAACCTAAACTGCAGAGCCTCTACGATGCTTTAGGCCTGTCGGCCTCCCCAGTGGTGAATAAAAAATTTGTGAACTGATGACAAGAATATACGAATGCAGTGCCACTGCAAAATT